>Ga0209048_10003818_pt1 | contig 14556 bp, 10 predicted proteins | sample FrelakmetCRP12CR_FD_187146 | JGI IMG/M metagenome (GOLD analysis project Ga0209048, IMG submission 187146) | Freshwater lake sediment microbial communities from the University of Notre Dame, USA, for methane emissions studies - CRP12 CR (SPAdes)... | ecosystem: Environmental > Aquatic >... | reverse complement strand
CGTTCACGGTCGACAACTGCCCGACTTCCGGTGTCACGGCCTGGAATGGCACCGTTTCGGGGACGTCGACGACCAGCACGTATTCGGTCGACGTTCGCGTCGCGGTCTGCGTTCCCGGCAGCCTCGAAGCGAACTGCAAGGCGTACGGCAGCAACCATAAGCCCGAGGGGCTGGTCCAGAAGTACGCGTCGCAGATCCGCTACAGCGCCTTCGGCTACCTTCTTGACCCGACTCCCACGGGCGGCAGCATGTTGCGCGACGGCGGCGTTCTGCGCGCAAGGCAGAAGTTCGTCGGCTCGACTCAGCCCGTGCCCGGCTCCAGCCCGATCGCAAACCCGAACGCCGAATGGGACCCTTCGACCGGCGTCCTGATCGCCAATCCCGACCCCGCGGATGCCGCGGCGTCGAGCGAATCCGGCTCGGTGATCGCGAGCAGCGGAGTCATCAACTATCTGAACCAGTTCGGCCGGTCTTCGCAGGCCTACAAGTACTACGACCCGGTCAGCGAGCTGTATTACGCGGCCACGCGCTACCTGCGAAACCTGGGCAACGTGTCCGAGTACAGCGACTTGACGAAGTACAACGGCGGCGCCAGCACGCTGGCCCAGCGCACGTTGATGAAGGACGGCTTCCCCGTCATCACCAACTGGACCGATCCGATCCTCTATTACTGCCAGCAGAATTTCGTGCTCGGCATCGGCGACACGAACACCAACCAGGACAAGGACGTGCCGGGCAACGCGACGTACAGGTCCAACGAGCCGACGATGCCGAGCGCGGTGGCGGCCGATTCGATCAATGCCGTCACCGCCACCAACAAGGTGGGCGTGCTCGACGGCATCGGCGCGTCGATCGGCAACACCAACAACTACAATTCCAGCAGCAACTCGGCCTACATGGCGGGACTGGCGTACCTGTTTCACACGTCGGACATCCGCAGCGACCTGACCGGTACGCAGACCATCTCCACCTTCTGGTTCGACGTGCTGGAAGGCGGCGACTACAAGGCCGGCCCCGCGGGCCGCAACCAGTTCTACCTGACCGCGAAATACGGCGGTTTCACCGTGCCTGCCGGGTACTCGTACGCCACCAACACGACACCCCTCACCCAGGCCCTCTGGTCGACGAGCGGCGACACCCTTCCCGGCCTGGGCGCGCGCCCGGACAACTATTACGTCGCGAATCAGGCCGACAAGATGGTCAGCGGCCTCAATTCGGCGTTCGCGACCATCTCCTCCGCCGTCACGGCCTACACCACTTCGTTTTCCACCTCGCTGCCGCAGGTGGCCATCTCGGGCAACCTGAGCTATAGCGCCCAATACGACGCCAGCCACTGGACCGGCGAGATCACGGCCAACAATCTGTCGTTCGACCCGGTGACCCGTGCCCCGTCTCTGGTGCAGGCCTGGACGTTCACGAGCCTGCTTGCGGCGCAGCTGGCCGGCAGCGGCTGGGACACGAACCGTCGCATCGCGACCTGGAACGGGACAAACGGCGTCGCGTTCCGCACTGGCGCAATCTCAGGGACGCAGCTCAACGCGCTCGATACCTCCTATGTGAGCGGCAACGACAGCACCAACTTCCTCAACTATCTGCGTGGCGACAAGACCAACGAGCAGGCGTCGACCGCCGGCGGCAGCACCCACGCGTACCGCAACCGTCTGAAACTGCTGGGCGATGTCGTGGGCTCCAAACCGCGGCCGGTCGGGCCGCCCAGCTTCCCGTTTTCCGATGCGGTCAACCCCGGCTACTCCGCGTTCAAGACCACCTGGGGAAGCCGGCCGACGGTCGTCTACGTCGGCTCGAACGACGGCATGCTGCATGCGATCCGCGGCGACCTGTCGGCGCCGCCGGGCGGCGCCGAGCTGTTCGCGTATGTGCCCAATGCGCTGTTCCAGGGCCCGAACGGCACTCCGAACGTCGATGGACTGGCTTCGCTGGGCAATCCCTCGCTCACGCATCACTACATGGTGAATGCGACACCGAACGTCTACGACATCGACTTTGCGCGCACGCCCGATGCGAGCGGCAACGCGCAGACCGGAACGCCCAACTGGCGCTCGGTTCTGATCGGCGGGCTGGGCAAGGGCGGACGCGCCTATTATGCGATCGACGTGACCGACCCGGTGGGCATGAGCGCCAGCGAATCGGCGGTGGCCTCCAAGGTGCTGTGGGAGTTCACCAATACCGACCTCGGCTACACCTACGGCGACCCGGTCGTCGTGAAGACCAAGAAGTACGGCTGGGTCGTGATCTTCGCGTCCGGCTACAACAACACAGACAACCAAGGGCACTTCCTGGTCGTCAACCCGCGTACGGGCGCATTGCTCGAGAAGGTCTCGACGGGTGCGGGCACATCGGGGGCGAGCGCCGGGCTGGCAACGCTGAACGCGTTCGTCGTCGACGGCTCCGACGGCACCGCCGACGCGGTCTACGCCGGTGATCTGCTGGGCAACCTGTGGCGCTGGGACGTCACGGCAACGTCCGGGCTCTATCCGGCACCCGTCAAGTTCGCCGTGTTGACCGATTCGAGCGGCATTGTGCAACCGGTGACGACCCGCCCCGTGATCGAGGTGCATCCGAGCCTGTACAAGCGATTCGTGATGGTCGGCACGGGCCGCCTGCTGGATGCCAACGACATGACGTCCACGCAGGGCCAGACTTTCTACGCGATCAGCGACGGCACCAACGCGCACTTCAACGCGACGAGTGATCTGCCCGCGGGGATCAGCTTCCCGATCCCACGTTCAAAGCTGGCCGCCAACACCAACTCGCTCGTCGGCGTCACGTTCAACCCGAACACGCAGATGGGATGGTACGAAGACCTGGGCACCGGTACCGGCGGCATCGGCTGGCGCGTGACGAGCGACTTGACGACGCTGGTGGGCACCGTCGCCTTCGCGGCGACGCTGCCGAACGGCAGTGTCTGCAGCCCGGCGGGCGACAGCCGCGTCTACGGCCGCGACTTCGGCACTGCGACAACCACGGCCGAGACGACGAGTGGCGGCACCCTGGTGGCGACGCCCTTCGTCGCCATCTCGGGCAGCGTGACCGACCTGCGCTTCCTTAGCGTCAACGGCTACGCCACGCTGGTCGCGGGCACCGACGCCGGCAGCCTTCAGAAGATCGCGACCAATGCGCAGCCGGGCCTGATCGTCAGGCGCCTCAACTGGCGTGAACTGCAAATGGTTGACTAGGGAGAAGCCTGGCGCGACGCGCCGCCCATCGTCCGGCCGACGCTGATCGCGCGTAGCCTGGCGTACCCAGCCGCGCGACGCCCCCGCCGTACAGCCGATCCTGGCGGCAATCGAACCGATCGGGGGCCGGACCCCCGCGCTCGCGCTCAACCCCGCGCGGGGCCCGTGCTCACCAGCGGAACGCAACGCCGAGCATCGGGCCGCCCATGTTGAGGTCCGCGATGGGCTTCCCCGACTTGGCATTCCAGTCGAGATACCGGTACAGGGCCACGACGCTGCCCCAGCTGTACGTATAGCCAATCCCGCCTGCGATCTGCCACGTCAGCTGCGTCTGTCCCGTGCCGACATCGAGATAGAACGGCGCGAACCATTTGCGGTCGTCCCCGAACGCGTAGCGACCCTTCACCCCGACGATCCCGTCCCAGACGCTTTCGTCGACCTGCTTGCTTCCGTTGCGGCCGGGGAGGACGATCGGGCCGAGATCGCCGGTGATCGCGTACCCGAGCGTCGGCTTGAGCCGCAGCAGTCGCGCGCCGCCGAGCAGGTCCACGGTCCATGCGGGGTCGGACACGACCCGGTACTCGCCGGCCACCGTCCAGACCAACGCCTTGAGATCGAGGCTCAGGTCCGCCGTGGCAGTGGCCGGAATCCCGATGTTGCCGATCGAGAAATTGCGCGTCTGGGACTTGACTCCGCCGAGGTCGACATAAATGAGGTCGTTGAAGACGCCCCAACGGCCGTTGTGCACATCGAGTGCCCCCTGGAACGTCATCTTGAGGTGGCTGAGGACATCGTTCATGCCGACATGGATGTCGCTACTGCGTGAGTCCCCGGCGTAATTCACCTTGCCGTCGATCGTGGGGACGAAGCCGTATATGGTCGCCATGAATTGCCACTTCCCGGAGCCCCAATCGGACTGCGCCGACTGGGCGAGCGCGGGCGCCGGCAGAAGCGCGCCGGCGGCGAAGCAGAGGACGGTCGCTGCGCCGCTGAGACGGCTGGAGATTTTCATCGTGGGCCTCGTGGGATGGACGGTGAATGGTATCGAGCCGATGCCCTTGCGCGAACGTGCAAGGCACCCGTGCGTCACGGCGCGGGGACCACCTGGTAGTAGACCCCGTTCGCGCCGTAGGCAGGCTGGAACCACGTGTTGCCGTCGAGGTAGTAGGTCGTGCCGTTCTTGTTGATCGCCATCGAGCCGGCGGGCAGGGCGGCGTAGTTCACGCCCATCGCATAGGCGCCCGGCGCCGGTGTGCTCGCGGCCGCCACGCCCGTGGCCACCCCGGCGTTGTAAGCCGCGCTGGTCGCCGCGGCCGTGTTGGCACTGCCCGTCGCGACACCCGCGGCGTAGGCGTTCGACGTCGCGGCGGCAGTGTTGGCGGAGGCCACCGCCGCGCCAACGGCCACGCCAACCACTGCCCCCGCCGCCGCAGCACAGCCATAGCAACCGGCGGAGTATGAGGCCACCGCGACGGGCGGATGATAGGCCGGGTACGCGTAGGCCGGCGGACGATACGCGGTCGTGCCGTACGCGCCCGTGTGAACGGCCCCCGCGCCATAGGCACCGGCGGTCGTGCCGCCGTACACGTTCGTATGCTCGGTGCCGCCCCCGGCCGCATGGGCGGTGCTGCCGCCGTACGTGTTGGTGTGCTCGGTGCCCTCGCCCGCCTCGTGCGAGGTGCTGCCTCCGTAGCGGTTCTCGTGACTGGTCGATCCGGCGCTGTGGCTTGTGCTTCCGCCGGCACGGTTGGCGGATGCCCAACCGGCCGCCGGACCGGTCCACACGGCGACCGCGCCAACGAGCAGCGCGGTGCTGACGGCAACGATCGTCTTCATCGCATACCTCCGGTCATGGTGCCTTCGATTGCGGATTCGCCGCCGCCGGCTTGGGCGGCGCCATCTTGACAAGCGGCTTGACGCCCGCCGGCGGGGCCGAGGCCGGGCTCTTGAAGGCAATGCGCGGCGCCGCCAGCGCCTTCTGCGAGGTGAACGCATCCGGCGCGATGGCCGGATCGAGCTGCCAGTTCGAAAGCTCCAGCTCGTTGCGCAGCTGCAGAGGGTCGGCGGCATAGACCGCGCGCACCCGCCGCGGCAGCTTGTCGTCGGCGCCGATCCAGACCTGCAGGAACACGTCCTTGTTGGCCCACGCCACCATGTCCGTCTTCGTGCCCGCGACCACTCCCGACGGGCCGATGTAGAACGCGAGAATCGCCCCGTCGGTCAGCGCGAAATAGGGATCCGCCACGAGGAGGTCGGTGAACGGAAAGAAGGTGGCCGACTTGCTGTAGGCCGCCTTCAGCGCCGCGTCGATCGTGGGCGGCGCATCGTCGACCGCGACCAGATTCGCCGCCGGCGCGTACGCCATTATCGTCTTGCCGTCATAGTAGAACTCGGACGCCGGCCCGTCGCCGGGCATCACGATCCTGAGCTTGTCCGGCCGCTGCATCGTCACGTCGTAGCGCGACGTATAGACGATCGGCGGACCGAGCTTGCTCGGAAACTCGTAGCCGACGGTTGCCGTGAACGTCATCGACTTCGCCGCGGCAATCTTCGCGCTCATGGCCTTGAGCAGGTCCATCGCCCGTGGCTCGAGCACCAATTTGAACTCGGGCGCGGCAGCCTTCTTGGCAGGCTTGGCCGCCTTGGCAGCCGGCGCGGCCGGCTTCGGGGGCGCGGCCGCCGGCGCCGCGGACTGCGCCCCGGCCGTGATGGCGAACACGAGCCCCGTGACGAGCGCCAGGGCCCCTCCAATGCATCCGAAACGTTTCATCGCGAATCCCGTCCGCCAGAAAGGGCGCCGTATGCCATCACGGAATCATCCCGCACTCGAACATCTTGTTGACGATGGGCGCCGCCACCTTGTTGAAGAACGCCTGGCGCATCTGCGGATCCTGCTTAAGCATCTGCACGGCACGCTCCTCCATCTCCGGCTTCGGCTTGCCCTGGCCCTGCGCCTTTTCCTGCCACAACTGCTCGCAGGTCGAGCTCTGGTACTTCTGAATGACCTTGTCGGCGACGCGGTCCATGATCGGAAACTGCGCGTAGGCGACGCCCGCCACGGCGGTTGCGACGACCGTGACGACGACCAGCCGGGATTTCGTTCTCATTGCGAACTCCTTCCAATGAATTAATGACGGCACTCCCAAGCGCCCGTTAGGCGATGGTGATGCCGTCGCGCGGCGCGCTCGTTCAGTTCCAATGCAGGCAGCCGAGGCCGCATTGTACAGCTTGAGGCTGCACGCGGTTTCAAGGAATGCTACGGCTTGATGTTGCTGTACGGACCACCCGCGCGGTCGTAGGTGTTGCCGAAGTCGTCCTGCGTGATGTGCGCGATGCCGTCCTTGTCCGGCGTGAGGACCAGATCCTGCTCAAGGACCGGCGCCCGGAACTTCCAGCCCGGGGGAAGCTTCAGGCGGGTGCCGAGGGTGCCGAGTTCGTCGAACTTCTGTTCGGGATGCGTAATCAGGCTCATGGACTTCATAACCCATGGGTTGCCTTCAGGGTCGTCCAGGACGAACACCTGCTTGCCCTTGTCGAAGCCGAAATGGGTGTGGCGCTTGACGGTGATGTTCTTGTAGTTGGCGGCACCCGGTTCGGTGCTGATACCTTTCAGGTCCAGCCAGTTCACCCAGCGGGCCTTCATGCCGTTGAAATCAAGTTCCTTGCCCACCGCGCCGTCAAACCAATCGAGCGTCCACAAACGGGGCCCGTTCTTGAACGAAGCAACCATTCCGTACTGCTCCTTGATCGCCTTGACATCGACCTTGTCCAGCAGTGCCGCGGGGCTGGAATCCCCGGTGATCGGGCCGCCGTTGAGTCCCATGGTGTTGTAGACGTTTGCCTCGAGGTCCTTGGTGATCGCGTTCCCGCCGATGAGGAACATCTCGGTGTAGCGTTGCCCGCGCACTCCACGCTGGGTGACCACCTTCGCGTCGGCGCCGTCGTTCGGCAAGGTCACGACCAGCTTGGGATACAAGACGATGGCCGCAACGACGACGAGGGCGGCGACGATGCCGAGCGCCCACTTGATGTTCTTGCTCATTCCCACGGTGCTCTCCTTAGTTTAGAAAGATTCGGTTGTCGATTCGGGCGCCGCCTTTGCGACGCCCCAGTCTGGATCGAAGGTGCGCCACTACGGCACGCGCTTCACCGGTGGCGGCGTCCAGGAGCCGTCGAGGATTGAAGGCGGCGTGCCCTTCGGCGAGTAGATGCGCATCACCAGCTTGAACTTGCCCTTCGGCGCGGGAAGCCAGTTCACCTCCTTGTCCTTGCCCGGCGACGCGGCCTGCAGATACATGTCCACCGAACCGTCGGGATTGGCGACGAGCGTGTCGTGCTGCGCGAGATCGTAGCGACGGATCGGATTCGGCACGAAGAAGAAGTCGTTGTCGTACATCGTCAGCGACCAGAACGCCTCGGCTGGCGGCAGCTGGCCCTTCTCGAAGCGCACCGCATACTTGTACCTGGCGCCGTCGTACACGTCGCCGCTCGCGTCCTTCTGCGACAGCGGATACACGGCATCCTGCGCACGGTTCCAGCCGGGGCCGAGCAGGTTGGCCATCCCCCGCAGCCGGTAGTCGGTGCCGAAGTTGCCCACCCCTTTGGTGAAGTAGAGCCAGCCGTTGGTGGTCTTCTGCTCCTTCAGCAGCACGCCCATGTCGAGGAGCGCGAGCTTCGGGACGGTCTTGATCACCTCGCGGTCGAGGAAGTCGAGTTTCGAGGGATCGAAGTCTTTTCCGGGTACCAGCCCGATCTTCGCCATCCGTGTGACGATCGGCGCATCCTGCGCGGTAGGCGGGTTGGTCTTCATCAATTCCGCGAGGCGCTTGAAATAGGTGACGACGTCCATCGCGTTGACCTGCTTGCGCACCGCGGTCTTCATGTCGAATTTGGGATCGACGGCACCGGACGGCGGCGTGTAGGGCTTGCCATATGCGGAGAGCGGCACGACGATGAATTTGTCCTGCAGCGCATGCACTGCCTTGTAATCCTCCGGCGTTCCGGTGGTGTAGATGCGCCCGAGGATCCAGACCATCCCCGTTCGCGACTTGACCTCCTTCACGCCCGGCGGCAGTGTGCCCGACCAGCCCGGGCCGGTGATCGCGTACGTCTGCGCCTTGCCCCCGTTTGTGCGCGAACCCGTCACCTCGAACACTTCCGACCAGCCATCCAGCATCGGCATGATGTAGTAGCGCTCGCCCACGTCGGGGATGCCGAAGACCCACGGCTCCTTCGACACGTCGAGCCAGACCTCGGTGTAAAGCGTGTCCGCGTTGGGCGCGGCGCAGCAGTGGTTGTCCACCGCCGGGTAGCTCCGCATCTTGATCATCTGCCCCATCGGGGCATGCTCGGCATCCGGCTTCGCGACGTTGGTCTGCTGCTTGCGGACCGTGTCGAAGGTGACAAGTGGGTAGCCGTAGACGTAGGCGTCGACGGCGATACTCATCGCCTCCACGGGGCCCCGCGCCGAGGGCTCGTCTGCGCTCGAGGCGACGGGAATTGCCGCCAGAGCGCCGACACAAATTGCGGCGGCCATGCGCCCTATCGATTTCGTCGGCACCAATCTTCTCCACGACCGTTGCTGCGCCGGGTCTGACATGAAGTGGCCCCTTCGATTGGCTTGGCGCCGGGCCCCGCCCAGGCAGCGTGAACCACGCAAGAACGCGCCTCGACGATCCGAAACAGGCGCCGACGAGCCGTGCACACCCAGGGAAGCAGTCTAGGTTCGATTCAGTTTCGCGGGCGTGACATTTTCGGACCGATTGCACGTCCTTTTCTTGACACAGCGCAACCCATGCACGGAAACTGGCCAAAGACGCGCCGAAACGAATACGCCAAGGTTACCCTGCGTCCGCCGGAACGCCAGCACCTGATCCGGAACCATTGCGCTTGAGAATGCCACGCGCGCAAAAGACGAAAGAGACACGCCTCGTGCGGCGCGGCGCCGGCACCAAATCGGTGGAGCCTGCCTTCGTGCCCGAGGGCGACATCCGAGTCGCGGTGCTCACCCCGATTCCGGGGCTGCTGCGCGAATTGAAATGCGACCCTGGTCCGGTGCTTTCGAGCGTCGGGCTCGACCTCGCCCTGTTCGATCGTCCTGACACCCGGATATCGTTCGCAACCGGAGGCGCCCTCCTCGAGGCCTGCGCCGCAGCGACCGGCGTCCCGCATTTCGGATTGCTCGTCGGAGCGCGCTTCGACCTCGCGATGCTCGGCATCCTCGAGCATCTGATGCGCAATTCCGAGTCGGTGCGCGCGGCGCTTCTCCAATTCGTCCGGCACTTGCACCTGAACGACCGCGGCGCAGTCACCTTCCTGCTTAACCTGGGCGAGAAGGAGACCTCGTTCGGATACGGCGTGTACCGCTATGACACGCCCGGCATCGGCCAGATCTACGACACCGCGCTCGCAATCGGCTTCCAGATACTCCGCTCGCTCTGTGGCCCGTCGGTGAAACTGACGCGGGTCATGTTCGCGCACGGTGTTCCGCAGGACGTCGCGCCCTACCGTCGCCACTTCGGCGCACCCGTGCACTTCGATTCCGCACATTCCGAATTGATCCTGGCCGCCCGCTGGCTCGAACGTCCTCTGGCCGGCGCCGACGTGTTGCGCCGCGTGGCGGCCGAACGCATCGCGCTCGCGGCGGAACACGGTGACGATGGCCGCCTCCTCGAGCGGGTGCAGCGCGCCGTGTATGGTCTGGTGATGGCCGGCGAAGCGTCTTCGCAGCGCATCGCGGAGCTGCTGGGCATCCACGAGCGCGTGCTGCGTCGACGCCTGCAGGCGATGGGAACGAACCTTCATCAAATGATCGGCGCCGCACGCTACGAAGGTGCTTGCCAGCTGCTCCGTGAGACGCAGCTGCCGCTGCCGGAGATCGCCTCTGCCCTGGGCTACTCCGACCCGACGGCGTTCTCCCGTGCGTTCAGGAGTTGGGCCAAGACGACACCGAGCGAATGGCGCAGTCAGCTTCGGACGCCTCCGGGTGGCGCCGTCGATGTTGCCGCGCCCGTCAGGGCCTCACGGAGCGAGCAGTCGCGCAGGTCTGCCAAGCGGGCTTCACGCTGAATCGCAGACAGCGGGAGGCGCGGGCATCTGCACAGGTCAACTGCGGCCGATCGCAGCTGTGTCACAGGAATCCGGTTGAAAGCCACGGGAAAGCGGTGACGATGATCAAGCCGGCGAGGAGCGCGAGAAGGTACCCGACGATCGGCTTCATGCCCTCGTCGGGCTTGACCTTGCCGATGGCGCACGCAGCGTAATAGCCGACCCCGAAGGGAGGCGCGAACAGCCCGATTCCCATGGCGAGCACCACGACCATCGCATAATGGACCTCGTGCACGCCGAGCTGCCGCGCGATGGGAAAGAGGAGCGGCCCGAATAGCACGATGGCAGGGATGCCCTCGAGCACGCTTCCCAGCACGATGAAGGCGCCGATCGAGACGGCGAGGAATGTCGCCTTGCCTCCCGGGAGGGCCGCCATCATCTGGGCGAGGTCGCGGGAGAAACCCGATTGCGTCAACGCCCAGGCCATTCCGGTCGCCGCGCCGATGATCATCAGGATGGCCCCGGAGAGCGACGCCGTCTCCACCAGCATCGGGAAGAGTCGCCTCCAGTCGAATCGACGGTAGATCAGCAGTCCCGCCAGCCCCGAATAGACGATCCCGATGGTGGAGACCTCGGTGGCCGTCGCCACTCCCTCGACGACCGCGGCGCGGATGACGAACGGAAGGGCCAGCGCGGGCAGCCCGACGACCAATGTGCGCCCGACCTCGCGCCAGGCCGCTCGGCGCACATCGCTCAGGTCGTCGTTGCGGTAGCGGAACGTGACGACCGCGCACAGCGTCATTCCGAGAATGATGGCGGGCAGCAGGCCTCCGGTGAACAGTGCCGCGATCGAGACGCCGGTCACCGATCCGATCGTGATCAGTACGAGGCTGGGCGGGACTGTCTCGGTCTGGGCGCCGGTCGCGGCGAGCAGGGCGACAAGGTCGCCGGGCTTCGCCCCGCGCTTCTGCATCTCCGGAAAGAGGACGGGCGTGACCGCCGCCATGTCGGCCGCCTTCGAGCCGGAGATTCCGGACACCAGGTACATCGCGCCGACGAGCACGTACGACAAACCGCCGCGGAGGTGGCCGATCAGGCTCGCCAGGAAAGCGACCATGACCGCGGCCATCCCGGTCATTTCGATGAGCAGGCCGAGAAACACGAACAGCGGCACCGACAGCAGTATGAGATGACTCATCCCCTCGTCCATGCGTCCGATCAGGACGAGGGTGGGAACGTCGGTCGTGAACGCGAGGTACCCCAACGTGGCCAGCGCAAACGCGAAGGCGATGGGAATGCTCGCGAACACGGCCGCACCCACGAGACCGACGAAGAAGATCAGCAGGTTAAGATTGCCCAGGCCCCTGAAAACGGGTTGGAGGAGCCACAGCGCAGCGATCAGCGCGGCGAAGAGCACGAACGACGCAAGTTCCTGCCGCCAGCGCCCGAGCAGGACCAGGCGCAACGCAGCGCCGACCGCCATCAAGGCAAATCCGATGGGGAGCGCCGCCGCTCGAAACGCGTTCGACACTTCCAGCGCCGGAGTCGTGATGAGCCGTTCCTCGTAGGCGTAGTCGACCGCCTGCGGCAACGCCAGCACCAGGAACGCAAGCGGGGCCATGACGGCGAGCGCATTGAAGAACGCGGACCACGAGGAACCGACCAGTCCCACGAAGGCGGTCATGCGCATGTGGCTGCCCTGACGCAGGGCGACCACCGCCCCCAGCATGGCGAGCCACATGAACAGTATCGACGCCAGCTCGTCGGACCAGACGAGCGGCACATGGAAGACGTAGCGCGCGACGATGCCGGAAAAGAGGATCAGCGTCTCCGCGGCGACCAGCAACGCGACGGCGAACTCCGCGGAACGACCCAGGAATGCCTCGACCTTCGACACCATCCGCTTCCAGGACCGCGAAGTCCCGGAAGCGTCTGTCGTGGCGACGCGCGGCGCCTCGCGCACCGCGGTCAGGCGAGCTTGCCGGAGTATTTCTCCAGTGCCGCCCACGCCTCGGGGCCGAACTTCTGCTTCCATTCGTCGTAGAAGCCGGCCTTGCGGAGGGCGTCGCGGAACAGCTCCGGACTGGGCGCGTTGAAGACCATGCCCTTCTTCTCGAGGTCGGCACGCAGCTCGCCGTTGAGCTTCGCGACGTCGGCGCGCTCCGCGACCGCGGCATCGTTGAAGTGCTTCGCAGCGATCGCGCGGATGTCGACGGGGAGCTTCTCCCACGCGCGGCGGTTCGCGAGGAGCCAGAAGCCGTCCCACATGTGGTTGGTGAGCGAGCAGTACTTCTGGACCTCGTACAGCTTGGCGGTGGAGATAATGGCGAGAGGATTCTCCTGTCCCTCCACGACCTTGGTCTGCAGGGCCGAGTACACCTCGTTGAAGTTGATGCTCGCCGGCGCCGACCCGAAGGCCTTGAACATCGAGGTCCACAGAGGGCTCACCGGCACGCGGATCTTGAAGCCCTTCAAATCGTCGGGCGTGACGATCGGCTTGGTGGAGCTCGTGATCTGCCGATAGCCGTTGTCCCAGATCCGGTCCATCACCGTAAGGCCGGCCTTTTCGATCTGCGCACGGATGTACGCGCCGAGATCGCCGTCCATCGCCTTCCACACGACGTCGTAATTCGGAAAAGCGAAGCCCAGGCCGCTCACGGCGGCGTTGGGCACGAGAGTCGAGAGGATGAGCCCCGAGAGCGTGAAGAACTCGATGCCGCCGGAACGCACCTGGCTCAGCGAATCCGTGTCGTTACCGAGCTGCGAGCTCGGAAAGACCTGGATCTCGAGACGTCCCTTCGTTTCGGCCTTGATCTTCTCCGCCGCCTCCAGCGCACGAACGTGCAGCGGATGCGTGGCGGGCAGGTTCTGGTTGAACTTGTAGGAAAATTCCGCCGCAACGGCGCGTCCCGGCAGGATGAGTGCCGGCGCGACGGCCGCCGCGGCCCCCAATTTGATGAAGCTTCGTCGTTTCATTTGCGCTCTCCCGGGAGTTCGTGATCAAGGCGGGTGTCCAGCGGACCCCGATGTCCTTCGTCGCAATCTTGCCACACCCTGTCTTGCGCACAAAGTCCTCCAAGGAGCGGCGGTGCCGCCACTCGAGATTCGCGATGGGCGACTCAGCATGCCCGGACCTGCGGCGTGCGACGCGACGCCACGCGCGGAAGCTTCGCACGCCGGACGCGCGGCGTTCAGCGTTTCCCTGCGACTCGATCGGCCGCTCGCCTGCGGAGGGTCGGCAACCCAACCCCGGTCGCCTCGAAGCCGCCATCGGCGGCCAGTGTCTGTCCGTTCACGTAGCTCGCGGCCGGGCTGCAGAGGAATCCCACGGCGGCAGCGATCTCTTCGGTCGTGCCGTAGCGATTCAAGGGAATGGCGTCGTGGTAGTCCTGGCGTATCGCGACCGTGTGCACCAGCTTTGCCATCGCGGTGTCGACCGGACCCGGCGCGATGCAATTGGCGCGGATGCCCAACGTGCCGAGTTCCACCGCCAACTGCCGCGTAAGCTGGATCAACCCGGCCTTGCTGGTGCCGTAGGCGACTCTCAAGGTGCTCGCGCGCAAACCCGAAATCGACGCGATGTTCACGATGCTGCCGCCACCCGTCTTCAGCATGACGGGGGCGCACGCCCTGGAACAGATGAAGGCGCCGGTGAGGTTGACCGACAGCACGTGATTCCAGTCCGCGAGCGTCGTCTCGAGGATCGGCTTGAACACCGCCACACCCGCATTGTTGACGAGGACATCGATGCGGCCGAGACCTTTCGCGACGCGCGCTACGGCCGACTTCACTTGCCTTGCATCGGATACGTCGCAGGGAATCGCCATCACCCGCAAATCATCGCCAAGGCGACGAGCGGTGCGGGCCAGTTGCCTGCGGTCGATGTCCAGCAGGGCGACCCGGTGCCCGTGCGCAAGAAACCATTCGGCGATCGCGAGGCCGATCCCTCGCGCTCCTCCCGTGACGACGGCAACCGGCGTACCCGTTCTTCCTTTCCGTGGCATGTTCCGCTCCGTTTGGCGTTAGACCCTCGCAGAATACGCAAACTCTCCGCGTAAGCAACCGTCGTGTCTTCACACGCCCTCGACGCCCTGCGGACATGACGTTCCGCCGGAAGCGGACGTTCGAAACCATGAAAGCGGAAGCCAACGATCAAGTCGAACGGCGGCGGCTGGAGGCCGAGCCGACGGCCGCACCTTCGTCAGCTCCAACGCGTTGTCAGACGCCATTTTCGCGGGACCGAGCGTGCATTCGAGATTGCCGGGTTGCGCGAATTACCGTCCCGGGATTGGCGTCAGCCCGGCCTTCAAGA
>Ga0209048_10003817_pt1 | contig 14556 bp, 13 predicted proteins | sample FrelakmetCRP12CR_FD_187146 | JGI IMG/M metagenome (GOLD analysis project Ga0209048, IMG submission 187146) | Freshwater lake sediment microbial communities from the University of Notre Dame, USA, for methane emissions studies - CRP12 CR (SPAdes)... | ecosystem: Environmental > Aquatic >... | reverse complement strand
GCTCGCTCGTTATCACGAAGAAAGACACGACCGGCTACACGCCCGCGGAAGAGGAGACCATAACGATGATCGCGGACCAGGTCGCGGTCGCGCTCCACAGCGTGAGGCAGTTCGAGGAAAAGGAGAGGCTCCTCCTCGGAATCATGCTGGCCCTGTATCATCGGAATCGCACAGGCAAAGGCCAGATGCTCGATGCGTCGCTCTACGGTGCACAGCTGTTCCTGACGGCGCCGACGTTGCAAGCGTATCTGGCGACGGGCAGCGAGACGTACTCCAAGCAGCAGTCGCGGAAGGCCGCGGAGAACCCGCTGTGGAACAGATATCAGGCCGAGGACAAGTGGGTCTTCCTGTGCGTGCCGAACACCGACGCGAGCTGGTTGCGGCTGTGCGGGAGTCTCGACGATCCCGGTCTTGCGAGCGCGCCGCGCTTCGACAGCAGCGAGAAGCGCCGCCGCAACGCGAAAGCATTGGTGACCCGCCTCGACAGAATCATCAAGCGCCGCGCCGCCGCGGAGTGGATGGCGCGCTGGCAGCCGCTTGGCATTGTTGCGAGCCCGATCAACAATCTGGCGGATCTCGCCGAAGATCCCCAGGCCTGGGAGAACGATTACTTCGTCGAGACATACTGCGAAGAGGTGCAACGCCAGGTGAAGGTCCGCGGGCTTCCAATTGGCCTCAGCAAAACGCCGGGGGCGGTTCGGAGCCTTGGCCCTGAGTTGGGACAGCACACGGAAGTCGTCCTGACCGAGACGCTGGGTTACTCATGGGAAGAGGTCGGGCAGTTCAAGGAGCAAGGAGTCATCCTTTGACGTCCGACAATCCGCAATCCGCAATCCGCAACCCGCAAGCCCATCCAGGGCCGCTCGAGGGCATCCGCGTCCTCGACGTCGCGACGATGCTGGCCGGCCCGTACGCGGCCACGCTGCTCGGCGACCTCGGCGCGGACGTCATCAAGGTGGAATCCCCATACGGCGACGACTGCCGCCATCTGGGTCCGGAGCGCAACGGCGAGCGCGGCCCGTTCATTGGGTTGAACCGCAACAAGCGGAGTGTGGTGCTCGACCTCGAGCGCCCCGCCGCGCGCGAGGTCTTTGCGCGCTTAGCCGCAAGCGCCGACGTGCTGATCACCAACATCCGTGGCGCCGTGCTGTCGCGACTTGGGCTCAACTACGAGGAGGTACGCGCGCACCGCCACGATGTGATCTGGGTGGGCGTCACTGCCTTCGGTGCGGATGGACCGTACGCCGGACGGCCAGGGATCGACTTCCTGGCACAGGGGTTTGCCGGTTTGCTCGCACTGACCGGCGAACCCGACGGGCCGCCGGTACGCGTCACCGTGCCGCTGGTCGATGTCATGACGTCCCTGCTCGTTGTGTCGGGAGTGCTGGCCGCGTTGCATGAGCGCACGCGGAGCGGTGAGGGACAGCGCATCGACGTGTCGCTGCTCGACGCGTTGGTGCATGCGCAGTGCACCGGCCTCGGCGGCTACTTCCTCAACGGGTGGGTTTCCCCACGGGCCGGAAACCGCAGCCCCTACTTCGCGCCGTCCGGAATCTATACCTGCGCCGATGGCAAGCGCGTGTGTATCACCTGCCCCTCGCAAAAGTTCTTCCGCAATCTGTGTGGGGCACTTGATGTCGACTGGGTCGCGGACCCGCGCTTCCACACGATCGAGCAGCGGCTGCAACACGAGGATGCGCTCGACCGTGAGATCGCCGAACGTTGTAAAGCCTTCCCGCGAGACGAACTGCTGGCACGTCTGGTCGCGGCGGACGCTATGGCGGCACCGGTCAACGAGCTGGAGGACGTCGTGCAGGACCCACAAGTCCGTCACAACGGCATGATTGTCACAACGGAGCACCCGACGCTCGGCGCCGTCAACGTGACCGGCGTGCCGATTCATCTGCAGCGTACACCCGGAAGCGTGCGCCGCAGTCCACCCCTATTGGGCCAGCACACCGAGGAGATTCTCACGGAGCTGGGGTATCAGCCAGGCGAGATCGCACGCCTCCGGGGCGAGGCGGTGAACGCGTGAGTGGAGCGGCGCGACATGGACCTTCTGTTCATTCTGCGTGACGCACTGGCCAGTTCGTTGGTGGGCAGCCTGCTCACGGCAACGGCTGCGCGGAAGGCGGGACGCGAGGTGGGCGTGCTCTTCACGCAAGAAGCCCTCGCCGCCATCGCACAGGGATCGTTCGAGTGGCCGCGAGAGCTCTGCGGTCAGGAAATGCGCCTCGTCATCGCCGACCGCGGCGCGGCCGCCGGCCTGCCATTGCTGGGCCGCGGCGAAGGGCGCCAGCTCGACACCAAGGGTGTCGTCGCCGTGGCGCGGGAGGCCGGCGTCCGCATGTACGCCTGCCCCACGTGGTCTTCCCTCCTAGGCCTGGAGAAAATGCTCCCCGCCGGCCTCGAGCCGTTGGACACGGCAGGGCTGCTCGGCCTGATCGACGGCGCGCAGCGCATCGTGGGGACATTGTAGGCGAGGGCGGCAAGCATGAGCTGGACGAACTGGGAACGAGTCGACGGCGCCGGCCTCGATTTCACCGACATCATCTACGAGAAGAAGTTCCACACCGAGCTCGAAGGTGGCGTGGGGCGAATCTCCGTCAATCGGCCGGACAAGTACAACGCGCTGACCAACCACAGCGCCGATGAAATGTTTCGCGCCTTCTACGACGCCAACCACGACCCGTCGATCGGCGTGCTCGTGCTGGCCGGTGCCGGCAAACACTTCGGCACCGGCGGTGACGTCGAGTGGGAGCAATGGGGATTGCGCGAGGCGTTCTATTGGCGGTATCCGATGAATCGCCTGGTGCGCCTGTCGCGTAAGCCGATCATCGCCGCCGTTCAGGGGTACTGCATCGGCGGCTCTAACCACATGGCCTACTGCTGCGACTTCACCATTGCCGCGGACAACGCGATCTTCGGGCAAGCAGGACCGCGGGTGTCGAGTCCCGCCGATGGCTTCTTCGTGCCGTACCTGACGCGTGTCATCGGTGCCAAGCGGGCGCGCGAGATGTGGATGCTGTGCCGCCGCTACACGGCGCACGAGGCGTATCAGATGGGCCTGGTGAACAAGGTCGTTCCTCTGGAGCGTCTGGGAGACGAGGTCGACAAGTGGTGTGCGGAGATGCTGGCGCTGAGCCCCGGCTGCCTGGAGATTCTCAAGGCGACGTTCGATCAGGAGATGGACACCTTCCCCGATATGGGGATCCTGTCCAGCCGGCTCTATCCGGACTGGTTCGATAGCCCCGAAGGCAAGGAAGGCTCGGTGGCGTTCATGGAAAAACGCCGCCCGCAGTTCTGGCGGCTGCGCCGGGAGCAGGCGGGAACGGGCACCGCGCCGCCCAAAGGCGGCGCACGCGGCAAAAAGCCGAGCGCGCAACGCAAGCGCAAGGTGCGACGATGAAGCCACCGTCCTTTGAGTACGCCGCCCCCAAGACCGTTGACGAGGCGGTGTCGCTGCTCAAGCAACATGAGGGCGAGGCCAAGATCCTGGCCGGCGGCCAGAGCTTGATGCCCCTGCTCAACATGCGACTGGCACGACCGGGCCTGCTGGTTGACGTCGCTAGGGTCGACGGCCTGGACGGCATCCGCGAGGTGGACGGCTGCCTCGCGATCGGTGCAATGACACGCCAGCGCTCGGTCGAGCATTCGGAGCTGGTGAAGCGTCACTTCCCGCTCGTGCACGCGGCGATCTTGCACATCGCCCATCCGCAGAATCGCAACCAAGGCACGGTGGGCGGCTCGTTGGCGCACGCCGATCCGGCTGCCGAGCTGCCGGCCATCGCGTTGGCTCTCGATGCCGAGCTGCGCGCCGTCGGCCCCGGCGGCGAACGCCGCATCAAGGCGGCGGATTTCTTCGTGACCTATCTCACCACTGCCCTCGAGCCGACCGAGGTGCTGACCGAGGTGCGCTTCCCGGCGCTGCCGCCGCGCACCGGTTGGTCGCTCATCGAGCTGGCGCGCCGCCACGGTGACTTCGCTCTCACCGGCGTGGTGGCACGGCTCGCCGCAGATACGGGAGGGCGCTGTTCGGCCGCACAGATCGTCCTCTTCGGCGTTGGCGCTACGCCGGTGCGGGCGCGCCGCACGGAGGAACTACTCGTCGGGGAGAAGTGCAGTGCGCCGCTGTTCGAGCGCGCCGGGAAGACGGCAAGCGAGGAGATCGAGGAGCCGTTGTCGGACGTGCACGCCTCGGCGGAGTACCGCCGCGACCTGGCCCGAGTCCTGACCCGCCGCGCGCTCGCCGAGGCTGCAAGCCGAGCGGCAGGGTGATTCCGAGGAGAACGTTCAGCATGCCTACTTCACGGCGCATTCGTTTGACGGTGAACGGGAAACCTCACGAGGTGGTCGTCGAGCCGCGCACCACGCTGGTGGATCTGCTGCGTGGCGAGCTCGCACTGACGGGCACGCACGTCGGCTGCGAGCATGGCGTCTGCGGCGCCTGCACGATCCTGTGGAACGGCAAGGCGGTACGCTCATGCATCATGCTCGCGGTGCAAGCCGACGGAGCGGACCTGATGACGGTCGAAGGGCTGGCTCACGATGGACAGCTCCACCCCATCCAACAAGCCTTCATGGAAGAGCACGGCCTGCAGTGTGGCTTCTGCACGCCGGGCTTCTTGATGTCGGTGTACGAACTGTTGCAACGCAATCCGAACCCAACCGACGAGGAGATCAAGGAAACGCTCGGCGGTCACATCTGCCGCTGCACCGGCTACCAGTCCATCATGAAATCGGTCCGGCTCGCGGCGCAGAAACTCAAGGCTTCTTCTCCCCCTGGCCCTGCGACAGGGGTGAGCTGAGAGCTCGCGAGGCAGATCATGGCGGTCGAAATTCCAAAGTCGCTTGCGGATCTCCCAACCAGCACGCCCCGCTTCATAGGCAAAGCTGTCAATCGCGTGGAAGATCCCCAACTGCTCACCGGGCGGGCGGAGTTCATCGACAATGTGACGCTCTCCGGCATGCTGCACTGCGCGATCCTGCGCAGCCCGCACGCGCATGCACGGATCAAGTCGATCGACGTCCGCGAGGCGGAGAAGCTGCCGGGCGTCGTGGCTGTCGTCACCGGTGAGGATGCGACACGCTGGAGCCAGCGCATCACCACCGTCCCGGAGAAGTGGGGCACGTACTGTCTGGCGGCCGACAAAGTGCGCTACGTCGGCGAGCCGGTTGCTGCGGTCGCAGCCAGCAGCCGCTACGTCGCCGAGGACGCGCTCGAACTGATCAACGTAGATTATGAGGCGCTGCCCGCGGTAGTGAATGCGACCACGGCCGCCGCACCGGACAGTCCGCTGATCTTCGAGGAGCACGGCAGCAACGTCATGCTGCAGCGCGTGTTCACGTGGGGCGATGTGGACGCGGCGTTCGCCGCGGCGGACCAGGTGTTCACGGAGAAGTTCCGCTGGAATCGGCTGGGCGCCAACCCGCTGGAGACCTTCGGCGTCATCAGTCAGTGGGATACCACCGACGGCAACTTGACGTGTCACGGCAGTTTCCAATCGCAGTATCACATGGGCCTGGGTACCGCTGCGGCGTTGGGGCTGCCGTCCAACAAAGTCCGCATGATCAGCCAGCCGCACGGCGGCAGCTTCGGCGGCAAAGGCGGCATGCGCGGCACGGTGATCACCGCGCTGCTGTCGCGCAAGGCCGACGGCCGCCCGGTGAAGTGGATCGAAGATCGCATGGAGTACCTCGCCGGCGGCGCCGGCCAATCGTGGGACCGCCACTACGAAGCGTCGCTCGCGTGCAAGAAGGACGGCACGGTTCTCGGCTTCAGGGTCAAGCTGCTCGACGACCTTGGTGCGACCGCCGAAGGCTTCGGCGCAGTGAGCGCGGCGAAACCGCTGACCGCCTTCACCGGCTGTTACGCCATACCGGTGGCGCAATACGATCTGACCATCGTTGCCACCAATAAGCTGCCGGGAAGTCCATACCGCGGCATGGGGCCACCGCCGCACAACTTCGTCCTCGAGCAAATGATGGACATTGCGGCGCGCGGACTGGGTATGGATCCCGCGCAGATCCGCCGCAAGAATTACATTCCGCCCGAGGCGTTCCCGTACACCATCGCCAGCGGCAACGAGTACGACAGCGGCAACTACGAGGCGGCGCTGGATACGGTCCTGAAGATGGCCAACTACCAGCAGTTGCGCGCCGAGCAGGCGCAGGCGCGCCAGCAGGGACGGCTCCTGGGCATCGGCCTGGTCAATACCATCGAGCCCGGCGTGTTCGATTGGAATGCCTACGCCATTGTCGGGATGCAGCAGACCGGCGTGCCGGAGGGGGCGACCGTGGGCATCGACATCCTCGGCAAGATCGTCGCCAAGATCGGCTTCTCGCTCGAAGGACAGGGGCAGTACACCGTCATCACCCAGGTGCTTGCCGACTACTTCGGGGTCGAGCTCGAGGACGTGCGTGTGGTTTACCAGGACAGCCTATCCGCCCCACCCCACTTCGGGCCGGGCGGTAGTCGCCTCGGCGTGGCCATCACCGGCGCGGTGCTGGGAGCGGCCGAGCGGGTGAAAGAGAAACTGGTCACTGTGGCCGCACGCCTGCTGCAAAGCGATCCGCAGAACGTCGAGCTGCGCGACGGCAAGGTTGGCATCAAAGGCGTACCGCAGGCGTCGATGCCTATCGCCCAGGTAGCCGGCGCCATGCTGGCGCGCAGCGATCTCTTGCCGCCGGGCATGGATCCGAATCCCGAGGCCACCTACGTGTGGACCGCCCCGGGGCGCACGCCAGCCGATGAGCAGGGACGCGCCAAGAGCTACCTCACCGCCGCCAACGCATGTCATCTGGTGCTCGTCGAAGTGGACGCCGAGACCGGGCAGGTGCAGATCCTGAAGTACTACATCGCCGACGATTGCGGCACGCGCCTGAACCCCGCGAATGTCGAGGGGATGACCCAGGGCGGAGTCGCCCAAGGCGTCGGCGCCGCGCTGTTGGAAGAGTACGTGTACAACGAAGACGGCCAGCTGCTCACTTCGACGTTCATGGACTACCTCTTGCCGACGATCAACGAGGTGCCGATGACCGAGAAGGTGGCGCTGTGCACGCCGTCGCCGTTCACGCCGTTGGGCGCGAAGGGCGTTGGCGAGGGCGCGATGCACACCACGCCGGCGGCGATCATGTGCGCCATCAACGATGCGCTGGTGCCGCTGGGCGTTCGGGCTTTAGAGGTGCCGGCGTCGCCGCATCGATTGTGGAAGCTGCTGCAAGGAAAAGCGAAAAGCTGAAAGCTCAAAGTCGAAAGCCAGACTCCGGCTTTTCGCTTTTGGCTTGCGACTTTCAGCTTTGTGAGGAGGAACCGTGGCAAACAAAGACTACTTCGTCGCTCTTTCCGAGTGTCACTTCATGAACCCGGAGTCCATGCACGAGATGGCCTATTACCCCGGCTTCGAACGTTGGTGGAAGAGCATCGACGGTGTGATGCGTTCATGGGCGGGTGGCCGCGATTTGGCGGGCGGTGCGGCGATGCCGGAGCCGCGCGCGCACGATCTCATCAAGTACATGGACCAGTTCGGCGTCGACGTCTGCTTCGCGCTGCGCGAGTCGATGATGGACGTCAGCGGCTACGCTACCTGCATGTCGACCAACGCCTTCATCCTCAAGGAAATCGAGCCGTACCCCGATCGCATGTACCTGGAATGCAACGTCGGGCCCATCCTGCGCCGCGGCGTGAAGCATGCGATCTGGGAACTCGAATACCTCGTGAAGCAGCGCAACGCCAAGCTGTGCAAGGTGTACGCGCCCGAGGACGGACCGCTCAACGACAAGCAGCTGTGGCCGTTCTACGAGAAAGCCTGCGAGCTGGACATCGCACTGACTGTCCACACGGGGATGAGCTACGTCTGCCCGCAGCCCAACAAGTACACGCTGCCCATCCTGCTCGACGACGTGTGCCTGGATTTCCCCGATCTGAAAATCATCGCCTACCACATGGGCTGGCCGTACCACGAAGAGCTGATGGGCTTGGCAGGCAAGCATCGCAACCTCTACCTCAGCCTGTCGGGCATCGTCGGCTGGTTCGCGCACTCACCGTATCGTGGCTACCACATGATCGGTGAAGCGCTGCAGTGGGTACCTGACGACAAGATCGTCATGGGATTGGATCTCGCCTTCGACGATATGGGCAAAGCGGTGGACTACATCCGCAACCTGCAGATGCCGGACGAGTTGCAGGAGAAGTGGGGCTATCCGGCAATCACGGATGACACCCGCGCCAAGATCCTCGGCCTCAATCTCGCCAAGCTCGCCAAGATCAAGCCGACCAAGCGGGTGAAAACGAAGCAGAAGGCGGCAAAGTGATGACAACGGATTAAACGGATTGAACGGATTTCATGATTGCCGATTCACTGATTCTCCGACTCCGTTTAATCCGTTCAATCCGTTGTAGAGCTATTTCATGAAGGATCAGGCCTGCATCGTCGGGATTGGCGAGACCAAGTACACGCGCGGCACGGGCTCGGGGCTGAGTCTCCTCGGTCTACAGCTGCAGGCTGCCGCGCATGCGGTTGAGAACGCCGGGCTCACCAACCGGCAGATCGATGGCCTGATGCCGTTTCCAGGCCTGGGCACCGCCGAGGAGTTCGCCGCCAACTTGGGCATCGAGTCGCTGCGCTACGCGGCGACGATCAATATGGGTGGCGCGGCGCCGGTGGCGTCGCTGCAGTCCGCGGCGATGGCGGTGACCGCTGGGGCTGCCGATTACGTGCTGATCATGGGCGGCTGGAATGCGTACTCTGGCAGTCGCACCCGCCAGGCAGTCATCGCCGACACATCGGCTTTGCCGGGCCGCGCCATCGCTCGCGACTACTACCTGCCGCATGGGCTGACGGCGCCGCCGCAGTGGTACGCCCTGATGGCGCGCCGCCACATGCATGAGTTCGGCACGCAGCAGGAACAACTGGGTGCGATTGCGGTGGCCATGCGGAAGCATGCTCAGCTCAACCCCAACGCGGTGATGTGTGGCCGGCTGTTGACGATCGACGACTACCTGAAATCGCCGGTGATCGCCGACCCGTACCGGCTGTTCGATTGCTGCCTGGAGACGGATGGGGCGGCCGCGGTCGTAGTCACGACCGCCGCACGGGCACGCGCCCTCCGGCACCCGCCCGTGCACATCATGGGCGCCGCCGCTGCCCAGCCGTACCCGGCAGATGAGATCACCAATCGGAAAGACATCTTCAATACCGGGCTCAGCGTCGCCGCCCCGAAGGCGTTCGCGATGGCGGGCATCCGTCCGAATGACGTCGACTTCGCCGAAATCTACGATTGCTTCACTTTCGAAGTTCTGCAGCAGATCGAGGAAGCGGGGTTTTGCCAGCGCGGAGAAGGTGGTGCCTTCGTCGAGGGTGGACGCATTGAGTTGGGTGGCGAATTGCCCGTGAACACCCACGGCGGCCTGCTCTCCGAAGCGCACGTGCTCGGCATCAACCACATCGTCGAGGCCGTGCGGCAGCTCCGCGGTGACGCGGGGCAGCGACAAGTGAAGGACGCTGAGATCGGTGTGGTCACCGGATGGGGAGACTTCGGCGATGGCAGTATCGCCATCCTGAGGAGGTGAACATCACGAAAGCACGAAGGAACGAAAACACGAAAAAGAAAGTCGATATTCCGCCCTTCGTGCTTTCGAAGTTTCGTGTTTTCGTGATCTCCCAAATTCAAGGGCGCAGAACATGAGTGAGACCGCTCACGCTAAACCGCTGCCCGCGTTGGAAGGGTTTGCGAAAGAGTTCTACGGGTGGTGCAAGCAGAACCAGTTGCGCTTCCAGCGTTGCACCGTCTGCAGAACCTGGCGCCACGTACCGCGCGAGATGTGCGCCGCGTGCGGATCATGGCATTGGGAGTGGGCTGCGTCGAGCGGCCACGGCACGGTGTTCACGTGGACAGTGATCGCCCGCGCACTCCATCCGGCTTTTCAGAACGATACGCCGTACGCGCCCGTGGTGATCGAGATGGATGAAGGCGTGCGAATCCTGAGCCAGGTCGTCGACTGTGCTCCCGACCAACTGCGGATCGGGATGCCCGTCGAGGTCGTCTTCGAGGACATTACGTCAGAGATCACGCTGCCCAAGTTCCGTCGCGCCAGAGAGTAGGAAGAACGCACCCACCGATCGCCGCCACAAGGTGATCCGTCGTACCCGGTCTCCAGCCGACGCTCAGCCAGCGGCCGCGCGTTTTGGCCGGTTGGGTCTCAGCGTGCTTTCTGCCCGGTGCTCCGACGCAACGTCCTGGAGGACTCGTTGGGATCCACCGTGTCACGGGGGACCATTATGGCGTATTACCACCGACTCGGCGCGAGCAGTCAGTAAAGCAATCCGTGCGAAAACACCGAGTACGCACCCGGGCCGGGGAGCTCGACGTCCACGCTGCCGTCAGCGGCGGTCACCACGCCACGCGTGGCTGTTAGTTGGCGCATCCCCGTCCCATCGGCATGCATCGCGAAGAGCTGTTCCCCGTTGGGATTCGTGCCGAGTGGGTCGCAGGTCGAGCTGAAAACGACTGTCCCTGTCTCAGGATCAACGATGGGACCACTGGGGCTATAGCATCCAGAGCCGGGCTGCTGAGGGACGCCGAGGCATCCGCCGGCGGAGTGGGTGTCGGCGCCGAACTGCGTGAGCTGCCGCAGGTCAGCCCCTAAGGGGTCGATGGAGAAGAACTCGGGGGAGGATGATAGTGGACACCCACACGTCAGTGGCTTGCCCGCAGTCGCAGGACGCCTCGGCGTGCAGGCGGTTTCAAGTGGTGTATGCGCTACTGCAAACTCTAGTAGACTACTTGACGTATACTTCCTGTTGAATTATCCCCACCCGCATGCCGAAACCACGCTCGCAGCAGGTGAGCCTGGAGGCCACGGCGGTCTACCGCTGCGTCAGCCTGTGGCCACGATTTGGCGATCCCAGCATCCCTGATCCCTGGGAAGAATTTGAAATCGCCCACCTTACGGGATAGGGTGCTTTCGACATGCCGGTCCGAGACAATCTCACGAGGGTCCTCAAGGACCTGATCCTACCCGAGCTGCAGGGAATCCGCGGAGAAGTGTCGAAGCTCGATAGGCGACTCGATGTCGTGGAAAACCGGCTGGCTGATTTTTCGGCACGCTTCCAGGCGATCGACCAGCACGTGGTGGATCAGAGCCGGCGTATCGACGAATTGCGTACCGAGGTGATGACACGCATCGATCAGCTGAGCACGCGCATCGACCAGCAGAACCTTCGGATCGATCAGCTCATGGCTCAGCAGGCAACGATTCTCCATGAGGTGGCGGCGTTGCGACAAGACCGCGAAGTGGTCGGTGATCTGGTCCGTCGCGTCAGCCGGCTTGAAGAGCACGCCGCCTAGCCGGCCGCCGGCGGATCAGCGCGCGCGGCGTGCTCCAGCGCGGCCTTAATCTCCGGCGCGACCCGCCAACTGTATACCTCGCTCTTGGCCGCACCACCTGCACACGCGGGATCTCGTCAACGATCCAACCGGACCCTTCATCACGCCGAATGGATAAGTAAGATCCACACTTGTATGTCTGCCGCTGCCAAGGCATCGTTCACGCGTAAGCCCATTGGAACGAACGCTGAAAGGAGCACGACCGTGGATCTGCCACCCACCATGCTGTACGAGAAGCGCGACCGTGTCGCCATCGTCACCATCAACCGTCCCGAGGCGCTGAATGCCTTCACGCCCGACATGCTGCGGGCGATGGATGCGGCGTTCGCGGACTTCAACAAGGACCCCGACCTCTGGGTGGCGATCCTCACCGCGGCGGGTGAGAAGAGCTTCTGCGCCGGGATGGACTTGAAGGCGGCGATTCCATTGGTCAACGAGGGGGACGAGATGGGCTACGCAGACCACACCAAGCGCCCGTTCTCCGACGTCTTCAAGCCCATCATTGCCGCCGTCAACGGCTACTGCATCGCCGGCGGTCTGGAGTTCCTACAAGGCACCGACCTGCGGATAGCCGCGGAGCACGCCACGTTCGGGCTCGGTGAGGTGCGCTGGGGCATCATCCCCACCGGCGGCTCGCACATCCGTTTGCCACGCCAGATCCCATGGGCCGTCGCCATGGAACTGCTGCTGACGGGACGACCGATCACCGCGAAGCGTGCGTATGACATCGGTCTGGTGAACGAGGTCGTTGCGGCGGATCAGTTGATGCCCAGCGCGCTGAAATGGGCGGAGACGATCTGCAAGAACGGACCGCTGGCCGTGCGCACGGCGAAGGAGATCGCTGTGCGCGCCCTGGGGCTCGAATCGGGTTTCGTTTTGGAGAAGGCGATTGGTGCGCGTGTCTTTGCCTCCGAAGACGCCAAGGAAGGCCCGCGGGCCTTCGCCGAGAAGCGCCCACCGCGGTTTACCGGGCGTTAGACCACTGCAGCACCAGAACGAGCACCGCTCATGAAGTTCGCGTTGGGCATGCCAGCCCTGATTCTCTACCCCCCGGTCATGAGCCCGTGGGAGCCCGAGGCAACATCGGCTGACATCCTGCGGATCGCGCAGACGGCCGACGAGGTCGGCTTCGATTGGCTGACCGTCTCCGAGCACATCGTCATGCCCGACGAGATGACGGAGGTGATGGGGCGCCGCTTCCCGGAGGCCCTCTCCGCGGCGGCCTTTCTTGCGGGCGCGACCAAACGGATCCGGCTCCTGCCCTACGTGCTGGTCCTTCCCTACCGCAACCCGGTGGTACTGGCGAAGCAGATCGCCACGTTGGATTTCGTCTCCGGCGGCCGCTTCACTCTCGGGACCGGCGCTGGCCACCTGGAGAAGGAGTTCGAAGTTCTCAACGTGCCGTTCAAAGAACGCGGCGCACGCACCGACGAATACCTTCAAGTGATGAAAGAGCTATGGACCAGCCCTGCTCCCTCGTTCCATGGCCGCTTCGTCCAGTTCGACAAGATCGCCTTTGAACCGAAGCCCGTGCAGAAACCCCATCCACCGATCTTCATCGGTGGCAACTCGCGGCCGGCGATGCGACGCGCGGCCAACTTCGGTGACGGTTGGGCACCGTGGCTCATCACGCGCGAGCAGCTGCCTGCCTGCTTGTCGTACATCCGTGAGCAACCAGGCCTGCGCGATCACCCGCGTCCCTTCGAGATCGTCATGCCCCTGGCGACCTTCCAGGTTGAAGACTACTCGCACCGCATGCTCGGCGAGACGCGTCAGCCACAGCAGCGCGAGACAATCATCGAAGAGGTCCGGCTGCTGAAGGAGGCTGGCACCACCGTGGTCGTCGTCAACCCACCACGCACACACAGCGTGCAGCAGCTCGTGGACTGGCTGGCGTGGTTCGCGCACGAGGTCATGCCGGCGTGCACGGCGTGAGCGGGAATCGATCCCCAATGCGAAGGAAATGAACTCTGAATCACGAAAACACGAAAGAGAGGAAGCACGAAAAGAGGAGGGCTTGCCTGCCTTGCTTCTCGTGCTTTCGAAATTTCGTGCTTTCGTGATTTTCTGACGACGTGAGTTGATCTTCGGATTGAGCCATGTCCCGATCGCTGGCGCTCGGCATTACAACGTTCGTCACCGACGAGCCGGCGGACGCCGCCGCCGACGGGGCGACGCGGCCCTGCCGGAGGAATCGGCGGCGCCGGCGTGCGTCAGGCGATGCGTGATCTGCGGCGCGCCATGGAACAGGCCGGCCGTGATCCTGCGACGCTGCACCTGGTGCCGTTCGGAAGCATTCTCGATCCGGGCAAGTTGGACTACTACGCGTCTATCGGCGTGACCGAGGTGGTCGTCCGCGTTCCGTGCGCACCGGCTGACGTGGCGCTGCCCATGCTCGACGCCCGCGCCAAGCTGCTGTAGCTCTTCGACACGTCGCCGTCTGATAACTGCGATCGGAGCCGCAATCGCCCGCACCTTGACGACCTCGGGACGCTTGCTGCCGCCGGTGACCTCGCCGATCCGCCGACGCTCGGGTACCAGCGCTTGGGCGGCGACTGCTTGGTCAGGGTGTCCCAGAAATAGTTCGCTTGCTCGACCTGCTTGCCGGTGCCGCGGTAGATCTCGGCCTTGACGCAATGCCAGTGAGATAAGCGGTGTGCTGCCAACATCGCGCGCTTCGAGACGGCGCCTGAAAAGATGGCGCCTCCTCAGCGTGAGCGGAAAAGCCTTCCGTTCGGAATAAATACCCGCTCATGCTGAGGAGGCCGCATTTTCTCAGCGGCCGTCTCGAAGCATGCCCGCCGGACAGGACGGTCCCTATCTCACCCGAGGGCCTGTTGCAGCACGCGCTCGTCCTGTGCATCCCAGCTGTCGGACTTGGCACTCAACAGCGACCAACGGGAGCGGGCCATATGAATGACGCCGACCGCAGGTCCCAGTTCTCGTTGCTGGGCTCGCAGTAGACGAAGCGGTGGTCGCCTTCGGTGGCCGGACGCGCCTTGAAGAAACAATCGTCAGGCAGCGCCACGCTGAACGCGTGTTCGTCTTGGCAGTCGAAAAGTGCGGCGCGTTGCTCCATCGTCCCCAAAAAGAAAAGGGGCCGACGGGCACAGTCCGGGTCATTCCCAGACTGTGCCGCCGGCCCCTCGTTCTCACTGACTCCCCGCC
>Ga0209048_10003816_pt1 | contig 14558 bp, 15 predicted proteins | sample FrelakmetCRP12CR_FD_187146 | JGI IMG/M metagenome (GOLD analysis project Ga0209048, IMG submission 187146) | Freshwater lake sediment microbial communities from the University of Notre Dame, USA, for methane emissions studies - CRP12 CR (SPAdes)... | ecosystem: Environmental > Aquatic >... | reverse complement strand
CTTCATCGGGAACCTGGAACAGTGTAACGGATGCGGTGGTTGCCGGAAGGATGCTCCCACGATGTGCCCAACCTTCCTGGCTACGGGCGAGGAATACATGTCTACTCGCGGTCGTGCGAATGCCATTCGGGCTGCTTTGGAACTGCGCTTTGACGGTGACGATCCTTTGCGGACAGCAGAGCTTGAGGCGGCGCTGAGCAACTGTCTTTCCTGCAAAGCGTGCACGACCGAATGCCCGTCCAACGTCAATCTGGCTCTGCTCAAAGCTGAGTTAACGCATGCCCGCCATCAGCGAGACGGATTGCTTTTGCGGGAACGAATGCTCAGTACGGTGGACTTGTTAGGCAGACTTGGCTGCATGATGCCCTCGATCGCGAATGCTGCTCTGGATTCGCCTTGGATCCGCCGGTTAATGTCCAAAACTCTTGGCCTGACCGACAAGCGCCCTCTTCCGCATTACACGAAGCAACGCTTCGACCACTGGTTTGCGAATCATGTAGCGGCGCTCTCTGAGCGCCGAAACGGGGATGCGACGGTCAGAGACCGCCGCTACAGGTCCCGCGGCGAAGTCATTCTTTGGGACGACACCTTCGTCCGTTATCACGAGCCGCACATTGGCATTGCCGCCGTCAAGGTTCTTGAGGCGGTTGGCTTCAAAGTCTCGCTGGTCAAAGGGCGCAAATGCTGCGGCCGGCCGGCCTTCAGCCAGGGGAACTTGGAGGCCGCCGCAGAGATGGGCCGGCATAACCTCGATCTACTTCACGCGACTCAGACCCGGACGCCCGTGCTTTTTCTCGAACCGTCGTGCTACTCGATGTTCGTCGAAGATTACCAGGAGCTGAAACTACGAGACGCCAGGGAGGTAGCGAAACGCTGCTTCCCTTTCGAGAAGTTCGTCGACGATCTTCTCGAGCGGCAACCAGATGCGCTCCGATTCGATCATCAGCCGACCCAGGTTGCCATTCACGCGCATTGCCATGCGAAGGCCCTCGCTCAGCCAACCTACATGGCCCGTCTGGCGGGACGTTTGCCGGGCCGAAAGGCTACCTTGCTCGATACCGGCTGCTGTGGAATGGCCGGCGCATTTGGGGCGCTCGATTCCAAGTATGGGTTATCACTAAAGGTCGCCGCGCCCTTCGTGCAAAAGATCGGTGAGCAATCTGACGATACCGTCTTCGTCGCGTCCGGCACGAGTTGCCGCCACCAGATCGAACACTTGACGCCCGTTCGCCCCAAGCACATGGCAGAATTATTGGCCGAGGCCCTTGTTTAGCGCGCTCTTAAAAGCAACTGTAGGCGATGCGGATGACAAAAACCGTTGCCCTCGCTTTCACCGTCATCGCAGCCGTTACTTCCGCGCAAGACATGACCCCGAAGATGATTCCGCCACCCCCGAATGTAGCCGCTGCGCCAGATGACGCGGAAAAGAGGGCTTCGGGCCTCGCGTCGAAAGTAATCGAGACCGGCGCCGGGAAGACGCATCCATCCAGGACGGACCGTGTTACGGTGGATTACACCGGGTGGACGACGGACGGTAAAATGTTCGATAGCTCGGTCTCAACCGGCAAGCCCGCTACCTTCCCACTCGACCGGGTGATTGAAGGTTGGACCGAAGGCGTTCAACTGATGGTGGCGGGCGAGACGCGGCGGTTCTGGATTCCCGAGTCGCTCGCTTACAAAGGAAAAGAAGGGCGTCCGCACGGCACGCTGGTATTTGACGTAAAGTTAATTTCGTTTACGGAGACGCCGACCCAAACTCCAACGGACTTCCGGACGCCTCCCTCAGCCGCGAAACGGACCGCGAGCGGCCTTAGTTACCAGGTCGTGAAACCGGGCGGCGGCCACCGTCATCCCACAGGGACCAGCACGGTTACGGTCCATTACTCAGGCTGGACGACAGACGGCAAATTGTTCGACAGCTCGGTTGCGAGTGGGCAACCAGCGACTTTTCCTCTCAGCCACGTGATTGCTGGATGGACCGAGGGGGTGCAGTTGATGGTCGAAGGCGAAAAAACGCGATTCTGGATTCCTGAAGCGCTGGCTTACAAGGGACAGGGACCCGTTTACGGCGACCTGGTCTTCGATATCGAGCTGATCAAGATCAAATAAGGAGCTGGGTGCGTCAGAGGCAAGGAGCCCCCCGGCGTCTTCGACGAGATTTCGTAATTTGCCTAAATCCAGGCCGCCCCGGAGCCAGCCGGAGCCCATGTATTCCAAGCAGAATTCAGCGAGATCGATTTCCATGCTTGAATGGCAGCCCGAACCCTTCAAGATGCCGAGCATGAAAAAACAACTGCTTTCCCGAATTGTTCTCGTTGGCGTTGCCGCGCTCTTGCTGCAAGCCTGCGCTACCACCACGCCTTCCGGACCAGCCGCGCTCACCGGCACCTGGACTAATTCACTCGGAACCGTTTGGACGGTGAGAGCCGATGGTTCCTTTGACGTTGACCTCAACAAGGACGGAAAGCGCGATGCCTGGGGCAAGTGCACCGTCGAAGGCAACACCGTCAACATCGTCGGAACGGGTGGCACTATCCCGGAGGGCTGCGCCAAATCCACCGGCGTCTACCATTTCACGCGCAACAAAGACATGCTCCACTTCACTCTGGTGAAGGACCCCTGCAAAATGCGCGTGAAAAATGTGACGCTCGACTGGACCAAGAAGTAGGCGCCTCGGGTGAAAGTGCCAAAGGCACGACGGAATAAAGCCCGGAGCGCAGCGTAGCGAAGCTCCCGGGTAGCCGTAGCAACCAACCAAATTCCAAACCCCGACAGGGGTGACGGGAAGCGTTGGAAGGGGAGATGGTGGAATCCAAGGAGGGGCGCTTTCCCAACCGCCCACCTGCCTAATTCCGGCGGTTTGGAAACCGCCGATTGGTCCAGCGTTCCGTCGCCCTTCCAGGGCTTCTGTTGTTTGAGATGGCTTACCCGGAATTCCGCTACGCTGCGCTCCGGGCTTTAGTTCCTGCGCACCTCCTGTGCTCTCGATGAGACCTAGGGTCGCTTCGCCGGCAACGGTTCCTTGCTCTTTAGAATTTCCGCTTCGGGAGTCAGCGTCTTCGCTTTGCCACTGAAGATCAACCGGTTTGGCTTTTCACCTAACGCCTCCGTAATGGCTTTCGCGTGCGTGCTGATCACTTTCAAGTTCAGCAGAATTACGCGCAACTCTTTCATCTGATCCTGCAATTGCTTGTCGGTCGTGCCGAGAAATTTGCCCGCAGTTTGCAGAGCCGCATTCGCATTCTGTTCAACGCTGTCAAAACCCTTGATGATGCGCTGGAGCTCGTCCACATCCGCTTTCACGGTATCGATCAGCGGCGAAACCTTGGGCAGAAATTGCCCAAGATCGGTCCGGACGCTGGTGATCGTGCCGTCCAGATTCGCGGCCGTTCCACTAAGCTTATCGATCAGCCTGTTCGCATTATCAAAGAGCGGTCCCGCGGCGGCGGTGATCTGCTCGATCCCGTACGCAGGGTGACCTTCAATCGTGGCATTATTGGCCAGGGTCGCGGCTCCGGGTGTGCCTGCGGAAAGCGCGACAAACTTCGGCGCCAGCAGCGTGTCCGAACTAAGCGTCGCCGTGATGTCGCCGGGCAGCGGCGGAATGTTGTCATCGAGGCTGACCGTCACGCGCACGGCGTCCCGTTTGTTCGGCGCGGATTCCCGTTGCGCCGAATTCAAATGCCGCATTTCAATGACGCGTCCCGCCGGGGCGCCCGCGTAGCGAACCTCCGAATGGATCTTGATTCCGGTGACGTCTTCGTAGTCGATTTGTAACGTCCGCCCCGGTTTCTTTAGCCGGTAACCGGAAAGCGCGATCGTCAACGCTGCGAGCAGGACGGCGCTACACAAAATGACGGAAAAGGCGACGATGTAGTCGGAGAGATTTCGTTTCATGGGATCTTGTGGCGAAAGCGTTGTCGGGCGGAAACCAGGGGACGCGGCCTCACATGGGGATGGTCCTCATGATTGTCCTGCGAAAGGTTCAAAGGCATGGGGCCGTCGGCTTCGCCCTTGATGAATTGCTGTACTTCGGGATCCGGGTGGTTGCGAATTTCTTCGGGAGTACCTTGCGCGATAATGGAGCCGCGCCCGAGCATGATCATGCGCGTGGCGATGCGAAAGGCACTCGTCATATCGTGGGTGACGACGACGGCGGTCATGCCCTCCTTCCGCGTGAGCTCGAGCGTGAGCTTGTCCACGACCGCCGTCATAATGGGATCGAGTCCCGAGGTGGGCTCGTCGCTAAAAAGCAGCTCGGGATCGAGGACCAAAGCCCGGGCCAGGCCGACGCGCTTTCTCATGCCGCCACTGATTTCCGCCGGCTTGAGATTCTCGAAACCTTTCAACCCGACCGCTTGAAGTTTTTGGGTCACGGTGTCCTGGACCTCCGCGACCGACATGTCGGTGTGTTGCACGAGCGGCAAGGCTACGTTCTCGCCCACGGTGAGCGACGCGAGGAGTGCTCCCGATTGAAACAACATTCCAAATCGCCGCCGGATCTGCGCGATTTCCCGATCGTTCATGGTCGTAATTTCGTCGCCGAAGATTTTGACCGAACCAGCGGTCGGCTTCATTACGCCAATGATGTGACGCAGCAGGGTGCTCTTGCCGCAACCGCTCCCGCCCATGATCACCAGCGTCTCGCGGCGATGGACCTGGAGCGAGATCCCATCGATCACCGTGCGATCCCCGAATTTCCGGAATAGATCCGTGACTTCAACGACAGCTGGTGAGTCAGGCATAGGGAGAATGACGAAGGACGTGCTAGCTCGGCGACGGCTCGTGAATCAGGCAACAGGGAAAATGACGAATGTCGAATGTCGAATGTCGAAAGAATGTTCGAATGTCGAACATCCCAAGGCTGCGTACCGCGTGTGTGACTTCGGCTTCGTCATTCGTCATTCGTGCTTCGTTATTGTTTTCATATCGAAGCAATGACGAAGCTCGAATGAAGGGCATCATTTCCCGCTCCTCCAGATTTTGGAAAAGATCAGATGCAGTTCTTTGGCTTCCAGCCAGAGCTTCCGAGCCTCCGGTTTTGACTCCGGGAGTGCGCGCACAACCATGCGAAGGAAATGTTTCGTCTCCCGGGCTTCCTTTCGACACGTTCCAATGTTTTTCAGAAATTCCTTCTTCGACACGGAGTCATCAGCTTCAACATAGTTGGCGCCCACACTCGTTCCTGCACCCACAAGCTGGCTGATGAGGCGGTTCGTCACTGCGTTTTGAGGAATTACCCTTGCGAAATCGATAATCGCTTCGCCGAAGCGCGCCGTTCGCTCTTCAAGATCGTAAACACGCTTCTCATCCGGCTCTTCACAAACGATTGATGTGCCGTCATTCCAAAACAGACCTTCGTCGTCACGTGCGTTTTCGGATTTCGTCATTTTTTCGTCATTCGACCTTCGTGCTTCGTCATTCATTTCATGCGCCGAAGAAAAATACCGCGGTGAGGATTGCGTTCGTCACCAGCATCGCCAGGAGTGCTTGCACGACCGAGCCCGTGGTCGCCTGGCCGACCCCTTCCGCGCCGCCTTCCACATGGAGGCCGGCGTTGCAGGCGATGGTAATAATGAGCCAGGCGAAGACGGCGCTCTTGATCATGCCCGAATACAAGTCCCAGGTATCCGCACTCTCGAGCGCGCGGAGCACGTAGCCGGCGGTATTGAAATCGAGCGCCAAATGACAGACCGCCCAGCCGCCGAAAATGCCGATATAATTTCCCAGGATGGTCAGGACCGGGAGCATCACGAGCATGGCCAGGAAGCGGGGCACAATCAGGTAGTTGATGGGATTGATCGCCATGACCTCAAGGGCCTCGATCTCTTCCGACACCTTCATCGTTCCCAACTCCGCCGCCACGGCAGATCCGCTCCGGCCGATCACGATCACGGCGATCAGGACCGGACCCAGCTCGCGCAGAAGAGTCACCATCACCAGATCGGGCACATAGATCTCCGCGCCGAGTTGCTGCAACGAATGCGCGGCCTGCATGGCTAGTGTTACTCCGACACTGAACGCGGTGAGTGCCACCATCGGTGCCGCGCGCACGCCGATAAAAACCATTTGCCGGAAGATTGGCCCCAACTGAAAAAGATGTCCCTTGAACGGCGCGACCAACACCCAGTAAAGAAGGCTAGCGTTCAGTCGGAGATAATTTTTCAAGGTCTGGCCGCAACATATACCATCCCGTCATCCGTGGTTTCCAGACTAGTTTCTGTGGGTACGGCCACTTCCAACCCGACTCGTAACTCGCGCAGGCCGATCGATCCTCGTTTGGGGGGGAGGCGCGAAGCCCGTTCAGCTGGTCAGGGAGAGGGTGGCGGGCCGTCCGGTGGTGGGCCGTCCGGCGGAGGCGGATTGAACCCGTGATGCATCAGGATTCTGTGATGCTCCGACTTCAGTTGCTGGAGTTTCTTCTGCTGGTCGGGAGTCAACTGCGGTGAGATTTGTCGCTCCGACTCCTCCATGGCGTTCCGGACCCGTTGCGCGGTTTCGACTCGGATCGCTTCGAGTTTCGCTGAGGTGACATCGACAATTGGGGAGATTTTTGTTGCCTGCTCCGGCGTTAAATCCAGTGCGCGCTGCAAGTGCTCTCGCATTCGATCGCCAACCGCGCCGGAATGCGGCGGCCCGAGGAAGCGGTGCCGTACATGCAGCGCGCTCACTAATCCGCCCGTTGTCACACCTGCGACGAACACGAGAAGGAACGCAAACGCCAGCTTCCATTTCAACGCGCTGTTCATTGCGAAAACTCCGTCTGGATCGCGGAATCCGCGATCGCGTATTCGTTCGCCTGTGGAGCTATCCGTGTCTCATTTTCATCGAACTGCCGGTATGCGCCGGCGCCTGCCAGAGCCAGCACGACAAACGCGACCACGCCAATCCGCCGGAGAAAGCGGGTCAGATCGGCGGCGTCACCCCCACGTCCATTGCTTGCGCGCCACGATGCCACCACGCGAGTATCGAAACCGAAAGGTGATTCCGGCGCCGATCCTTCCGGCGCATTCACCGCCGAACGCAGAAGGCGATCCAAATCAGCATCTCGTCCTTTCATGCTTTCTCCCTGGCCGAAATAGTCGACATTTCCTTCTTCATCTTCTGCCGCGCGCGAAAGGCACGCACCTTCACCAGGGCACCGCTCCAGCCGGTGATCGTCTGGATTTCGGCCACGGAGCGCTGCTGCAGGTAAAGCAGGTCAATCACGAGTCGCTCGGTTGGTTTAAGCGCTTTCATAAGGTGATCGACCAGCTGACGCGAAGCAAAACTCTGGTCCGGGGCCAGCTCGCCGTTTGTTGCCGCCAGGTTTTGGACTACAGCCGCCTGCTCCTCGCTGAGATCGGCCTCGCGCAATTCCGGGCGTGCTTTCTCTGCCTGGATCTGGTTGATGCAGGTATTGATCGCGATGCGCGACACCCAATGTTCGAGCGGCACCTTCCCGGAAAACTGGGGCAGCTTTTGCAGAATCTTAATGAAAATCATCTGGCAGAGATCCTCCTCGGCACTTCGTCCTGGCCGATGGGCTCGGACAAGTTTTGCCACCAGCGGGTAGAGCAGCCGGACCAATTCCCGCGCCGCGTCATCATCCTGGCACAGAGCCGCAGCCACCAGCTCCCGTGAGACGCGATCATCAGCCATGTAAAGCGAAGTAAGTCCACACTGCTGAAGAAGACAGGGCAGCGGGACCCAAGGTTACAACATAATTGCCTTTTCGCGGAGGCCCGGAGATTTTCCGAAACAAATTTGTAACCGCAGTCGGCACACTCCTGTCATCCATCCGTGAATGAGGCGCTTTGATTGCGCCAAAAAACAAGGAACAAACAAAACAATGACACGAAAACTTATTACCCTTATGGCCGCTTGCGGACTGGTCGCCGGCGGTTTGACCTATCTCCGAGCCCAGGATCCCAGCGGACCCGGGCCCGGACACAAGCATGAACATGGACCCGGACCGATGCATCACATGGAGAATCCGCTCGAACATTTGAGTGAGACTCTCAACCTCACGGCTGACCAAAAGACCAAGGTGCAGCCGATCATCGACCAGGCGAAACCGCAGATCGCGGCCATCCATCAGGAGGCGATGGAGAAGATGAAAGCGATCATGGAAACCACGACCGCGCAGATCCGCCCGTTGCTCACGCCGCAGCAACAGGAAAAATTCGATGCGATGAAGAAAGCGCACGAAGACATGCATAAGGCGATGCAGGAAATGCACGACGCCGAGAAGAATTAACTGCGTTCGATTGGAGAAACAGACGGCGGCGATCGAAAGGTCGCCGCCGTTCTCCTTTTCGGGCGACGCTCTATGGATGACACACGCGTGCGCGGTGTCCTTCCATTCGCGTCAATTCGCGTGATTCGCGGGCCGTGCCCAGAAGCGGTAGACCAGGGCCCCGAGTCCAAGAATGGCGACGCCGATTCCGGCGTTCTGCGGAAACTGCAGCAGCGTGCTGATGGCCACACTCCAGCAGGCCAGGACAAACAAACCTGTCGTGATTGGGTGCCATGGCACCCGGACTACTTTGCCCTGGGCTTGTTGAGCTCCTTCCCGGCGGGCTCTGGCTCGAAAGACCAGGAGCGATGCGCCGGTCAATCCGAAGAAAAGGACGTCAATCGTAACGACGTAGTTGAGTATCTGTTCGTACTTGCCTGTCAGCGCGACGATGACGGCCCAGAGTCCCTGCAGCACAATCGCAACAACTGGCGCCCTCGTCCTCGGATGGAGCCGCCCGACGGCCTTGAAGAAAACGCCGTCTCGCGCCATCGCGTAGTAGACCCGCGGAGCGGTGAGAATGCTCTGGCTCAGAAAACCGACGGTTGAGATCGCGATGCCGCACGCAATAATCCGCGCACCCCGCCCGCCCAGGGCGCGGCGCATCACCTCCGACGCCGGTATCGTTGTGCCGGCCAGTCCGGCGGGGCCAAGCGCGCGGAGACAAACGTAGGTTACCAGGAGGTAAAGGATGATGACGCCGGCCACACCGATAAAGAGTCCGCGTGGCAGATCCCGCGTCGGATTGCGCATCTCGCCACTCACAAAAGTGGCCGTTTGCCATCCACCGTAGGCGAAGAGGACCGGCACCATGGCCGCGGCCAGACCGGTCAGCGCACCCCCTTCCCCATTCATAAGAGCCGGCGTTGGTGTTGTTAGGTTGGCGGACGCGGGACCGGTTAAGATCCAGCCAACTCCGATCAGAAAGGCGATCGCGGCGAGCTTCGTGAGCATCAATGCGCTCTGGACGTTGCTCCCCGAACGGATTCCGAAGCAATTGACCAGAGTGAGAATTCCCAACGTCCCTGCTGCAACGGCTTGCTCGGGAATAGCCAGGCCGGATAATTCGCGGAAATAGCGGCCGAAGATAATAGCTGCTCCAGCCATCCCGCCGGTTTGGACGACAAGCAACAAGGTCCAGCCGTAGAGGAACGCGACCATCGGGTGATAGGCGTCGCGCAGGTAAGCGTATTGTCCTCCCACCTCCGGCCGGAGTGCGGCCAGTTCGGCGTAAACAAAGGCCCCGATCAGCGCGATTACGCCCCCGATCAACCACGCGCCAAGCACCAGCACCGGCGTGTGCACGTGACGAGCAACCACCGACGGATTGACGAATATGCCCGCGCCGATAATCCCGCCCATCACGAGCATGGTGGCATCGAAGGGGCCGAGCCGTCGCGCGAGTGACGGCTCGAGAATGGCGTCTCGCTGGGAGTTCAAGGACAACTACGGAATACGGTAGATCTCGACCAGGCCGATGCCTGTGCCGCCATTCTTGCCAGCGACAATAGCCGTGTACGCGCCGGGCAGGAGACTGATCGAAACAGCTGCTTCCAGCGGATTACTCGGCGCTACGCCACTGGCGGTGATTTGGGCCGCTTGATTTGGATCGTCCTGCCAGTTGTCATTGGCCAGGATTAGCTCACCGTTGCTGTCTCGCAGCTCGAGTGTTGGATCAGCGAGGGCATTCGTGATGCCGAACGGGGTGAGCGAAGGTCCCATCGCTCGCACAATAACTTTGGCGGCCCCGTCATTGCTCCCGAGGATAAAGCCTCCGATCAGACGGTTTTCACCCGTCTGCACCAAGCTGCGTGTGCTGATATTGGCCAGCTGCGAAGTAGCTGCCAAATCAAGGTCGTAGACTTCAACCAACCCAACGCCGCCGGCGCCACCGCGGCCCTGGACGACGGCGGTGTAAGTGTTCGGCTGAAGGGTTGTGACGATAGCCGATTCAAGATCGTTGGTTGGCGCCAGCCCTGTTTTCTCAATGACCGCTTGTTGCGTATCCTTCCAGTTGTCATTGGAGGTAATGATCGTGCCGGTTGGTCCGTGCAGTTCGAGAACCGGGTCGGCGAGAGGATTTGTGATACCGAAGTTTGGCAGGGACGGGCCGAGCGCGCGAACGATTACCCTCTTATCGGTGTTCCCCGCGACAATAAAACCGCCGATCATCACGTTGTTCACATTCCCAACGTTTGCGCGTGAGGAGATGTCCAGGGGCTGAGATGATGTCGCACTGATCCTGAAGACCTGTCCGTTGTTACCCTGAGCCAGGTAGTAGAGAGAGCCTTCGGGTCCGACCTTAAGATCAACCGGCGTAGCAATGTCAGTGGCAAAGCCGGTCGCAGTATTATTAGCGGGATCGAGTAACCGGATCCAGCCGCCGCACAGGTCGGCAAAAAAATACTTTCCGACAAAGCTGGCTGGGAATTGGTTGACCGTCGGGTTGTAAAAGGCACCACCCACGATGGCGCATCCGAGCGTGTTGCCTGCGCCATGTCCGTATTCGAATAGTGGGTCTCGAAAGTTTGCGTTCGGGGGCGAACAGAAACCTTCGCAAACGCTCCAGCCATAGTTGGATCCGGCTATGCCATCGTTGATCTCTTCCCAGGTGCTTTGACCCACATCGTTGATGAATATCCGGCCCGTGCCAGGCTGGAACCCAAAGGTATAGGGATTCCTTAACCCTAATGCCCAGATTGCCCGATTGGCGCCCTGGGCTGTATTGAAGAAAGGGTTATCCGCAGGGATGGATCCATCGGCATTGATACGAAGCATTTTCCCGAGCCGATTATTCAACGTTTGCGCGTTGGCTGGGTTCGCATTCTCTCCCACTCCAACATAGAGCTTGCCGTCGGGCCCAAAGTGGATTGGCCCGCCGTTATGGTTGGTGGCGCTACTCAGGTTATCCAGGTCGAGAATCATCGTCTCGCTTCCGGGAACGGCGACGTTGCCGTTGGCGGTAAAGCGGCTGACGCGATTATGAATCGGTGCTGTGCTGACCGTGTAGTAAACGTAGACAAACTGGTGGGTGGCGAAATCCGGGTCGAATGCGACCCCCAGGAGTCCGCGCTCGCCATTCGCTACGGTTGCGACCGTGACAAAAGGCGTCGCCAACAGGGTCCCATTGCTGATTACGCGCAGTTGTCCGTCTTGCAGGCAAACAAAGAGCCGCCCATCAGGAGCAAAATCCATGGCCGTCGGGGTGCCTCCCAAATTGGCCCCATACTGCGTCTCGGTGAAGCCAGCAGGCAGAGTTGCGGCCTCAAGCGATAACTCATTCAGGAAAAAAGCGATCGCCATGCCGCCGATCAATCGACCAAGGCGGCGGCGCAGGCGATTTGGTCTTGGGTCTGCCTGGTTAGAAAGACGCCAATTCGACGACGGCGACAACAACTCCGTGTCCGTCAGATCCACGTTGATAAGAGAGCACTCTTTTCGTTGGTATCCACTCCCGTGAGGCCTCGAGGTGAGAACTCTATTGGATATTGTAGATCTCGATCAGGCCAATTCCTGTTCCACCGTTCTTTCCGGCCAGGATGGCGGTGAAGAGCCCCGGCGGCAGCGACGTGAAGATTCCCGACTCGTGAGAATCCTGGAGCGCAAGGCCATGAAAGGATAGTTGCGACGCTGATATATCATCATCCTGCCAGTTGTCATTCGAGACCAGAATGGCGCCATTGCTGTCGTGCAGCTCCAAGGTCGGATCGGCCAGCACGGGGCTGAGGCCGGCGGCCGCCAGCGACGGTCCGATCCCTCGCACCGCCACCCGGGTGTTGCTGTTCCCTCCGAGGATGAATCCTCCGATCATGACATTGTTACCTGTCTGGACCAGGCCGCGGGTACTAATGTTGGCCAGTTGTGCGTCGACCGCAGCGTTGATGTCATAGATCTCCACTAGGCCTATGCCAGTGGTCTGGTTCTTCCCGGCCAGGATCGCGGTGTAGGCATTTCCCGGCGCGAGGGTCGCGGCGATGCCTGACTCTTTCGCATTCTGAAGCCCGAGACCAACGGCTGTAAGTTGGGCCGCCTGTGTCGGGTCGTCCTGCCAATCGTCGTTGGCCATGATCAACGAACTGTTTGCCCCCCTTAGTTCCAGGGTAGGGTCGGCCAGCGCGTCGCTTATGCCGGAACCGGTCAGCGATGGTCCGAGGCCACGCAGCACCACGTTCTTAGTCGCATTTCCGGTGATAATGAATCCGCCGATCAGCACGTTGTTTCCTGCTTCCACCCGAAGCCGCGTCGAAATATTCAACACCTGGGCCGGCGAGGTAGCAGGTGTCGGTGTTGGCGTTGTTGGAGTGGAAGTGGGTGTCGGTGTAGTTCCCGGAGTAGGCGTCGGTGTTACTCCGGGTGTGGGCGTGACCCCCGGTGTTGGCGTAGGAGACGGCGCGGGTGTTGGCGTCGGTGTGCCAATTGGTGTCGCCGTGGGCGTTGGTGTGCCGGTGGGGATTGCCGTAGGGGTTGCCGTTGGGATGGATGTAGCGGTTGGCGTTGGTGTTGGTATCGGGGTCGCCGTCGGCGTGGTTATGGGCGTGGCCGTCGGTGTTGCGGTTGGAGTTGGCGTTGGTCCCGCCACCACGTTGAAGGCATAGACCTTGTTGTCCGTTGCGTAATAGATGCGTCCGCGAGCCGCGATGCCGGTATTGTAGCTGCGCGTGCCGGCCATCAATTCGTTGGCGCCTCCGCCACCGAAAACCACGGCGCCGGTGTCGCCATTGTAACCGCGCAAGCGTTGGTCGGAGCCGGCGGCCCACACGATTACGTCGTTGGTGCCATCGGTGGAAGTCACGAAAGGTGCTGTGCGGCCGCTGGAGCTGATGCTCCAACCAGTGGCGATGGTGGGCGGATTGGTGGCCGTAATCTTGAAAGCGGTGAGCGTGCCGCTGGCGGGGCGAAGGACGACGTAGGTTCCCAGACTCGTCCGGTAAGTGGCGGCTGCGCCAATGATAGTGCTGCTGCCAACGCTCGCTTGCGCCAGGGGCGCGCTGACGCCGCCGAGGTTGGCGCGATTGAGCACGTAGGCATTGTGATCTTTGCCTATGGCAACCACCAGGGCGGAAGGGTTAGCGCCAGGCACATCCACGAGGATTGGTCCGGAACCACCAAGATCGGTGTCGCTGCTATCGAGCGACATCCAGTTGGTTGGCGCCCAGTAATCGGTGGTCGAGCCGCTAAAGATCGGGCCCGGTTGGAGGCGAACGACAGCTTCATTCCCAGCCCATGTCGTCCCGGAGCCGTTACCGGTGGTAACATAGGTGTTGGTACCATCGCTGGCGACACCGCCGGGTCCCCATACTCCAGCCCTCAGCGTCCCCGTGGCCCAACCCATGACAATGACAGGATTGTCCATCTGCACGCCGACGAGCCGGCCGCGATAGCTTCCGCAGTCGCCGAATCGTCCACCGTACGGGACATAAACAGTGTTACCCACGATACCGAGCGCAGCGCGCTCACTTTGCACCGATGAATCAAACCCCGAGACCGCGGCATTCAAGGTCACAGGCCAGCCCGAGTTGATTGCACCGGTGTCGACGTTCAAGGAAAAAATTTGGTGTCCGGTGCCGGTCACCTCCGCGTCGAGGAAAAGCGAACGTGAGGAAAGATCCACGACCGGTGTGCCGGTGATGCCGACCGGAGTAATATTTCCGCACGGAAGACCCGAAGAAATGGCTGTCCCGACGTTCCGCTGCCAGATAACGGCTCCGGTGGCAGCGTTCAGCGCATAGACATTGTTGGACTCCGTCACCGCAATGACCACCGGCCCGTTCGGACCGCCCTCGATGTAAAGTGGCTGGGCATAAACGTTACCTGCGATCGTGCCACTAAAATTCGTGTCACGCGTCAGATTGGTGGCGGCAGCGGCCGTAAACGCGGGATCAATGAACAGACCGTCCCGTGAAGCATTGTTGTGGTGCTGGGTGACGTTGACCGTCCCGGCGGCTGCGGGTAGAGCCGCACTCAAGGCCGCAATGAGAGCGAAAATCGAAACAGCACACACATTTTTCATAGTCGATATCCTTTTCTCTCTGGCGTCATTTTGCGCTGAACAAGTAAGCACCGTTCGGGAGATAAACCACTCCGAAAGACAGCGCCGTTCCGGTCACGACCGCATTGATCCCGCAAGTCAGCAGGTCGACATGTGCCTGCTATCGTGGATGCCCGAGTTCTGCGCCGATCGCTAGAGCGTGTCATGAACTTTGGCGCGGAACGGGAGTGAGCGCTGAAAGTGCGTAAACAAATTAGCCCACGGTCCGCCTTCGGACGGACTCGCCGTGGC
>Ga0209048_10003815_pt1 | contig 14560 bp, 11 predicted proteins | sample FrelakmetCRP12CR_FD_187146 | JGI IMG/M metagenome (GOLD analysis project Ga0209048, IMG submission 187146) | Freshwater lake sediment microbial communities from the University of Notre Dame, USA, for methane emissions studies - CRP12 CR (SPAdes)... | ecosystem: Environmental > Aquatic >... | reverse complement strand
GATTATGACTGACCGGATCTCGGATTTTCTCTTCTGTCCTACGGAAACAGCAGTGAGGAATCTGGCGAGTGAAGGTATCACAGGAGGAGCTAAGAGACTGCCACGGCCCCCCGTCGTTGTCAATGTCGGAGATGTTATGTACGATGCGACACTCTTTTATCGCAAGATGGCGAGACCGACTGAACGAGTGGAGGCACTGCTCAGCGAGGTGGGCGACAAATTTTACCTTGCCACGGTGCATAGAGCGGAGAATACGGACGATCCTCACCGCCTGCGCAATATCATCGAGGCATTCCATGAGATCTCGTCAACGACACCGGTCGTTCTTCCTCTGCATCCCCGTACGTTAAAAATGGTCAAGCAATATGGATTATCTCTTAACGGTGTGAGAGTCCTTGAGCCAGTGGGTTATTTCGATATGCTCACACTTCTGGACAGATGCAGGGCGGTTTTTACCGATAGCGGGGGACTTCAAAAAGAGGCATACTTCTTTAAAAAGCCGTGCGTCACATTACGTGATGAGACCGAATGGGTGGAACTACTTGAAAAAGGGTATAATAAATTGGTTTGTACAGAGAAGTACGTAATACTTGAGGCTGAGAAAAACATGAGCGATCAAAATCGAGACTACTCTGTTAAATTGTATGGTACCGGCGAAGCCGGTAATAAAATAATCGAAACACTTATTGACTAATAAGCGCAAAAGTAAGACGACATAAAATCATCGTCCAGAAAATGCCCCTCTTTGTCAAAGAAGGAGAATAAATAACATAATGTCTCTTTACTTATGACCTCCTTCGTAACATTACAGATGAAGAAGAACTATATCGGATTACAATGATAAGAAAGCTCTTAATGATATCCTATTTCTATCCTCCTCATCCCGGGATTGGAGCGCAAAGACCGTATAGACTGGCCAAATATTTTCCGGCATTTGGGTGGGAGCCGATCGTTGTAACAGCAAAATACCCGGGAAGGAGTCGTGATAAAATTAGGCTTATTGAAACGGATGAAAAGAATAGGGTTTCCTGTCTGAAACGCATTGCCGGGCTTGACCCTCTGAAGGGTGTTCAGGAACAGCTTGGACTGGCTTCAACAAAAGAACATAGCAATGGAAACTGGAAAAGCAAAATTATAAAATTGGCAAAAGAAATAGTGAACTTTCCAGACGAGCAAGTTGGTTGGTGCAGATTCGCATTTGAAGCAGCGAGTAGATTTCTTGATTCAGAAAGAGTTGATGTTATCCTGAGCACCTCATCTCCAGTTACATCACACTTGATAGCGAGCAAACTGAAACGAAGATATGGTATCCCTTGGATTGCTGATTTTCGCGATCTCTGGACGCAGAATCACTATATGAATAAATCTGGGATCATTCATAACATCGAAAAGCGCCTGGAACTCAGCAATATTGCGAATGCAGATAGTTTGGTTACCGTATCGGAACCGTTGGCTGATACATTAAGAACGTTTCATAAGGACAAGCATGTTTTCTGTATAACAAATGGTTATGATGAGGAAGAGTTTTCCCATGCTCCTGCGGTAAGAACTGATAAGTTTGTTCTTACATATACCGGTTCTCTTTATGATGGAAAGAGAGATCCTTCTATGTTATTTGAGGTCGTATCAAATTGCATCAAGGAAAATAAAATAAAAAAAGATCTGGTCGAAATAGATCTTTATGGTTGCAGTGATCAATGGCTTAACGACAAGATAGAAGAATACGGATTAAGGGGAATCGTGTATATGCATGATTCCGTATTAAGGCCGGAAGCATTGAGGCTACAAAGATCATCACAGATATTACTCCTTATGCTTTGGAATAATCCTCATGAAAAGGGTGTGTACACAGGCAAAATATTTGAATATCTTGGATCAAAGAGGCCCATACTTGCTTTCGGGGGAACCGGAGGCATTGTAAAGAACCTATTGGAGACAACTTCTGCCGGAAAGTTTGCGGAAAACAAGGATATGTTGCGAACATTTCTGTTGGAGTATTATCGGGAGTTTCTCCAAACAGGATCACTGAAATGCGAAAGTAATGAGACTGTTCGTCAGTTCACATATTATGAACTTGCCAAGAAATACTCTCAATTACTTCATGATATAATTTCATCATGAATTCCTCGATAGAGAAAGCGAAAGAATATCTTTTTTCAGAAGGATTATATAGACACATCGATTCGAGAAAGTTATGCTGAGATTATCGCTTATCATACCAACCTATAATCGTCCGAAAGACATTATGCGCTTGCTGAGGAACCTCAATCTTCAAACGAGGAAACCGGATGAGGTCATTATTGTTGATGCATCGGATACGGAAGAGACAAAGATGCTCGTCGAGCATAATAAGGAGGAATTTACCTATCCTATAAGCTATTATAGCCATGAGAAAGGATTAACGCGCCAGAGAAATTACGGGGTGTCAAAAGCGCAGTATGAAATTATAGGGTTTTCGGATGATGATAGCCTCTATGCTCAAGATTTTATGGCGAGGATTAACGCCATTTTTGAAAGGGATCAGACAAATGAAATAGGAGGGGCTTCAGGGCTCATCTTTAATGTGGGGCCATCCAATATTCAGGCCATTGACGATTACCTCAGAAATGACCCGAAACAGGCAGATGTATCAGCTTTTATGGAGCGTTTCATAAATATCGGAAAGGATACCTGGAGTACACGCTTGAGAAAAGGTTTGGAGCGAGTAGTCTTTCTGCAGAAGGTCAAGGAAGGTACCTTTTGCCAGATTCGCTGCCGGTTCTACGGTATCGAGAAACCTTTCGCTGGAACAAAAACAGTCGATTACCTCAGGGGGATCGCCTTTTATAGGAAAAAGGTGTTCGAACAGGTTCAGTATTCAGATTTTTTCGATGGTTATGGTTTTGCTGAAGACGTCCATTTCTCGCTTCAGGTGGGTAAACGATGGAAGCTAATAGAGGCCGGAGAGGCATTTGGGTACCATCTCCATGCACCGTCTGGTCGTCCGGATCTCTTCAAGGTAGGGATCATGTCCACAAGAAATTACTTCTATATCTTCCGGACCTATAAAAAACGGGGTTTCTTAGAGTACATGATGTTTTGGTATTTTTTCATCTTAAAAGCACTGCTGGACTTTTCGGCTATAGTTCTACTCAGGAATGCGGGTAATATAACAAGACTGTTCCTGGGGCGTTGTTATGGCGGGATTATGGTAGTCAGGGACAGCCTCAAGAGGAGAGCTTAGTATGTTATGGAGAGTTCAGCTCGCTGGACCAGGGTGAGTAATGCTGAGCTATGCAGAGTCTATGTATAAATGCATAAAAAAACCCAAAGAGTGTCATTCCAGCAAGTGAAGCGCGCTGGGAATCCTTCTATGAAGCCATCGAAAAGATTCCGGACAAGCTGGAATGACAAACAAACGGCAAAAGACAGAGTTTATACACAGCCTCTCTATTGTCAGTGAGTTGACTGCAAGACAAAAGGAAAATCGTTGATGTTACTTTTCATTGTGAACCAAATAAAAGACTTGGGTTTTTTCAATAAGTCCCGTACTGTACTTTTTATTGCTCTGCCGATTCTGCTACTTATTGTTCAACTCCTTGTTTTTAATTTTAAAATTGGAGCTCTCTTAACAGCCTTTCTTATATTGATTCTTATTGCATTATTGAAACCTCATATTTTATATCTGTTGGTTCTCTCCTTATTTTCGATCGAGGGATTTGAAGCAGTGCCCGGGGTCTCTTATACAAGAATTGTTGCAATTTTATTGGTACTTGCATTGGCTTTAAGAACTGTCTTAAGAAAAGAAAGGATTCCGAATGATGATTCATATAAATATTTTATTTTATTTTTCATCGGGAGCCTCGTATCATTTGCTTTTGCAAATAACATTTCAACAAGCTTAACAATCTATTTTACTTATATTTCTTTATTTATTCTCTATGTTCTGACCCGGTATTTCTTGCAGACCACACATGACATCAACAGAGCTCTGAATTATATATTTTTCAGCACGGTGATTGCCTTCATAATTTTTTTCATTTTTCAACCTTCACCAAGCAAAGATTTAAGAGTCAGTGGCGGCATAGGCGATCCTAATGAATTAGCTTCTTATATTCTTGTATTACTTCCGTTTACTTTCTATAGAATAATTAATAGTTCCGGTTTTCTAAGAATTTCGTATTGGGCATGCTTAATCAGTTTTCTATTGCTTTTGGTTTATACACAATCACGTGGCGGTATCCTCGGGTTTTTGGGAATGATCGGGATTTTGATTTACTACTACGGATATGGGAAAATAAGACAATTATTCTTTCTTATTCTCATTGTGGCAACGATATCATATTTTTCTGTGCCGGAAGATTATTGGACAAGGGCATCAACCATTATACACAATGAGGAAGGGAAAAAAGAGGACGAGTCAATATCGAACAGGTTATCATTTTTTCAAACAGCATTTAAAATGTTTTTAGACTATCCTTTAGCCGGGGTAGGCTTAAGGAATTTTCAGTTTCATGCCAGAGAATATGGGGCTAATCGTGACAATGTTGTTCACAACATGTATCTTGAAGTATTAACCGGAGGGGGATTACTCAGTTTCATCCCATTTTCCCTGATATTTATAAACTCCTGGAGAAAGTTAAGGCTTAGAAAGAATTATGACAACAATATCCGTGATCTTCTCATTTGCTTGAAGGCCTCCTTTGTTTCGATTCTTATTACTTCTTTTTTTCTAACTGCTGAGAATAAAAAAATATTATGGTTTTTGCTTGCCCTTATCTCCTCGGCATACTATATAGCGAGAGACCAAAAAGCATTATATAACGCAAGAAATTCACAGTGACTCTAACAATTGCACAGCTTTCATCCGGTCTTCAACGAGTGTCCTGAGCGGATATTTGAACAATATTTTGTTTATCAGAATATGTTGAATAATAACTTCCGAACAGATGTAGAGATGAATACTGCAAAAGTAAAGTGAAGATGCAACAAAAGATTACTCTAATGCAGGTGATTAACAGTTTTTTAATCGGAGGAGCAGAGAAGCTTGTGTTCGATTTAGTTACGATGATAGATAAACAAAAATTTGAAGTTTTGCTTTGCAGCATGGGCACTATAAGAAACAACATTGAAGAGAATATTTGTAAGGATCTTCAGGAAAAGGGCATCAAAATCCTGGTGTTGGGCAAGCCTCAGCGTAAACAGCGAATAGAAACAATCCTGAAATTGCGTCAACTCTTACGGGAAAATCATGTAACCATTCTGCATACCCACTGTCAGTCGCCGGATATTTATGGGAAATTTGGAGCATTTTTGGCCCGAACTCCATTAGTATTTTCTACGATTCATAACGTGAAGGGGTACCATGCATCTCATGAGGGTATTCTTAAAAAGTTGACGACTAAATATATAGCTATCTCCGAGACGGTGAAGCAATATGGTGTATCTGATCTGAAGATTCCTTCGGGAAAGATTGAGGTCATATACAATGCAGTCGATACCCGGAAGTTTACTCCAATAACCGTAGACAAAAATGCAAAGTTGCAGGAATTGGGAGTTCCAATGGGCAGGAAGATTGTGACCGTCATAGGATCATGTGAAGAGAGAAAGGGGCATCACTATCTTATTGAAGCGGCTGAACAGATAGTCAAGAAGATTACTGACTTGCATTTTCTTATTGTCGGGGATACCGCTGCTGACTTGGAGTTTGTAAGTCGTATGAAGGAGATGATGGGTGCAAAGAAATTGCAGAATAGAATTTCATTTACGGGCATACGTACAGACATCCCTGATATCCTTTCCATTACTGATATATTCGTTTTGCCTTCTCTGTATGAAGGGCTGCCTATTGCACTCCTGGAGGCAATGGCTTCAAGTGTTCCGGTAGTTGTTACCAATGTGGGAAGCAACCCGGAGGTTGTAGCAGATGGGATTAATGGATTCATTGTTCCCCCTAAAGACTCGCAACTTCTTGCTCAAAGAATAGAAGAGTTATTAGCTGACCCAAAGAAGGCAAATAAAATGGGTGCACAAGGACAAAAAAAGATCAAAGAATCTTTCGGCATGACTCGATTTGTTCAAGAGCATGAACAGTTATATCTAAGACATTATGATCTGATTAATAGAAAAAAAGCTCCAGGTTAGGATGAAAAGGCCACGTGAATTGCTTTAGGCCCCTTATTGCGCAGGGTTGGAAGAGGAATCTATTTGTACTATTTTGGAGTGAAGAAGATATTATTAAACATGAAGCAACGTTATATCCTCCTACTTAAGGTTATGACGTGGGGTTATCACTGAAGAGCATATAAAATGAACATATTCGGGAAACAATTCAACGTTTGGAATCTGAATGATTGACTCTCCATTGCGGATAGTTATGCTTGCTCCGATTAATGCTGTCGGGGGTATTGCGACATGGGCAAGAACATTTCAAAAATATGCAGACCCTCAACTATGCAGGTACGAGATGATTGACACGTCTGTTTACTACCACGTATTGGGAAAAAGGAGAAATCTGCGCAGCGCCTTATTGGGTCTGCTCGATGCAACTAAACGTCTTACACGGTTAATACAAGTTGTCATGAAGTATAAGCCCCATTTGGTGTATCTTGCATGTGCCCCCAGTATAGGTTTAGTAGTTCGCGATTCGGTCTATATGTACATATTGAGATTGTTTGGGGTGCCGACCGTAGTACATCTTCATGGCGGAGATACCAAAGGGTTCTTTGGAGGTAATATCTTCAGAAAATGGATTGTGAGGTCTGCGCTTAAGAGTTGCCGTAAGATTATTGTGATTACACGTGAGATAGAAAAGCTCTCTCAAAGTATTTTTGGGATCAACCGTGTTACATACTTGCCCAACATGATTGATGACATGGTATTTCAGCACCAAACTGAGAGGAATATTGAGCCGCAGCAGGATGGTAGACCAATTAGGCTTCTCCACGTTGGTCGGCAGACGCGGGCAAAGGGCACATTGGACTTGATTGAGGCATTACAATATGTGTCGCAGCCTATAAGTTGTGAATTGGTAGGTGTCGCAGCCGAAGAGAACAGGAGAATCATTGAGAATCGAATACGGGATCTTGGTTTCGCTCATTGTGTACAATTGGTTGGCGAGAAAACCGGTCAAGATTTAATTGATTCGTTCAACTATGCTGATATTTTTGTTTTTCCATCGCATGGTGAGGGATTTCCCATGGTTATACTTGAGGCGATGGCTCATGGACTGCCAATAATCGCGACCGATGTCGGTAACATAAGCGAGATGATTGGCTTGACGAGCGATGATACGCCTTGTGGTTTGCTTTTAAAGCGGGCCGACTCAGCCGACCCAAAGGAGTTGGCATATCGAATTGACAAGCTGACACTGGATGTGACGCAGAGGAAGACATTTAGCGACAACGGGCGCGTGCGCATTAGACAATATTATTTAGCGAGTAACGTAGTCCCCGAGATAGAAAAGTTTTTACTCAGATCATGTTCGCCCGACTCTGCAGCGGGGATCAGCGCTGATAAACTTTCTTAAGATCTTAAAGCCGGTATGACATGGCACGTAGCCAGGGAGGCAGGTAAATGTTTTCAGATAAAACGCTGCTGATTACAGGCGGCACCGGTTCATTCGGGAATGCTGTTTTAAGAAGGTTTTTACATACAGACATCAAGGAGATTCGCGTCTTCAGCAGGGATGAGAAGAAGCAAGAGGATATGCGCATTGAACTCAAGAGCGACAAGGTGAAATTCCATATCGGAGATGTCCGCAATTATGACAGCATTAATTTTGCTTTGTCAGGCGTTGATTATGTCTTTCATGCCGCGGCATTAAAGCAGGTCCCTTCCTGCGAGTTTTATCCCATGGAGGCTGTAAGAACAAATGTCCTTGGAGCGGAGAATGTCCTGAATGCTGCACTTGCCAATAATGTTCAGAAGGTAATCGTCCTGAGCACCGACAAGGCAGTTTATCCGATCAATGCAATGGGCATCTCGAAGGCCATGATGGAAAAGCTGATGGTTGCCAAAGCGAGGACAACGGATGTAAAAAAGACGGTACTCTGTGGTACACGTTATGGGAATGTTATGGCATCAAGGGGCTCAGTGATCCCGCTCTTTGTTAAGCAGATAAAGGAAGGCAAACCACTGACTGTAACGGATCCTAACATGACCAGATTTCTGATGTCTCTGGAGGATTCTATTGATCTTGTTGTCTATGCCTATCAGCATGCAAAACAGGGAGACATCTTTGTGCAAAAGGCCCCGGCCTCTACAATCATGGACTTGGCGCTGGCCATAAAGGAACTTTTCAAGGCGGATAATGAGATCAAGATCATCGGGACACGACACGGTGAAAAATTGTATGAAACCCTTTTGACAAGGGAAGAAATGTCAAGCGCTAAAGATCTCGGGGGATATTATAGAATCCCTTGCGACGAGCGCGATCTGAACTATGGCAAGTACTTTACCGAGGGGGAGGAGCAGGTATCCCTGACAGAGGACTATCATTCGCATAATACGAGAAGGTTAAACAAGGATGAGGTCAAGGAAGTTTTACTGAAGCTTCCTTTTATACAGAAAGAACTGAGGAGTTAATAGTGAAGACGATTTTAATTACCGGTTCTAAGGGGTTTATCGGGAAGAACCTGATTTCTGCGCTAAATCGTGAAAACGATATTATCATAAGGACTTTTAATGTTGATGATGATCCCGGTCTGCTTGAATCTCACCTCAAGGAAGTGGATTTCATCTATCACTTTGCAGGGGTTAACCGGCCACAGAATCCTGCGGAATTTGAGACTGGCAATGCACAATCTACGGCGTCCCTTGTAAAAATCCTGAAGAAGTCAGGGAGATGCGTGCCGATACTCCTCACTTCGTCCATACAGGCTGAGCGTGACAACCCATATGGGAAGAGCAAGAAGGCGGCCGAGGATATTCTGATTGACTACAAAAAAAAGACAGGCGCACCCATATATCTTTACCGGCTGCCTGGTGTATTCGGAAAATGGTCAAGGCCGAACTATAACACTGTAGTGGCGACCTTCTGCCACAATATAGCGCGCGACCTCGAAATTAACATTTCAGACCCGAACAATGAAATTGAACTGGTATATATTGATGATGTTGTCCGACATTTTACAGGCCATCTAAAAAAAGGTCATGATGATAACAAGGTATTTTATGAGATGGACAGGACGTTCAAAGTCACGCTTGGCGAGCTTTCCGCAAAGATCTATAGCATTTGGGATATACGGAAGACGCTCAGGGTCCCTGATCTGTCCGATTACTTTACGAGATGCCTGTACGCAACGTACCTTTCGTTTCTTGATGCCCGAGACTTCTCATATCCATTGGACCTCAAGACTGACAATCGGGGCTCTCTTTTTGAGCTGATCAAATCGGAACATTTTGGCCAGATATTTCTCTCGAAGACCCACAAGGGGATTATCCGGGGTAACCATTATCATGACAGCAAGGTCGAGAAGTTCTGTGTGATACAGGGGAGTGCGGTTATCAGATTCCGCAATATTCTTAACGGTGATGTTATTGAATATCAAGTCTCTGACAAAAAAATCGAAGTGGTTGATATCCCGCCGGGATATACTCATCATATCGAAAATATCGGCGATGGGGAAATGATCGTGCTTTTCTGGGCAAATAAGATATTTAACCCGGACAATCCAGATACGTACTTCCTTCCGGTGAAGGAGTGAAAGCTCGACGCAATGGCGCAAAGTTGCATAGACGCGAAGTGCTCATTTGTTTTTCCAAGCATCCCCTCTTTGCGCCTTATAACCTCTGCGACTTTGCGTTAAATAGGAGAATCGATGAAAAAGATTAAAGTAATGACCGTTGTCGGCACGAGACCTGAGATCATCAGGCTATCGCGCGTCATCGCAGTCCTCGACAGGGAAACAGACCACGTCCTTGTACATACAGGGCAGAACTATGATTATGAACTGAATGAGATCTTCTTTGCGGATCTTGAGATCAGGAAGCCGGATTATTTTCTTGAGGCAGCAGGCACGAACGCTGCGGAAACCATTGGGAACACGATCAGCAAGGTTGATCTGGTTCTCGCAAAAGAAGAGCCTGATGCTTTTCTTGTTCTTGGGGACACCAATAGCTGTCTTGCAGTGATTTCTGCAAAACGGAGAAAAATCCCGATTTTCCATATGGAGGCAGGGAACAGGTGCTTTGACCAGCGGGTGCCTGAGGAGACTAACCGGAAGATTGTCGACCACATCAGCGATATAAATCTGACCTACAGTGACATAGCTCGTGAGTATCTTCTGCGCGAGGGAATCCCGCCTGATCGCATCATAAAGACCGGAAGTCCGATGTTTGAGGTCTTGACGCACTATCGCAAAAAAATTGATGCTTCTAATATTCTCGGCGAGCTGAAACTTTCAGAGCATGAGTACTTTGTGGTGAGCTGTCACCGCGAGGAGAATATTGACCCTGAGGAAAATATTCTTAAACTTGTGACTATTCTGAACAGTATTGCTGAAAGATATGGTAAGCGGGTAATAGTATCGACACACCCGAGAACCCGCAAGCGGGTCGAAGGTCTTGGAGTGACTTTTCATGGGAAAGTTGAACTTTTGAAACCACTGGGGTTTTCTGATTACGTCCATCTGCAGATGCATGCGCAGGCCGTTCTGTCTGATAGCGGTACTATTAACGAAGAGTCGTCGATTCTGAACTTTCCTGCTCTCAATATCCGGGAGGCCCATGAACGACCGGAGGCGATGGAAGAGGCTTCAGTCATGATGACCGGGATAGAGGTGGAGAGGGTAATGCAGAGCTTGGAAATTCTCAAGACCCAGCCACGCGAAGAGGATCGACTTCTGAGAAGGGTTGCGGATTACAGCATGCCGAACGTATCCGAAAAGGTGGTTAGAATATTAATTAGCTACATTGATTATGTCAACTCCAAGGTCTGGTACAAATAGGGATCTGTTAAAAGAAATGAGGATATTGAGCATCTACAGATATTATTTACCGGATTCTGCGCCCTATGGTAAAATCCTTGCTCCGATACTTGAAAGGATGGCCGAAGTAGGGCACAAGGTATTCGTACTTACAGGACAGCCCTCTTACAACAGCTCTGAGAAAAGACCTTGGAATGAGAAGATCAATGGTGTGGATGTAAGTCGCGTATGGTTGTTCCCCGAAAATAGAAAAAGGCCGATACTCAGAGCCTTGAACTTCGTATTGTTTCTTATTATGACAACTCTTCATGCCCTAATGCATAGATATGATTTACTTATTGTCAATAGTTATCCACCAATCCTCATGGGATTCACTGCACGAGTAATATCGACATTGACTGCAATCCCCTATATCTATCATTGCCAGGACATCCATCCTGAAAGCGCCCTTGCTGCCGGATATCTTAAAAAAAACTTCGTGTATTTCCTCTTAAGAAGGATAGATACGGGTGCTTGCAATAATGCCTCGGCAGTTGTTACCCTGTCGCACGATATGGCAAATACATTGATTGATAGAGGAGTTAATGCCAATAGAATTATTATAAGAAACAATTTGATGACTGAAGTATTCGAAAACTGTGACGTTGTACCGGATGGCTTTCCGGTGAGAAATGATGATGACCTTTTATTGCTTTATGCGGGGAATATCGGCAAGTTTCAGGGCCTGGACAATATAATTGAGGCAGCACGGATTCTAAGAAGTGATGAGAATATCAAGTTCATTTTCATGGGAAGCGGTATTGCACTGAATGACATAAAGCGCCAGGCTACAGAGATGATTGACAAAACTGTTTTTTTTGTTTCATATCAATCGACTCATATCGTAGCAAATGCGGTGCGCCGGGCAGATTTTGGTGTTGTATCTCTGCAAAAAGGCATTTACAGGGTCGCTTATCCAAGCAAAACCATGGCGTATCTTGCGGAAGGGTGTCCATTCATAGCGATCGTGGAAGAGGAGAGCATTCTTGCGGAGGAGACAACTTCACAGGGTTTCGGTTATTCGTGCCGACCTACCGATCCTCAGAAGTTGGCAGAGGTTATTTTACGTGCGAGAAGAGACAAGAATGTGTGGAGGCAAAAAAGGAGTGAAATTAGAGAGAATGCACAGAGACAGTTTGGGAGAAAGGAAGCGCTTGTGTTCTGGTCTGCGCTGATAGACCGGATAGGTAAGAATTCTGCACGTGAAAAGGGAGGGATCTCTTTCTGACGAGTTATCGCAACTAATAAGCTGGATCCAGTGAATGTTTACCAGAGGTATAACGGACAGACCGAAAGGTTCGGTAAAATACTAACCGATAGAGGGGTATGCAAGGAGAAAAGCGAACGGAGGAAGAACAATACAATAAGGAGTTCAAGGCAGAATCGGTGTGCTTGGCATCGTTCTCCGGTATCCTTTGAACTGGGCTATGGCTGCGTAACCTAAATCAGTGTCCACTGAATTGGAGGAATATCTAAATGTTCTGGAAATTAAATAGATTATCAAAGCTTCACAACGCTATAAGGCGTGTGTACTATTTTATTTTAAGGTCTATTCCTATGATGGTGAAATACCGAATCGGGAGGGCGGTCAAAAAAAGGAAGCTGCCTTACAAAATGATAGAAGAGGGATCTGTAGTTGTGCAAATCGGATGTCCCTGGGATACCGTGCTCGTAGGGCGAGCAAGGGGTATGTATCTCTCTCTGCTCACTGGGAGGACCGGAAAGGTCATAATCTTTGAACCAGAAAGGAAAAGTTTAAATGTATTACAGGAGGTAGTGAGGCGAACGAACATCGAAAACACTATAATCGTTGAAAAAGGAGCTTGGAGCAGTAAGACAAGGTTGAGGTTTCTCTATAACCCCAAACATCCTGCAGCGAATCTGGTTGAAGATGTTTATGATGTTGGAAGATCCGATCTCCACAAATACTTGGTAACAGAGATCGACGTTGACACAGTCGATAACGTCCTTGCTGATTTGGGCATCAGCGCAGTAGATCTCATAAGCATTACGACGAATGGCTCTGAGCCGCAGATACTGAAGGGTATGATGAAGACTATCGTAAATACAAAATATATCGCGATTACAGGTGATTGTGATATTTCGGCGCTTTCCGAAGCTGGCTATGCATTAGTCGGCGAAGATGACAGGGGGCGCACTTTTCGAAATGAAAAACTAATCGGGGCGATATGATGAAAACAGATCAATTACCTCCGGTAATGATAATTGCAGCAGCGAGATCGGGAACAAAGATGCTCAGAGCTGCCTTGGGGGAAAGCTCAGATTTCGCGGAGTTTCCTTACGATATGAATTATGTGTGGAAGTTTGGGAACTATCATATTGATCACGATGAATTAACAAAAAATGATCTGAATGATAAGATACGCCGCTTTATCGAAAAGCAATTTGAGAAAACCCTCCAAAAACACAAGCGGGCGAAAAGGGTTCTTGAAAAAAGTGTTCCGAACAGCCTCAGGGTGGATTTTGTGAGGGCGGTTTTCCCCGATTGCAGAATTATTCATCTTTTCAGGGATGGGCGTGACGTAGCCGCAGATGCAAGGCTCTGCTGGCAAGCTCCAATGACTTCTGACATGATACAGTCAAAGAGTGATCTGATCAAGAAGATTCTTGACTTTCCTGTTGTTGCCGCATTGCCATATCTTATTAGTTATCTCGGTACTTACTCATCGAGATTCGTTTCGGGGCAAAAAGATCTTAAGTCATGGGGCCCGAGATTCAAAGGCATAGATGAAGCCATACGGAAGTATTCTCTTTTGGATGTTTGTGGTATGCAGTGGTCTCGTAGCGTTATCGCGACCCTGGAGAGCCTGTCGGCGAAGCAGGAGAATAAAGATTACATCAGTGTGAGATATGAGAACTTGGTGCACAATCCAGTAAATGAGTTGGAAAGGATTGGGACCTTTCTTCAGATTGAAGATTTCGAGCCAGTGAGAAAGTTCGCGCAGACAAAAATCAAGCCTTCATATGTGGGTTGTTGGCAAAAACATATAAGTTATCTTGAAATAGAGAGTTTGAGGCCACATATTGATGAGGCAATGAAACTTTTAGGTTACTCTGTTATTCAAGAGGAATATCAGAAGTTTGAAATGTTATCAGGGTAGCCCGAAAAACAATAGCCCTATTTAATCAATTTTCAACCGAGGTTAGTATTAAACGGACACCATATAGTACCTTCTATCTGGTAATATTAGACTGACATGCTGATTGTTAAGTTGGTATCTAAGTACTGAAGAACCTCCGACCGGCGTCGAGTGTAGCGATGACGGCTTATTAAGGGGACATCCGAAAGAAAGAACGTGAGTAAGGTAGTTAACTTTTTGTGAGTGGATATTCGCGATCGCTTTGAATTTATCAGTAGATTTTTTATGATGCTTTCAGTAATAGGAACAGGAATATTCTCTTTCGCGTTATGCCTTTTGATGTCGTGTTAAGCATTTCTTGTTGCAAAATCCCATGCTGCCACCTCTGATGAGGCAGGGTATTGGTATGGTTTCACTCCCTCTGACCCTGCCGTTGTAACAGAAAATATTATCACAAGGAAAAACACGGCATGGAACAACACGCGTAATATTTCAATAGGTGGTGGCTATTTG
>Ga0209048_10003814_pt1 | contig 14562 bp, 15 predicted proteins | sample FrelakmetCRP12CR_FD_187146 | JGI IMG/M metagenome (GOLD analysis project Ga0209048, IMG submission 187146) | Freshwater lake sediment microbial communities from the University of Notre Dame, USA, for methane emissions studies - CRP12 CR (SPAdes)... | ecosystem: Environmental > Aquatic >... | reverse complement strand
CGCCGTGTCGACCAAAAGGAGGTCGCTCTTCTGGGTCTTGAACGACTGCAGGGCGTCGAAGACGACGGCCGCCGGGTCGGTTCCGTACTGGCCTTTCACGACCGGGATGCCGAGGCGCCGGCCCCAGAGGACGAGCTGCTCCTGGGCGGCGGCCCGGAAGGTGTCGGCGGCGGCCATCATCACCCGCCGGCCGCGGCGCTCGTGAAAAGCGGCGAGCTTGGCCGCCGACGTCGTTTTGCCGCCGCCGTTCACCCCGACGATCATGACCACGGCGGGGATCGAATCGACACCCCGCGGAACCGGGTGCCGGGAGAGGACCGCCTCAAGCTCGGCCTTGAGCGCCGCCTCCAGGTCCCGGCTGGAATCACCCTTCCCGGTCTTGGCCCGGAGCGATTCCAGAATCTTCTCGGTGGTCGCGACACCGACGTCGGCCAGGATCATGGCCTCGGCCAGGTTCTCCAGGATCTCTTCGCGCTGCTTCCCGCTCCTGAACAGCTCGTCGATCTTTTGGAAGGCCCGGCGGGTCCGGGATAGTTTTTCTCGGAGGCTGGCGAACACGGTTTAAACATTATATTTTTCAAGGAGTTAATTGTCAATGAACCCCTCCGGAGGGAAATTGCCGATTCGGAACGAATATGCTACAGTGAAAGAATAATGAAATCGTCCGTCTGGATGGTGTCCCCGGCCCGGCCTGAAGCCGACATGCTCGCGGCGGAGCTCGGGATCCCCGCGGCGATCGCCCAGGTCCTGGTCAACCGGAAGATTCTGACAGCCGAAGCGGCCCGGATCTTTCTCTACGGCAATCTCGAGGGCCTCCACGACCCTTACCTGATGAAAGACATGGCCAAGGCCGTGAACAGGATCCAGCAGGCGATCGCCGGCCGCGAAAAGATCTTGATCTTCGGCGATTACGATGTCGACGGCGTGCTTTCCGTCGTCATGCTGTTCAAGGCCCTGACTTCGCTCGGCGCCGAGGTGGAATATTTCATCCCCGAGCGGCTGAAGGACGGCTACGGGATCAAGGAGCATCACGTGGAGATCCCCGTCCAGCGCGGCACGGGCCTGGTCATCAGCGTCGACTGCGGGATCAAAGCCGTCGAGTTCGCGGTCCAGGCGAAGGCCAGGGGCGTCGACGTCATCATCACCGACCATCACCGGCCCGGCGAGGCGCTTCCCGCCGCGGCGGCCATCCTCAACCCGGTCCTGGAAGATTCGGGGTATCCCGACAGGGACCTGGCGGGCGTCGGCGTGACATTCAAGCTCATCCAGGCCCTCCTCGAAAAATCGGTGAAGGCCGCGGGGCTGCCGCATTATATGAAGCTCGTCTGCATCGGGACCGTGGCCGACGTCGCCGAGCTCAAGGGCGAGAACAGGCTGTTCGTCAAATACGGGCTGAAGGGCCTGGGCAGCGTCAACAACACGGGGCTCAAGAGCCTGATCGAAGCCTGCGGCCTCGGGAACCGCAAGATCTCCGAGGGGGACCTCGGCTTCCGGATCGGGCCCCGGATCAACGCCGCGGGCCGGATGGGCAAGACGGACCTGGCCGTGCGCCTGTTTTTCTGCGATTCCATCGAGGAGTCCCTGGCGCTCGTCCAGCAGCTCGAAGAGCTGAACTCGAAACGGCAGAAGACCGAAGAGAAAATATTCGAGGCGGCCAAGGACAAGATCGAGGAAAAATCCCTCGACCAGAAATACAAGTGCCTGGTCCTCGGGAGCGAAGAGTGGCACCGGGGCGTCATTGGGATCGTGGCCTCGAAACTCAAGGATTACTTTCATCGGCCCGTTCTCCTTTTCGCCTACGAGGACGGCAAGGCCTGCGGGTCGGGCCGGAGCATCTCGGACGTGCCGCTGATCGACCTCCTGGACGATTGTAAGCATCTCTTCCTGAGCTACGGCGGTCACCGGCTGGCCGTCGGGTGCACCCTGCCGGTTGACCGGATGGACGCCTTCAAGGAAGCCCTGAACGCCCTGGCCGAGGCCAGGATCGGGGAGGAAGCTCTGAAGAGGAAGATCCGGATTGACGCCCCGCTCGCGTTTTCGGCGATCGACAGCGGCTTCCTCGAGCACTTCTCCCTCCTCTTCCCGTTCGGCGTCGGCAATCCCAAGCCCCTTTTCCTGTCCGAGGGCGTCGAGGTCCTGAGCGCCCCGCAGGTCCTCAAGCGGAAGCACCTGAAGTTCCTGGCCCGCCAGAACGGCAAGGTTTTTGAGGTCGTGGGCTGGGACAAGGCGGATTGGTCCCACGTCCTCCGCCGGGGTGGCCGCGTCGACATGGCCTATTCCATTCTCCTCTCTGAGTACCGCGGCGAGCCGAGAATCAGCCTGTCTGTCGAAGACCTGAGAGTCTGACGATACGCATGAGCGCGCGCGATGCTTTCCCTGCGAAATTCGCCCGGCGCTGGATAGCCGCGGCCCTGTTCTTCGTGCTCGCCGCGGTCGCCTTCCGCTTCATCGTCCGAAGACCGCGCGCCGCGGGTCCCGTTCCCGACAAGGCCGTCCCCGAGACCCGGAAGGTCGACCTTAAAGAGGGCATCAGACACTTCGAATACAAAGATGGAAAGGCCTGGGCCGATGTGCGGGCCGACCGGTTCTTCCTGGGCGAGGATGGGCTCAATCATCTGGAAGGCTCGGTGGAGATTGTGGACTACGGCCAGACGGACGGCCGGGAAACGCGGATGTTCGCCGACAGGGTCGCCTACGACAAGGACATGGTCCGGTTCACAATCTCGGGCCGGGTCAGGGTCAGGAGCGGAGACCTCACCTTCGAATCCGAATTTCTCGAATATCGCAAGAATCTTGGACTGTATCGGACCGACCGGGGAGGCCTCATCTCTTCGGAAAAGCTGACCGGCTCCGGCCGGACGTTCGAATACGATGAGCGCAGCGACGAACTCCGGCTTTCGGGCGGCTTCCTCCTCGAGTTGAGGGAGGCCCGGGGTTCGTCAAAAAAGGCCGATATCTCCGGCCAATCCCTCGTCTACACGAGAAGCGGGAAAAGGGGCAGGGTCGAAGGCCGGGCGCGCCTGACATCAGACGACGGTCAGGGAACGTCGGATATCCTGGCGTTCGAGCTCACGGAAGACGAGGGCTTTTTCCGGCGCCTGACATTCGAAAAGGGAGCGAGATGCGCCTTCGCCGATGGCCGGGACAACTCCGGGAGCCGGACGATTGAAGCCGTCACGATCCGCGTCGACTTCGCCAGCGGAGCCTCCCGCGTCGCCGGCGTCGAGGCTGAAGGAGACTGCCGGCTGACACTCGCCGCCCCGGCGGAGCCGGCGGGCCGGGTCCAGGCGGGGCACGTCCAGCTGGCCTTCGCTAGGGATGGGACAATCGATAACTGGACGGCTTCAGGCGACGCCGGGATGAGCCTGGAGGAGAAGACCGGCGGCGTCCATGATTTTACGGGCGAGAACATCTCTTACTCGGGCCGAAGCGGAATCCTGTCCATTCTGGCGAAAGAGGGACAGGCTGCTCGCGAGGAATCCGGGGAATCCAGAATCGAAGCATCCTCGATCAGCCTGGAGACAGGCTCGAAAACCGCCCGAGCTACGGGTGGGGTCCGCTGTCTCCTGAAACCAAGTCCAGACGGCGCTCCGGCTGGCTTCTTTTCCAGGAGTGAGGCCCTCTTCGTCACCTGCCGGACCATGACATCCTTCGGCCGAGAGCGCCGCTCGCACTTTGAAGGGGATGTCAGGGCCTGGCAGAACGATGGATCCATCCAAGCGGGGGGGCTGGAAGTCCTCGAGGAGACTGGCGAGGTCCGTGGCCGGGGCGGGGTGACGGCTGTTCTCATGGCAACGCGCGACCCGGCGTCCGGCGAACGCCGGATCGAAGCCGGCGGCGACGAAATGGCGTTTTCCCCGGCCGGCCGGGAGATCTCCTTCCAAGGCAAAGGCATCGTTCGGATCCCGGGGGCCCGTCTTTCCGCGGCAACGGTCGCCATCGGCCTTGTGGAGGGGAAAAAGGAGATCAAGGGCCTTCGGGCCGCAGGCGGAGTCGTCGTCTCCCAGGGGAACTACGAGGGCCGCGGGGAGGAGGCGCAGTATGATCCGGCAACTGATACTCTCGTCCTCACCGGGAACCCCGTACTGGTCGAAAAAGGCAAGGGCGCCTCGAGGGGGGACAAATTGACTTTTCGCCTGGGCGATGGTAGAATCCTCATCGAAAACAAGGGACAGGGAAGGTCAATCACCGTCGTCAAATCGTGAACAATGAAGGGTTCCCTGAAAGCGGTTGATCTCGAGAAAAGTTTCGGATTAAAAAAGGTCGTCGACAAGGTCACGATCGAGGTCAGGGAGGGGGAAATCGTTGGGCTGCTGGGGCCCAACGGGGCCGGAAAAACCACCACGTTTTCCATGATCCTGGGCCTCGTTCCGGAGGACGGCGGCCGCGTCTACCTGAGGGGTGAAGATATCACCAACCTGCCCATGTACCTGCGGGCCCGCAAGGGCCTCTGCCTGCTTCCCCAGGAGCCGTCCGCGTTCCGGAAACTGGCCGTCGAGGATAACCTGTTGGCCGTCCTCGAGACCCGTCCCGGTGCCGGGGCGTCGAGAAAAGCCGTCCTTGCGGAAACCCTGTCCGAATTCAGGCTTGAGAAATTGGCCAGGTCGCGGGCCTTGACGCTCTCGGGGGGCGAGCGCCGCCGCCTCGAGATCGCCCGCGCGATGATCATGAACCCCGATTACATCCTTCTCGACGAGCCGTTCACCGGCATCGATCCCCTGGCCATCCTCGACCTCCAGGAGATTATCAAGAACCTCCGGGGGCGGGGGATCGGCGTCCTGCTGACCGACCACGCCGTGCGGGAGACGTTGAAGATCACGGACCGGGCGTATATCCTCGATGGCGGCCGGGTCCTCATGGAGGGGACCCCCGAAGAAATCGTGGCTTCGGAGGACGTCCGGAAGAGCTATTTGGGTGATCAGTTCCGTCTTTAGGAATGGATGGACATAAAAGCATGAGGCCGGGACGATGACGCTCAGACAGAGGCTCGATCAGCGCCAGGTCCAGAAATTGACCCTGGCCCCTGCGCTCCAGCAGGCCATCAAGCTTCTTCCGCTCACAAACCTTGAGCTCATCGAAGTCATCGACGCCGAACTTGCTCAGAACCCCATGATCGAGGTCGAGGGCGAGTCCCTGGACCGCGCGGCGCCGGAGCCCGGCCAGTCGCCCGAAGAGCGGGAGGCCGATAAAGGCCCGGAGGAAGCCCCGGCCGTGCTCAAGCTCCCGGCCGAGGACCCGACGTTTGAAGCCCCGGCTTCAGGCGAATTTGACCCGGGCTTCCAGGAATACCTGGACGACGGGTTCCGTCCCCACTTTTATGAAAACCGGGAGGCGGTCTCTCTCGAAAACACCCTGTCCCGCACTCCCTCGCTCTGGGATCACCTGGACTGGCAGGCCGGTTTGACCTTTTTCGACAAGGAAGACCTGGAAATCGCCCAGTTCATCATCGGGAACATCAACGAGGACGGGTATCTGAACTCCTCCGTCGAGGAGGTCGCCAACCTTAGCCGGACAACCGCGGAAAAGGTCAATGAGATTCGGGAGAAGATCAAGACGTTCGACCCGGTGGGGGTTGGCAGCCTGAACCTGCGCGAGGCGTGGCTGGCCCAGATGGATTATCTCCTGATTCAGGACGAGGTCGCCCGGGCCATCGTTGCCAACCACCTTCCCCTTCTCGAAAAGTCCGACTTCGTCCAGCTGGCCAGGGCGCTCAACATCCCCATGGCCGAGATCAAGGATCACATCGACCTGATCAAGGGACTCGACCCGACGCCGGGCCGGAAGTACAGCGAGGAAAGGACGACCTATATCGTCCCGGACATCATCATCACCAAGGAAGGTGACGACTGGACGATTGCCCTCAACGACGAGGGACTCCCCCGGCTCCGGATCAGCCCGTACTACCGCCGGCTGCTGGCCCAGGCGTCCCAGGACCAGCCCGAAGCCTACCGGTTCCTGGTGGACAAGATGAAGAAGGCGCTCTGGTTCCTCCGGAGCCTGGACCAGAGGAACAAGACGATCTTCAAGGTCGCCCAGTTTATCGTGAACAAGCAGAAAGGGTTCTTCGACAAGGGGATCGACAACATCAAGCCCCTGACCCTGATGGAGATCGCCCAGGAGATCGGCGTCCACGAATCCACGGTCGGGCGGGTCGTTGCCAACAAGTACATCCTCACCCCCCAGGGGGTCTTTCCGCTGAAATATTTCTTCCACAAGGCCCTGCCGGGCAGCTACGGCGAAGAGGTTTCCTCGCTCAGGATCAAGGAAAAGATCAAGAAGCTCGTCGACGGCGAGGACTCGGCGAACCCCCTGAGCGACATCGAAATCGGCGATCTCCTGGCCAGGGAGAACCTCAAGATCGCCCGGCGGACGGTCGCCAAGTACCGGATGCAGCTCAAGATCGAGCCGTCGCACATCCGGAAGAGGAAGTCCATCATGGAGGAGCGGGCATGAACATCCATTACACGGCGCGCCAGGCCGTCCTGACGCCCGAAATCAAGGACTACTGTGAAAACCGGCTGGGCCGCCTGAAGGGCCTAAGCGGTGACATTATCGGGGTAAATATTATTCTGGGTGTCCAGAAGAACACGAACCGGGCCGAGGTCCATGTTAAGGCCAAGGGGACAAGCCTCGTCGTCGTGGAGGAAACGCAGGACATGATGGGCTCCCTGAACCTGGCCTTCGACAACCTGGAAAAGAAGATCAAAAAGGAACGGGAAAAATGGCGCGAGCGCAGGAGACGCGGCGGCCGGGAACGCAAGGAGATGGTCGCTCTCCCCGAAGCCGCCGAGCCCGAAAAGCGGATCATCCGCAGCCAGAATTTCTCGGCCAAGCCCCTGTCGCTCGAGGAGGCCATGGCCCAGTTCGAGTTCAAGAACAAGGAAGTGTTCGTCTTCCGTCGCCAAGGCTCCGAGAGCTGGGCTGTCCTCTACCGGCGCAAGGACGGCAACTTCGGACTCGTCGAGCCGGAATGAGAAGGACGGGGCCGGCATGAAGCTCCACCCGCTTCTGACAGAAGACACGGTCCTGGCCCGGCTCAAGGGCCGGAGCAGGGACGAGGTCCTTCAGGAGATGGCGGAGTGCCTTCGCGGCCGGACGGCCGCCACCCCGGGCCAGGACCTCCTCGAAAAGCTCCTGGCGAGAGAAGCCCTCGGCACCACGGCCATCGGCGGCGGCGTTGCCATCCCGCACTGCAAGGTCGAGGGCCTCAAGGCACCGGTCCTCGCGCTCGGTATTTCCCGGAAAGGCGTCTCCTTCCAGTCCCTCGACGGCGAGGACACGCACATCATCTTTCTCGTCGTTTCCCCCCAGGAGAACCCGGGGGTCAACCTCCGCCTCCTGGCGTCCGTCGCCAAGCTCGTCCGTAAATCGGGGACGCTGACGCCGAAGCTCGTCAAGGCGCCCACGGCCAAGGACGCGCTTCGGGTCCTCCGCGAGGAAGAGGACGGAGCCCATGCCTAAAAAGACCGCCTCTCCGTCCGGTAAAGAGGTCCCCGAACAGACCACGATCTCGGCGGGATTGCTGAAGATCTTTGGCGTGGGGACCCTCGTTTTGGGTGACAGCGGCATCGGAAAGAGCGAGAGCTCCCTGGAACTCATCGCCCGCGGCCACAAGTTCATCGCCGATGACGTCGTCCGGATCCGGAGAGAAGCGGACGGGAGCCTGATCGGCACCGCTCCGCCCCTGAGCCGTGATTTCATGGAAATCCGCGGGCTCGGGATCATCAACATCCGGGAAATCTTCGGCCCCAAGTCCGTGGTCCGCGAGGCGCGAGTGGACCTGATCGTCAAGCTGAAGAAATGGCGGAAGGGCTTCGAGGTCGACCGCCTCGGGCTCAAGGTTACCGAGGACGAATCTATCCTTGACGAGAAGGTCCCCCAGTTGGCCATCCCGGTGGCGCCGGGGAGGAACATCGCCACTCTGATCGAGGTGGCCTGCAAGGTTCACCTCCTCCGGAAAAAGGGATACCACGCCCCGGCCGAGATCATCAAGCGGCTGGACAGGATCCTGACTTGAGGAAAGCCATGAAAAAAATGTCGCAAGACAACCGCTTCCTGATCGTCACCGGGCTCTCCGGGTCGGGGAAGACTGTGGTCAGCCGCTTCCTCGAGGACCTGGGGTATTATTGTGTCGATAACCTTCCGGCCAAGCTTATTCCGGAATTCGTCGACCTTTGGCTGAAAAAGAAGGTCGAGATCGACCGGGTGGCCCTGGTCATGGATATCCGGGAGCGCCATTTCCTGACCGAATTTCCGCGGGTCCTCCAGGAGATCCGCAAGCGGGCTCCGGCCCGGCTCGTGTTCCTCGACGCCACCGATGAGGCCCTGGTCAAGAGGTTCAGCGAAACGCGCCGGCCTCATCCGTTGACCCGGCGGAAGCCGATCCTCGAAGGGGTCCGCCTGGAACGCAAGCGGCTGGCGGCCGTCAAAAAAATGGCCGACGAGGTCATCGACACGTCGAACCTGAATATTTCCCAGCTGAAGGAGGTGGTCAGCCGGAGGATCTTGAAAGCCAAATCCCTCAGGATGCAGACCCTCCTCATCAGCTTCGGATACAAGTACGGGATCCCCCTGGATTCCGACCTCGTTTTCGACACCCGTTTCCTGCCCAATCCGTTTTACGTGGACCGGCTGAGGGACAGGAACGGCAAGGCCCGGACCGTCCGGGACTTCGTCCTCAGCTCGGCTGGGGCCAGGGGCTTCCTCCGCGAGCTCGTCCGGTTCACGGACTTCCTCGTCCCCCGCTTCGTCAAGGAAGGGAAGAGCACGCTGACCATCGCCGTCGGCTGCACAGGAGGCAAGCACCGGTCCGTCGTGATCGCCGAGGAGCTTCGGGTCCACCTCAGGAAATCGGGCGGGGACATCAAAGTTTATCACAGAGACCTTTATAAATAGGCCCCCTTTTTGTACAATAAGGGCCTGAGCGCGGGACCGGGTCCGGAAGGACAGGCCCCGACGGGCGGATGAAGGACGCAGCGCGAGATCGAACAAGGAATCCCGAACACATGATCGGCGGCATCATCGTTTGTCACGGCAAGATGGCTGAGGAGCTGCTCAACGCCCTGACGATCATCCTCGGTGAGGCCCCCAACATCGAGGCCATCTCCATCGGCTGGTACGACGACGTCGAGGACTCGAAAAAGAAGATCAGCCAGAGCCTCAAGCGGGTCGACCAGAAAAACGGCGTCATCATCTTCACCGATATGTTCGGCGGGACGCCGTCCAACCTGAGCTTCAGTTTCCTGAAAGAAAACCACGTCGAGATCATCACCGGCGTCAACCTGCCCATGCTCATCAAGTTCGTCTCTCTTCAGAGAAGCAATGCCCTCAAGGACGTCGCCAAGAAGGTCGTCGACCAGGGGAAGAAGAACATCCACCTGGTCAGCGTCCTCCTGAGCTCCCGCACGAAATAGTCCCTCATGCTCCAGAAAACGATCACCATCAAGAACAGGCTGGGCCTTCACGCCCGGGCGGCCGTCAAGTTCGTCAACCTGGCCAACCGGTTCGGTTCGGCCGTGAAAATCATCAAGGACGGGAACGAGATCGATGGCAAGAGCATCCTGGGCATCCTGACCCTCGCGGCGACCCAGGGCTCCGAGATCCATCTGGTCGTCTCGGGGAAGGACGAGGAAGCCGCCCAGGGGGCGCTGACCGAGCTCATCAACAACAGGTTCGACGAGAAAGAGTAGCCGGGGATGGATATCGTCAGACTGCGGGGAATCGGCGTTTCGCCCGGAATCGCCATGGGCGAAGTCCTGCTCTCGAAGAGGGTTATTTTCACGTCACGCAAGGAGCTCGTCCCCGCCCCCCAGCTCGAAGACGAGCTGAAGCGGCTCAGGAGGGCGATCGAGAGGACCAAGGCCGACCTCATCCAGGTCCGGGAGAAGATCAAGGAGAAGATGGGCGAGGAAAACTCGTTCATCTTCGATGCCCACCTCCTGATCCTCGAAGACCCCACGCTCGTCTCCGGCCTCGAGCACATCATCCGCGAAGAGAGGTCCCGGGCCGAATGGGCCCTGTCCAAGACCAATAGCCGTTACGAGCAACTGTTCGAATCCCTCAACGACGATTATTTCCGCCAGAGGAAATCCGACGTCTCGGACGTCCTCACCCGGATCTACAAGAACCTGGAAGCCCGGAGGGAGAAGGAGAAGACGCCCGACCGGCAGCACGTCCTCGTCGCCCACGAGCTCCTCCCGTCCGAAGCAGCCATCAGCCTGGGCCGCGAATCCACCCTGGGCGTCGCCCTCGACATGGGAGGGACGACGTCGCACACGGCCATCCTGGCCCGCTCGATGAGCATCCCGGCCGTGCTGGGGCTCAGGAATATCACGGCCCAGGTCCGGGAGGGGGATTTCATCATCGTCGACGGCATGGGGGGCGAGGTCATCATCAACCCGCCGGCCGCCGTCCGGCGCGAGTACCAGGCCAAGAAGGAGAAGTACGACAACTACCGCCGGGAGCTGCAGAAGACGGCTAGGCTCAAGGCCGTGACCCTGGACAAGGTCCGGGCAAACCTCCTGGCCAATATCGAGCTGCCCGAAGAGGTGAGCGTGGCCATGTCCCTGGGCGCGGAGGGCGTCGGGCTTTTCAGGTCGGAGTTCATCTATCTCCGGACGACCTCGCTGCCGAGCGAGGAAGATCATCTGGCCGTCTACTCCCGAATCGCCAGGGAAGCCGCCCCCCATCCGGTGTATATCCGGACCCTCGACATCGGGGGCGAAAAGTCCCTGCCTCAGCTGAACATCGAGCAGGAGCCCAACCCGGCCCTCGGGCTGCGGGGGGTCCGTTTCTCGCTGAGGAACAAGCCGCTGTTCCGGGTCCAGCTCCGGGCCATCCTCCGGGCCAGCCCGCAGAAAAACGTCCGCGTCCTGGTCCCCATGGTCACCGAAGTCGAGGAGATCATCGAGGTCAAGGACATGTTCGAGGACGTCAAGGCCGAGCTCCGGCGGGAGAAGGTCCCGTTCGATGAAAAAATCCCCATGGGCGTCATGATCGAGGTGCCGGCGGCCGCGGCCCTGACCGACCTCATGCTCCGGGAAGTCGACTACGTCAGCGTCGGGACCAACGACCTCATCCAATATTTCCTGGCCGTCGACCGGTCCAACGAGTTTGTCTCCTATCTCTACAAGCCGTTCCACCCCGCCGTGCTCCGCCTCATCCGCTCGGTCATCCAGTCCGCCCAGAAGATGGGGAAGGACGTTACGATCTGCGGCGAAATGGCGGCCGACCCGCTGTCCGCCATCATCCTGATGGGCTTCGGCTTGAGGACGTTCAGCATGAACCCGATCTTCATCCCCAGGATCAAGAAAGCACTTCGCGCGATCGAGGCCAAGACGGCCGAGAAGATCGCTTCGGAGACGATGAAACTCAGGAGCGCCCAGGAGATCGAGGAGTATGTGATCGAGGAGATCCTCGTGAGGCATCCCCAGGTCTTCCTTGCCAGCCGTCCTGCCGACCTGGGTCCTGGCCACTGACGCGTATTCTCAGGCGGCGATAAAGGCCACCCTTATCCCCCGGACCCCCGGGGAACGGCGGGGAGCGAATTCTGAGGAGCGACCAGCAGAAGTGCCGCGGAGCGACTCGGAACTGCACTTCTGGTAAATATCTGAAACGAGTCTTAGATCTTCTTGATCAGCGAGCCCCCCTTCCGCTACGGGGTCTTTCGGGCGGCCTTTATCGCCGCTTGTGACAGGGTCTCGGGGGATGGCCGGAACGTCATGTGCGGCTTAGCGCAAGACGCACTCTGGAGTGGAGGCCGTCCCCGAGGGCCTGTCGGGCAGAGGTCAGCGGCGCCCGTAATCGTCTTTGAGACGGACGATGTCGGATTCCTCCGACCGGCCAATCCAGATTTCCATCACCCGGGCCGGTGCCGTTCCCCGGTTCTGGGCGCGGTGGGGGGTGCCGCGGGGGATGAAGATCTCGTCGTCCGCGGCCGGGGAAAAGACCTTGTCGCCCACGGTCATCTCCAGTCCGGGGTCGAGGACGATCCAGAACTCGTCCCGCCGGTCATGGTATTGGTAGGAGAGGACCCCCCCGGGATTTATAGTAATGATTTTGATGCTGCCGGCGTCTTCGTGGGGGTAACGGCGAAACCGGCCCCACGGCCGGTGATCTTCGATAATGCCGGCCCGGAAGGCGTCTTCGGTCCGTTCTTTCTTTGTCATTGGCAAAACCATATTGTCGGCCGGGCGAAAGGGGTTTGCCACGCTCCCTCCGCTCGTCCGCAATGACCCTGCAATGATCAGGCGCCCGTCGGCCTTAGAACGGGACGTCGTCGTCGCTGCCGCCCGAGCTGGGTTCTTCAAACGGTGGGGCGGGCTCATCCTCGGACGGACTTGCGGCGCGGGGTTCATATTCGGGCGTCTCGGCTCCGGTCCCGTACCCCTCCCGCTTTCCGAGGAGGGTGATGTTCTCGGCTTCGATCTCGGTGGTCGTCCGCTTGTTCCCGTCCTTGTCCTGCCAGCTCCGGGTCCGGAGCTTGCCCTCGATGAGGACCAGTTTGCCTTTGTCCAGGTACTTCTCGCAGAACTCGGCCTGCTTTCCCCAGACGACGATCTTGTGCCATTCGGTCCGGTCCTTGGCCTCCCGTGTGGTCGTGTTAAAGAATCTTTCGTTCGTGGCCAGGGTGAAGTGGGCCACCTGGCGCTCCTTCTGGGGGAGATACTTTATCTCTGGCTTTTGGCCCAGCCGGCCGACGAGGATAACTCTGTTCAAGCTGTTGGTGTCTCTCATTTTTCCATCAACTCTTTGATTTTGTCTTGGGCGATCCGGGTCTCTTCGGAGAGAGGGTATTTCGAAACGAGGAGTTTGAACGCCGCCAGGGCCTCCTCTTTTTTCCCAAGCTCCATGTAGCTGATGCCCTTCTTGAGATAGGCGGCCGCGGCTTTGTCACCCTGGGGATAGGCCAGGATGACCTCGTTGAAATCGTCGATGGCCTCCTCGAATTTCTTCTGGCTGAAATGGCATTCGCCGATCCAGTACAGGGCGTTGTCGGCGAGGGGGCTGTCGGCGAACTGCTGCCGGTAGAGCTTGAAGCTTTCGACGGCCAGGTCGTAGTTGCCTTTGAGATAGTCGTTGTAGGCCATCCGGTAGGCTTCCTGCGGCGAAATGTTCGAAGGGGGAGGAACGGGCGGCACAGGCGGCTCGGCCGGGCTCTTGGCGGCCGGCGCGGCCTGGCCGGTCTTCGTCTCGGGCTTCTTTTGCGGCGCCTGTTCCTTCGGGATCTTGGCCGCCGTCTCCGGTTGGCCGGGCGAGCGCGTTTCTGCGGCTCTGGCGGCGGCCAGGTCCGCCGAGACCTTCTGGACGTCCAGACTGAGCTGGTCGATCCGGCGCAGGAGATCCTGGTATTGGGAGGGGACGGCCCCTATCGCCTCTTTCAAGCCGGCCTGGTCGGCGATGGACTGCCGGACGAGATCGGTGAGGGCCTTAAGCTGCTCGCGGATGGCCCGGATGTCCTCCGCGCTCCGGTCGAGCCGGGCGCGGAGGTCCTGGACCTGGTCCTTGAGGACCTGGACGTCCTGATAAATCAGCTCGTAGGCCTTCTTCGTCTTGTCCTGCCCTGCGGCTGCGAAGGGCAGATACAGGAGAAGGCAGGCCCCGAGGATTTTTCTCAGCACGGGTTATTTTTCGATGACCGTGAACTGGTCGCGCCGGTTCTTCTGCCAGGCGGCCTCGTCGTGCCCCGGGTCGGCAGGCTGGCTCTTGCCGTAGGAGAGGATCTTCATCCGGCCGGACGAAATGCCCAAGGTGGTCAGGTAGTCCATGGCGGCCTTGGCCCGCTTCTCTCCCAGGGCGAGGTTGTATTCCTCGGTGCCGCGCTCGTCGCAGTGGCCCTCGATGAGGATCTTGATGGTCCTGAACTTGTTCAGCCAGCTCGCGTTCGTCTCGAGGACGGGCTTGGCGTCTTCGCGGACGAGCGCCTTGTCATAATCGAAATAGATGTTGCCCAGGGGCTTTTCTTTGTTGATCTGTTCGAGCGATTTCTGGAGATAGATCTCTTCCTCGGACAGCACGGGCTCTTTCACGACCGGGGGCTCGACCTTTTCAACCTTGGGCTGTTCCTTGACCTGCGGGGGCGGGGGGGGAACTTCCTTCGGTTTTTTCTTGCAGGACACGGCGAAAGAAAAAACCAGGATGATGGCGAGGGCGATGATTCCATACTTTTTCATAAGGCCTCCTTCTGGCGCATCTCACGTCGCAAACACCCCCTCGAGGGGCATTTGGCCTCCCTTCTTATACAATGAGAGGGAATCCGTGTCAATAAGGGGTCAAATCTTCATTCTGCAACTTTTAGAAACGGGCTAGGCTCAAACCATTCCCCGGGCAAAAGTGGCAGAATGAAGATTTGACCCCATCTTTCTCCCCCATCTTTCTCGAGGGCGGGCTCAGTTCGTCCAGCAGGCGAGCTTGTTTTCCCCCCGGTCCGTGAGACGGCGGAGGTTGGCCCCGTCATAGTCGATCGAATAGAGCTGGAGCGAGCCCGACATGTTCGACGTGAAGACGATGTGGCGCCCGTCGTGCGACCAACTGGGGGACTCGTTCCTGGCATTCGATTCGGTG
>Ga0209048_10003813_pt1 | contig 14563 bp, 9 predicted proteins | sample FrelakmetCRP12CR_FD_187146 | JGI IMG/M metagenome (GOLD analysis project Ga0209048, IMG submission 187146) | Freshwater lake sediment microbial communities from the University of Notre Dame, USA, for methane emissions studies - CRP12 CR (SPAdes)... | ecosystem: Environmental > Aquatic >... | reverse complement strand
GGTGTCCGCAATTGTCTGAGAGCAAGTTCGGCTTCGGTTGGCATTTCCGTCAATCGCTTAATTCCTTCTACTTGAGATGTAGCCTCAGAATATAGAGCCTGCAATTTCGCAGTCAAACTGCGTTGCATATCACCGCTAAGTTGATTTTTTGCCAATAATGCTTCGAGTTGTTGAATCTCCTTACACCTCAAATCCTCTGGCTTACAATCTGACCTTTGTGTTGCAGCTGCAAATTGAAAAACTGTAACTCCCAGGACAATTAAAACCATAATCAATCCTGAAACCATTAGCCATAAATTCTTGCCATTTTTTCCATTGGTATGCATAATCTATGTCTCCCTTCCAAGACAATCAATATCCATACCTGATATCAGTCGCCCATGTAATATTAGAGCCTTGAACAGTATACACATCACCCTGAAGTTCGCTTTTAAGAAGATTAAATCCGGTGATTGGACCAATGTCAGTTCCTGGTGGGCAAGTTCCTATTTGGAGACACGCACCTTGCTGTGTTAAGGTGCCCGGTTCTCAGCTTTTTTCTCAAGCATGAAGGATTGTATTGCTCGGGTGAGGGAAATATCACTGTCCATTGGAGACCTCCTGGTTTTGGGCCGTGCGTTCTCACGTGCCCGCTAATCCGGGTGTCTCCAGTGAATAAACGAACCGGAGACCACAAAACCCGGTTAATCCAGTACATTTGTGGTCTCCAGTATCCCTTTAGTCGGGGCGCCGGGATTTGAACCCGGGACCTCACGGACCCGAACCGTGCGCGCTAGCCGGACTGCGCTACGCCCCGAACTAACCTCATTTTACTACACCTTACTCTTGATTTCATCCTGAAAGCGCAGCGATTCTAATTCATTGTAGCAGCCTTGTCAACGGAATGCCTTGTGTTATTTTATGCTGCCATTGCTTTGCCAAAGCCTCGGCGCTGAAACTTTTTTCCTATAGATTAATCGTCGCTTAAGGTGTAAAGTGAATTTATACACAATACTGGGTTAGGCTATGGTGGTGTGTTGCGCCTGTCCGCTGGCGCTGCGCCACCCAGTAGAAAACCCAATCCATACGCGAGATTCACTGAGAAGACGGATAATCGCTCAAATCGCCTCGGAATGAGGTTCTTAAAACGCGCCAGCGTTCGAGAACGCCAGCGCTCAAGAATCAAGAAAGGAGATTCCCACCTCGATTTTTTCTCTCTTTATTAAAAAAATATATAGAGTTTGGAGGATTTGCTATGAAAAAAAAGCTATTGTTAGTGATGCTGCCAGCCTTAATCGGCTTGTCTCTCGCCGCCCTGGCGATGGTGCTCCCGGCTCATGCCAGCCAGGCGCCCGTTGCAGCTCAGGTGAATTGGGAAGACCACCTCCGCGAAGCCCGCGGCATCCTGGTCAGTTTCCCCGAAGCCCTGGTTGGACCCTGGGTGGTCGATAAGATCACCTATACTGCCACCGCCGACACCCACTTTGAGCAAGAGGCAGGACCGTTTGCTGTGGGAGGCTGCGTCGTGGTGAAATACAATCCGTCCACCTTCGAAGCCAAAGAAATCCAAACCACACACAGCCAGGAATGTGGTGGAATGGGAGATGAGCAATTCTATGGCTTCATCGACAAGGTGCCAGCAGAGTATAACCCAACCGTCAGCAGCAACCTCGCCATCACCAGTACCTGGGTCATTAGCGGGGTTGAGTTCATCAGTACTCCCAGGACCGAATTTGAACCGGAGCACGGCCCGTTGGTGGTTGGAGCCTGCGCCAAAGTGGATTACAGAATGGTCAACGGCCAGAATATTGCTCACGAGATCGCCAGCGAGCTGCCTTTCCGTTGCCTAGGGCCCGTAGCTTTCAATCAGATATACGGCAATGTTTCTAGCTTCCCGCCCGATCTCTTAGGGACGTGGGTGATCAGCACGACCGGGAATACTACGTTTAACTTCATGACCGATCCATCCACTCAATTCATGGACAAACACCATTTCACCACCGGGATTTGTATCGGGGTCAAGTACTATTCCAGTAATGGGGTCAACCACGCCGTCCTGGTATGGCCCACGTGGGATAAGCTCTGCCAGCGCGTCGAGGCGCCCGTGCCGAGCCTGCTGGTAGCCACAGTAGACAGCTTGCCAACCGGCACCTACACCGGCACCTGGGTGCTGGCCGGCGTGGAGTTTACCGCCACCGAAAAGACTCGTTTTGAGACGGAAGAGCATCCCTTGAAGGTCGGCGACTGCGTCGCCGCCAGGTACGATGCCACGGATGGCGCGATGCTGCTATTCAAGGTCGAAAAAGAGGAGCATGAGGCCTGCCAATCTGAAAACGGCCAGAGCCGCTTCAAAGTGTATGGGGTGGTGGAAACCTTGCCCATCAGCGGTACGCTTGTGGGCGCCTGGCAGATCAGTGGGATCCCCATGGATGCCATTTCGACCACACTGTTTGAGCAGGAGCACGGCCTCCTGGCCCTGGGTTCCAACGTCTCGGCCAAGTTTGCCTATGACGCCGCTGCCAGCACGCGCACCGCGCTCAAAATCGAGACCCGCGTAGCGCCTGGTTTTGGCTGCCTGCACCATTATGGCCACCTGGAATGGTACCAGCCAGCCACTTCACAGGATGGTTATTCCCATTGGCGGATCGACGGAGTCGCCTACCTGGGCGATCCTGGCATGGAAGCCGACTCGCACCTGAAGATTGGCTCCCTGGTGATGGTGAATGCCTATCAGCAGAACGGCAGCCTGATAGCCACTCAGGTCAATGCAGCTTTCAGTACTTTCTTGCCAAACGTCGTTCGCTAAAAAGCTGTGCTTGATCGGCAAGACAGCTCGTTAGAGCTGGAGGGGCTTTCTAAAAATGACAAATAGATAGCCCCCAAACAAGCCAAAGCTGAAAAATAAAGAGAAAACCAAGAAAACTGGCGGATATCACACCGCCAGTTTTCTTGGTTTTCCCCTCCCTTAGCCAACGGGCCGTCTTTCCCCATTGACCGGAGCAAGAGTATGGAGAGGCAGCCCGACAAAAAAGATAGAGCGCCTGACAGTCGTCGGACAATTAACTCCAGCCCGCGGTATACCGTAAATGGTTTTTCTGCTAAAATAATAGCAGGAAAGCTTCCTTCTTCTCCTTGAGGCTTCCATTTGCGCAATTGAATCGAGAAAGGAGATAATCTATGGTTGTCCTCTTATTCCTCTCCACTTTCATTATTGCCTTCGCTGTTGCCACGATTGTCGTCCTCATTTTCAGAAAGCCCATCCATGATATCCTGAATCGGGTCGTGCCTGCCGATATCAGCCATGCCTGGGCGAAATACCTCTTCTTTGCCATGTATGTCGCCGGCATCGGCGGGGGCGTTCGGGTATGGGACATGGAGAAATATTTGACCATCCAGGACCCGTACAAAGAGATCCTTCAGCTCACCCCCGGTCGCTGGCTGCTGGAGATTTACCAGACAATCATCGGCACCTTGCAGAGTATCTCCATTATACTCATGATCTTCTTCGTCTTCGCTCTGATTGCCGTCGTGATCGTGCGCGTGTTCGAGAGCAGGGCGGTAAAAGCGGTATAGGTCTCAAAAGTAAAAGAATAGACAAGCCGCGAAATGCGAGCTCATGCTCCATGGGCCGCGCTATTCTCCTTGATATAGAACTGATGTTCTGGTAGAATCGAGCCGACCAAACTGTCACCGTTTGGTCGCCATTTGATCGGATAGAGCCTTGCTTGACTATGGATCCAGTCTGGTTTCCATGTCCATCTTTCTTCGTATTTATCAGCGTTTATTCACCGACCTTGGGCTATCGCCTCCCAAGCCTCGTGCTTATCAGCTAAACGAGGAATTGGTTCCAGTACTGAAGGATCTGGCTAAGCGCGAGCATCGTTCCGAGGGGGAAGTCCTGTCTGGTTTGCTCTCTGATACATTAGCCCAGCGCCAGCGAGCTGAAAAAAACCTGCAACGGTGGGAAGATCTGAGCCTTCGAGAGCAAGAAGTTGTCGCCTTAGTCTGCATTGGCTACACAAATCAGGAGGTCGCCGATCGTTTGGTAATTTCGCCTGAAACGGTCAAAGCACATCTGCGCAGCGCGGCCCTTAAATTTGGATTGCACACGAAATCGCAATTGCAGCGGGCTTTAGACGGCTTTGATTTCAGCACATGGGATACCGCCACCCATACCGATTAGGAATGTACCTGACCCTGCTTCTGGCTTACCTTTTCGGTTAGCCCGCATAAACCATCAATTCCCCCACATTTAACCTGATAGAGGATTGCTCCATAGCACTTTGATGTGCTACTCTTGTCTTATGGAAATAGTTCCCGACATACAATCCAAGCGCGTGTCGCTGGTCGTAGCGCCAGCGCGTAAAGCCAACGATATTATTGTGGATCTCACGACGCGCCTGGTTTTGTTCGGGGCGGTGGAGGTGATCGACGGAGGTAATCGCTTTGACGCCTACAGAATCGCGCGCGCCGTCCGGCGGCAAACCATCGATCTAACCAGCACGCTGAAGCGCATTCGACTGGCAAGGGCATTTACCTGTTACCAGGTGCTGTCTCTGTTAGTGCAAAGCCCAGCAAATCCTTCCCCTAAAATCGTGCTGGATCTCCTGGCTACTTTCTATGATGAGAATGTGGCTGTTCCCGAGGCTTACCGCCTTCTGAAGGAGAGTATCAAACATTTGCAACGGCTGAGCCGAGCTGCTCCGGTGGTTATCTTCGCACAGCCACCGCCATTCGGTTTGCCGGAGCGCACCTCCTTTTTAAGGTGCCTCCAGGAAATCGCCGGAGACGTTTTTGTTTACGAACCCCAGGTTGCTCTGCCCCCCAAGCGCTTGTTGTAAGGTGTTCTATGGGACGCACACTGGTTACAGCTACTCAAATCATTTTAGACGAACAAAGAGAGTTCGGGGATTTCTACCGCGCCCTCAGGCGTGCTGACCAGCAGGCGTTTGAAGAATTATTTTCACACGCCCGAAAACATACCGCGCCAATTTCTATGGCTTCTCACGCGCTCCCTTTCGAAGCAGTTTTGTTGGCGATGTTACTCGAAGAGTGCAAAAAAAGTAATCAGCTAAGCCAGCAATTGGACGAGCTAGGGAAAGTGGTAGACAAACTGCATCAATTGGTAGATGAGTTCACTTCTTCCGCATGAATGTTGAATACACCGGCTGGCTGCTAGATGTATACACGGATCGAAAGGAGGGGGGAATTGTTTTGTGGTTTTTAGGCGACCAGGGTGAGCGCCTCTTTTTACGCCAGCCGTTTCCAGTTGTCATGTATGCAGCCGGAGATTTCTCAAGGCTTCGCGCCCTATGGCATTATCTTGAGAAACAGCCTATGCAAGTCAGTCTGGAGCGTACCGAGCGCAGGAGCTTGTTTGATCCCGATATGCTTACCGTAATGAAGATACAGGTAAAAAAGGCGTTTGAGCAGCCGCGGCTTTTTGCAAGAATCAAGCAGTATTTTCCCGAGCTGGACTATTATGACGCCGATATACCAATCTTTCCTCGCTTTTCGGCGAAATATAATGTCTTTCCTCTCACTCGTTGCCGGGTTGTGACAGGTACAAATGGCTGGATTCAGGAAATTACACCTCTTGGATCAAGATGGGATTTGGATTCTGAACCGCCTCCCTTGCGAATTCTTACTATCGAGCCTGATATTGACCCCTCTCACGCTCAGCCAGCGAAGCTGGAAATTCGGTACGGGCGTTATCACTGCCGGTGGGAAATGAAGCCTGAAAAGCCGTTATTACTATGTCTGGAATCAATTCTACGGCGTTATGACCCGGATTTGATTTTGACGAACTGGGGGGACACCTGGCTTATATCTCGCCTTCTTGAATATTCTCGCCAGCTGAACATACCCCTGTCATTAAACCGCGATCCAGATTGCGAAGTCATTTACAAAGCCCAACGCTCGTATTACACCTATGGCACAGTAGTTCACCGCGGGCAGCAAATACACCTGATTGGGCGCTGGCATATCGATGCTTTGAATGCAATGATGTTTGGCGACTATGGACTCGAGGGGGTTTTTGAATTGGCCCGCGTTAGCGCCCTGCCCGTGCAGGTCGCAGCGCGCAACTCCCCCGGTTCCGGAATCACGGCGATGCAAAATATCACCGCCTTGCGAAAAGAAATCCTGGTTCCATATCACAAGCAGCAAACTGAAAGATATAAGACCGCTTTCGATCTTATTGGTATTGACAAAGGCGGGTTGGTTTATCAGCCTTTGATCGGTCTTTTTCCAGATGTTGCAGAGATCGACTTTATTTCCATGTATCCTTCTATCATGCGAAGGCACAATATCTCTCCCGAGACCGTGGGGAATCAACACCTCAATGCCCAGTTTGTTCGAGACCTGGGATTGTTCGTCAATCAGGACCAACCTGGGTTGGTGCCTGAAACCTTGGCGCCTCTCTTGGATAAACGCATTACTCTAAAGCAAAGGCTTTTGGAGCTTCATCCTTGGGATTGCAGATATAAGCCTTATAAGGCGCAGTCGGCGGCGCTAAAATGGCTGTTAGTCGTATGTTTCGGATACACCGGGTATAAAAATGCCAAATTCGGAAAAATCGAAGCCCACGAGGCAATTACTGCTTATGCACGCGAGGTTCTTCTAAGAGCCAAGGAAGCAGCCGAAGTATTAGGTTTTACAGTATTGCATATGTACGTCGATGGGCTTTGGATACAAAAACCGGGGGCTTGCAATGTAGCCGACTTCCAGCCGGTTCTTGACGAGATTTTGGAGCGCACTGGCCTTCCGATAGCGCTGGATGGCATATACAAATGGGTGGCATTTTTGCCTTCCAGGCAAGATAACCGGGTGCCTGTCGCCAACCGCTATTTTGGTGTTTTTCAAAATGGCGAAATCAAAATAAGAGGCATAGAAGCGCGCCGGGAGGACACTCCTCAATTCATCGTCCAAACCCAGATGGAAATATTGAAGCTGCTGTCAAAAGCGCCTACAGCCGATAGCCTCCCGTCGCTATTGCCCGATATCACGCAGCTTCTTCGAAGGCGCTTGGATGAGATACAAAAAGGGAGTTTGAATATTGAGCAGTTTTTAGTCAGGCAGAAGTTGAGCCAGGCTTTGAATGAGTATCGCGTGCCGTCTCCGGCTGCGCGGGCAGCAAAACAGCTTGAAGCAGAAGGTAAATTGATTCACATCGGGCAGCACGTCCGGCTGCTGTACGTTCGGGGTGAACAGAGGGTAATCGCATGGGATCTGTCTCTCCCGCCTGATCCTGCAACCCTGGATGTCATCCGCTACAAAAGGGACCTTCTCCGTGCTGCAAGCACGCTCCTTGGGCCTTTAGGAGTAAATGAGGATACATTGCGAAATTGGTTGTTTAGCAATGCCAGTTATGCCGCGCCCCCTGGTATTTTACCCAAAACAAATCCGAATTGTCGTTATTTTGACGTTAGTTCGGGATAACGGCAATAGGGTTGTTTCGAGGTTGTTTTGGAGTGCTTCGCTGCCCAACTCAACATCAAAATCCTTTATACCCGTACTTACGTTTGCATGTAGGCTGGCGCAATCAAGGCAAAAGATAAACTTATCGTGGTTGTTCGGGTTATAATAAATCGACTATAGTCTAATTACCCCCAGGCAGCAGCTACTTATTTTTACCCTTCGAAGCAGATTAGTGGATGTCTTCTTCTTTTCTTGTTTCAGTTGTGACCCCTTCTTTCAACCAGGCACGTTTCCTTGAAGAAACGCTCGCTTCAGTGTTTGGGCAGGATTATCCGCATATCGAGTACCTCGTGATGGACGGCGGCTCGACGGATGCGAGCACCGATATTCTAAATCGTTATTCCGAGCGCCTGGCCTATTGGGAATCGCAGCCTGACCAGGGCCAGGCTCACGCGATCAACAAAGGCTTGGAGCGCGCCAGGGGAGAAATATTGGGCTGGCTTAATTCCGATGATGTGCTATTGCCGGAGACAGTGCGCCGTGCGGTAGATGTTTTTAAGACTTACCCGGAAGTTGACGTCGTCTATGGGCGGCTGGATCGGATCAACGCGCGGGGTGAATTAATACCGACGCCGGTCTTGCCAAAAGACAAAGTGGTTTTCAGTAAAAAACTTGTCATCGGCGAGTGCGTGGTGAATCAACCGGGCGCGTTCTGGCGGCGGCGTATAATGGAAAGGGTTGGTTTTTTAAACCAGGAATTGGTTTATACGCTCGATTACGAATATTGGATCAGGATGGCTCTTGCCGGCGCGAATTTTTTGCGTTTGCCGGAAACTGTGGCTCGTTTCAGGTTGAGCAGCGCCTCTAAGACGGTTGGACAAACTGCCCAGATGGCGGTAGAACAATGGAATGTCCTTGAAAACCTGTTGGCTCAAAACGACCTGCCGGAAAGATTGGCGCAAACGCCTGCACAGATCCAACGTCAGGCGCGTAAAGCGCGCGGCATGATTGCTTTGCATGCTTCTTACGGATATTTAAAGTTGAGGAAACGGGACGAAGCCTGGCGCTGGCTGATCCGGGCGCTCGATTCAGATCCGGCTGCCCTATTTAGGCGGCGCTGGATCGACCTGGCGCTGGCCAGCCTGTTCCGCCGTTTCTAACAGGCTGGCGACTGGTGATTGGAGTACATTGAACTTTCTTGTATGGAGAAAGCAGCCGCCATTTTGCTCTGATTTGGATATAATAAAACATTCTCAATCTGAGGAAGAAAATTGCCTACCCGATTAAGTCGCTATGCCGAAGGGATTATGGAAGCTGCCTGGATCGCGGCAGTGATCGTAGTCCCAGTTTTTTTTAATGTGTATTCCAGCCGGATTTTTGAGCCGGATAAAATTGCCCTGTTGCGTACCTTGGCCTTGATCATACTGGCCGCCTGGATCATAAAACTGGTGGAAGAAGGGGGAGTGCAATGGCGGGCTATCCATCCAGGCCAATCTCGCCTGAAAACAATCCTGCGCATTCCTTTGATCGCGCCAGTAATTGCCCTTGTCTTGGTATATATTCTCTCTACGATATTTTCCGTTACGCCTCGGATCAGCCTGTGGGGCTCTTACCAGCGTTTGCAGGGGACTTATACAACTTTTGCTTATCTGGTTGTATTTGCAGCCATGGTAGTAAACTTGCGTCGCCGCGCTCAGGTGGAACGATTAATCGGCGCGATCATCATCTCTAGCCTGCCGGTCAGCCTGTACGGCATTTTGCAACACTACAAGGCTGATCCCATTCCCTGGGGAGGAGACGTAACCTCTAGAATAGCTGCCAACATGGGCAATTCGATTTTCGTGGCGGCTTATCTCATCATGGTATTCCCTCTCACGGCCATGAGGATTGTGGATTCTTTTGAGGCCATGTTGCGAGATCGCGGCGCTCTCGCACCGAACTTTGCTCGCGCGACCGGCTACGTATTCATCCTGGCTTTACAAATGATTGCCATTTTCTTTTCTGGAAGTCGTGGTCCCTGGTTGGGTCTGGCGATCGGGATCGTCTTTATGTGGTTAGGATTGTCGCTGATCTGGCGCGCGCGCTGGTTGACCCTTTCTGGAGTAGGGTTAGCGGTAGTCGCAATTGTCTTCCTGGTGGTGCTAAATATCCCGAATGGGCCATTGACGAGTTTGCGCACACGTCCAGAATTTAGCCGCTTGGGCACGTTGCTGGATTCTGAAAGCCGCACCGGGCGAGTGCGTACCTTGATCTGGCAAGGGGCTTCTCAATTAGTTCAGCCACACCAACCCCTGGTTTATCCGGATGGAAGCAAGGATGCGCTGAATTTCTTGCGCCCGATCATCGGATACGGTCCAGAAAGTATGTATGTCGCTTATAACCCTTTTTACCAGCCAGAGCTGACCCAGGTCGAAAAGCGTAACGCTTCTCCGGATCGTTCGCACAATGAGACTTGGGATTCATTAGTTATCACCGGCGTCTTGGGACTGGTTGTTTACCTTACTCTGTTCGGTTCCGTTATTTATTTTGGCCTGAAATGGTTGGGGTTAGTCAGAGGCGTGAAACAGCGCAACCTTTACCTGACGCTTTATATCCTGTTCGGTGTGATATCAGCGGGAGTTTTTGTTGTTTGGAAGGGATTGCCTTACCTGGGCGTGGCCTTGCCTTTCGGGATGTTGTTTGGTGTGGTCTTGTACCTGTTTATAATCGTTTTGTTTGGCCAGGTTGAACCCCTGGAAAGTCAAAGTGAGAAGCTGCGCCAGTATATCCTCCTGGGTTTGCTGTCGGCAGTTGCAGCCCATTATTTTGAGATCAACTTTGGAATCGCAATTGTCGCTACCCGTACCAATTTCTGGGTTTATTCAGCATTACTCTTGTTGGTCGGGTATGTTTTACCGATGTGTGGTGAATACACTTCAGGTCCTTTGATTCAGGCGCTCGCACCTGAATTGGCAAATGATGGGCTGTCTAATCCAAAGGAGCGACGGTCTGGGACCAGCGTTCTTCAGCGAGACCTATCAAAAGATAAGGCAAAAAACGCCCAGCTGAAGAAGAAACGCCGGTCGACCAAATCCTCCCCGAGGATGGCAGACCGGACCTGGCCGGGTTGGCTCCATGAAGCCCTGATCGTCGGGGTAATAGTAGGGATATTGCTTTCAACCCTGGGGTACGATTTCATCACGAATTCTGCCCGAGAGAGTAACGGCATAAAAGTTCTTTGGGTTTCTTTTACTAGCCTGGTTGCGGGTGGAAATCGTTCCTCCCTGGGCATCCTGGCATTGATCCTGACTACCTGGCTGGTCAGTGTGATTGTGCTGGTGTCGGAAACCGCCCATATTCTGGAAGATGAGTCCGAGAATCCAATTTCGGAATGGATCAAAATGATCGCGGTTGCCCTGGGAAGCGCGTTGATATTGGCCTTCGTCTTCTGGTTGTGGCATGCCAGCAAACTGGCGTCTATTTCCAGCGTCAATGCAAATACTTTTGATCTGGTCATGCAGCAAGTGGCACGGTCTGAAGGGTTGCTGACCAGCTACTACCTCTATCTCTTTGCCCTGGTGTTTGCTCTGGCGGTAGTTTTACCAGCAAGCTGGCCGGTGCAGGCCACACGTTTGCAGGCCGTTAGCGTGGCTGTCTCAGTTGGGGCATTATTGGTCGCCTTTGGTTTATCCGCCTATTCAAACCTGAGAGTCATTCAGGCCGATATTTCATTCAAAACTGCGGACCTATTCAGCCAATCTGGTTCATGGCCAGTGGCGATCGCCATATACAACCGCGCCAACAGCCTGGCTCCAAGCGAAGACTATTACTATCTGTTCTTGGGACGGGCATATCTCGAATACGCCAAGACTCTTCAGGATGCGAACCAGCGAGAACAGTTGATTTCCCAGGCAGCAGATGATCTGCATAAAGCGCAGCAGATTAATCCATTGAATACAGACCATACCGCCAACCTGGCGCGCCTGTATTCCCTTTGGGCTACTTTTACTACAGATCCTGCTCCACGGCAGCAACGCGCTCAGCAATCGGATGATTTCTTTGCCACAGCGGTTACGCTCAGTCCTAAGAGCGCTCGTTTGTGGGATGAATGGGCCGTGCTTAACATGAACATCCAGAATTTGCCAGATGAGGGTTACAAGAAGCTCTCCCAGGCTCTGAAAATTGACCCGTATTATGATTGGACGTATGGGCTGTTGGGAGATTATTACACAAGGTTTAAGAGCAGCGCTGCAGGCATTCAACCTGATCAAAAACAACAGGCGCTTATCCAGGCCAGCGACTCTTATAGCCAGGCTTTGAAATTGGCTGGCACGGGCAATCCATTTACATACAATTATATAGTAGGTTTAGCGGGAACTGACGCACAATTAAGTCGCGTGAATGAAGCTATCGCGGCCTACCAGCTGGCTTTGCAAGTATCGCCAACCACACAGGACAAGTGGCGGATTGAGACGTTCCTTGCCCGCCTGTATGCTCAGAAAGGTGATGCAGCCCAGGCTTTGCAATATGCTCAAAGCGCGCTGGCAGATGCTCCCGATGCCCAAAAGGAAGATATAAAGAAATTGATTCTTCAGTTAGGGGGATAGCCAAGCGCGGGGATTATGTTGCCCATTATTTCTTTCGGCAGTTCGCTCGTGCTCAGCTTGTTGTTCATTCCGCTTGTCCGCCGGCTCAGCTTCCGGTGGGGGCGTATCTCTCAGCCACGCGATGACCGCTGGCATCGCAAGCCAACACCCACGTTGGGCGGTATTGGCATTTTCGCGGGATTCGCTCTAGGAATCCTGGTGAGCTTGCTTATCGGTCATGGATGGGAGCATATGCGCTGGGGGATCCTGCTTGGTTCTGGGCTGGTGTTTTGCCTCGGTCTGTATGATGATTTAAAGCCCATGTCGCCATCCGCCAAGCTGGTAGGTCAGATCTTGGCGGCTACGCTGATGATCTCATTGGGCTATACCAGCACATTTTTCTCCCCCAGAATCCCGAATACCATTGTGGCGCAGATTCCTAATATTCTGCTTACATATGTATGGTTGATTGGGATTACCAACGCGATTAACTTGCTGGATAACATGGATGGCCTGGCAGCCGGAATATCCCTGATAACCGCCATTTTCCTGAGCTATTTCTTTTGGCATGCTGGCAACCTGAGCCTGTTGGGGATGTCCTTAGCTCTGGCGGGGAGCGTGTTGGGCTTCTTAATCTTCAATTTTCCACCGGCTTCGATTTTTATGGGAGACAGCGGGAGCCTGTTCCTGGGTTTTACATTGGCATTGTTGGCAATCGCCCAGCAGCAGCAAGCCTCGGATGTGTTTGCTGTTTTGGGTGTTCCAACATTGTTATTCATGCTGCCGATCTTAGATACTACCCTTGTAACGGTCACTCGGCTTTTACGAGGCCAGTCCCCGGCGCAAGGGGGACGAGACCACGCTTCACACCGGCTGATCGCTTTTGGCCTTAGTGAGCGGCAGGCTTTGCTGATCATGTATGGAATTGCTTTATTTTCGGGCGTCATGGCGGCCGCTCTGGAAAGGCTAAACTATTGGCTCAGCCTGGTCCTCGCCCCATTTCTGATCGTCTTGTTAGCTTTGCTTGCCGCTTATTTAGGCGGCTTGAAAGTTGTATCGGCGCCGCCTCCATCCAGCCATGGCAGGGCATTGACGCGGATCATGTTAGATCTTACCTATCGCCGCCGAGTGTTGGAAGTGATTTTAGATTTCTTCTTAGTGGGGATCGCTTATTATCTGGCTTTCTTGACACATTATGGGCTGGTCATGGATAGCTCCCGCTTGGGTTTGTATCTAGATTCATTGCCACTGGCATTAGCAGCTACCTACCTGTCCTTTTTTGCCTTTGGCGTTTACCGGGGAGTGTGGCGGTATGTCGGATTTAATGATCTGGTGCGTTACTTCCAGGCTTGTTTGGGCAGCGTTGTTTTATTGGCAGCCACGATTTTCTTGCTGGACCAGACCAACCGCATCACCTGGACACAATCCTATTCTCCTGTCGTAATCCTTTTATTCGGGATTTTTATGTTCCTCGGGCTGGCAGCCTCGCGTTCTTCTTTCAAGTTACTGGATCTGGCTTTCAAGTCACGCCCTCGCGGGAATGAACAGCGCGTGCTCATTTATGGCGCAGGGGATGCTGGCGAGATGGCTTTACGCTGGATTTTGATGAATCCCGATCTGAATTACCGCCCCATTGGCTTTCTGGACGACGATCCTTTTATGAGCGGGCGGCAGATTCACGGGGTGGAGGTTCTGGGGGGGCCAGAAAAGTTGGAGGTTGTACTTAAAGACCGGCAAATAGAAGGATTGATATTGGCGGGAATCGGCCGGCCTCGGGATGACCTGGTGGCAATGTGCCAGAGACGAGGCTGTTGGGTGCGCAGCCTACGTTTGGAATTCGAAATGGTCGACTGATCGCTCATAGCGCATTGGCTAGAATAGAGCCACTTAAGCTCTTTTCCCCAATATTTTTTCGAAATTAAGGCGCGTTGGAACGTCTTGCAGAATAAGACCGTCTGTGACTTTAAAAATAGGTTCCTTGCTGGGCGGGTAGGGTATAATTCCACTGTTCAGAGGATTAATTGTAATTATCAACCGAGAAACGAGATATGACAGAAACCGAAGCGCCTGCCAAATTATCTTCGCATACGTCTCCACCTCCGCTGGTGCGGGTAGGTGGGTCGCACCGAGAGATTGGGCGACAAATTGGCCAGGCTTGCCAGGAGCAGATCCGTCATAGCATCGAAAATGCCCGCCACTTGATCGAAATCACCTACGACAGCCTGGAGTTAACCTGGGAGGGGGCGAAAAATCAAACCCGCAAATATATTCCGTTTGCTCAAGAACGATACCCCCAATTTGTAGATGAGATGATCGGCATGGCGGAGGGCGCGAATGTAGCCTTCGAGGAAGTGGCGACGGTCAATTCTATGGAGGCCGTGACGATGGATGCATTGCACCTGACCAAATGCACTACCATGGCTGTCAATGAAGACCGGACCGCAGACGAGCACGTGCTGATTGCTCATAATGAAGATTGGCTGCCTGAAGATGAGCAGGATGTTTTTGTCGTCCATGCTACTCCAGATAATGAGCCAGCTTTCTTGGCCATGACTTACGGGGGATTGCTTCCGAATATCGGATTTAACTCGGCGGGTATT
>Ga0209048_10003812_pt1 | contig 14565 bp, 12 predicted proteins | sample FrelakmetCRP12CR_FD_187146 | JGI IMG/M metagenome (GOLD analysis project Ga0209048, IMG submission 187146) | Freshwater lake sediment microbial communities from the University of Notre Dame, USA, for methane emissions studies - CRP12 CR (SPAdes)... | ecosystem: Environmental > Aquatic >... | reverse complement strand
AGTTCGGAGTGATATGACTATTTGTTTTTCCGGGATTGTTTTGCCGATCACCTGGTGGGGCAACGCGGCCTTATACAGAACGGAGATGATCTGCGCTTCGTGCGACGGGAGATATTCGATCACCATTCCAAGTTCTTCAGAGAACAAAAGTGCGATCTCGTTCTCCTGCTCGTGTTTGCCCAAATCCACATCGAGGCCGCAGTTTCCGGCAAAAGCCATCTCAAGCAGCGTGGTGACAAGGCCTCCGTCAGAGCGGTCGTGGCCCGCGAGGATCAGTTCGTCAGAAACCAGTTGCTGCACTGCATCGAATGCCCTGGCCAGAAGCAGGGGATCGTCGAGGTCCGGCGATGTGACGCCCACCTGGCCGAAGACCTGCGCGAGCGCGGAACCGCCGAGCCGGTTCCGGCCCGAGCCGAGGTCGATGAACAGAAGTTTGCTTTTCCCCGGCGCCTTGAGATCCGGGGTCACGGTTTTGGTTATATCCGGGCAGGTGACGTAGGCTGAGATCACGAGTGTGCCGGGTGATTTCACCGTCTCGTGAGAACCGTCGGGATTCATGACCTTGGCAGCCATGGACAGGCTGTCCTTGCCGCCGTCCACTGCCATGCCAAGTTCGATCATCACATCGCGCATGGCAACGGCGGCATCGAAGAGTCTCGCGCCTTCGCCGGGAAGCTTCGGCGCCCACATCCAGTTTGCCGAACAGCGGATATCGCCGAGGCCGCTTACCCGGGCCCAGACGATGTTCGTGAGCGCTTCGCCCACGGACATCCTGGCCATGGCCGCGGGGTCGAGCAATTCCTTTATGGGCTGTTCGCCGATGGAGATCGCGGCGCCGGTCAGGCCGAAATGGGACTGGGCGATCACTGCCACGTCGGACACGGTAAGCTGGAGCGGGCCCGTGCATTGCTGTTGTGCGATGAGACCGGTGACCGACCGGTCGACCTTGTTCGTGAGAAAACGCTTGGAACCGACCGAGACAAGACGGAGCACGCGATCGAGCGCTGCGCGAACAGTCAGGCCTGCCGGAAGTTCGAGTGGTTTGAGCGTTCTTTTCTGTCTGTCGAGCTTGAAGATTTTTTGCGGCATGTCGCCGAGCACCCTTGCGAGCTCCAGATTTTCTGGCGTTGTGCCGTTGATCTCATCGTACAGAACGATATATCCGTCGCCGGTGATCGTGCCGATGATCGCCATCGGCACCTTCTCACGATCGCAGAGCGACCGGAATTGTCCCTCGTGTTCAGGCTTCAACAGGAGCGCGTTCTGCTCCTGGTATTCCGCTCCCCAGATCTCGAGGACCGACAGCGTCTTGTCTCCCACCTGGATCTTGCGGATCTCGATCTTCGCGCCCGCGGGGTGCACGATCTCTTTCACCACGTTGCAGTTGCCGCCCGCGCCCTGGTCGTGGATGCTCTGGATCGGGTTTCTCTCTCCAAGCTCGACACAGGCGCGGATCACGCGATTCATCTTCTGTTCCATCTCCGCGTCGCCGCGTTGTACCGCATTGAAGTCGAGCTCCGCAATGTTCTCTCCCTGGATCATGGACGAGGCGGCGCCGCCGCCCATGCCGATGCGGTAGGCAGGGCCGCCGATCTTGACCACGAGCATGCCCAACCGCGCCTCTGTTTTGTCCGTGTGGCGGGAATCCATCTGGCCCACGCCGGCGCTGAACATGATCGGCTTAAGCCATTCCCTGCGCTCACCGTCAGGTAGGCGAAGTCCAAAGGAGCGGGTGAAGCCCTGGATCACGGGCTCTCCGAACTTGTTGCCGTAGTCCGACGCGCCGTTGCTGGCATCGATCTCGATCCGGAGCGGCGATGCGAGATTGGTCGGATAGGAATATGCCGCGTCTTCCCAGGGAAGTTCGTAACCGGGGATGTGGAGATTACCCACACAGTAGGCGGCCGTGCCCGCGACCACGAGACCGCCTGTGCCCGTTGCCTGCACGTCGCGAATGCGGCCGCCGGTGCCGGTCTCGGCGCCGGGGAAGGGCGCCACGCCGGACGGGAAGTTGTGCGTCTCTGCCGTGAAAATGATATGGTATTTACGCTGCGATGCGCGGAACGCCGACGGCTTCCCGACTGTCTCGGGGATGATAGTGGTGATTTCGCGGCCGATGATGGCGCTCGAGTTGTCGCTGAAGGCAATGACACTGTTGTTCGGGTTCGCATCGTAGGTTGCTTTCACGATCTTCATCAGGTTCCCGGGAATTTCCTTCCCATCAACGATGAGCTTGCCGCGGAAGAACCAGTGGCGTGAGTGCTCGCTATTGGACTGAGACAGGTCGAAGCACTCAACATTCGTGGGATTGCGTTTGATTTCCCTTACAAAAAGATTGGTGTAATAATCCAGGTCCCAGTCATCGAGCCCCAGTCCCATCTCGTGGTTGATCTTTTCGAGCGCCGCCCTCCCCTGTTCCATGAGCGGGATCATGCGCACGGGTTCCGGTTTGATGCCGGTCTCGAAGGTTTTAAGCGGTTTGGGATATGGGCATTCCGTCATACGGTCGTGGACAAGGGAAAAAAAAGTGGCTTCCTGGGCCTTTGTTATTGCGGCATCCTTGGCACAGTTGAGTCCATATCTGCGGGAGCGTTCGATCCTCGTGATCTTTTTAAGGCCGCAGGCGTGGCAGACCGAGACCGCGTTCGTAGACCAGGCAGTGGTAAAGTTCATGCGGGGGCCGACCTCTAAAACCGTGGGATGCGTGAAGCGTGAGGGGTGATGGGTGAGAAAAGACTTATCGGAAAACCTTTCAGGTTCGAAGGTCTCGGCCAGGAGCCAGCGCAGCAGGCGCGTCTCGTCAGCTGACAATGGCTCTGTGACCGCGATGTTGAAGCAGAACTCGGTGTCAATCCCGGTTATCGCATGATTGACCTTATGCTGAGCCGTTGTGAGCAGGTCCGCGGTCTGATACGTGGAGAGCGCCGGAGTGCGGTAGAAATGAAATAGCGTCATAGTAAGGGTCCATTACTGAGCATATTCGCATATGAATGATGAAAAGTTTCGAAAAATCAGTGTCTAATATTTGAAGACTCACCGCGTATCTTTATTCTTTCATCTGAGAAGACCTTCGCGTTTAATCTTCCGATCAAAAATGAGCTTGTCATGAGGTATAACGACACTTGCCAGCGCCACGGAAAGCGCTGATTGGGTCCTGGGTTTGAGACGTTAGCTTCTCATCAGAGATTTTATCGAAAATTTCATCGTCATACAGTCTAACGATAAGAAAGTTATCTCTCCTTCAGAGACACAACCTTCTGCTCGGAGGCCTTCGCTTGACCGGCCATCTCGCACTTGCCGTCGAAGGTGACGCCCTCCTCAATGATAAGCTTGGGTGTTTTGATGTTTCCCTGGACATTGGCAGGGGCGAGCAGGTGCGCCTTCTGGCTTGCATTGATATTTCCGACGATCTTGCCGCTCAATATAATCGTGCCCACGGAGATCTCACCCTGGAGAAATGCGCCATCACTGGCAATGAGCGTGTCCTTGGAGATGATCTCTCCTTCAACCTTGCCGTCAACGCGAATAGTGCCCTCGAAGCTGAGCACGCCCTTGAACTCCGTGCCATTCCCCAAGAATGCCGTGATCTCGGCCTGCTCAGGTGTGCCTGATCCTTTTTTCAACATGGAAGCGCCCTCCTTATAAATTCGTTATCTACTATACCACGAAGACACTAAGACACGAACGAGCAATGCATATGTCAAATTTCAAAAGGCAAATGTTTTGACTTCGTTCAACATCGTGAGCGGCTCGACTGAGCTCGCCGAAGTCCTCTCGAACGATTGCATAATTGCGCTATGGCCATAAGCCATGATTATATCCTTTATTTTGACTTTTGCATTTTTCATTCTGCATTTTGCATTCATCAGACTTTGTGCCTTCGTGCCATTGTTGTGATATCGTTGTGTTTTTTTATCCGATCTTCTCCAGTATCCTGTCCAGATCTTCAGCTGTATAGTACTCGATCACGATCCTGCCGCCCTTGGTCTTTGCTGCGATGATTACCTTGGTGCCGAGCGCCTTCTTGAGCTTCTCTTCCAACGCTTTAAGCTCGTGGCTCTGCCGCGTCTTTTTTCCCTTAGCAGGGTTCTTGAGCCTGTTGGCGAGCGCCTCGGCTTCACGCACCGAGAGCCCCTTCTTCACGATCACTGCCGCTGCCTGGATCTGGTCACGCACGCGTTCAAGCGACAGAAGCGCTTTGGCATGGCCCATGCTGAGCTCACCATTGGCGAGGCCCGGCTTCAGTTCTTTGGGAAGTCCGAGGATCCGGAGAAAGTTCGTGATCGTTGAACGCTCTTTTCCCACGCGCCTGGCGAGGTCTTCCTGCGTAAGCTTGAACTCGTCCTGGAGCCGCTTGTACGCCTCGGCAGCCTCGAGCGGATTCAGGTCCTCGCGCTGGATGTTTTCTATGAGGGCCTGCTCGATCAGTTCACGCTTGGTCGCCTCTTTTACGAGCGCGGGGATGGTCTTCAGCCCGGCAAGCCTTGCCGCCCGCCACCGGCGCTCACCTGCGACGAGTCCATAGTTCGTCCCGATCCGGTGGACGATGACGGGTTGGATCACCCCGTGCTCTTTTATTGAGGAGGCAAGCTCTTTCAAGCTCTCATTTTGAAATGTTTTTCTTGGCTGGTACTCGTTCGGTACGATCTTGTCCACTTCGATCTCGTGGATGCCGAGAGATCTTCGCTCCCCTTCATCGAGCGCGGACAGGTCGGGAATAAGCGCACCGAGTCCTTTACCGAGCGCCTGCTTTTGCATTGGTGATAACCTCCTTTGCGAGTTCCAGGTAGCTTTGCGCTCCCCGGGACCGGATATCGTACAGGAGCACCGGCTTGCCGTGGCTCGGCGCCTCGGAAAGGGCGACGTTCCTGTGGATGACGGTGGTGTAGACCTTTTTCCCGTAATACGTGCGCACTTCCTGGGCCACCTGAGAGGCAAGGTTGTTCCTGCTGTCGAACATGGTGAGAAGCACTCCTTCGATGATGAGGTCCGGGTTCAGGTCCTGTTTGATGAGCGTAATGGTGTTCATGAGCGATGTCAGCCCCTCAAGGGCGTAGTATTCGCACTGAACCGGGATCAGCACCCCGTCCGCCGCGGTCAGCGCGTTGACGGTAAGCAAACCGAGCGATGGCGGGCAGTCGATGAGAATATAATCGTAATCGTTCCGAAAGGTTGCGATCGCCTTTTTAAGCACCCGCTCGCGGGCGATCATCTGGATAAGCTCTATTTCAACACCCACCAGGTCGATCTTCGCGGGGACCACGTCGAGCCAGGGAAAGTGTGTTGATTTCTTAATTTCCTGAAGTGTTTTTTTGCCGGTAAACAAATCATAGGTACTGCCGATGATCTCGTTCCGGTTGATGCCCATACCGCTTGAGGAGTTGCCCTGGGGATCCGAATCGATGAGCAGCACCTTCTTTTCCGCAGCAGCGAGCGATGCCGCTACGTTCACCGTTGTCGTGGTTTTGCCTACACCGCCCTTCTGGTTGGCAATTGCGATGACTCTGCCCATGCTTCCTACACCCTCCGATACCGCTGGTCCAAAACCTGGTTAATGTACCATAGGATGATGATAAAAGGAAGAAAAAAACTCAGTTTTCCCGCGGCGAAGACCGGTGAACACCGGGATAATATTGAATCAGATAGACGCAAGAATCTTGTTGGAAGCATACCCTTATTTTCGCTCATTGAGCAGAGAAAAAAAGCGGTAAATAGCTTTTGCATTCAATTGTTCCACGTGGAACCGCCTTACATTTCCTTGTTAAAAAAGTGTCATTTCATCCAGACTGACGAAGGCGTAACCTTCACCGCCATCAACCAGGCTATAAAAAAATGAGCTCATATTTCATCCTGAACGAAATGAAGGATATTAAGTGTTTTGAAAAAAAATCTTCGCGGAGCTTATCCTGAGGCACTGAAAGCGAGACTCTTCGCATTGCTCAGTGTGAGACGGTCCGAGAGGCGCAGAAAGACCAATTCGGATATTTTCTACTTTTTCAAAAGTTGTGCCGGGATGCGCCAATTACATCAGCCCGAGTTCTCCTCCGGCAGGGTTGACGCGGATTGACCCGAGTGAGATATGTCGTACCCCGGAAACGTCCCGGAGCGGGGTAATTACCCGTATGGACAGTTCCTTCACATCGATGGAACGAAGAATGCCAAGGCCGTGGCAAAGGTTGCGGTCGTCATTCAACCCCACGAGCAGATGGTCCAGCTCCGAGCGTTTAACTACTGTGACTTCCCGGACATTATATTGTTCCTTAGCTGTGTAGAACTCTTCCTCCACATACTCCCCCTCAATGATGAGGAAGAGCCGGTCAGCGGACAACTCGGCATGTATCACGATCGCCTGAAATATCTTCGAAAGACGATTGATATCCCGGAATCCCAGTCGCTCGCCGGTGCCGAGGCCCGGTCCTAAGACCCCCACATCAGGGAGAGATATCTCCTGAAAGTCCGCTCCGCGGAAATACTCTTTAAAGCGCTGTTCGCGGGCCGATCGACGGGCCTCTCTGGTGGACGCCTTTGCATCAGGCGATATGGGTATCCGATGAATGAGCAAGCCGGCCCGGTGCGAATGCGGAGCCAGCAGATGCTCTACCTCTGTCCCCTTCTGCAAGGCGATAACATAGCGTGGGGAAAGCATATCGATCTCATGGCATTTGAGCTCCCGCGCGGCGCCGCCATTCACGAGTCCGCAGGTATTAATAAGAATAAGGCCTGGATTGAGCGACTGGGCCAGCGAGTAAAGCTTTTGAAGACCCGATATCATCTCAAGCAGTCGTCCGACGGGCGAAGTATTACCAATAAAGCTCATGATCATGGGGTTTTTTCGACTCAGCAAGTCGGAGGCCTCGGTATAAGCAGTCAGCGAGATAACTGAGGGCGGACCGATAAAGGGCTGGCCGGGGTCAGCATCGATCCAGACGACTTTTTTCCCAGCCTGGCAGAAACGTCCGGCAAGATAGAGACAGAATGTGGTTTTACCCGTGCCTGATGCGCCGATGGCAAGCGCCGGCCCGCCGTGAAAAAGAACCTCTTGGGCAATTTCACGCCATTCCTCAGGTATGGTGAGTGGGCCTTCTAACATAATAATCTTTCGTTCAGCCGTGAATTAATGCAAATTATCAGATAATATCAATAAAAAATGACGGGTGGACATATCAGACGTCACAACAAGGAACTGTAGAGCGTTCCACGTGGAACATTCTCCACCTTTTCCCTAGGTCAAAGCTTTTTCGCACTTCCTTTGCGGTTTCGGCGGTGATGATCCTGAGTTTTAGCTAACCTTCTTAAAAACCCAGATCATCCTTTTATAATCCGAATACGGGAGGGTAAGATCAACCCGTCGTTCCAGCGATACACCAGCTCTAACCAGGTCCCGTTCGTTGATCGTCTCTTCCGGTCCCCTGCTCAGGACCATGACCCCGCCCGGTTTGAGCAAAGGCATTCCTTCTGCAATAGCTGATTTCATATCAGCAAAAGCGCGGGCAGTAACAACATCAAAGATAGCTAGAAAATGAACAGGAAGTTCTTTCGTCCTTGTATCGATGACCGCGGTTTCCGTCAGCTTCAGTATCCTGATGATATGGCGCAGGAAAGATGCTTTCTTTTTTACGGAATCGACCAGGGTGATCGATATCCCGGGACAAGCTATTTTGATCGGTAGCGCCGGAAAGCCCGCCCCTGATCCCATGTCCAGCAATCTTAATCCTGGCGCGGCGGTGAAGCCGTGCAAATAGGATAGTGAATCCAGTACATGTTTGATAACAATATCCCGCTCATCTTTGATAGCCGTGAGGTTGATCTTCTGGCTCCACTTTTTGAGCTCCGCCAGATAGATGAACACAGAATTGGTCTGTTCGACGGTCAGAGTAATACCGAGCTTTATTGAACCGTTATTTAATAATTCCCGTGGAGTCATGCTGTAATCATAGCTGTTACTGGCGTCCTCTCTTCCCTTTGAAATTTGTTCGGCTCAGGCTGGGTCTCTCCCCAAAAAAGAGGAAGCGTCTTGTATCATGGATCACCGTATGCAATGTACTCTGTTAAAGATTTCTTGTCAAATGTCAGGATATTAATACAAACGCACTGAGAATTGTGAAAAAGTCCACATGGTTGCTTCATATAATCAAAGCGTTAAACGGATTGAGTGTATCAATTTATAATAACCGTTCTTGAATACCGAGTCAGCTCTGCTGCTGGGATGAAAAGAACATCCTGACAAAGTCAGGATAAGCATTAGCATCTTTGATCTGTTCCTAAAAGGTTTTAAGATCAAATGCCTCGCAGCTCTGCTGCGGGGTTATTTACTCTGCGTTTGTATTAGTTACCCGAGTCAATTGTTAATCTATTGCGATTGAAAACCCTAGTTAAACAGATCAGGATGGGGATTGTCCTGAGTGCGGAATTATGTTCAACACATTGATTAAATTAACTTTTTATTTGTTTCGATGTAGAGTTTTAACTAATCAACAATTATGTCTGAAGCAAGTCATACTTATGTAATTAAAAACGATCGACCCTCTGATTTCACAGTTGGACGCAGATTTAAACGCGTAAGTCAGGTTTGGTTAAGTCGTTGAAATCTATGCAATCTGAGGACAAGCTTTTGATCTGAACCATTACCTGGAATTAGAGCGGGGTTTCAGCGCGAGATAAGGGAACCAAAGATCATGGAATTTCTGGGGTACATTTCGCTTGTATGCCCTGAAAGTTTGATAGGACGAATAGACTGCACTATGGCCTAATTCATCCTTCTGTCCAGACTCCGATACTGGATCGCCTCGGAGATATGTTCCGTCGCGATCTTTTCGCATCCCTCAATGTCGGCGATCGTCCGCGCTACTTTAAGAATGCGATTATATGCCCGCGCTGAAAGACCGAGCCGGTTCATGGCAGTTTCCATGAGACGCAGGCTGTCCTCGTCAATCCTGCAATATTTCCGGATATGCCGCGGCTTCATGTGTGCGTTGGCGTATATGCCGTCATTTCTGAATCGTGCATATTGTCTTTCCCGCGCCTTGGTCACCCGCTCGCGGATCAAAGACGATGCTTCCGCTGGTTTGTCCGACGAGATCTCGTTGAACTTGATGGCCGGCACTTCGATGTGAATATCAATGCGATCCATAAGCGGACCGGACACGCGCGACCGGTAGGTCTGTACCTGATGCGGCGTGCATTGACATTGGTGCGCTGGATCTCCCCAGTTTCCGCATTTGCAGGGGTTCATGGCGGCGACGAGCATCATCGACGCAGGATAGGTGAGCGAGGTGATGGCGCGCGAGATCGTGACCTGGCCGTCCTCGAGCGGCTGACGAAGCGCCTCGAGCACGTTCCGCTTGAACTCCGGCAGCTCGTCAAGGAACAGCACGCCGTTGTGCGACAAGCTCACCTCGCCGGGCTTCGGGACCTGTCCGCCGCCGATCAGGCCGGCGTCGGATATCGTGTGATGCGGCGAACGGTAGGGCCGTGTCGCGATGAGCGGCTGTCCTTTCTTGAGCAAACCCATGATGCTGTGTATCTTGGTTGTCTCAATGGACTCTTCAAAGCTCATCTGGGGAAGGACCGAGGGAAGACGGCGTGCGAGCATGGTCTTGCCCGATCCCGGCGGGCCGATCATAACGATATTGTGCCCACCCGCTGCCGCGACCTCGATAGCGCGCTTGGCGTGCTCCTGCCCCCTTACTTCAGAAAAGTCTTCCTGATATGCGGAGTACGTTTCGAACGCACTCTGGATATTGATATTCACCGGTTCGACCGCGGCATGGCCGGTGAGGAACTCCACGACCTGCGGCAGGGTCTGCATACCGAAGATATTGACTGCCTCAACGACCGCCGCCTCATGCGCGTTGTCCGCGGGGATCACCATGCCCCGGTGCGCGGCCTTCTTCGCAAGCACTGCCATGGACAGCGCGCCCCGGACTGACTTTACCCTGCCATCGAGCGAGAGCTCGCCCACGATCAGGTAGCCATTCACCATTTCCTGGGTGAGGACGCCTTCAGCGATCAGCATGCCGATGGCAATGGGCAGGTCGAAGGCAGATCCTTCTTTTTTGATGTCCGCCGGCGCGAGGTTCACAACGACCTGTTTCAAGGGAAAATCAAAACCCGTGTTCTTGAGCGCAGCCCGAACGCGTTCTTTGCTCTCCTTTACCGCAGCATCAGGTAATCCCACCGTGGAGAAAAAAGGAAGCCCCCTGCTCGCGATGTCAACTTCAACTTCAACAGGATACGCGTCGATACCCAGCACCGCAGCGCTGATGACCTTGGAGAGCATAGGGCTCCTTATCAGGAAGTGTCGAGTGTGGAGTGCAGAATGAGAAGCGAAATTCCTGACCCCCAATTGTTGAATGATACAACGCAGAGAATAGCAGAGAACAACGTGTGATGTCAAACCGAAATTACAGAATGTGAGCCCATCGGGTTGAAACAAAGGCGGGATGATAAAATATCACTGCTCGAACCGCGTGACAAAGGCGCCGATGAACCGCATGTTCCGGACATAATCGGCAAAGGGCACTTCCTTTACTACGCCTCCGCCAGCCCGGCCTTCGCGGTCCTTGTCGCCGGCAGCATGAATGAGGTAGGGCTTGCCGGATTTAATGTGGACGATGGAAAGATGGGACACAATCTCCCCGACTACGCGTTTCTTCGGGTCCTTGACCCAGTAGATGATGTCGCCGTCCTGCAGCTTCTTCTGGAGCACTTGCGTCGTGAGGACATTTTTCGGAAGAATGTCGACGGTATCCCTGCCGCGTGAGCCCGAAACCTGCCTTGTTGCGCCGAGATCAGCGGTGATGTTCTTTCCCCACTTGGAACTCATGACCATGTCCTCGCCGTACTGAAATCGCTGATCGTAGTTCGTGACGAGTCCATCTATGATCTTGCCTTGGGTGATGAACCGCAGGATGAGCGCCCGGTTAATAGCCTCACCGGGAGTGCTCGTCTGGGCAAGCTCTACCGAGCGAAAGGTAAGATACATACAATCAACCTTTTCATCCGCAACAATGCGGTTGGTGCTCACATAGAGGCCGAGGGGATCCGTATCATAGGGTGTGCCGATAAAGCGCCCGGCCCAGGAGGCGATCCTCTTATTCAGCGGGAGTCCCGCCAACCGCGTCTGCGCGAGCAGGATCTCATCCGCGGTCATGTCAACCATGTTCTTTTTATCGTCCGGCTGCCCGAAACCGATGATCCGGAGACCATACTGGAGTGAATTGACATTCCGTCGATCTGAGATCCCGGCAATCTGCGCTGCGTTTTTCTTAGGAACATGGATAAACCGTCCGTTCCCAAGGTACAAGCCGAGGCCTTCACCAAAAAAAACGAGGACATCGCCTGGTTCGAGATCTTTCTTCGATATGCGCTCGGCATTGCCTTTGAACGAGGCGCGGTCCGTGCTGAGCATGACCCCATGGATCCGGTAGGTGATATAGATAAGGCCGCTGACGTCCATGCCCTGTGCCGAAATCCCGCCGGCAAGGTGACGCACGTTCAGGAACTGCTTTGCCGTCTTTGCAACTTCCTCGGGCTTGGTATCGTTTACGACAGGATCAGTTGACTTCACCGGCATTGCTTCCGCAACATCAATGATCGCGACAGACTTGTCCGGGAACTGCACTTTGTGACCCGTTTCGGTGGTCTGGAGCACCGGCAGACGCGTGCCGGCATACAGTGAGACCTTATGATCACCGGTCTTGTCAAGTATCATAGCCTCGGCCTTCGGCGTCGTAATGACAATCCACTGACGATTATCGTTCCGGTAGGATCTGCCCTTGTCCTTTGGGATGTGTATTGCTTCCTGCTGGACCCAGCCCTCCCGGTTTTCCTGGCTCGGGATCGTAACCCGGTAGCGATTGTCCTGTTTTTCGAGAATCCGCACCTCATCGCCCATGAGCACCTGCGTTGCGAGCCTGGACTTCGACACCGGTGTTTCATGCACATTCGCGAGCGGCGCGGACACGATCCCCAGCTCGCCGATCGTGGGATCCTGACAGAAGCCAGCGACCGGCATGAGAACTGCGAGACACGAGAAAAGCAGTATGAAGAGTTGTTTTTTCATCAGGTCGTTTCAGGACTGCAAGATGGAGTGCTGTGCTTGCATGCAGTGCGGTACGGAAAAAATGGTGCCGAAGGGGGGACTCGAACCCCCATGGGTTGCCCCACACGCCCCTCAAACGTGCGTGTCTACCAGTTCCACCACTTCGGCATTTGAGAAAAAAGGTCTTATTTCTTCATCGCCGGCTGCTTCGCCGTGATGGAGGTGAGCCAGTCCATATGCCGGCTGTCACGGCCATGGACGATATCAAAGAATGCGGACTGCAGCTTTTTCGTTATTGGTCCCGTCTTGCCTTCACCGATGCTGCGATTGTCCACTTCACGGATCGGCGTGATCTCTGCGGCCGTGCCGGTGAAGAAAGCTTCATCGGCGACATAGAGCTCGTCCCGGCTGAACCGTTCTTCCACGAGAGGCATGCCGCTCTCTGCGGCAAGCCGCATGATCGTATCGCGGGTGATGCCTTCCAGAATGGACGTGAGCGGAGGCGTCTTGATCACGCCTTTCCGGACCATGAATACGTTCTCACCGCTTCCCTCGGCAACGTAGCCTTCGGCGTCGAGCAGCAGGGCTTCGTCGTAGCCGTCCTTGAGCGCTTCGCGCTTGGCGAGCAACGAGTTCGCATAGTTTGCGGTGGTTTTGGAGCGGACCATGGTTGCATTCACCTGAGGGCGACTGAAGGACGATATCTTCACGCGTATGCCGTTCTTCATACCCTCTTCGCCGAGGTAGCTTCCCCAGGGCCAGACCGCGATCGAGACCTGGACCGGATTCTCTTTGGGAAAGACGCCCATGGCACCGTAGCCCAGGAACGCAAGCGGCCTGATGTAGCAAGCCTCAATCTTGTTCACGCGGATCGTTTCGAGGATCGCTTCTGTCACCGCCTCCCGTGTGAACGGAATCTCCATTTGCAGGATATGCGCTGAGTCGAAGAGCCGGTCCACATGTTCCTGCAGCCTGAATACAGCCGAACCAGAATCGGTTTTGTAGCAACGGATGCCCTCGAACACACCGGTTCCATAATGGAGCGTATGCGTAAGGACATGTACTTTCGCATCGTCCCACTTCACGAATGATCCGTCCATCCATATCTTTTCTGTTGGCTCAAGCATAGGCGACATTTATAACAGCCTGATGAAAAATTGTCAATGGTTTTTTTCCCTTGGGACAACTCACTCGGACGCCTGATAGTAACGAAAGGTGGCCCGGCAGTTACTCTTATTTTCGTTTGACAGTGCCCCGGAGTGGAGCTAAACTTACACTAAAATCAACCTGAGGAGGTCCTATGCAGATCAAGACTATTTTATTCCCGACCGACTTCTCGAACGGGGCCCGTGCAGCCATGGATCATGCCACCTCGCTGGCTAAGGATTACCAGGCGAAGCTCATCCTGCTCTATGTGATCCAGGACATCAGCATTGCCGAGTGGTACATCCCCTCATCGCTCTCCGTGGGAGATCTGGTTGAGGACATGCAAAAGAGCGCGTGGCAGGAGATGGACAGGTGGATAGCAGAGGTCTCTCAACAGGTGAAAGACGCGGAGAAGATGGTCGTACGCGGCGTGCCGTTCGTCGAGATTATCCGAATCGCAAAGGAGAGAAGCGCTGACCTGATCGTCATCGGCACCCACGGCAGAACAGGCATCGACCACATGCTCTTCGGAAGCACTGCAGAGAAGGTCGTGCGCAAATCCTCGTGCCCCGTGCTTACCGTGCGGATCGCAGGCAAAGAGTTCAAGATGCCATGACACCCTAACGGGCGAATAGAATATTGCAGATTGAAAAGTGCAAAATGCAAAATGGACTAAAGACCGAATCGGTCTTCCACTTTGCATTTTAAACTTTGAAATTTGCAATGAGGGACAGCGACTTACTGTCCCAGGAGCGTGGTGAACGTATCGTGATGCCGTTCTTCGTCGGAGAGGATGCTTTCGAATAGAAGTCTTGTGGTCTCGTCCTTCTCGACGATCGCCCGCTTGATGACGTCCTTGTACAATGTGATGGCCTCTTCCTCGGCTTTTACATCGGCCTTCAGCATCTGCTCGGGGGTTCCGCCTTTGGCTATGGGATTGGGCTTGGTGGTGGGGGTCACGTCGAAGTAGAATAGACGCTCGGCGATCTTCTCGGCGTGTTTCATCTCCTCAACGGCGATATCCTCGAACACGTCCATCAGGGATGCCGAATTCATGCCCTTCACCATGATGTGATGCCACATATACTGCACGATTGCCTGCAGCTCTCCTGCTATTGCCTGGTTCATCATTTCCGTAAGTTTGGGACTTGCCTTCTGTACCATGAGCGCCTCCTTCGTACGTTGGTCTGTAAGTTAGTATCGGTTTTGTGTCGAATACGACCTGAATACTAATGAATGTAGCACAGAACCGGCCGGTTTGCAAACCGGTTCAAGACAAATTCCCATTGCCTTATCCAATCTCTTGAAATATAATGTGCGGGCAATCACTGTGATGAAGGAGTGGCGATATGGGTAATAATCTCGTCTACAAGATA
>Ga0209048_10003811_pt1 | contig 14566 bp, 14 predicted proteins | sample FrelakmetCRP12CR_FD_187146 | JGI IMG/M metagenome (GOLD analysis project Ga0209048, IMG submission 187146) | Freshwater lake sediment microbial communities from the University of Notre Dame, USA, for methane emissions studies - CRP12 CR (SPAdes)... | ecosystem: Environmental > Aquatic >... | reverse complement strand
GACCTGATCGGGGTCTCACAGTAATTGTCTTGGATGCTTCCATGTTTGCTAGTCTCGCTTGTATGTCTACGAGAATAACTTCCAACGTGCTCATTTTCTTTCCTATTTCCTTGACTTCTAGAATGTTGGGCATGCCACGTTCCTTCGGTTCAAGAATTGGCTTATCACTTTTCTGTGTTTCTTATGAAACTAATCGCTTGATCATATAGGGAAGGAGAATATGAACATTTCAAGCAAATAACTAGTGATGAAGGCCACTGCTCCTATTGTAAGGCTTTTGGACCAACCGAGCTTCATTGAAAAATGAGCCATGATCGACAACAATGCACCAATCCAAAAGCATGTTGCATAGTGCGAAATTACGTAGACTAGAGAAGCCAACCAATCGCTCGCCAACGCTTGGTTCGCTATGGTTTGCATTTCTCCTTCTGCACCCCCAATGACCTCAAATGGAAGAACTAGTGGAGGCAAGGTTGAAAACGCGACCACATCTATAGCCGCCTGTACGACCATGGGTACTAGTGCAAATCCTGAAAGAATCATTGCAGATTTCCAAACACCAGCACTCCCGAACCATTTGGCCAATAGGTAGACAAAAGTGGCAACAACAATCCACCTAAATCCGAATTGAACCAAGTACGATGCAAAATAACTCCAAAATGCGTAAACACCATTTTCCAAGGGCGATTCAAAGAGACCCCTGAAAAACAACCCGTCTACTCGGACGGTTAGATTTGCATTTTTGGTCCAATCGAACTCGAGTTTCATGCTGTTGATGTTGCCCCATTCTGCACTTGTTCCATTGCTCGACCATCCGTTTTCAGGTCCCAATGGAATCGTGAAGTTATTCCAAGTTCCGTTAGCTGAAAGAAGCGAGGTTGTAAGATTATAGTAGAAATAATCAGTTAGACTGGAATAAAGGTAAAGAGTTGCATTGGCAATCTGGGTGTCACTTGAGTATATTGGTTTCACTCTTATGGATACATTCTTGTAGCCTTGTAAACCTGAACAGTTGACAGGTCCAATGTTGTCCAATGACATCCAGATTCGTGTTTTATTGATTGTTGAGAAGTCTATGCTCTTGTTTCCGTAGAAACCTCCGCTTATGTGGTCGTCGCTTTCAGTTATCAGAGTGTTGTTGGCGGCTGTCCATAATGTGCTGTTGTTAGTCCATTGATCGCCATTCGCAATCACAGGTATAGTTTGTTCAACGCTGGCCCTAGATAGATACGTGTAAGCGGCCAGCGAGAACATTGCACTGAAAATGATCATAATAAGAACTGGGCCTAAATATTTCTGGTTCTGCGCTATCTCGCTGAAGGCCTTGTGAGGGGCATAAAACACTTTAAGTATTTGGTGTATGAGCCCTGATTTTTTTTGTTGTTCTGCCACTGTTTGTTTTCTCCCAGTTTTCACGGATTCGTTACATTCCTGCTTTCAATCGTCTGTACGTAGTGTAATCCACGCACTCTAAGAATCGATTTTCAGCTTGGTATTTAACTGTTAGTCTTTGGCGCAGTCTCTTATCAAGTATCTGCCTAGTTGTTACAAGCGAATAGGCGTCACTTCCAGCCCCCGAACCATAGCTGGCAACTAGAACTCGTTCATTAGGCTTGGCAACGTCCAAAACCGCAGCCAACCCCACTAGTGAGGCTCCTGAATACGTGTTACCAAACTTGACGATTTGAAGCGAAGGGAGATATTGCTCTTCTCTGAAACCTAGCTCCTTCGCCATCCTTACTGGAAATTGAGCATTTGGCTGGTGGGCAACAAAATAATTAATGTCTTGAGGCTTTAGCCCAAGCCGCTCCATAAGTTTCTTCGCGGCCTTTCTGACATGCTTGAAATAGGCTGGATCGCCTGTGAACCTTCCACCATGCATTGGGTAAGGCTCTCCATCTCTCCGCCAAAAATCTGGCGTGTCCGAAGTGCAGGAATACCAGCCTTCAATCTCTGCTATTAAATCGTGTCTTCCGAAGATATAGGCAGCCGCACCGTATCCGACGAAAAGGTCTAGTTCACCGCCCGGGCTGTCTCTCGGAGCTGCTTGAGAATTGTCCGTCCCAATGACCATAGCGTTTTGAATATTCGATTTTGGGTAACTCACAAGTGAGGCTGCATCTTTGAATACGCTTGTGGCTGCTTTGCATGCGAATTCCGTGTCCACGGCATCAACTCCTTGCACATCATCTTCGTCTTCTTCGCCAAGTTTCAAGACTTGCGCAACTTTTGATGCTATGGGTTTGACTGCGTATGGATTGGACTCTGAACCTACGTAGATCTTACCAATTAGTGAATTGTCGACTCCTGAGTGTATTAGAGCCAGTTTTCCAGCCTCAACTGCAGCTGTCACGGAGTCCTCATCGATGAAAGGAACAGCGCGCTCAATGCTTTTCTCTTTTATCCTAAACCTCGAAGAATAGAAGCCATAACCCACTATCCCTGGAACATCATACTCTTTTTTCGGCTTAGTGATGTCGTATTCTTGGTGCGGGTAGTATTCGTCGGCAAAGGTGAATGTTAAGGAAATCGTGGGTATAACGTCGCTTCTGTCAACTGAGTATCTTCTCCTAAACCTTGGAACAACCGGTCTTCCTTCAAGGCTTGAAAAGTCGATTTCTTCATCGCTCTTGATTATCCGATCTGTTAGTCTTCCAGGCACACGTATTTTGCCATTGTGAAATGATACTATACCATAAATGTAGCTACCAAGTTTTGTGAACTTGTTTGTCGGCTCATTGACCAATGTACATACTTCTAAATCGCCTTTTTCGTAGAATAGGTCAGTGTCAACCATCTTTCCGTAGCTTTTGCGACCACAGTCTCCACAGTAATCTCTTATCTCAAAATACTCTCTGCCACAGATTTGACACCGTGTTCCTCTTAGCCTATCCCCTAAGTAGGAAACTCTTCTCTTCTCTCTATCGGCTCACTGCTCATGCCTATCTCTCCCCAGAACGTGAACATAGCCTTTAGTCCCGAAGCCTTCAAGCTCAAGCACACAGCCATGTTTCAATTCTTTGTCGCATTTCGCTTGCCTTTCACCAGCCTCTCCTCGCAGCTGTCTGAAAACTTCAAAGACTTGGGCTCCACCAGTGGCGCCTAACGGGTTCCCATCTGCCTTCAAGCCGCCGTTCAGATTCGCGAAAAGCTGTTTTCCGTCTATCTTGTAGTATCCCTTGTAATCTTGGCAGCTTTCATAGATGTCTTCCCAAGCCTTTCCAAGAGCGCAGAAACCCAAGTCTTCAAGTGAAATCATCTCCATTACTGTGGACTGGTCATAAAGTTCGACAACCTGTAGATCCCACAAATCTACCCCTGCCATTTTCAAAGCGTTTGCCACTGCTATTTTGGTGACTATGAAATGAGACATGTCTTCCCTTGCGGAATATGTCAAATAGTCTGTCGCTGAATAAGACCCCAAAACATAGACTGGTTTATCGGTGATTTCCTTGGCAACGTCGTCACTGGTCAAAATGATTATTGCGGCTCCATCGGAAATCGGTGCGTAATCATATAGCCCCAAAGGTTTGTGAGCTTCTTTTCTGGCGTTCAACACGTTTTCAACAGTAATCTTTCTCTGGTACTGAGCGTACTCATTCTTTGTCGCATGCAAGTGATTCTTGGCTGAGACTTGTGCTAAGGCAACGCTTAGTCTTTCCAAGTTCTTGCCTACTATTCCATATTTCTTGATGTATGCTCGAAGCATTAGTTCGTGATTAGCTTCAGGCGTGCATCCTGCATAATAGCTCCATGGGTCCTCTAGTAGCATCAAGTCGTCGCGGATCTTGTCCCATCGATCAGTCATTTTCTCGATGCCGCCGACTAGAACTGTCTTGTGTTTTCCCGCCTTGATGGCATTGCAGGCGTTCGACAGCGCTGAGCTGAATGATCTCGTTACTTCCATCGGAACGTGGAGCTGCGTGAGTTCTGATAGAAAGCCTTCTTCAAGCCCGAGTTTGTTCGTGATTGGGAGGAAATAGTCTGAAAGGTAGCAGGCTTCTACGTCTTTTCGTTCTATGCCTGCTTCGATCGTGGCTTTGAGCCAAGCTTCTTCTATAAGCTTCTCAGGCTCTTTCTCATAATGCTCTCCGAACTTGGTTCTTCCAGCAGCAACTATGGCTGGACAGATCTGCATTTCCTATTCACCTTCCACGATTGGACAATGATTTGCAATTATCCCTTTCACGATGGCTTTTAAGTGTTTGCTATGTATGAGAATTCGTCTGTTAAGATGTAGGATGGATCTGTTTCAATGTTTAATGTTTGAGTTTTCTACCACAGCTGCTGCAGAAGCTAGCTTCTCCAAGGTTTGTCTGTTTGCAATATGAACAAACAATCGATTCATCAGTTGTTGATTGCCGGACGTTCTCTCTCGCAGTTTTGAAAGCCTGCTGGATCTCTTTGGCAGCCGTGGCGAATGCCTTTTCCATTTCTTGTCCCATTTTGGAAAATGCGTCTCTCAGATCATCTGCTGGAACATGTATACCTGCTTCTAGACCTTTTCTAGTACCAGCGCCACATCGTGAACAGAAGTACGCATCTTCAGTAAGCTTCTCGCCGCATTTAGAGCAGAAAACCACAACCATCACCTTTTGTCAAACTGACATCAAGAGTGATTTAAACGTTGTCTATTCTCTCACCAAGTCATGAAACGAATTTACTGTCCTCAATGATTAGTTGAATGGTCTTCTCGATTTTGCACTAGGCTTTCACGACCACGGTTTCCGATAAATAGTTGAATATTCTTTGCCTTCTTGGAGCGTGAAGTATCCATCCCAAGATGCAATCAATAGGAAGTATGAATGCTTTTCCCAAGCTTTCCAAAGCCGCGTGAGCAAGGTCCATCGGCTCGCCGTTCACCCGAACTACTTTTGTTCTCATAATAATCTTCCCGATTGATCGACCGTACAATCCTTCCATAAACGTCCAATACAGAAAGTAGGCAATGTTGCTGAGTCCGAAGTCGACAAAGGGAATCCAAACAGGAAGGACTGGCGCAAAATTGTAACCGGGCCAAGCGACCGACATGAAAAACCTTAATGGCACCATTATGGCGCCGAGAATTACGATATCTATCAGCCATGCAACGAATCTTTCACCCCAGTGTGCGAGCGTGGGGCCAGCAACCGCTTCTATAGGCTTCCCACATTTTGGGCAATAAAGCGATTCTTCAGACGCTTCATTTCCACAATTCTTGCAGTACGGCATCTTCATCCTCCTTCGCTGCATTGTCTAATCAACGTATTTAATCTTCTCTTTCATGCACTCGTACCCGTCAAAAATTTAATTAGTGGTTTGAACCTTCTAGCACAGTGACGGTGCAGGATAATGAAGGTAAAGGCTGTATTGTTGATGGGTTCAGAGCGTGACCTTGATTTTTGCCGCGAGATCGCCAAGCATTTGAAGGCTTTGGGGCTGGATTATGAATTTCGCGTAGCTTCTGCTCATAAAAGCCCTGAGAAAGTTCTGGGGATTCTTAGCGAGTACGATAAAGAAAGGGTAGTCTACATCACGGTTGCGGGAAGATCCAATGCTTTGAGCGCCTTCGTGGACGCGAATACAGCCCATCCAGTTATTGCTTGCCCACCATACTCAGAGAAATTCAGTGGAGCGGACATCTATTCCACGTTGAGAGTGCCCAGCGGCGTCGGGGCGGTCGTAACTATCGAACCCGAGGGCGCGGCAATTGCAGCTGCAAAAATCTTTGCTGTTGATGACAAGGTCTTGGAGAAGAGGATTAAAGAGTATCAGCAGATGAAAAAAGGGGAAATTGAGAAAGCCGACGCATCTATTAAAAGGTTGAAGTAGTGCGTTAATTATGGGTAGCGTCAAAGACCTAGAAGTCGTCAAAGCTCCAGCAAAGGATTCTATGGGGATTGGGCGATTCCATTTCTCAGACCGCTACTCGGTTTTTGACTGGGGTGAAATGCCTGATCTTGTCAACCGAAAGGGCCAGGCGCTTTGCATGATGGGCGCCTATTGCTTCGAAAAACTTCAAGAAAAAAACGTCAGGATCCATTATCGGGGACTCATCGACAAAAACGGAAAAACAACATGTTTTGAGGACTCACAGCAGCCTTCGAATATCATGGAAATCAACCTTGTAAACGTTTTCAAACCAGACGCACATGCTCAAAATGGGAGAGTGGAATACGATTACAACCGGTTTGCGCCAAAAATGAAAAACTACTTAATACCGCTTGAGATAATCTACAGAAACGGTTTGCCTGAAGGCTCTTCGGTGTTCAAAAGGCTTGAACAGGGTCAAGTCACGATCAAGGAGCTAGGGCTGGATCATTATCCGAAGGCTGGAGAAGAGCTTTCGAAGCCGATTTTTGACGCGAGCACAAAGCTTGAGGAAAAAGACAGGTACGTCACGTGGGCAGAGGCGCAGAGCATTGGCGGTTTGACGAGCAGGGAATTGGATGAGGTCAAGATCCTGCTGTTAAAGGTTGACAAGATGATAACCGAGATTGCGTCAAAGGCTGATTTGATGAATGAAGATGGGAAGATAGAGCTTGCTTTTGACGATCATAGGAGGCTCATGGTGGTCGACGTGGTTGGCACGCTTGACGAGTGCCGCTTCACCCACAACGGCTTGCACGTAAGCAAAGAGATCGCCAGACAGTTCTACAGAAAAACCACATGGTACAGAGATGTAGAAGAGGCGAAGAAAGCCGCTGAGACTAGGGGAATCAAAGATTGGAAGAAACTCTGCGCGTCACAGCCTCCTAAGCTAAACCCGCTACTTAGAACAATTATCGGGGAGATGTACATGGCTGCTGCCAACGAGATGACCAAGAGGAGGATGTTTGAAGTGCCGCGACTTGAAGAGATCGTGAAGAAATATCGAGATTTTTCCGAGGAGCAGGAGACATAGCAAATGATGAACATCAAGAAACTAATTTCAGAATACGACACTCGCAATCTCAAAATAGGCGTTTTGGCCTCACACTCTGCTCTCGAAATCGCACATGGAGCCAAACAAGAAGGCTTTGAAACGGTTGCAGTCTGCCAGAAAGGCAGAGACAAAACCTACACAAAACATTATAAGAATCTTTTTGACCATACGATAATCCTTGAAAGATTTGCTGACATAATAAGGAAAGAAAACGTGGAAGAACTCAGAGAGCTATCCACGGTTTTTGTACCAAACCGCTCTTTCTCAGTGTATGTAGGCTATCGCGAAATAGAAGAAGAATTCGCAGTGCCCATGATGGGAAACAGGTACATGCTCAAAACAGAAGAACGCAACTCGCCCAAAAACCAATATTATCTTCTGCGCAAGGCTGGAATAGCAACACCAAAGACGTTCAAGTCCCCTGAGGAAATCGACCGCCTAGTAATTGTGAAAGTTCCAGAGAAGGAAAGAAAAATAGAAAGAGCATTTTTCTACGCTTCCTCTCCTGAAGAGTTCAGAAAAGAAGCTGAAAAACGCGTCAAGAGCGGAATGATCACCCGAGAAAGCTTAGAAAAAGCTGTGATAGAAGAATATGTTCTGGGCGCAAAGTTCAACGCGAATCTTTTCTGGTCGCCTCTGACGGATGAAGTCGACCTGCTAGGTTTTGACAGAAGAATACAAACAGACTTGGACGGAGTACTGGACCTACCAGCTAGTGAGCAGTTGGAACTGAACATAGCAACTCAAAACGTTGAGATCGGCCACATGGGCGTGACCATGCGTGAAAGCCAAATAGAAAAAATATTCGAAGCAGGAGAACGCTTCATAAAAACCTGCAAGGAAGAGTATCCGCCAGGAATCATAGGGCTATTCGGCCTGCAAGGAGCCGTGACGAAGGAGCTTGAGTTTTACGTTTTTGATGTTAGCCCTCGATCACCCGGTTGTCCGTGTGTGGAACCGACTTCGCCTTACATGAAGTACAAGTATGGGATGGAAGTTGGTCCTGGAAGAAGAGTAGCTATGGAGATAAAACGAGCCGTTAAGGAAGATAGGCTTGAGGATATCGTTACATGATAACTCGAAAAGAGATTAATGGGATACTGGACACCTACGACCTGGATAATCTAACGATTGGAACACTAGGTTCCCATTCTGCCTTGAACATTTTCAAAGGCGCCAAAGAGGAAGGATTCAAAACCGTATGCATATGCAAAGAAAGCGACACGATAGTGTACAAAAAGTTCCCGCTAGTAGACAAGACAATAATCGTAAAGGATTTCACAGAGTTACTGAACAGAAGCCTTCAAGAAAAGCTGCGAAAGCTTAACACTGTTCTTATTCCTCACGGCTCTTTTACTGCGTATCTTAGCACGGAACAGATAACAGACGACCTCTTTGTGCCGATGTTCGGGAATAGACAATTACTCCATTGGGAGGCCAGCCGCGAAAAACAAGAAGAATGGCTCCGAAAGGCAGGACTCAGACTGCCGAAAACCTTCAAGAAGCCGGAAGATATCAATAAGCTTGTCATAGCAAAACTTCCAGGTGCGAAAGGTGGAAAAGGCTACTTCCTCGCAAATTCTCCAGAATCTTTCCATAGAAAAGTCAACGAAATGGTCAGTCGCGGTCTCCTCAGCAAAGAAGATGTCCAGAGAATACATCTGCAAGAGTACGCTTTAGGCGTTAACGTCTATCCACATTACTTCTCTTCAATAATAAACGACGAAGTGGAGTTCACGGGCGTTGACAGAAGATACGAGTCCGCAGTGGACGCAATAGGTAGAATACCAGCGCGTGAACAACTTGAAGTTGACATTAGCCCTACTTACACGATTGTTGGCAACATACCAATTACTCTTCGCGAATCGCTTCTGCCAGAACTAATTAGAATGGGCGATAACGTCATGAAAACCGCAAAAGCCTTGGCTCCGCCGGGCATTATCGGACCATTCTGCTTGGAAACCGTGATAACAGACAATTTAGATATATACACTTTTGAGATTTCAGCTAGGATAGTTGCTGGAACGAATGTTGGGATAGGAACTTCACCCTATGCTTACCTGAAGTATGGACAGAACATGTACGCAGGAAGAAGAATTGCCCTTGAAGTGAAAGAGGCCCTGAAAACAAAGCGAATACACGACATCTTTGCCTAAACTAGATCTAGTGTTCAACTCCCATCCACAGCATAAACCCTCATTCTACTTTTCTATGCTCCACCCAGCGCACGCCTCGATTTTTGTCGTAGGAACATTGAGTATTGGTTCCAAGAAAAGTTCGTGGAATAGCAGCATCACGTCATTGACATCTCCTTTGGCATATGCCTTGAAGCTTCTTCTGTCATTCTTCCACATATTGTAGATCTCAAGTCCCTTGTTGTCTGCGCTTGAAACCAACTTCTTTGTGCGCATCATTGGAAGATGTCTGAATCTTGGGTGTTCCACAACTTTGCTTAGAGAAAGAATCTTGGGTCCATTCGAGTATTTTGCCAATTCAAACCGGACAGGATGCATCATGTCTAGATGGAAGCTTCTTCCAATAGTGTCCTTGATACCCCAACAGATTGGATTTGGATATTGTCTTAGTTTGAGATTAAGAAGAGGAACATCATATCCACACAAGTTATAACCGACCAAGACCAAAGGGCGAACTTGTAACAAGCAATCGTTTAATTCGGCAAGTAGTTTCGCTTCACTCTCTGGATCGTCTCTTTCTAGGAGAATCAGTCTGCTGAGGATAACGTTTTCATGAAAACGAGCCAGAGACACGCATAGAACTGTCTCACCAGTTAGGAAATCATTGTCTTTCAAAACCTTCGTTTCTAGGTCAATAGCTACGATTCTTTCGAGGCTCCCTGTTCTAAGGATCCATTCTATGACTGTATTGGTCAGATCACCATAATGGTAATTCATGCGATATCAATTCGTTTTTCTTCAAATCAACTGTGATTTCTACGCGCGCACATGTTGCCATCAGATTCACTTTTTGCCCAAACACGCACACAATGTTGCACATTTGTCGGCGAGAATCTTTACTTCTGGAAGTTCAATGCTCACTGTACAACCTCGCCGATGTTTGCTTTATGGCTTACCTATCTTAAAATCGTTTATGCAATTAGTCACTGACTGAGAAAAAAGGAGAGTTGTGGGTGACATCACCAATGTGGTGGAGTTCAATTCTATAATATTTTTCTACCGTATTTCTCATAGGCAGTCAGCGTACGCTAAAGCCCAAACGCTGTTAATACTGTCTCAAAGTTTTCAAATGTTCTATTATTCTTGTAACGCCTCAAAGCTTCAAGAACCATTTTTCTATCTGTTGTTTCGAGCTTGTTAGCCAAGATTCTTGCGGGCTCACCCCCCAGAAAAAGGAACTGACAAATCGAGGTAACGTTGGATGGCCTCCGATTCAAGCTGGCTGACTCAAAATCCACGATGGCAGGTTTATCCTCCTTGCCGACTATCACATGCTTTGGTGCATGACTCAGCTCACCGTGATCTAAGCCAATCCTGTCCAAACTCCAACACTGCTCTAGAACTTCCCGCAAGACCTTTCTGATTAGTATTCTGCTTCTCTTGGTTTTGAGCCAATCAACAAGCAAAACGCCCTCAATAAACTCCATCAAAAGGAAGTTTCTGCTAACCCCTAGAAGCTTCGGTCCTACACCTACTGAATTGGCCTTCTGAAGCAGCTTAGCCTCCCGTTGCATCCTAGAGCGGTCTGCGTCCATTCTCCGAATCTTAAGAGCCATTTGCCCCCAATTTCCATAGGCCAATACGACTATGCCAACGCAGCCTTTCCCCAAGACAGGAACGTTAAGTATTCGCTTTTCTCCCACAAAATCCAAACCCTCAACGCCAAGTTTTCTCAATTCACCTATTCTTTTCCTAAGCTCCATCTTTCTGGCTCTTGGGTAACAGACTATGGAAGCATAGGGCTCTGCAAACAGGTTTTCTAGGGTTAACATCACTTTAGTTCCATACCCAAGAATTCAAGCGAGCGTCATTTAAGTATTTTCAACGCAACAAGCGCACAGAAACTCACGCCGTAATAAGAAGGCAAATGTTCCAGAACTGATTAAGCATTGTATTGAAACAAAAGGCAAGGAGACAGATGAACAGTGCCAAGATTCCGACAGACCGCTGAAATACTCAGACTCATGAACAAGAAAGAATGTATTCGAAACATCGGTGTAGTGGCCCATATCGACCATGGAAAAACGACTATGACGGATTCTCTACTGGCTGAAGCAGGTCTTCTGTCACCGCAAGTAGCAGGCCTAGCCAGAGCGCTTGACTATTTAGAAGAGGAACAAAAACGAGGGATCACCATAAAGACCGCCAACGTGTCCTTGCTGTACAAAACCGAAGGCCAGCCATACGTCATAAACTTGGTCGACACTCCGGGCCACGTGGATTTTACGGGTAAGGTGACAAGGGCTCTGCGCGCAATCGACGGGGTCATAGTTGTCGTCGACGCTGTGGAGGAAGTCATGGCTCAGACTGAGACTGTCGCAAGTCAAGCCCTAAGAGAAAGAGTCAAACCGTTACTTTTCATAAACAAAGTGGATCGCCTAATCAAGGAATTGAGGCTTGATGAAAGCGCAATCCAAAGCAAGTTCACGCACATCATAAACGATTTCAACGATCTAATTGACACTCACGCTGAATCAGAGTTCAGGAAAAAATGGAAAATCGATCCTTTGAAAGAAACGGTGGTCTTTGGTTCAGCATTGCACAAATGGGGTTTCACGCTAAATACAGTAAAACGAAAGGGAATCAAATTCGATTACATCGTGGATGCCTACAAGAGAAACAAGCATGAAGCAATTTCTCAAACGCTTCCACTTCACGACGCAATACTAGACATGACAACCAAGAATAGCCCCAGTCCAGTCATAGCCCAGAAGTATCGAGTACCCAGGATCTGGAAGGGAAAATTGGACTCAGAAATGGGTCAGGCAATGCTGAACTGCGATGAAAATGGACCAACAGTGATGTGCATAACCAACACGCAGATCGATCCAAAAGCAGGCCTGACTGCAACTGGGCGACTATTTTCTGGATCAGTTGAAGAGGAAAAACAAATATATCTTGTTGGAGCAGGCAAAAAGTACTCTATAAAACATGTTTCAATCTGCATGAGTGCCTACAGAGAATACGCTGACCGAATCACAGCAGGCAACATAGCAGCCTTAGAAGGCTTAACCGATGCAAGAGCGGGCGAAACACTCGTCGACTTTGACCACAAGGACGCAGCGATACCGTTCGAGCAGATGAGATATATTTCAGAGCCTTTGGTGACCATATCGATTGAGCCAAAAAACCCCGAGAAGCTGACACGTTTAGTCGAAGCCATGAATAGGCTTTCAATAGAGGATCAGAACCTTGCGGTCACCGTCAACGAAAGGACAGGGGAGTACCTCCTGAGCGGAATGGGGGAGCTTCACTTGGAAACTGCGTTGGCATTTCTGAGAGACTACAGTGACAACACAGACGTCGTCACATCCAATCCCACGGCAGATTACCAAGAGACTATCATGGGAAAGGGTCTAACAGTTATGGCAAGGAGCCCCAACAAGCAAAACAGTCTGTGCGTGCAAGTGGAACCGGCAAGGAGAAAAACCATACTACCAGGTTTTCATGACGCGGCGGGAAACGTCTGGGCAATAGATGAAAAAGGAAATGCACTCGTAGACCGCGTGCTAGAAGCGAAACACATAAGCAAGGTGAAGGACGCGATCATCCAAGGTTTCCTCTGGGCATGCAAAACAGGACCATTATGTGAACAACCTTTGAGAAGAGTAGAAGTAAACCTTGTGGACGCTCAAATTCACGAAGACTCTACCAAGCGTGAACCAACACAAATCATGCACACCACGAGCCGAGCCATCTTCGGCTCCATCCTAACAGCCAAGCCAATCCTTCTTGAGCCAATCTACAAGATCGAAGTATCGACCCCGACCCAATGGTTTGGCACTTGCGCAAACATAATAACCTCTAGGCGTGGGAAGATCCAAGCCACTCAAAACAAAGGAACACTCACGATAATCACAGGCTACATTCCAGTCGCGGAAACTTTCGGCTTGACCACTGAAATGCGATCAGCTACTTCTGGGCATGCTTTCTGGCAAAGCACGTTTGCTCAGTGGAGAAAAGTACCCGAACATGTCGCAACGGAAATCATAAAACAGATCCGTACGCGAAAGGGATTGTCACCAGAGATACCGAAACCAGATCGGTTCATAGACAAAACCTGTTCAACCAGCACAAGCGAAGAAGATGATACATGAAACTTCTGACGTGAGACTGATGAGTATTCAACTTAACAAATTAGAACCATTCGATCTGGACGCTACTCTTTGTTGTGGGCAAACCTTCAGGTGGGAAAAACATGGAGAGTGGTGGTACAGCGTAGTTAAGGACAAGGTCCTCAAGACACGCCAAACCGACAATCGGCTAGTATTCGAGAATGTGGATTCTGGTTTTGTCAAAGCCTATTTCAGGTTAGATGATGATCTGCTAAAGGTTTATTCACGAATCAGCAAGGATGAACATATTAGAAGAGCTATAAGCGCTTTCAGAGGCCTGCGCATTCTGCGTCAAGATCCATGGGAGTGCCTGATCTCGTACATTTGTGCAACGTACAAGAGTATAGCAGCAATAAAGCAAATGCTGTTCAATCTTTCCAGACGTTTCGGAGAGAGAATATGTTTCGACAATTTCGACTTCTACACGTTCCCCACGTCAAGAAAACTGGCAAGAGCGAATACAGGCGATCTAAGCAGGTGCTGTCTAGGTTATAGGACCAAATATGTCCATGAAACAGCAAAAATCATCAACAAAAATGAAATGGGATTTGAGCGCTTGGAAAACGCCACCTACGAAGAAGCCAAAGCAGAATTAGTGAAGCTTCCAGGCGTGGGGTTGAAAGTTGCAGACTGTGTCCTGCTGTTCTCTTTGGAAAAGCTTGAGGCCTTTCCAATTGATGTATGGATGAAACGTGCCATTACGGAGCACTATTCAGGTCATTTCCCAAGAGAGTTCATTTCAAGAACGAAGAGCAAGAGATCTCTGACCAGTGCAGAATATGAGAAATTAAATTCGTTTGGGCAGAGGTATTTTGGCGAATATGCTGGCTATGCTCAAGAGTATTTGTACCATTATGAACGGACCCACTGCTGAATATTGATCATGCATATTTAGTCTGATTGACTTCGAAAATCCGACCTTATGGAATCAACGTTTTTTCCTTGGAGACTCTCTCTCGCCATCTTTCAACTCGCTTCTTCACTTCTTCCATCAGTTTTGCCTTGGGAACCAGTCTACCCTTAGCTATGACCTCATCATCTATCACTATGCTAGGAGTACTCAAAATGTCGAAAGCTACTCCTTCATCAAACCCGTCTTTCGTAGCCATGTTAACCTCCCTGTAATCGATGCCGAATTCCTCTGCAACTTCTGAAGCGATTGTTTTGGCAACAGGACAGACCGAGCAAGTTGGTAGGGTAAAAACCTTCAACTCCAAAATCATATCTCCTTCCAGTTCCCTATTCTACCAGACAACAGACTTTTTAAATCTTTCATGAATACCTTGAGAGCGGAAAATGTTTAAATCAAAATGAAAACAGCATAGTAGCGACAGGCGACCTAAGAAACGGGC
>Ga0209048_10003810_pt1 | contig 14566 bp, 16 predicted proteins | sample FrelakmetCRP12CR_FD_187146 | JGI IMG/M metagenome (GOLD analysis project Ga0209048, IMG submission 187146) | Freshwater lake sediment microbial communities from the University of Notre Dame, USA, for methane emissions studies - CRP12 CR (SPAdes)... | ecosystem: Environmental > Aquatic >... | reverse complement strand
GGTGGAGCTCATTTCCTGCCCCACCTGCGGACGGTGCCGCATCGATCTCTTCTCCCTGGCCGAGGAGGCCGAACGGCGCCTGTTGGCCGTGACCGCCCCCATCAAGGTGGCTATTATGGGCTGCGTGGTCAACGGCCCGGGGGAAGCCCGGGAGGCCGATGTGGGGATCGCCGGGGGCGCCGGGGTGGGGCTGTTGTTCAAGAAAGGCGAGGCGGTGCGCCAGGTGCCGGAAAAAGACCTCCTCCGGGCCCTGCTCACGGAAGTTTCGGCCCTCACCGGCGAGTCGGTGGAACTGCCGGAGTAGGGTTAATTGCAGAACGATCCCATTGCCGTTACCATAATTCTCTTGCCTAACAAATAATTTTGGCAATCTATCATGGCTGGCGTTTTCATGCGGCATCAGCGCCTTCTACCCCAGACCCCAACTTTAAGAAATAAGAAATTTGGAAGGTGAAAATCAGGGATGGCCTGATTTACTCGGAGCTCATTCCTGGAGAATAATCAAACGTAAAGTAGCTTAGAAGGGAAGGGACGAACGCCCTGCGGGTGGGAAGAAGAAGAACTAATGGAGAAATTTCTTGACAAGGAGCGGAAAACCTCTTACATGATAATAAAGGATGAAAGGACAAGGCCCGGTATTACCTAACTAATAAGAGAGCTGCGTCTGTAATGCAGGCTCTTACGGTGGGGATATCTGGACCGGATCACGGTATTGTGTCATCATCAGAAAATAAGGGCAGGGATATTTAGTACTTCAAACATATGATGAGTTATGTTGCGCCAGGTGGTATGGTTGAGAACAAGTTAGTAAATCCACGAGTATCGAACGGGGTGGGAAGATGAGGATAATAGCCTTAGTCATTGGGGTTATTTTGGTTTCAGGCAGCGTCGTGGCCGGCATTGACAATCCTAGTCAGGGCAATCCCCTGGCCGGGCCTGAGTTACAAGATGGCCAGGCTTATACGGGGGTCATCAAAAACAAAACCAGATACGAGGTATCGGTTCCTTCGGAAAACAGCGATGCGACTTTGGTCATCCCCGCTAACAGCTGGATCGAGTATACTACCTGGACCCACCATTCAGATGTGACGGCTTATCGCGACGGCAAGCCGTTTTATTGCCTGAAGATCGACGCCCGTCCCAAGAACTATGATTTTATGTGCAAGAAATACGATTTCATAACCGAGATCGTCAAACCGGAGGCGTCGAGAAGGGATGGGCCCTCCAAGCTTAAGCACCGCAAGATAAAGCGGAAGGTCAAAAATCCGCCTTGTTAAGTTTCAGGTAGTTCTTTGCAGAAAAAGCAGAAAAAGCCCGGGGCACCCCGGGCTTTTTTTGGGGCTCGCCAGATTGTGATCCGGTTCAGTTGGCTTCCCCGGGGAGTAGTATCAGCAAGAATATGGCAAGGCTAAGAATTAGCCGGAATGAGTAAAAATGAAACTTATAATCATAAAATCGAAGATAGATTATATTTAACGGTGAGGGTCATAATATTACTATGGTAATTTACGTATTGCTTAATTAATCATTGATGTATACGATATATTGCATAATTTATTCAACTATAACTTAGCTTAATCGCCCTCTCTCTCTGCATAAATCATCACAACAGTTTTTCCTTGCTCAGCCCAGTTAAACAGCCATTCAATGTATGGTTGTTCAACATGAATACAACCATGAGTTGCAAGATTTTTCTTCAATTCAGGCTCAGGCACTTCGCCTTCATGGATTGCTCTTTTTCCCTTAAAATCGAAAAATAATGAGTAAGACATGGGTGTATCGTATTTGCGAGAATAATAATCTGCATCTTTCACTGTTATAACATAAATTCCCGGTGGGGTTGGAGTTTCATCATCTCCGGTTATTATTGGAAACTCGCAAAGTTTTTTCCCTTCTTCGTAGGCGGCTCCCACCTGCTTGATTTGGTTAATCCAAATAATTTTTTCATATTCTTTGAATACATCTCCAGCATGAGAAGGGAAAGCATAGATGGTCGTAAATAGAACAATGGCAAGGTAATAAATAGATTTTCTCATGAGCTTAACCGCCGCGCCTTTCTAATTGGTTAGATCATCAACTTATTGCCAAAGCGCTCCTGGTCTAAAGCGGCCGAGTCACCGCCCGGCTGACGTTTTGCAGGATGTCCAGATAAACTTCCGAGTAGTTCAAGCGGCCCTGCCGGATGGTGTAGAAGGCGTTCAGCATCAGGGACGCCACCATGAGATTGGCGAAGAGCAGCTGGGGGGCGCCGGCCGCCATGAGTTCCTCGCATGACAGCGCGGCGGGATTCCGGTCCTGGGGGCGGGCAATCTCGGGGTGGTAGCGGCCCAGCGCCGGGGTGAGATCTCGGCCCCCTTGCCGCACGTAGACCTGGATGTTGCCGTCCTCGTAGTCGTTGCCCCCGGAAATGAGGGTGAGGTCGGCCAGAGAGGCGGCATGGCAACTGACCAGGTTACGAGAAGCGTGGTTGTCCACCATCAGGAAGACCACCTCGCCCTCGCCGATCAAACGGGCCACGTTGTCTGCCGTGACGTATTCGGGCGCCGACCGGAAGGCGAGGGCTTCGTACTCCCGGGCCAGTTCCAGGGACTTCACCTCCGCCTTGTTGCCCAGGCAGGAGAACGCCTGGCGGGCGGCATTGCCCGGTTCAAACCGGTCGCCGTCAATGAGGGTGAGACGGGCCCGCTCCCCGGAATATTGCAGGTAGCGGCACAGAAAGGGGAGCAGGGCGCAACCGATGCCCCCGATGCCGACGGCCTTGATTTCCAACATAAGAGCGCTCAGCTTTCAGCAGTTAGCAGTTAGCAGTTAGCAGTTAGCAGTTAGCAATTAACCTTTAATCAGTCAGGTCGTTTCCAACCACCTCCTGAAGACGCCATTTTTCCCACATTAATTTATCAAGGAAAGGCAGTATCCAGTTTCCCACTTCCCCGAGTATTTTCAATAGAATTTCAGGGAGGTAAATCTATACCATGAAGAACAAGATGATAAATTTTAGGGTCTGCCGCAAAAACCACATTGCTTGAACTCCTGAGGGCTAAGGCCATCCTATTTCCCATCTCGGGCTCGCCCCCCTAACCCCTAACCCCTAACCCCTAACCCCTAACCCCTAACTGCTAATGGCTAACTGCTACCTGCCGCCCCTCAGGGGCCAAACTCGATGGGAGGGGGCAGGGGAGTGACTTTACGGTCCACTTCCCCGGCCCAATCCGACTCCGGCGGCGCCTGCTCCCAGGGGATGGGGTAGGGGGAGAACAGGCGTTCCGGGGGGATGTGGCCCCGAAACCCCTGGACTACCACGGAGCACGACAGGGTGAGGTCGCGGTCCAGGTTGCCGATGGTGAGGTGAAAGCCGTCTTCGAAGCGTTCGTCCTGGAAGTCCCGCAATGAGTGAAACGCTTCCACCCCGGCATGGCTGTGGATGGTGCCCAGGCGCATGAGTCCCGCCGGAAACTCCCTGACTTCGTAATCGCAGTGGCTACCGCCCACGGTCTGATGAGGCACGACCAGTTCATAGGTCCGGGTGGCCTCCCGCCAGGTGAGCAGGGCCACGGCTTCGCTCTCGTAGCGGGCATAAACGGCCCGGAAAAAGGCCGCGGCCTTAAGGAGCACGGCGGCGGGCAGGGGAGGGGCGCTCAGGCTGACTTCGGGCCCCTGGGGCTCAAGCCAGGGAATGCCCGTGGCCGGGACCACGGCCTCAAAGAACGGGGTGCGCTTCACCAGAAATAACCCATCCCGGGTGAGGAGATAATAGATGGGGTCTTCGGGTGAGGTGAAATCCTGGTCTTTCAGGTAAATGGGTAACATGCAGCTTTGGGGCCGTTCCGGGCTGGCGCTACAAGGTGGGGGCGATGAACACCAAGAGCCGCAGGCGGGTATGAGCCTTGAGGCCATGGGGTTCGGTCACCGGCATGATCTGAATCTGTCCGGCCCTGGCCGGCATTGCATGGGCGCCGGTAAATTCGCCTTCCCCTTCCAGGATGATGAGGGCCACGTCCGAGTCGCCGGAGTGGGAATGGACCGGCAATTCCTGCCCGGGCTCGAGGTTAAAAGCCAGCACCCTCAGATTGGGGGAATCATACAGGAGTACCCGATAAGCCTTGTCGGTCTTGAATTCTTCCACTTTTTTCAAGTCGACGAATTTCATCCAGCCTCCTGCGGCCCTAAGACGAAACTATCTGAGTCCTTCTCCCGCCTACCCTTGCAGTCAGGGGCCTGGGGTGCGAGATAGAGGTTTTGTCGCAGTCCCGCCCGCCCCCCGGCTCATCCTACACGCGGGTGGCCCAAAATCGCCGATGGACTGGATAAGCTTTTGAAAATCATAATCTTTTCGACAGATTTTGTCAATCCTCGCGGGTAGCCTAAAATACCTTTTGGCTGTCCAGGAGCAGGGTGACCGGCCCGTCATTGATGAGGCCTACGTCCATCATCTGGCGAAAGCGGCCGGTGGCCACCGGCAGGCCATAGCCGGACATAACCTGGACGAGGTCCTGGTAGAGCTTCTCCGCGGTCTCCGGGGTGGCCGCGGCATCAAAGGAGGGGCGCCGCCCCTTGCGGCAATCCCCCAGGAGGGTGAACTGGGATACCAGAAGGACCTCAGCCTGCAGATCCAGGAGGGAAAGATGCATCAGGCGGCCATCCCCGGCAAAGACGCGCAGGTTAACCAACTTGTGAGCCAGGAAGGCCACATCTTGGGGACCGTCATTGGCCGCCACTCCCACCAAAATCAGCAAACCCACGCCGATCCTGGCCACCTCCTCCTGGTCCACCCGGACCCAGGCCTCTTTGACCCGTTGCACCACCGCCCGCATGCCCATCCCCCCTATGCCAGGAATTAAGATATAATAGTAACATGACCGGGCTGATGAAAAAAGCTCATCTCCGTCGCCCGGCCTGAAGCGGCAGGTCTTGTACCATTTGGCGATCAATGGACAATTTTTGTTTTTTGTAGCGGGGGACCTGCGTGTCCCCCCAAGAGGGCGCACACGCAGGTGCGCCCTTACATTTACTTCGTTCCTTTTTGAACGCAACTCGGTATCAAGATCCCCCTGCTTCAGGGCCTGCCGATACCTACCCGGCGGCGCCCATAACTGCCCCTGCTCCTGACCGCTTGCCTCAGCCGTTTTTAATGATTACTTTTGAGGAAATTTCTCACCGGCGAGACCACCGGGCTGAGCCTCCAGCCGCGAGGGCAGGAATGGCGGCCGGGTCCCATGACCGAACTTTGATTCCCGGCCCGCCGGAAAGCGAGGATAGCCATCGTGAAAGTATTTATGACCGGCGGTACGGGCTTTGTGGGCACCTATCTGTCACGGGAATTGGCCCGGGCGGGCCACAGCATCACCATTCTTAGTCGCAGGGCCCAACCCCCTGCCCCGGCCCCAGCCGGCATCAGCTTTCTCACGGGTGACCCCACCCAAGAGGGGCCCTGGATGGCATTGGTGCCGGACCATGACTGGATCATCAATCTGGCCGGGGCCTCGATTTTCAGCCGCTGGAGTGCAGCCCATAAGCAGGAAATCTTTGAAAGCCGGGTGAGCACCACCCGCAACCTGGTGGCCGCCCTGGCCGCGGGGGACCGGCGGCAGCTCTTCTGCAGCACCTCCGCGGTGGGCTACTACGGACCCCGGGGGGAAGAGGTCCTCACCGAAGACTCCCCACCGGACGCCAGCTTCCTGGGGGAACTGGCCAAGGCCTGGGAAGCGGAAGCCCTGAAGGCTCGGGACCTGGGGGTCCGGGTGGTGGTCACCCGCTTCGGCATTGTCCTGGGTAAAAATGGCGGGGCCCTAAATCAGATGGTTCCCCTGTTCAAGAAGTTTCTGGGAGGCCGCATCGGCTCCGGGGTCCAGTGGTTCTCCTGGATCCACCAGGCCGACCACGCCCGGGCCTTCCAGTTCATCCAGGAAAATCCGGAAATTTCCGGCCCGGTGAATCTCACCGCCCCCTACCCGGTGCGCAACCGGGACCTGACCCGCGCCCTGGGCCGGGTCTTGCACCGCCCCACCTGGGTGCCGGCCCCGGAATTCATGGTGCGCCTGGCGTTGGGCGAACTTGCCGACACCCTGCTCACCGGCCAGCAGGTCTTGCCCAAGCGGTTGCTGGACGCGGGCTTCACCTTCAATTTTCCCACCATCCAGGCCACGCTGACGGATTTATTGGGCCAGGGAACCAAAGTATAAAGGATATTGACTTTCCAGATAAAAATATAAATGTTTATAAATAATTTGTGCTACCAACATTGAACCTTCATTGGTATAATGATAATAATCATAATAATATCTCGAACTTTTTGGCATTTCTTTAGCTAAATCAATTACTAATACCTGATATTCTTTAGCAGTTTTGCGTAATACCTCATTATAAAGCTCAAGTATCTGCCAGGCAACTTTGCCATTGTAAGAGCGCACTCCTACATTAGCAAGGTTCACACCGGAAACGTCATCTATCCCTTCTCCTAAGAGATATGGCTGAGTAATGAAAATTGGGTCTATGTCGTTTTCTCTAGATATTTCGATCAGTTTTATCAACCTCTCTGCATAAGAATTTAGATATTTGTTGATATGTTCTTCTTTAGCTTCGTCAGCCTGTTTTTCTGTTGTCTCTTGATTCGCGAGTTTCGTCATATCAACCGGATCATGGAACATTCCAATTTTTTGCGCTTCATAATATCTATAAAAGTTGGTAATATAATAATAAATTTCACTTTTGACCAGTAGATTTTCTATTAATTTGGGGGTATTTTTAAAATACCGCGTCATGTTTTTATGTTCATCCAAAAATTGATCGTTAGCCCCAACCAAAAATAAAACTACCTTTGGTTTTAATTCAACAATAATGTCTTCCATTAAAATCAAATGGCCAATGGTTGACTGTCCGTCCAACCCGGCATTGTTAATCCAAACCTTCGGAAAAGAAGTTTCCAGTTTTTTGCCTAAGAGATCTACCCAAGTCTGGCCGTCAGAGTTGTAGTGACAGTAGGCTGTGCTTCCACCCACCGCAATAATAGTTAAATGGTCGGCAAAATTCATAGGAGGGTTTTTCCCGCGAAACCCCAGCCAATTGGTTTTGAAATTAATCACCTTATCCAGTTTGGGGATGCCAAGGTCTTTTATTATATATTTACGATTTATAGGCAATTGGAGTTTGTTTCCCCTCACTCGGAATTCAATGGGCTCGAATATCCAGATTAACCCTTCCAGGAGAACCAACGCCAGCAACAACCCCAGAAGCAATGCGAGAATATTTTTGCTGAGATTATGCAGCAACCTTGGCCACCTCTGTCAAATAACTTTTTGATTAGGTTACAGTTATCATTAACGGATTGAGAAAGAAATGAGAGACTCACCCTGGCTAAGTCTAACCAGGCAATCTCTTGTGGCTTGAGGCAAAAAGGATATCTCGCCTTTTCTCCCGGCAAATTACTGCCCGGCTAGGGCTTCTTGGCCACCAAAATGCTGGCGTCCATGCCGCCGGTGGGGATGAACTCCGGCGCGTTGAGGCCCGCCGCCTGCATCCACCCGGCCACCTCAACAAAGGTATAGGCCCGGCCCCGGGGGGTGACAGCCAGCATGTGGACTCCGAACATGGCCGCGCCCGGGGGGCTGGCGCCGTCGGCATTGAGGTAGAAGTCTTGTATTGCCAGGGTGCCGCCGCCCTTGAGGGCCGCCACCGCTTTGCCGATGATGAACTTGCACTGCCCTTGGTCATGGCTGTGCAGGATCTGGGAGACCCAAATAAAATCATAACCCGTGCCGATGTCATCCTGGAGGAAGTTCCCCGCCAGGGTGTCAACCCGGCCCGTCAGGCCGTTTTTGGCGATATTTTCCTTGGCGATCTCTACGGGCATGGGCAGATCGAAGACCGTGGCGGCAAGCTCAGGGTTGGCCTGGGCAAAGTTAATGGCATAGGTGGCCGGGCCGCCCCCCAGGTCCAGGAGACGCCGCACCCCGGTGAGGTCCAGCCTGGCCGCCACTTTGGGGGCCAGGTCCCGGGCGATGGCGTGCATGCCCCAGATGAAGGCCCGGACCTCGGCTTCGTCCCGCTCGGTGCTTGCGTCCACCCACTTTTCCGGGTCCACCTCAGGGGGATGGCCCACCAGGACCGTGTCCTTGAGGTCTTCCCAGCCCCGCTTCCAGGTGTGCTCCATGTGCTTGATGATGGCCCCCCGGTAGTTTTCCGAACCCCGCACCAGGTAGCGGGAGGCCAGGTTGCTGTTCTTGAAATAGTCTAAACCCTTGTCCAGGAGTCCCAATGCCGCCAACCCGTTCAAAAAGATGCCGGTGGCCCGGCCATCCGCCTTAAGCCAGGCCGCGGTCTCCACCGCGCTCCGGGGTTCTTCCAGGAAATCGAACAGGCCGAGGTCAACGGCCACCATGAGCATCTTGGAGACCTGGAACCCCCGCGCCATGGACATTATTTGGTCGAAACCGCCTTTTGGGTCCAAAGCCATGGTTTTCTCCCTTTACTCCTTAATTATCGATCCGTGCTCTCATGCCAGTTTCCATAAAATGCAGGGCCGGCGCCCTCGCCTGCTCATGAACAGCCGGAGGCGGCTCTTCTACCTGGTTCTCAGGAAGTGATTGTCTGATTGATGTTGATTTATTTTTCCCCCGAGGCCGGATAGTCAGAATGGTCAAAACGCCTGATCCAGCGGTACACTGCCTCCCGGTAGTATCCCAGGACCACAACGAGCACCAGGCAGAGCCCCAGGATGACCAGCGTGCTGTAATAGTCGCCTTTGTAAACCTTGGCCCCCTGGAGGGTCAAGAGCAGCGTGCCGGGAATCCGCCCCACGATGCAGATCAGCAGAAATAATTTGAAGGGCATCCGGCTTAAGCCCAGGACGAAGCAGAGGTAGTCCTTGGGAAAACCGGGCAGGAGGAAAAGGATGAAGGCAATCAGGGCTCCCTGGCGCTCCATCAGAAAGTCGAATTTCTGGAGGATTTCCTTGGGGATCCAGCGAGCGACGTAGTGCTCTTCCAGCCAGCGGGCGATGAGAAAGGCCAAAACCGAGCCGAGGGTCAGGCCGAGGGTGGAGTAAAGCAGGCCCAGGGGCACCCCGAACAGGTAGCCGCCGATGAAGCCGGTGGCTTCCCCGGGAATGGGGGCTAATACCACCTGGAGCGCCTGGATCAGGATGAACAGGACAGGCGCCAGGGGCCCCGCGGCCTTGAGGATGGACTTGATCCATTGCTTATTGGTACAGAGGTCGGCGTAATGGCACACCTGACCCCACAGAAAGCCGCGGCAATGGAAAACCCAGAACAACAGCCCCAGGCTGACGAGGACCAGGGCCAGGAGGCCCCAGATCGCCGATTTGCTCTTCCACCAGGAAATCTCCTGGGGTTCCAGCGTGATCCCCGCTGGGGGAGTCTCATTCTTGTCCGGGTTATGCATCAGACCTGCCATGACGGTGAAATAAATTCCTTTATATCGGTGAAGAAGCGACTCCGCCTCCGGGTGCCGCCGGCCCAGCCACTTGGCATAGCCGTTCCCCAACCTGATCCAGGTAACTATATCCCAGGAGCGCCAACATCGTCAGGGGAAAAATGAGGCAACCGCTCAGAAAAAAGCTATTCGGCCCGGTCGGGCAGGTCGGTGTAGTGTTTCTTCATTAACTTGACATATAATCAGGCTGGAAAGCATGGCCTGGGAAGCTTAAGTCCCCCTTTGTTAAAGGGGGATTTAGGGGGATTATCAAGGGGTTATTTTTAATCCCCCCTACCCCCCTTTAGAAAAGGGGGGGTAAAAACCACGCCTTGCCAATTTCACCTTATCTATGCAACGCACCTCAAGGTTCCGGTCGCGGCGAACTGGCGATGGCCTCGGTCCAATCGTCTGGACGCGGCGTCTCCAGGGTCCCCCTCTTAATCCGGTGACTACTTGTCTGGGTTGAGGATGGAGGGTCAATACCCGGGGTAGCCATTCCACCGGCTCCCCTGGCAGGTGCCCCGGCGGGTAAATTCCTCCTGGATGCGATTCAGAACCCGGGATTTATCCAGACACCAGGCCGGGGCCACCAGCTCTTGAGGATGGGGGTCGCCGGTGAGCCGATGAATCACCAGGTGGGGAGGCAGGCATTCGATAAAATTCACCACTTTACTGACATATTGCTCTTCGGTGAGGCACTCATATTCCCCCGCTTGGTATAGCCGGGCCAAGCCGGAACCCCGGACGACATAAAGCAAGTGGATTTTGACGCCATGCACCGGCAGCCGGGCCAGGTAAAGAGCGGTGGCTGCCATCTCCCGGGAGCCTTCCCCCGGCAGCCCCAGAATTACGTGGGCCACCACCGGGAGACCCCGAGTTGCGGCCCGAGTTGCGGACTTGCTGAAGCAGGCCACGTCGTGCCCCCGGTTGAGGCGCGCCAGTGTTACATCGTGGGCGGATTGCAGCCCCAGTTCCAGCCAGACCAGCCGGTCTTGGGCGTAGCCGGCCAGCAGGTCCAGGACCCCATCCTCCAGGCAGTCCGGACGGGTGCCGATGCTCAGGCCCACCACCTGGGGAAAGGCCAGGGCCGCCTCGTAAAGCGCCCTGAGCGTCTCTCGTGGGGCATAGGTATTGGAAAAGCTCTGAAAATAAGCGATGAACCTGGCCGCGCCGTAGCGCCGGGAGAGGCGGGCTATACCTATCTCCATTTGGGCCGAGATGGCCTGCCCCCTGCCCCAGGCGCCGGTGCCGGAGCCCCGGGCATTGCAGTAGAGGCACCCCCCGACGCCCACCCGGCCGTCCCGGTTGGGACAGGTGAGCCCGGCATCCAGGCTGATTTTTTGCACCCGCTCGCCGAACCGCTCTTTCAAGTAAGTATTGAGATCCCGATAGGGCAGGTCGGCGGCCATCAGGCCAGGTCCCCCCAGGCATACTGCATCAGGGTGATGGCCGCCAGCGCCGCCGTGGCCACTTTAAGGCGGCGGGGTCCTAAACTCACTACGTGGAAGCCGGCCTCCCGAGCCAGGGCCGCCTCGCCGGGAGAAAACCCACCTTCCGGCCCGATGAGGACCCGGACGTCCCGGGGTCGGGGAAGTTGGAGAAAAGACTTTAGGCCACCGCGCCGCTCCTCTTCCCAGAAGATAAACTTGACTTCCTCCGGGCCTTGAAGCGCCGCGGCAAAATCCCGGGGCGGCTCGATTAAGGGGAGCATTGACCGCTGGCAGGACTTGATGCTTTCCCGGGCCAGGCGCTGCCAACGCTCCCGGCGCCGCTCCACTCTTTCCGGGATGAGCCGCTCCGACCGCTCCGAGATGAAGGGGAAAATCCGGCTGACCCCCATCTCGGTGGCCTGGCGGACAGCCTCATCCAGGGCCTCTCCCTTGGCCAGGCCGATACCCAGGACCAGGGGCAGAGGCGACTCTCCCCAGGAGTCCATTTTCTCCAGGATTTGCAGCGTGGCCCCCCGAAGTTCCAGGGTGGCCACCCGGGCCGCAAAATTCCCTCCCTGGCCGTCGCAGACCTCCACCCGTGCTCCTACCGGCAACCGCAGGACCCGGGCCAGGTGAGAGGTCTCCTCCGGGTCCAGGGTCACCAGGTCCTGGTGAAATTGGCGGGGATGAGCGTAAAATCGGCGCATAGTAAAAGTTCAAGGTTCAAGGTTCAAAGTTCTGGGTTCTGGAGTCAGTTTTCTATTCGCTACTGATCCCTGACCCCTGCACCTAACGCCCCTTCAGGGCCTCTTCCAGGGCGGCCACCCGCTTTTTTAGTTCCTCCAACTCCGAGGCCTTGGCCACCTTGATCTCGTCGACGGCGCCTTTGGTGAGTTCCCTGACTTTGGCCACCATGGCCTGCTGGGCCTCCTGGGCTTTGGCCAACAGTTGTTTTACGGCTTCAGAACTTTCCTGCTGGGTAATTTCACCCCGCCGTACCATTTCCTGGACCAGGGCCTCCACCTTATCCTTGGTGAAATCGAACACCCCGGCGCCAAAAAGCCACGCCTTGTGCAACAAGTCTTTCATAACCTCTCCTTGATCCTTCAAGTGGTGGAGACGTGCTGGCGAGTTGCTGCAAAGTCCCATCCATGCCGCCTCTTAGGAAAAATATGAAAATTATGAAAATCGACGGAATATCAGGGCTCCCCAATCCTCCTGGGTGAGGCAGCCGGTCTGGTGCAAGCCCAGACCCTGGTAGCGGGCCGCAAGCCGCGGCACATCTTCAACCAGGAAACCGGATATGATCAAGACGCCTTCGTTCAACAGCCGGGCGGTCAAGGCCTCGGCCAACTGGAGTAAATCCGGGGTGGTGATGTTGGCCAGAATGAGGCCGAACTGCTGCCGGAGAGAAGCCAGCGGCGTCTCCTCCACCCAGACCCGGTCCTGCAGGTTGTTGAGACGCACGTTTTCCAGGGCCGCGGCCACGGCCTCCGGGTCCAGGTCGATGGCCAGCACTTCCGCCCCGTAGCGGGCCGCGGCCAGGGCCAGGATGCCGGTGCCGGTGCCCACGTCCAGCACCTGCCACGGACTACCGGTTTGCGGCCGGCCCTGGTCCCATACCTGCTCCAGGGCCCGAAGGCACAACAGGGTGCTGGCGTGGCGGCCGGTGCCGAAGGCCATGCCGGGGTAGATGGTGATTACCGTCTCTCCCGGTTGCCCGGCATATTCCTCCCAGGGCGGCCGGATGACCAAGTTGGCAGTCACCTTCAGGGGCTTGAAGTGCGCCTTCCAGGCCTCGGCCCAATCCTCTTCGGCCACCTGGCGGACCTCCAGACCCAGGGGAGAGAGTTCGTAACTGCTGAGGCGCTTGATATAGTCCTGCAATTCCTGCCGCGGCCCGGCGCCGTACTCCTCCGGCCGGAAAAAGGCCCGGATGACCGCGCCGCCGGCCGGGACGTTGTCCTCTTCGATGATCACCCCCCGGCCGCTGAAATCGGTGAGGAACAGGGAGGCCTCCTCCTGCATCCGGGCGGGCACCAGGACGCGCACCTCCATCCAGATTTCCGTTTTCATATGAGTAAATTATAGTCATAGCCCCCGAGTATTGCAATAAACCGAGAGTTTAGGGGCCGTAGGGGCGGTTCGCGAACCGCCCCTACATGACTTGTTTTATAAATGATGGGGAGTTTGGGGGCCGAATAGCTCTGTTCCAGTATCAATATGGGTTTTGATTTTTTGCAAATTCTCTGGAGATGCTTCAACGCTGGTGATTGTGAAATAGTCTTTATCCCCGGCATCTTTTACAGACCCGCCGAGCGCGTAGATTCTCTTTGTGTCGAATATTATCCACCGGTCGTGCAAGTTTGGCTGTATGATAAGATGATAAAGAGATTGACCTTGCTCTTTCGCATACAATCGGGAGATATCTATGAACTCAGTCCACCGCGTTTTGTCGCGCCTCCCAGCATGTGCTCCCGGTTCGCAGGTTACCAGGGTAACAGGAACTGTGGATCTCACACTGCTGAGAAAACGATGAAAGATACTGGCCGAGAGAAAGGGGTCAAGCCAAGCCAGGGAACTCATTGCATCCGCTTCACAAAGTTCTTTAAGCTTGCAATAAGCCGTAAAAGGGCTGCCTGCCTCCAGAATTACTGAGGTGGGAGATATCGGTATATCATCAAGGGCGGCTTTCGCAATAACGACCTCTTCTTGAACTATATGTATCAATGGGTGATTTTGTCGTAACCTATTACACACTCCATGCAGGGCATTAGAAAACTTATAAAATTCAATCTGATAGTAATGACCCGGCTGTCCCTGTGCAAAGTCATTAAATTCATTTATTAATTTATTATATTCAGCAGAGTATCTGGCAATAGTCTCGGCCATCTCCTGGTAATTATATTGATCTGGGTGTTCCACCAGCCTCAAAAGTGGTCCGAAAAGAGCCCCAAGTTTTATGAACAAACTGTTTTTTTGTTGAAGACGGTCCATTTACCCCCCCCATTTTCCTTGATCAATTCATCTCACAAATAAAAAGGTATTTTTCTTTTCTTACCTCAAATGACCCAAAAGTGCCAATATCTTATTCGGCAACTCATCCCGGTTGGCGGGGGTCACGTTGAACAAGATCTTGTCCGGCTTGCCCTTTAGGGCCGCGATCAAGCCGCCGCCTTTCTCAGCCACCGTGACCAGCAGCGGCACGGGTTGCCTCCAGAGGCTTTCCATGGCCGCCACGAACCGCACCGACAGACACTCCATCTTCCCCACTTCGTCCACCACGATGAGGTCCACGCCCGGACCCACTTCCAGGGCGGGCAGGGCCACCCGGTGGAAATTCTCCAGGTTCACCCCGTACTTACCCACCCGGTGGGGGCCGGGAAAGTCTACGTGGCTGAGGAGGGCGGCGTCACCATTCAGGGTGACGATCTCAAACCCCATTCGCCGCCCATTCCTTCGCACCTCCCGGGTATAGAAACCCCCGGCCTTTCCTGGAAACCGAGCCGCCACCTTCTGGACCACCGTGGTCTTGCCGCACTGGGGCTGCCCGGTGAGGAGGATGTGGGGCAATTTATTCATCTTTGGATCTGTTTTGGGGGAAGCCCCCCTCCCAACCCACATAAGGGTTGACGGAGTTGAAACTTGGATTCTAACTTCATCAATTTAAAACCACCTGTAAGGGATTGGGGGTGGGGGTTTGGGGG
>Ga0209048_10003809_pt1 | contig 14567 bp, 12 predicted proteins | sample FrelakmetCRP12CR_FD_187146 | JGI IMG/M metagenome (GOLD analysis project Ga0209048, IMG submission 187146) | Freshwater lake sediment microbial communities from the University of Notre Dame, USA, for methane emissions studies - CRP12 CR (SPAdes)... | ecosystem: Environmental > Aquatic >... | reverse complement strand
CGCTAGCCATTCGATGCAAATCTGGGTTGACCTCGGTCAGGCTGGACGGGCTCGATAGGCGTGCGCTCAGCTGCATCGGTGACCCCGGCACGGCTCGCCAGATTTGCCGCGCATCGACGGTTCGAGTCACCGTGCGGGAATCGCCACCCCCGGTGCCGGCTGGATCGGCGCGCCCTCGGCGAGCCAGAACATCCGCGTCGGCAACGCCAGGGACGGTGGACCAGCTCGTCATGCCGGCGCACGTCACTTATCTTTGGAGGTCTGCTTCAGGCAGGAGAGTTCTTCACTGCGTCTGCAACGTCGAGCGACGTTCGCGATGCAACGGGTCGTTCCCGACGTGATCTTGTTGAGACGTCAAAGTCGGGTCAGGGCCGCGGCTGTCAACCGGTTCGCTGCCTGGCTGACACTGCCTGGCTGACATCCAGCGCGGTCCCGGCCCTGCGGCCACCACCCGCGCGCCGGACCGGGGCAGACGTGCAGTGCAGGACGTCGGCCCCGCGTCGTTCTAGTCCAGTGCGATGACCGTGTCCTGCTCGCCGGGCAGGCAACCCTCGGGTATCGGATCCCATCCGCGACGGATCACGACCTGCCGCTCGGTATGGCAGAACTCAATTCGCAGGGCACCCGGCAAAGTGAGATGGACGAATTCTTCGATGGAGGCCGGCATGCTGACGCGGTAGATGCTCTGGTCAATGTCTTCGGGCGGATGATCGTCGCTGTGCAGCCACGGGATGAAGGCGGCGAGAAGCTTCAACGCACGGTGGCTCACATCGAAGACACTGGGCAGGTAGCCGTTGTCCTTCAGCCAGCGCTGAGCCTCGGCCCGCCGGTTGTCGGCGTCACCCAACTGGCCCCAGGCGGCGGCCAGCAGTTCCACCACCCATTGGTTGCAGTTCTGGTAGCGCTCGCTGAACGGGTAGGCATTGGCGCTGTACGTTGAGCCGAGGACCTGCAAGGCCTGCCGGTTGTCCAGCGCCGCGCGCTCCAGTTCGGCGGCCCTGGCCGGTGGCAGCAAGACGACGGAGACGTAGCCGACGGAAGGATCGTCTGTGCCCAGCAGGAAGCCGGACATGCCCTGGTCATAGATCCTGGGCTTGCCTTCGTCGCAGGCGTAATAGAGCTGCCGAACCGACCACGGTGTGTTCTGGCTCGCCTTGAGGCTGAGGCCGGCATGCGAGTAGCGCACGCCAAGTCGGCTCAGGTCCAGGCCGGAGCGGGCGATGAGCGCCATGCTCTGGCCGGATTTCTCAAGCTCCGCCTTGACGATGCCGCCGAATCGAAACAACCTGTCCTTCTGCTCGGCGCTGAGCTCGGCTTGCCGGTCACAGAAGCGCATCGAGCCGGCATGGCAAACGCCCCACGCGCCCCACGACAGGCCACACAGCAAACTCAGCAACAGGGCCCGCGCTGGCCGCCGCGTGGAACGATCCGTTAGCTGGTGATCGCAGCGCCGCCTCGAGACGCCCTTCCTGTGGCCCACCGCTTAAAGCACCACGGCCCTGGTTTGCAACTCCCGGTACCACTCATCGCTGAGCACGAGGAAGAAGGCCTGCCGTGTCGCGCCGTGGGCGAACTCCACGCCGTAGGGGCGCTGACGCGCGGTCACGATCTGGCCTTGGGCGAGACGGCGCTGATCGACCACCTGCTGCGGCAGGTAGAGGAAGAACTCGCTGTCTTCGGCCGGGTCTGCCAGTGCCTGCAGCTTCAGGCGCGCGGTGCCTGGCCGCTCGGCAACCGCGGCCACGTCGATGATCTTGTAGTCGCCTTCGGCCACGCCGGTCGTCTTGGACGAACTGTCGCTCGACTTCTTCACCGAGTCCGAAAGACTGCCCACCGAGGTGGAGACGCTTTCCGAAGCCGATGAAGCGACCGAGCTTTCCGCCATGCAAGGCACGGCGGCCGCCCAGAACAGCCAGGGGAAGGCAGCAAGACATTTCTTGAAGGTGGTCATGGCAAATCCATACGGTTTCATGTGCGGCACGGCGACGCGGTCCCCCGGCGTCTGCGGGCCGGCCCCGCCTGATTCGCTGGCCAGCAGACGTCGGCAGCAGGCGAGGATACCCGCATCGGCGGACTGCCCTCGGCGTCCTGGCTGTACAACGGCAACGGGCCGAACAGATACGCGCCAGATCAGGCCGCGAACTGCAGCGCCGCCAGCCGCGCGTACAACCCGCCGCGCGCGACGAGCTCTGCGTGCGTGCCGGCATCGACGATGCTGCCTGCATCGAGCACGAAGATCCGGTCCGCGCGCTGCACGGTCGCGAGCCGATGGGCGATCACGATGGTGGTGCGGCCGTGCATCGCGACTTCGAGGGCGGCCTGCACCGCACGTTCGCTTTCGGCGTCGAGGCTGCTGGTCGCCTCGTCGAGCAGGAGCAGCGGCGCGTCCTTGACCATCGCGCGTGCAATGGCAATGCGCTGCCGCTGCCCGCCCGAGAGCCGCAGACCGCGCTCGCCCACGAACGTCGCGTAGCCGTCGGGCAACTTCGCAACGTACTCGTCGACGAATGCGGCGCGGGCAGCCTGCATCGCTTCGGCATCGGTCGCGGTGGCGCGGCCGTAGCGGATGTTATCGAGCACGGTGCCGGAGAAGATGATCGGCTCCTGCGGTACGACCGCGACGCGGCCGCGCAACTCGGCGAGCTTCAGCTCGCGCACGTCGATGCCGTCGAAACGGATCGCACCGGCGCCAATGTCGTAGAACCGCTGCAGCAACTGGAAGATCGTCGTCTTGCCGGCGCCCGAGGGGCCCACCAGCGCAACGGTCTGTCCGGGTTCGATCGCGAGTGAAAATTCGCGCAGCACCGGCCGCGCCGGACGCGACGGGTAGGCAAAGCGCACCGAAGCGAATTCGATGCGAGCGCCACCGCGTGGCGGCGGCAGCGCACGAGGCTGGTCCGGATCGGCGATCGCCGAGCGTGCATCGAGCAGTTCCATCAGCCGCTCGGTGGCGCCGGCCGCCCGCAGCAGGTCGCCCCACACTTCGGCCAGCACGGCGACACTCGAGGCGACCAGCGTGATGTAAAGCGCCGTCTGCGACAGCTGGCCGGCCGTGATCTGCCCGGCGAGCACGGCCTGCACGCCGCCGTACAACCCCCAAAGCAGCGAGCCGAAAACACCGATGATCACGAACGCGGTCAGCGACGCGCGCGTGCCGGTGCGGCGCACCGAGGTTGCAAAGGCCTGCTCGTTGGCGTTGCTGAAGCGTGCCGCTTCGGCCCGCTCCTGCGTGAAGCTCTGCACGATCGGAATCGCATTGAGGATCTCGCCGGCGATGCCGCTGGTGTCCGCGATGCGATCCTGGCTGGCGCGCGAGAGTTTGCGCACGCGGCGACCGATGATGAGTGCGGGCACCACCACCAGCACGATGATGCCGGTCACGGTCAGCATCAGCCGCGGGCTGGTGGCAATCAGCATCGCAATTCCGCCGATGCAGAGCACCGTGTTGCGCAGGCCCATCGAGATGCTCGACCCGACCGCGCTCTGGATCACGGTCGTGTCGGTGGTCAGGCGCGACAGCACTTCGCCGGTCTTCAGTGTTTCGAAGAACTGCGGGCTTTGCTGCAGCACGTGGGCATAGACGGCCTGGCGCAGGTCGGTGGTCACACGCTCGCCGATCCACGACACCATGTAGAAGCGCGCGGAAGTGAAAAGCCCGAGCGCGACCGCGACGCCGAACAGCCCGAGAAAATGTTCGCGGATCGCGACCAGTCGCGTGCCGACATCGGTGCCCGCCGGCAAGGCGATCCCGCCGTCGACCAGCAGCTTGATCGCATACGGCAGCGCGAGCGTGCTGGTCGCGGCGAGCAGCAGGAAGAGCAGGGCGAGGCCGATCTGCCGCCGATACGGCGTGACAAAGGGCAGCAAGGCGCGCAGCGGGCGCAGGCGTCGGGGCGCGGGCGCCGGCGCGGCGAGCGGCGGTGCGGAAGTCGCGGCTTTGTCCGCCGTTTCGATCACCTGCTCCGCCATCACCTGCCCACCCGGTGGCTCAGCACGCCCGGCGCATGGCCGAGCAACGTCCGTGACCCCGCGCTGTCGGCGAGCGTGAATCCGGGGCCACGCTTCTTCGGCCCGGCCATCTCGGCGACCGCAGGTCCCATCCGACCGGCCAGCCACACAGCGCCGGGCACGGTGGACGCCCGTGGGCCGGCATCGCGCGCGCTGAGCCACAGCGCCGGAAGGAAGATCGCTACGTTCTCGCGCGTGTTGATCGGCACGCGGCGGGCGCGCTCGAACCTCGCGTGCCCCGCTGTCGCCGGCGCCTTCACGCCGGACTCGAGGCGCGCGCTCCCCACCAGCCATGCGGTGGCGAGGCACAGGGTCAATGCCCACAGCGTGACGAGCGCGGGCCAATCCATGCCGGCGGTGAAGCTCATCTGATACTCATCCTGCAAGAAACGGGACGGATCGTACCGGTCCTGCGTTACAACCGAATCGGGGCCGCGTAGCCGGTCATCTCGAGGTAACCGCGGCCGACGGGGCGAGCCTGTTCGAGCAGCGTGCTGGCACCTTCCCAGTAGACGGCACCGGTGGTCGCACGCGAATCGAGTTCCTGGTCGTCCAGCAACGGTCGTGTCTCAAAGACGCGAGGGCCAACACGGATCCGTTGTGCCGCCGCGTAGCGTGCGCGCGTGCGCGGCGACTCCCAGCGCGAAAGCGGTTCGAATCCAACGTCATCCGGCGCGAAGATCTGCGCCGATGCGCTCTTTGCCGACCGCAGTGACGCATACGCGTACAGCGGCACACCGTCGGCTTGGCGCCGAATCTGGAACGCCGTCAGCGCGCTGCCGTCGTCGAGGTTCATGCCGATCCAGTCCCAGCCGGCGGCGTCGGGATCGAGCAGTGTGGTCGACCACTCGTGGTCGAGCCAGGCGCGGCCGCGGAGCGGCTGCGTGCCGTGGTCAAGCGTGAGCTCCGCATCGACGATGAGCTGTGGCTGCGAGTAGTAGTAGCTTGCCTGCGCCGGCCGCGGACCCTTGCGTGAATAGCCGCCATCACCCTGCAGCAGTTTCGGCTGCGTCGGTTGCGCGGTGAATCGCAGATTGAATTCGCGCGCCGGCACGTGGCCCACGTAGGCGCCGTCGCCTGCGCGGCGTGCGAGGGCCCAGCGATCGAGCAGGACATCGGTGTCCGTCTCCGAGGCGCGCGCGATGCCGAAGCCTGCGCGCGCAATGCGCTGATCGTGCAGCAGGTGAGCGCGCGAGGGTTGCGCAAGCGCCGCGTGCGCGATCAGCACCTGTTGCGCGGCGAAGCGGCTCGGATTCGCGGGATCGATCGACGTGCGGGTGCGAAAGAAGGTGACCTGAAAGCCAAACGGCGCCGGGGTCGCATCGAGCCAGCCGGTCAGGTACCACCACTCGGTGCGGTAGTCGGGATGCGCGCCGTGGTCGCGCGGAAACTCGAGCGCGCGTGGTGTGACGACGGGATATTCGAAGGCACAGACGAGTCGCGGAGCCACCAGCGCGCCGCCGGTCGCACACAGCAGCGCGCGGCGGCGGTTCACCAGTCCTCCCTGACGGCGAGGATCGTCGACGGTGCCACCGCGCGTCGACCCGCGACCACGGCGGTCAGCGCGGCGGCGATGAGCAGTGCGGCGACCAGCCCGCCGACCAGTGCGATCGGCAATCTGAAATCCATCGTCCAGTGAAAGGACTGCGGGTTGACGATCTGCACCAGCACCCAGGCCACGGCCAGTCCCGCCGCGAGCCCGATGCCGATGGCGAGCAGCGTGACCAGCAGCGCCTCGAAGCCGAGGAGCCACAGGATCTGCGTGCGCGTGACGCCGACGTGCCGCAGCATGCCGAACTCGCGCGTGCGCGCAATCGCCTGCGCGGAGAAGGTCGCTGCGATGCCGGTCAGTCCGATCACGATGGCGGCGATCTCGAGCACATACGTCACGGCAAAGCTGCGATCGAAGATGCGCAGGCTGATGGCGCGGATCTCGCGCGGTTCGGCGAATTCCGCCGTCCTTGCGTCGAGCGCGCGCTGCAGCTCGGCGATCACCGTCGACGCGGGGGCACCGGGGCGAAGCCACAACGCGGCTTCGGTGCGCGTGACGTCGCCCGCCAGGCGCTCGTAATCGGCGGCTTCGACGGCGATCGCGCCGAACTGGCGCGCGTAGTCGCGCCACACGCCCGCGACGATGAAGCGCTGCGCTGCGCCGGCGATCGGAAGATCGATCGTGTTGCCGACGCGTGCGCCATACAGGTCGACGATCGGCTCGGTCACCCAGGCGGGCGGCGGCATGCCCTCGCGCCACGCGAGCGCGCGGCCGGTCAGCGGCAACTGGCGTGCCGGGTCGGCGCGATCGATCGCGCGCGCGACGAGCGACACCGACGCGCGCGCCGGATCGAGCGAGACGCGCACGCTGCGTGTAAGTTCCACCCGTGCGACCTGCGGGTGCGCGCGCAGGCGTTCCTGATCGGCAGCGCTGAACGCCGCGGTCGCTCCGCTCGCGGTGACCGGGCCCGCGCGCACGTAGATGTCGGCGGGCAACACGCGCGTGAGCCAGTCGTCGACCGAGGCGCGGAAGCTCGCCACCATCGTCGCCATCGCCACCATCAGCGCAAACGACGCGACGATGCCGGCGGCGCCGATCGAGGCGAAGCGCGGGGTGGCCGCCAGCCGCGTGGTCGCGAGCCAGCGCGCCGCGGCGACCGGTGAGCGAGTTCGGCGCGACGCGAAACGCGCCAACGGCGCGAACGCGCGCGGCGCGATCAGCGGCTTGATGAGGATCGCGGCGGTAAGCAGCGCCGCGATCGCCAGGTACGCGAACACCGGGATGCCGGCGATCGGCGGCGCCAGCAACAGGGCACCGGTCAGTGCCAGCAGCAGCAGGCCGGGCCAGGCGCGCGCGGAACGCGCATCCGCATCGAGCCCCGAGCCGGATTTGAGCGCAAACGCGGGCGTATCGCGCGCGGCATCGCGTGCCGGCATCCAGCCACCGACAACGGCCGCGGTCACACCGAGTGCGAAGAAGCCCAGTGCGTTGACCGCATCGAACGCCAGAGGCGGGCGCGTGCCGGCGAACAAACCGCTGCCCAGATCGCCGCCCAGCAGTTCGAGTGCAACCGAGGCGATCAGCGTGCCGAGGGCGAGGCCGAGCGCCGCGCCGACGACGCCCAGCGCGGTGGCTTCGAGCACCAGCAGCCGTTCGACTTCGCCGCGCGTGGTGCCGATCACGCGCAGGAATGCCAGCTGCCCGCGCCGCGCCAGCACCGCCTGCGACTGCAGCGAATAGACGAGAAAGGCGCCGGTGAACAGCGCGACGAGCGCCAGGACGTTCAGGTTGACGCGATACGCACGTGACAGGCTGGAAACGCGCACCGCGGCTTCATCGGTCGACTGCAGCGACACCCCGGCCGGCAGCTGCCATCCTTTTGCGAATTGCGCCGGGTCGGCGCCAGGCACGAGTTTCAGGTCGATCCGTGACAGACGCCCAAGTTGCTGCAGCTTCCATTGGGCGAAGCCGATGTCCATGGCGCCGATCGCCGATCCTGCGCGCGCCCCCGGCAGTCGGCCCGCAACGCGCAGCTCGACCACGCGGCCATCGATCTGCATCCCGATCGAATCGCCCACGGCGAGTTGCAGTGTCTCGAGCGCCGCGGGCGACAGATACAGCCCATCGCCGAGCAGCGCGAAGCGATCACCCCGCTGCGGTGCGCCGATCCACTGTGGCGCAAGCAAGGCCGCGCGAAAGACATCGACACCGACGACGGTGAGCGTCCTGCCGCGCAACCGATCCGGTTGCGCCAGCGCGATGTCGAGCGTGAGGATCGGGTTGGCCATCTCGACCGCCGGGTCGGCGCCGATGCGCTCGAGCAGGCGCTCATCGAAGCCGCCGCTGGCGCCGGGCGCGCCGACGATCGAGGCGTCGGCCTGGCCGCTCACCTGACGCAGTGCCGAGGAGAACTCCGCCAGCGCCGAGGTGTTGATCAGGTGCACCGCGAAACCCAGTGCCACGCCGACCGCGATGGCGAGCACCTGCACGATCGCGCGCAGCGGGTGGGCGCGGGCATAACCGCCGATCACGTGGGCGAGCAACCACAGCATGCGCGCAGTCTAGAGCGACCCGCGCCACGGCTGCTGCGCCGGCGCTGTGCACCGGCGAGGCTGCGCGCTATCGTGCGGCTTCGGGTCCGCGCGACGGGCTCGAAGTTGATGCGACCCCGCCGCCACAGCCGGGGAGGTTTCCGCCGCGTTGAGTTGATCTGTAGCGCATCCTTGTTTCCGCGAACGCGCGATGCTGCGTGCCGACGGAGTACCAGCGCGTTGTGGAGTGAGGCATGGTTCTGACGAATTCCGTGATCGAGTTCTTCCGCGGGGTGTTCGGCTTTCGCAGCGTGCGACCGCGGCCGGGCGCGACCAATCCGTCCTTCGCGCATCTGACCGAGATCGCGCAGCTGCCGCCGGAGACGGCGCTCGCGCGGCTGGACAGTTCCGACGAGGGACTGCTGGAGCGCGAGTCGCTCGAGCGCCTGGAGCGCTACGGGCTGAACGACGTCGCCCATGAGGAGAAGAAGCATCCGCTGCGGCGCCTGCTGGAAATGTTCGCCAGTCCGCTGCCGCTGCTGCTGCTGGTGCTGGCGCTGGTGGCCGACCTCACGGGCGAAGTGCGCGGCGCGATCGTCATCACCCTGATGGTGATGCTGTCGGTGCTGCTGTCGTTCGTGCAGGAATTCCGTTCCGGCCGCGCGGCCGAGAAGCTGCGCGCAATGGTGCACACGACCGTGACCGTTCTGCGCAAGGACGTGCGCAAAGGCGTACCGGAGGAGGTCAATCGCTACTTCCAGGTGCGCCTGCAGTACCAGGAGCCGAAGAAGGTCGAGATCCCGCTGGCCCGGCTCGTGCCCGGCGATGTCGTGACGCTGTCCGCGGGCGACATGATCCCGGCCGACGTGCGCATGCTCAGCGCGAAGGACCTGTTCGTGAGCCAGGCGGCGCTGACCGGCGAATCGCTGCCGGTTGAAAAATTCGCGACACCGTCCGGGCCCGGGACCACGCCGCTGGAGCTGTCGAACATCGGCTTCATGGGCACCAACGTCATCAGCGGCACCGCGATGGCCGTGGTGGCGGCCACCGGCCGCAACACCTATTTCGGTTCCATTGCATCGACGCTCACCGGCACGCGACAGCTCACCAATTTCGACCTCGGTGTGAATCGCTTCATCTGGCTGATGATCCGCTTCATGGCGGTCATGGTGCCGCTGGTGTTCCTGATCAACGGCCTGTCGAAGGGCAACTGGCTCGAAGCGTTCCTGTTTGCGGTGGCGGTCGCCGTGGGGCTGGCGCCCGAGATGCTGCCGATGATCGTCACCATCAACCTCGGCAAGGGCGCGCTCGCGATGGCGCGCAAGAAGGTGATCGTCAAGCGGCTGAACTCGATCCAGAACTTCGGCGCGATGGATGTGCTGTGCACCGACAAGACCGGCACGCTGACGCAGGACCGGGTGATCCTGGAGCGGCACATCGACATCTTCGGCAACGACAGTGACCGCGTGCTGCAGTACGCGTACCTGAACAGCTACCACCAGTCGGGGCTGAAGAATCTGCTCGACGTGGCGATCCTCAATCACGTCGAGGTGCAAGAAGCCCTGGAGGTCAAACAGCACTACGCCAAGACCGACGAAATCCCGTTCGACTTCCAGCGCCGCCGCATGAGCGTGGTGGTGGAAAGGGATCACGCCACTCACATCCTGATCTGCAAGGGCGCGGTCGAGGAGATCTTTTCCGTCTGCAGCGCGGTCGAGCGCGATGGTGTGCGGGTGCCGATCGGGCCCGATCACCTGGGCGACCCGCAGAACGTGATCCGCGATCTGAACGAGGACGGGTTTCGCGTGATTGCGGTCGCGTACAAGGAGGTGCCGACACGCGAGCAGCCGTACGCGGTGGCCGACGAGTGCGACCTGACCCTGGTTGGCTACGTCGCCTTCCTCGACCCGCCGAAGGACACGGCGGCGGCGGCGCTGAAGGCGCTTGCGCAGCATGGCGTGCGCGTCAAGGTGCTGACCGGTGACGGCGACGTCGTCACGCGCAAGGTGTGCCGCGACGTGGGGCTCGATACGCAGCACGTGCTGCTCGGCGCCGACCTGGAGCAGCTCAAGGACGACGATCTCGATGCGCGCGTCGACGCCGCGACCGTGTTCGCGAAACTCACGCCGCAGCAGAAGGCGCGCGTGATCGGTGCCCTGCATCGCCGCGGCCACGTGGTCGGGTTCCTCGGCGACGGCATCAACGACGGGCCGGCCCTGAAGGCCGCCGACGTCGGCATCTCGGTGGATACCGCGGTCGACATCGCCAAGGAATCGGCCGACATCATCCTGATGGAAAAGAGCCTGCTGGTGCTGGAGGCCGGCGTCCTTGAAGGGCGCGCGGTGTTCGGCAACATCACCAAGTACATCAAGATGGGCGCAAGTTCCAACTTCGGCAACATGTTCAGCGTGCTCGGCGCGTCCGCCTTCCTGCCGTTCCTGCCGATGGCGCCGGTGCAGATTCTGCTCAACAACCTGATGTACGACTTCTCGCAGACGGCGGTGGCCACCGACAACGTCGACCGCGAGTATGTCGAGAAGCCGCGCAAGTGGGACATCGGAAACATCGGCCGCTTCATGGTGTTCATCGGGCCGATCAGTTCGATCTTCGACTACGCGACCTTCCTGACGATGCTGTATGTGTTCGACGCCTGGAGCAACGCGCCGCTGTTCCAGACCGCGTGGTTTGTCGAGTCATTGCTGTCACAGACGCTGATCGTGCACGTGCTGCGCACGGGCGGACTGCCGTTCGTGCACACACGGCCGAGCCTGCCGCTGGCGATGACCACGCTGGCAATCTGCGTGCTCGGCCTGTGGCTGCCGACCTCGCCGTTTGCCGAGGCGCTTGGCTTCACCCCGCTTCCCGCCGGTTTCTGGCTTGTGCTGCTGCTGATTCTCGCCACTTATCTGGGCCTGACGCAGCTTGTGAAGACCTGGCTCATTCGGCGCTTTGGACTGGATTGAGCGCGCGCCGCGGCGCTCATCGAGCCGCGCGCAGGCGTCCGTGCTCCAGGCGCAGGATTCGATCCGCGGTCTGCGCCGCGTGCGGGGAGTGCGTGACGAGCACTCCCGCGGCGCCGCGAGCGTGAATCGTGCCCGCGAGCAGGGTCAGCACCGTATCCGCGGTGTCGGGATCGAGATTGCCGGTCGGCTCGTCGGCGAGGACGAGCGCCGGCCGGTGCACCAGGGCGCGCGCGAGGGCGACACGCTGCAGTTCGCCGCCCGAGAGTTCGCGCGGCAGCGATCGCTCACGCCCGGCGAGGCCGACCGCCGAGATCATTGCGCGCGCGCGCGTCGCTCGATCGTCCTCGTCAACGCCGAGAAGGACCAACGGTAACTCGACGTTCTGCGCAACCGTCAGGTGCGGCAGGATGTGAAAGGCCTGGAAGACGAAGCCGACCCGGACGCGCCGCAGGCGTGTGCGCGCATCCTCGGTGAGCGTCGTCAGCGACTGGCCATCGATCGCGATGGTGCCGGCGTCGGGCAGGTCGAGGCCGGCGATCAGGTTCAGCAAGGTCGATTTGCCCGAACCGGATTCGCCGATGATCGCGACATATTCGCCGGTGCCGATCTGCAGATCGACGGCGTCGAGAATGGTGCGCGTGCCGAACCGCTTGCAGACGTTGGAAAGCACCAGCATGCGGCCCATTTTACGGAGTGCTCGCTACACTGCGCGCATGAACGACCACCGCGCCGTCACGATGGACGACATCCGCGCTGCCGCCGAACGGCTGCGCGGACAGGTCGAGAACACGCCGTGCGTGCATTCGCGCACCCTGTCACAGATCACCGGTGCCGAGGTCTACCTGAAGTTCGAGAACCTGCAGTTCACCGCGAGCTTCAAGGAACGCGGGGCGCTGAATCGGCTGAGCCAGCTCGACGCCGAACAGAAGAAGCGCGGCGTGATCGCGGTATCGGCCGGCAATCACGCGCAGGGTGTCGCGTATCACGCGCAGCGTATGGCTATACCGGCGGTGATCGTGATGCCGCGCTTCACGCCGATGGTGAAGGTGGAGCGCACACGCGGGTTCGGCGCCGAAATCGTCCTGGTCGGCGACACGTTCGACGACGCCAAGGACGAGGCGCTGAAGATAGCCGCCGCGCGCGGGCTGACGCTGGTTCACCCCTACGACGATCCGGCGGTGATCGCAGGGCAGGGCACGATCGGCCTGGAGATGCTGGCCGCGCAGCCGCAGCTCGACTGCCTGTGCGTGGCGATCGGCGGCGGCGGACTGGTGAGCGGCGTGGCGGTCGCCGCGCGTGCGATCAAGCCGTCAATCGAGATCATCGGCGTACAGACCGAGCAGTTTCCCGCGATGTATGCGCTTTTCAAGGGCATCGAGATGCCTTCGGCAAACGCCACGCTGGCCGAGGGCATCGCGGTCAAGGCGCCCGGACTGATCACGCGCGAGATCGTCAAGCAACTCGTGAACGACATCGTGCTGGTGTCGGAGGGCGACATCGAACACGCGATCCTGCTGCTGCTGGAGATTGAGAAGACCGTGGTCGAGGGCGCGGGCGCGGTGAGCCTGGCCGCGTTGATCCGTTATCCGCAGCGTTTCGCCGGCAAGAAGGTCGGTCTGATCCTGTGCGGCGGCAACATCGACCCGATGGTGCTCGCCGACATCATCGAGCGGGGCATGGTGCGTGCCGGCCGGCTGGCGCGCATCCGCGTGGCCACGCGCGACGTGCCGGGCGAGCTGGCGCGCGCCGCAACGATCGTCGGCACGGTCGGCGCCAACATCGAAGAGGTCGAGCACCAGCGTGCTTTCACCACGTTGCCGGCCCAGAACGCTCAGCTCGAGATGGTTCTGCAGACACGGGGGCCGGAACACATCGAGGAAATCCTGCGCGCGCTGCGCGAAGCCGGATTGCCGGCGGAGCTCGATACGTACTGAGTGCACCGCACTCGACCTGGCGCAAGCACGGTCGAGGATCGTTCGCACCCCGAACCGGGCGTTTGCGCTAGGTCAGGAATCCAGCGGCGCCACGGTTGTAGCTTGCGCGGATGACGGTCGCGGCGCGGACCAGCAACAGGAAGAGATCGACAGACGGGACGGTTGCGCGCAAAGGCATGGCGCGCACGCAGTCGAGCTGGGAATCGAAGCTGCGCCCGGAACTGGAACCGCGCGTGGTGCGCGACCCGAGGTTGGGCGATCGATTGCTGATCGCCACCCCATTGCTGATCGCCGAGGAAATCGCGCGTGTTCCGCGCGGCGACGTCATCACGTTCTCGGAAGTGCGTGCGCGTCTGGCGCGGCGCTTCAAGGCCGATCGGACCTGCGCGCTTTCGACCGGCCGCTTTGCCGCCATCGTTTCCGGCGCCGTCGGCGAGGACATCGCACGCAGCCGCAAGTCCCGCTGGCCGATCTGGCGTCTGGTGCGCGACGATGGCGTGCTGAGTCCCAACTGGCCGCTGGACAGCCGTTATCGCGCGGCGCTGCTGCGGGAAGAGGGTGTCCGCGTGACGCGCGCCGGCGTGAACTGGCGGGTGCTGCGGGGCTAGTTGAGCAGCGTCAAGAGGTCATTTCTTGACGAGCCGCTTCTGGACAGGGGTGCGCCTGCCCGACGCACGGACGCCGGCGATGCAGGTTGCAGTGATGGATCCGGGAGATGGCTTCAGCGGGACGTCCGAGTAGGTGAAGGCGCAAGCCCGCTCGCGCAGGGCCGGCACTGGCATCACATTCGCGGCAGCGCCTCGCGGATGGAATCATTGTCCCGCCGCGAATTGGCCGGCCGCCGCTCCTGCTTGGCGCTCCCGATCTCCAACGCCTTCAGCCGCCCGGCATCCGGCGCCTTCATGACGCCGACCCTGGCCTTTGAAGTGGAATGGTTCGCCTCCGAAAAGATGCACGCCCGAGACTTGGCTCCCTGACCGGCAAGCTGGCTTGCGCTTCCCGTAAATGCCCAACGATCCGCGGCTCGTTACATCGCTCGCGCTTCACGGCTGATCGTCTTCGCGGGTGTGCGGACGTTTCCTGGCTTCATCAACCGAGGGCCACCCACGTGGCACGACGAACGTCGGGGGTCGGCGCGCACTTCGTTGCCGGCCGGATATGCTTGGCGGGGATGAGAACGAGCGCACTTTGAGCGATAGACAATGAAGACGGTTCCGATCGTCGACGATCACTGGCTGGTGGCCGCGGCGCTGGAGCGCGAAGTGCGGGCATTGCAGCCGGAGTCCAGGTTCAATGACGCGCGCTCGGTCGCGGGCGCGGTGAAGCTTCTGCGCAGCGATGCGCCGTTCGATTTGATCCTGCTGGGCCTCAAACTGCCCGATGCGCGGGGCCCCGATGCGCTGGATGCGCTGCTGCTTGCACGGCCCGGCGTCAAGATTGCGATCGTAGCGGCCTACGAAGAACCGACGTGGCTCCGTGAGGCGTACCGGCGCGGCGCGATCGGCTGCTTGCCGAAGGCCGCCGACTCGGAATCCTTCCCCTTAGGCGTCACGTGAAAATAAGTTGATCAAGTTCTCTTTCGAGGCGGCAGCAGTGTGTAGTTCCAGTCGCCATGAAACTTGGCCAGCTTCAGATTCAG
>Ga0209048_10003808_pt1 | contig 14568 bp, 19 predicted proteins | sample FrelakmetCRP12CR_FD_187146 | JGI IMG/M metagenome (GOLD analysis project Ga0209048, IMG submission 187146) | Freshwater lake sediment microbial communities from the University of Notre Dame, USA, for methane emissions studies - CRP12 CR (SPAdes)... | ecosystem: Environmental > Aquatic >... | reverse complement strand
CTTTGCTTAATAGGAAGTCGAAGTCGCCACCTGAGGGTATCCCCTCCGCCGAGGAGGGCACCAGTTAGCGACCCTATCACTAAAACCGATGGACAGCGATGGCTAAGAAAAACTCAGAAATTCCCCCTGAACCTCTTGACGAAGGCAGCCCGGTTCCGCAGAAATCGTCTTTGAAAAAATGGCTGATCCTGGGAGCCTTGGTGTTCATCCTGCTGGCTGCCGGGGGCGGGGCCGCCGTCTTTTTTCTCCCGGAATATATGCCCGAGCCGCTCAATTTTTTTGACCACAAACCGACCAAAGGCTCCCCGGCCCATAAAAAACCTCCTGAGGAGGAACGTGGCCACATGTACAGCATGGACCCCTTTATCGTCAATCTGGCCGATGCCGACCAGAACCGTTACTTAAAAATTCGAATCAACCTGGAAAGTAAGAAGCCGGAACCGAACGAGGAATTTACCAAGAAAATGCCGTTGATCAAGGATACCATCCTGACCATTTTGTCCCAAAAAAGGAGTGAAGAACTGTTTCACTCTTCCGGCAAGGAAAAATTGAAAGCTGAAATGATGCGCTCGGTTAATCCCAACCTGGGCGAATTGAAAATTAAAGCCGTTTATTTCACCGAATTCGTCATCCAATGAGCAAAATATTAACTCAGGAAGAAATCGATGCCCTCCTCTTTGGAGTGGAGGAGGGAGCGGTCCCAACGCAACCGAATCAGCCGGCTGATTCGGTGGTGGTTCCCTATGACCTGACCAATCAAGACCGCGTCATCCGGGAAAGGATGCCTTCCCTGGAGATCATCAATGACCAGTTTTCCCGCTTTATCCGCAACACCCTCTCTTCTTCGCTGCGGAAAATCCTGGAAGTCAGCATCCAGGGCATCCAGATGATTAAATTCGGCGAATTCATCCGCACCCTTCCCGTCCCCAGCAGCCTGCATATCTTTAAAATGGAGCCCCTGCGCGGGCACGCCATTTTAGTGCTGGATCCCAAGATGGTTTTCACTTTGATCGATTTATTTCTGGGGGGATCCGGGAAAGGGACCTACCGCATCGAGGGACGGGAATTCACGGCCATTGAATCCCGGTTGATCTACCGGGTGGTGGTGATGATCCTGACCGAATTGGAAAAGGCCTGGCAGCCCGTGCATCCGGTGAGCATTCAATACGTGCGCAGCGAAATCAACCCCCAGTTTGTCAGTATCGTCGGGCCGAACGACCTGATGATCATGACCACCTTCGGGCTGGAACTGGAGAACTTTACCGGAATGATCAACATTTGCATCCCTTATGCCCTGCTGGAACCGATTAAAAACAAGCTGTATTCCGGGTACCAGCCGGATCGGCTGGCAATCGATAAAAGCTGGATCCGGCGCTTTGAAGCCGGGATCCAGCAGGCGGAAATCGACCTGGTGGTGGAACTGGGGCGGACCCAGATTAAAGTGAAGGATCTGCTGAACCTGAAAATAGGCGACACCCTGGTACTCAATACCGAGGCCAATGATTGCCTGATCGCTAAAGTACAGGGAGTCCCCAAGTATCTGGGACACTCCGGACTGTGCGGGGCGAACAAGGCCTTCCAGGTCAAAGATAAGATATCCCTGCACCTTAATAGTTGAAAGAGGTTGACAATGGAAGAGCAAGAAAACCTGCAGGAAATCATGGAGATGGAATTGGATCCCCTGGAAAACCGGTCCCCTGAGTCCAGCGCGCCGACCGCTACCAACTTGGACTTCATCCTGGATATCCCCATGGAGGTTTCCGTGGAACTGGGCCGGTCTAAAATGTTGATCAGCGACCTGCTGCAACTGGGTCAAGGTTCGGTCATCGAATTGACCAAACTGGCCGGCGAACCGTTGGAGGTACTGGTCAATCAGAAATTGGTCGCCCGGGGGGAGGTGGTGGTGGTGAATGAAAAATTCGGCATCCGGCTGACGGATATCATCAGCCCCACCGAACGGGTCAAGCGTTTGGGCTGAGAGGGATTGGACATGGGCTGGGTGGTGTTTAAAATGTTGTTTGCCCTGGGCCTGGTTCTGAGCCTGCTGTTTCTGCTGGTTCGGGTCCTGAAGCGAACCCCCCTGATCCGAAAAGATCTCTCCACGGATTTTGACATTCGGGTCCTGACCACCAAGCCGATCTCTCCCCGCAAATACATTTCCTTGGTGGAAATCGGCGGAGAAGTGCTGGCCTTGGGGATTTCAGAAGCCCAGATCAGTTACCTGACGAAAATCGAAAACCCGGAATGGCTGGAAAAATGGAAACGGGGGACTCCCCCCGGTCCGGCCGGCACGCTGCCCGCCTGGATGGGGAATTTCTCGTTGACAAAAAAGAAAAACCACCTCCTCCTCCGAGGAACGAAGGGTATAAGGTAATGGGGAATAAAAGCCTTTTCTTAATCATGGCGGTGATGGTGGTAGGCTGGACGGTCGGATTGGCGCCCGCCCTCTGCTGGGGGCAGGGCTCCGGCTTGCCTCTTCCCGCCTTGAATATCGGCTTGGGGGAGGCGAAAAATCCGGGGGAAGTTTCGGTCCTGGTTCAAATTCTTTTCCTCCTGACGGTCCTTTCTCTGGCCCCGGCGATCCTGATCATGATGACCTCCTTTACCCGCCTGGCCATAGTTTTTTCCTTTTTACGCCATGCCATCGGCACGCAGCAGATGCCCCCCAACCAGATCCTGATCGGCCTGTCCCTGTTTCTGACCTTTTTTATTATGACCCCGGTCTGGCAGACAGTCAAGACCACCGCCTGGGACCCTTATATGAAGAAAACCATCAATCAGGAACAGGCCCTGGAAGCGGCGGCCAAGCCGGTCCGGGCCTTTATGTTCAAACAGACTCGGGAAAAGGACCTGGCCCTGTTCGTCAATCTGGCCAAAATCGTCAAGCCCAAGAATACCGAAGACATCCCGACCATGGTCCTAGTCCCGGCCTTTATGATCAGCGAGTTGAAAACCGCCTTTCAAATCGGTTTTGTCCTTTTTCTCCCTTTTTTGGTGATCGACATGGTGGTGTCCAGCATCCTCCTGTCCATGGGCATGATGATGCTACCGCCGGTGATGATCTCCCTGCCGTTCAAGGTCTTGTTGTTTGTGCTGGTGGACGGCTGGCATTTAATTGTGGGTTCTCTGGTAAAAAGTTTCCTGTAAGGAGCGAGGTGCCTTCATGACCCCGGAAATGGTAATCAGCCTGGCCAAAGAGACCGTGGAATTGACCTTGCTGATCTCCCTGCCCATACTGACCGTGGGACTGATTATCGGCGTGGGAATCGGCTTGCTGCAGTCCCTGACCCAGATCCAGGAGATGACCCTGGTCTTAGTGCCCAAGATCATCGCCTCGCTGCTGGTCCTGCTTTTCATGCTGCCCTGGATGATGAATAAGATGACGGCCTATACCGAACAACTGATCCTCAACATTCCCACCTACGCCAAATGAGGGAACCGTGCCGATTTCCTGGCTGAACTGGTCTCTGACGCAATTTCAGGCTTTCGTCATCATCCTGACCCGGGTGGCCTCGGTCTTGTTTATGATGCCGATCCTGGGTACGCGCTATGTGCCCAACCTGGTAAAGATCGGGTTGGCCCTGGTGATCAGCCTGATCCTGCTGCCGCTGGTCAAGGTGGAAGTCTCGGCCGCCCTGTTTGAACCGGTGGGCTTCGGCTGGGTTCTGATCGCCGAGCTGATGATCGGCCTCATCCTGGGGCTGACCATCAAGCTGATCTTCGCCGGGATCCAGTTGGCCGGGGAATTCATGGGTTATCAGATGGGACTGGCCATGGCCAGCCTGTTTGACCCCCAGTCCGGGGTGAACAACACGGTGACGGCCGAGTTCAATTACCTGGTGGCCCTGTTGTTTTTCCTGGCTTTGGACGGGCATCACTTGTTTTTTAAGGCCCTGGTGGAAAGTTTCCGGGAGGTTGACCCGGGGGTGTTGCAGATTCGGGCCGGATTGTATGAATACATTTTGCAGCTTTCCGGGAAGATGTTCGTGATCGCCATCAAGCTGTCGGCCCCGGTCATGGCCATTATCCTCTTTATCCATATGGCCCTGGGTCTGACGGCCAAGATGGTCCCCCAAATCAATCTGCTGATGGCCAGTTTTCCCCTGACCATCGGCCTGGGTCTGGTTTTTCTGGCCTTATCGATCGAACTGTTCGCCCCCTATTATCAATCCCTGTTTGAAGAAACGGGACGGGGAATGGTGAAAACCGTTCTCCCCCTGCTGGGAAGGTAACCATGGCTGAAGAATTTTCCGGGGAAAAAAGCGAACAGGCAACGCCGCGGCGGCGGGAGGAAGCCCGTAAAAAAGGCCAGGTCGCTAAAAGCCGGGAAATTTCTTCGGTCCTGGTGTTGATGACCGGGCTGCTGGTCCTTTTTTTAATCGGCCGGCAGTTAACGATAGGTTTGGCGAACTTCACGGCCCAGATGCTGGGCCGGGCCGGAACGCTGTCGATCACTCCCTCGTCGGTCCAGGCCCTGGGTCAGGAAATGATTACTTTCCTCCTGGTGGCCCTGGCTCCCCTCCTGCTGGCAGTCCTGGCCATGGCCGTTCTGGCCAACTATATTCAGGTCGGTTCCCTGTTTGCCGTGGAACTCCTCAAACCCGACTTTTCCAAGATCAATATCTTTAAGGGCCTGAAGCGTCTTTTTTCGATCCAATCCTGGGTGGAGATGCTCAAGTCCCTGCTGAAACTGGTGATTATCGGCTATGTGGCCTATTCCACCATTGCCGGAGAGCTGAAAGAAATCGTACCTCTCACGGATCAGGAATTACCCGCCATCTTTAACTATATCAGTCGGGTGTCTTTCAATATCTTCATCAAGTCGACCCTGGTGATGGCCTTGCTGGCCGGTCTGGACTATCTTTTCCAACGGTTTCAGCACGAAAAGAAACTGCGCATGACCCATCAGGAGGTAAAGGAAGAGTTTAAGCAGACCGAAGGGGACCCGCTGATCAAGGCCCGGGTGCGCAGCCTCCAAAGGGAAATGGCCCGCCGGAGGATGATGGCCGAGGTCCCCAAGGCCGATGTGATCATCACCAACCCAACCCATTTGGCCGTAGCCGTGACCTATCGCAACGGGGAAATGATCGCCCCGCAAGTGTCGGCCAAGGGGGCGAATTTCCTGGCCGAGAAGATCAAAGAAATCGCCCGACGCCATGAAATCCCCATCCTGGAGAATAAATCCCTGGCCCAGGCCCTCTTTAAGACCGTGGATTTGGGGCAGATGATCCCCCCCAGCCTCTACCAGGTGGTAGCAGAAATTTTAGCCTATGTCTACCGGCTTAAAAACAAAAGGATCTAAGGAGACGATGAAACCCCTTTTTCTTTGGCTTAAAGACGATTCCGGGAGGGCGCCATGGCGGTTGATTCCTTAGCCCCGGCCGTTCCGCTCCTTAAGGGAAAACTCCGTTTAGACCAGGTCGACCTGTTGATGGGGGTCGGGGTGGTAGCCGTTCTCCTGGTCATGATCATCCCTTTGCCGGCTTTCATTTTGGATATCCTTTTGTCCCTGAGCATCACCTGCTCTCTGGTCATTTTACTAACCTCCACCTATATTACCAAGCCCCTGGAATTCTCCACCTTCCCCTCCATCTTGCTGGTCACCACCCTGTTCCGGCTCTCCCTGAACGTGGCCTCCACCCGCCTGATCCTCCTGCACGGCAACGAGGGCGCCGGGGCCGCCGGGGAGGTGATTAAGTCTTTCGGCAATTTCGTGGTGGGCGGCAATTTCCTGGTGGGGTTTATTATCTTCAGCATCTTAGTCATTATCAATTTTGTGGTCATTACCAAGGGAAGCGGCCGAATCGCCGAAGTGGCGGCCCGCTTTACCCTGGATGCCATGCCGGGCAAGCAGATGGCCATCGATGCCGACCTGAACGCCGGGTTGATCGACGATCGGGAGGCCCGCAGCCGACGCGGCCAGATCGCCCGGGAGGCCGAATTTTACGGGGCCATGGACGGGGCCAGTAAATTCGTTCGCGGGGAGGCCATTGCCGGGATCATTATCATCCTGATCAATATCGGCGGCGGATTCATCATCGGAGTGCTGCAGCAATCCTTATCGCTGGCCGTGGCCGCCCAAAACTACACCATCCTGACTATCGGCGACGCCTTGGTGACCCAGATTCCGGCCCTGATGATTTCCACGGCCGCCGGTATCATCGTCACCCGGGCCGCCTCCGAACACAGCATGGGAAAAGAACTCGTGCGGCAGTTCAAAATCCAGCCCCAGGCCATCAGCCTCTCCGCCGGCATCCTTTTTTTCTTTGGCCTGATCCCCGGACTGCCCCACCTCCCCTTTATCAGCCTGTCGTTGATTATCGGCTTTCTTGCGGTTCTGGTCTTCCGGGAACAAAAGCGGCTGGCTGAAGGGCTGGCGGCGGCGGAACCCAAGAAAGCCGCCGCTCAGCCCAGCGAGCAGATCGAATCCCTGCTGCACCTGGACCTGCTGGAATTGGAGGTGGGCTACGGGTTGATCCCCCTGGTGGATGAAGAACAACAGGGGAATCTCCTGGAACGGATCCGTTCCATCCGGCGCCAGTTCGCTTTGGAAATGGGTTTTATCGTCTCCCCGCTGCGGGTCCGGGACAACTTGCAGTTAAAACCGGGGGAATATCGTTTTCTGATTAAAAACAATGAAGTGGCCAGAGGAGAAATGATGTTGGGCTATTGCCTGGCCCTGAACCCCGGCGAAGTGAAAAACGTCATCGAGGGGATCCCTACCCAGGAACCCGCCTTTCAACTCCCGGCCCTGTGGATCTCCGACAAACGAAAAGACGAGGCCCAGTTTGCCGGTTATACGGTGGTGGATACCTCGACCATCATCGCCACCCATTTGACGGAAGTCATCCGGAGCCATGCCCAGGAATTGCTGAACCGCCAGGACGTGCAAAAATTACTGGACCACCTGGCCCAGAGTTACCCCAAATCGGTGGATGAATTAACCCCCAACCTGCTTTCCCTGGGTGTCATTCAGAGGGTTTTACAAAATTTATTGAAAGAAAGGGTTTCCATCCGGGATCTCCTGACGATCGTTGAAACCTTGGCCGATTACGGCCCGATCACCAAAGATCCGGATATCCTGACCGAGTACGTTCGCCAAAAAATCGCCCGCTCCATCCTGAAACAATATGAAACCGTCGAAGGTGTTTTGCCGCTGGTCACCTTGGATCAGCACCTGGAAGACATTCTCCGGGACGGCATTCAGAAAGTGGACCAGGGCGCCTATCTTTCCCTAGAGCCCAGTCTGGCGCAGCGGATCCTGGTCAGCATCAACCAGACCCTGGAAAAAACCGTTCACTTAAACTACCAACCGATTATTCTCTGTTCACCCCCGATTCGGCGCCATTTGAAAAAACTGCTGGACCGGTTTATGCCCCAAGTGGTGGTCATCTCCCATAATGAGCTGACCGCCAAATCCAAAATTCAATCCTTAGGTACGGTGACCATCAGCTAATGCGAATCCGAAGGTTCGAAGCCGAAAACAGGCAAGAGGCTATGAAACAGGTCAAGGCCGTTTTGGGCCCGGAGGCCTTAATCCTGTCCTCCCGGTCAATTAGGAATCCGAACCAACCTCAGCAGTCGATTTTTGAAATCGTGGCCGCCATCGACCCTGACCCGGCACCGGATTTTCCAAAACAACCGCCCCGGGCGCCTTCGCGAATACGGGGTTATTCCCAGGAGGAGCGATTGAAATCGCCTTCGCCCAATCGGATCCTGGAAAAACTCCTGGCCTGCGGGCTCTCCCCGGATTGGGTGAATCCGCTGATCCGGGAGCTCAACACCCTTTCCGAAAAGGAAAAACGCCCCGATGGAGAAAAAATCCAGGATTACCTGGTCCGAAGATTGGCGGAGGGGGTGGAAGTAGCCAAGCCGAACCGGACCGGGGGGCGGGTCTGGGCCCTGGTCGGTCCCACCGGGGTGGGGAAAACGACCACCATTGCCAAGCTGGCCGCTTATTTCAGTTTAAAGCGGGCCCAAAAAGTCCTGCTGTTGACCATTGATACCTATCGGATTGGGGCGGTGGAACAATTGGCGACCTACGCCCGTATCCTGGGCCTTCCCCTGAAGGTGGCGGCCAGCCCGAAGGAATTAAAATCCTGTCTGGAAGAGCGGGACGAGCAGGATCTGGTGCTGATTGATACCGCGGGCCGAAGTCCCAATAACACCGGTATGCTGGATGAGTTACGGGACTTTCTGACGGTTTCCCCGGTTATTGGGAGCCATCTGGTGGTCAGCGCCACCACGAAAGAGGCGGACTTAAAAAAGATCATCTCCGGATTCGGCGTCCTCCCTCTGGAAGGCTATATCTGCACCAAACTCGATGAAACGGACCAATATCTCCCGCTGCTCAACCAGTTGGTGCCGACCCGACGTCCCTTGGCCTATTTTACCCACGGCCAGCGGGTACCCGAGGATTTGGAGCAGGTTACCAAGTCCCGGATGGTCCGATTATTATCCAATCAAATTCATTGGAATGGGTGAGGAAGTCCCGGATGGATCAAGCGGAAGGTTTAAGGAACATGATCAACGGCACCCCGGTAGATTTCAAGGCCCTGCGATCGGCCCCCACCGCCTCGCTGCCGCCGGCTAACAGCCCGCAGGTGATCTCCATTTCCAGCGGCAAGGGCGGGGTGGGGAAAACCAATATTGTAGCCAACCTGGCTTTGGCCCTGACCCGGTTAGGGAAGAGGGTTCTGGTCCTGGATGCCGACCTGGGATTGGCGAATATTGATATTTTACTCGGATTGAACCCACGCTACACCATCGAGCACCTGCTGACCGGTCAGAAGCGACTGCAGGATATTTTAGTCGCGGGTCCGGGAGGGATGGTGATCCTGCCGGCCGGTTCCGGGATCCCGGAACTGACCGACTTAAATGAGGGCCAAAAACTTTTTCTCTTGAACGAGATGGATCAATTGTCTCAACGCATCGATCTCCTTTTGATTGACACCGGAGCGGGGATCTCGGCCAACGTCCTCTATTTCAACCTGGCCGCCCAGGAATCGATCATCATTATCACCCCGGAGCCCACTTCCCTGACCGACGCCTATGCCTTGATCAAGGTGCTGGCCACCCGGCATCAAAAAAAGCATTTTATTGTCCTGGCCAATGCGGTGGCCAATGAACAGGAAGCCAAGGAAGTTTTTAGAAAAATCAGTCTGGTCGCCGATCGGTTTTTAGGCAGCGTCTCTCTCGATTACCTGGGGTTTATTCCCCTGGATGAACATGTCCTGAAGGCGGTCAGGAAACAAAAGGCCGTCCTGGAGCTATTTCCGCAATCGCCGGCCGGTAAAAGTTTTATGGCCCTCTCGCAGCGCCTGCTGGACCGGCCCTTTCGTAACCGGAATGAAGGCAACATTCAGTTTTTCTGGAAGCAGGTCTGGGAGCATTCCCATTTTAATGTCGCGTGAAAAGGATGGTTGCTTTGAAAGCGAGCTTACAAAATTATAGCCAGGTGAACAGAACGGTCTCCTTGGGGGCCTACGGCTCCGACCCGGAACCGTCGGCCGAGCGGGAGGCCTTGATTCTCAAGTACGCTCCGTTAATCAAATACATCGCCCATCGTCTGGCCATGCGGCTGCCGGCCCATGTCTCCGTGGAAGATTTGATCAGCGCCGGGGCCATCGGCTTGATGGATGCCCTGAATAAGTTTGACCCGGGCAAGAAGGTCCAGTTCTCCACCTATGCGGAGTACCGGATTAAAGGGGCCATGCTGGATGAATTGAGGGCCCTGGACTGGGTCCCCCGTTCGGTGCGGCAGAAGATGTCCCGCCTGGACAAGGCCTATTGGGAACTGGAGAAAGAAAAAGGACGCCCGGTGGAAGATGAGGAGATGGCCGAGGCCTTGGGGGTGACGCTGGCCGATTTTTATGGACTGCTCAATGACACCAACCGGGTATCGCTCCTGGATATAGAAAATCTGCCGCGTCAGTTAACCGGTTTAAAGAATGATGAATTGCTGCAGTTGCTCCGGGATGATGAACATCGGGACCCCGCCTTCCAATTAAGCCTCTTCGAAATAAAAAAAATCTTGGCCCAGGCCATCGAGCGATTGTCCCAGAAGGAAAAAACCATCCTTTCGCTTTATTATTATGAAGAAATGACCTTGAAGGAAATCGGCCAGATTATGGGATTTACCGAATCCCGAATTTGCCAAATTCATTCCAAGGTTATCTTGAAGTTGAGAGCCCAACTAAAAAAAGTATTTGATGCGGAAAGGTAATCATAGGGTTTCATAATTAGGACCAGAGGGGGTAGCCGGCTATGGACGTTAAGATGAAAGTATTGGTGGTGGATGATTTTTCCACTATGCGGAGGATCGTCAAAAATATTCTCCGGCAGTTGGGATTTGAAAACATTCTGGAAGCCGACGACGGGATGAGCGCCTTGGACGTGTTGCGCAGCCAAAGTGTCGATTTCATCATTTCCGACTGGAACATGCCTCGCCTGTCCGGGATGGAATTGCTTAAAGCCGTCCGGACCAGCGAAGAGTGGAAAGACCTCCCCTTCCTGATGGTTACGGCCGAAGGTCAGAAAGAGAACGTGATTGAGGCCGTTAAGGCCAAGGTCAGCAATTATATTGTCAAGCCTTTTACACCGGAAACGTTGGCCGAAAAAATAAAAAAAATTTTTGAAAAAGGATAAACCATGAACCGACCCGGGCGGTTTTTTTTCTCAAAAAAAGGTTGGGGCCTGATCCTCCTGGCGCTGATCGTCTGCGGGGGGGGGTTGCTCTACAGCCAGGGACGGTCCGGGGATGGCCGGCTAACCCCTTTTTTTTTCACTAAGGCCGCTACCCCTTTACCCGCCCGGGAAATACCCGGAACCGGGCTTAGAGAAATGAAGGGCTGGAAGCTGGCTCCTTTTTGGCTGCCGCTGGTTCACCAGGGACAGCCGACCCTGGCGGAGATTCGGGTGGCCTTGCAGGTAGCCGCCCCATTCAGTCCTGATGAAGGACCGACCAGCCTAAGGGCCTTACGGGAGACGGTCTGGAGTGTTTTACGGGCCCCCGAAGAAAACCTGTTTCAGTCGGGGGGGAGAAACCGGATGCAAGAGACCTTAACGGTCCGTTTGAATGAGAACATTTTTCAGGGAACACTAAAGGGGGTATCGCTGGAGATCCAGCCCTGCTCGTAAAGTTCCAAGGAACCGGCCTTCCTCCCCAGAGATCGTCATGGCTGACAGCTTCATTTCCACACCGCTCCATCAAACGACACCGGTGGACCGCCTCCGGGATTCCAAGCGGGAGGCGGTGGACCATTACGGTAAAAGGCCGCAGCCGAAGAAACCCGAAGGGCGGTCCCCGAGTCCGGAAGAAAAAGAGAAATCCGGAACCCCGGACCTCGAAGAAGAAACCAAAAAATCCGGGAAGATTTTGGACATTGTAATCTGAAAAAATTATGAAAATGGAAAATCCAATCTTTTGGATGACGATCGTGGAAGGGGCGGCCATTGCGATTTTATCCGTTTCGATCCTCTGGATGCTCTGGGCCAAAAGAACCGGAAAGTGGGCTGCCGGCGAGGCCGCCGAAGGGCAAACTCCGGCACTACCGATCGAAGAACTCAGGCAACTAATGGAAGAATCCCAGATCATCACGCAGAACCTGGCCGGGAATTTAAAGGAAAAAAAACTGATTTCCCAACAACTGCTGGATCAGTTGGATGAAAAAATTAATAAATTGACCTGGCTGCTGGGTCGGGCCGAGGAAGTATCCGATCGGCCTCGGCCGGCGGAGAACACGGCCAATGTCTATGTTAAGGCAATCGAACTGGCTGAAAATGGCCTTTCCCTGCCGGAAATCGAGCAACAACTTCACTTGGCCAAAGGGGAGGTCCAATTACTGCTGGACCTGAAAGCCTACTGTCTGAGATAGATCTCCGAGGCTCCTCGTGCCGATCCCGTCTTTGGACGCCATCCTAAACGCCTTTAGAATAACCCTTCTGCCCGCCAAGCTGGTCGATCCGGACTCGTTCGCCCTGGGAGAAATCATCCCGGTGAAATGGGTACGCTCCCTGGACCCCCAGCGGGTCCTAATCCAGGTTAAAGGAAAAGAACTGGTCGCCGAAACGGCTTTCCCCCTTCCCGAGGGGGCTGAATTCCAGGTGCGGGTGGAGCAACGGGAACCCCGGGTGATTTTTAAGTTCCTGATGCCGACCAGCGGCGGTTCGGTTTCTTTGAGCCTGCTGAAGAAATATTGGGTCGGTGATCCGCCGCTGGAAATGCTGGCCGAGAGCTGGGAAGCGCTCAAGAGCGTCGTGGGAGATTCCCTGCCAAAGGAAATTCGGGAGACCTGGGCCCGGATCCAAGAGACGACCAAGCAATTTTCCGGAATGCTGGAATCCGGGGCGGATCCCCAGGCCCTGGCCCGGATCATTGATCAATCAGGTCTAAACCTGGAAAATAAACTGCTACGAATGATCACCTCGGACGGGAAGCCTTCCTTGCAGGCCGCGCTGGAGGGGGACCTAAAAGGCCTGCTCTTAAAAATGAAGGCCCAGTTGGAACGGGTTGCGCCGGAAACGGCCCGTGAACTTCAACCGCCTATCCAGAAGATGGAGCTCTACCAATTGCTGAATGCCGGGGAGGGCGACCCCTCTAAACTCCTGCTCTTAATCCCCCTGTTTTTCCCGGAAGGGCTGCGCTGGACGGAAGTCCTGTTTTCCGGGGATCGGGAGAGGGGAGGCCCCGCCGGGGATCCGGAAAGGGCGCTGCTTTTCCTTCTGGACCTGCCGGCCCTGGGGAAATTGCAGATTGAAATCCAGATCCGTGAAAACCGCCTCTACGGCCGTTTTAAAACCGCGGACCCCAGAATCGGAGAATACCTGGAGGAAAACATGTCCCTACTGGCCGACCGCTTGGGGATGGCCGGGTATCTGGCGGACCTCGAAATTCGGGTGGTAAACCCGGAGCAACTCCGGGAGATCCTGCCGGCCCGACTGGAAGGTTTCCCGGATTCCCTGGTGAGCCTGGTGGTTTGATGGCACCGAAAAAGGTACTCCCCCAGGCCGCCGCCTTGAAATATCGTCCGGGCCGGGATTCGGCCCCCCGGGTCACGGCCAAAGGGTCCGGCCTGGTAGCGGAGAAGATTATTGATCTGGCCCGCCGCCACGGCATTCCCCTCCAGGAGGACCCGGCCCTGATTCAGGTCCTGTCAAAACTGGACCTCAATCAGGAAATTCCACCGGCCATTTATGTGGTGGTGGCCGAGATCCTGGCCTTCGTGTATTCCCTGAACAAGGGATACCCGGCGGCCGCCAAGAAAACTTAGGTGCTTATTCCATAGTTTGATCTGGGAATCTATCTCTAACCAAAAATTCAAATATTTTTGGTTAGCTTTTGGGGGGAGACCTCATCATAGGAAAAAATTTCCTGTCCGGTCAAAACGGCGACCCCTAAAGGGACTCCAGGGAACCGATCCAAGCCTTCTGCCGGGCTAACCCCGATCAGGCTGTCCGAGGATCAAAAAAATGAATAATGAATTTAATGGGTTAAGTAGGGTGAGGCCCTAGCCGGCCCGGCCGGGGATACGGCCCAGGTCCAGACCAAATGGCACAGGCATTGCAGACATGAATAATAAACGACGGGAGATAAGATCTTGAATCAGAACCTGGGCCCCCTGGGCGCCTTACATCAAGAACGAAGAATCAGCATCCTGGCCAATAACCTGAGCAATTCCATGACGGTGGGTTTCAAAAAAGACATCCCTGTTTTTAATTCCATTTTTTATCATGAACAGGAACAACTCAGAAATCAAAAGATGGAGGCCACCCAGACCGATTTCAGCCAGGGGGAACTCCAGCGGACCGGCAACGACTTGGACCTGGCCCTGACCGGGGAAGGATTTTTTAAGATCAGCACCCCGCTGGGGATCCGCTATTCCCGGGCCGGTAATTTCCGACTGGATCCAGAGGGACGGTTGGTTAATGCCGGTGGCTTTCCGGTTTTGGGAGAGAGCGGGGAAATCATCCTGGACGGCAAGAAAAAGATCACCGTAGGCACGGATGGGACCATCCGGGCGCAGGGAGCGGAAGCCGGCAGCACAGCGGAAAACGCGGGCAAGCCGGCCTTAGTGCGATTTAAGGACCCGAGTCTGCTCAAGAAAGAGGGACATGCCCTGTTTCGGCTCGATGAGCCTCAACCGGAACTGGGGGCGGAAGGTCTGGAGGTCCAGCAGGGGTACCTGGAAACGGCCAATGTGAACGCCGTGGAAGAAATGACCAAAATGATGGAGGCCTTCCGGACCTACGAGACCTGTTTGAAAATGATCCAGGCTAACGATGAAATGACCGGCAAGGCCGTCAATGATGTGGGCCGAACGTAACGCCGTCCGGCCGGACGCTTAGCCCGCCAATCCTTTGAGATATTTGATTTCAACGAAACCGTGACTAAAAAGGAGAAAGAAACAAGATGATTCGCGGACTCTGGACGGCAGCCACCGGCATGTCGGCTCAACAATCGAATGTGGCCGTTATCGCCAACAACCTGGCCAATGTAAACACCGCCGGCTTCAAACGAAGCCGGACCAATTTCCAGGATTTGATGTACCAAAATATCCGCAACGCCGG
>Ga0209048_10003807_pt1 | contig 14569 bp, 12 predicted proteins | sample FrelakmetCRP12CR_FD_187146 | JGI IMG/M metagenome (GOLD analysis project Ga0209048, IMG submission 187146) | Freshwater lake sediment microbial communities from the University of Notre Dame, USA, for methane emissions studies - CRP12 CR (SPAdes)... | ecosystem: Environmental > Aquatic >... | reverse complement strand
GGCGTGGACGTGCCGAATGCAGCGATCATGGTGATCGAACACCCGGAGCGGTTCGGCTTGGCGCAGCTCCATCAGCTTCGAGGGAGGGTCGGCAGGGGTGAACAACAATCCTATTGCATTCTCATGGGACCGAGAATGTTCGCAGAAGAGGCGCGAGAGAGGTTGAATGCATTCAGTCGCACCAATGACGGCTTCTTGATCGCCGAAGAAGACCTTCGGCTGCGCGGTCCCGGCGAGTTCTTCGGCACACGCCAGTCAGGCCTGCCGGACCTGCGCGCGGCGAATATCATCAGGGACGCGGACCTGCTCGAGAAGGCCAGGACCGAGGCCTTCGACCTGGTCCGGAATGACCCGACGCTCGCACAATATCCGCAGCTCCGCGATCTCCTGAAGAGGAAGTGGCAGGGCAGGCTCGGACTGATATCCGTGGGTTGATATTTCAGCTGTATTCTGATAAAGTATCACGTCAGCCGTTACCCCGGCATTGTTCTAGCCGGAATCCAGTCTCTTTTTTTATTTTCTTGAATAACCTGGATTCCCGGTAGAAGCATTCGGGAATGACGGGAAAGTGTCGCGATAGCGGTAATTTTGAGGAGTTCCAATGACAATCTGGGAAAAAGCGATATTGAACATGCAACGAGGCAGCCAGAGGATATCCGTTGCCGCGGTACTGTTTGCAGAGCGGGTGCGGGTTGAGATAGCTGTTGTCCGACTGCGCATCAGGATCAACGAGGTCCAGGCCCGGATCGATGAACTGTACCAAGGCATCGGCCGCATGGTCGTTAACCTCGCCAAAGGGGATGCACTTCCAAAAACGAGTGAACAACTGGTCCAGAATGAGGAAATTTCCCTTGCGATGCAAGAGCTATCTGACCGGAAGCAGGAACTCGAAGAGTTGCATGACAAGATCAGGAGCGAACAAAACCTGTTCAAAAAAGTGCCGAAGCGGAAGGAGGACGCCAACGTATGATCATTGCGGTTGCGTTTGTTTTTGGTCTTATCGTTGGAAGTTTTCTAAACGTTTGCATTGTTCGCATGCCGAGAGGTGGCTCCATTGTCAGCCCGCCTTCTCATTGCCCGCGTTGTCAAAGCGGGATAAAATTCTACGATAATATACCACTTATCAGTTTTCTTCTCCTTCGAGGAAAATGCAGGAATTGCGGAGAACCCATCTCATGGCGATATCCGCTTGTCGAACTCACGAACGCCCTGATCTATGTCGGGATCGTCAGCGAGTTCTGGCTCGGCGGTGAGGCCTTTATGATGATGGCCCTCTGCTCGTCCCTGATCGTCATCACGGTTATCGACTACGACCACATGATCATCCCCGACAAAATCACCCTGCCGGGCATGCTCGTCGGCCTTACCCTTGCGCCATTTTTCATGTCCCCGCTCGGCGATCCTTTGCCGTTCAACCTCGAAGCGCTCATTCCCCATGCAGGACCGTACCTGACAGGATTCCTGAATTCTCTTATCGGTTTGATCCTCGGCGGCGGCCTGCTTCTTTCTATCGGATGGGCCTGGGAAAAGCTTCGCCATATCGAGGCCATGGGCGGCGGGGATGTGAAACTCATGGGCATGGTGGGGAGCTTCCTTGGATGGAAGGGCGCGCTGCTTACTATCATGCTTGGGGCGCTTACCGGCTCCGTGATCGGTGTATTGCTGATCGTACTCAAGAGACACAAAATGGAGAAATTAATTCCCTTCGGACCGTTCCTCGCTGCCGGCGCTCTGGCAAGCGCGTTTTATGGTCCTGATATCGTTTTGTGGTATATCGGACTGATCCGTATATGACCGAGCAACCTTTCTTCATACTGCTGCTCAGCGTTATGATCGTTGGTGTTGCAGCGATCATCTTAGTGGGTATAGCACGCCGATACCGCCGCACACTCGGTATGCACACCGCGGAGCGCGAGAGGACGAGCGACACCTCGTTCATTATCAACGCCTTTCAGGACGTGACCAAACAGCTCAAGGAGAAGGAGAAAGAACTGGAACGTCTCAGGGCGCTCGCGGAACAGCGCGCAGAGAACGTCGAAACCTATAATGAAAATATTCTCCAGTGCGTCACGAGCGGAGTGATGACCTTTGATAGGGACTGTCATTGTACCACGATAAACCGCGCAGCTTTGGAGATGCTCAGTCTGCACCGCGAACAGGCCGTCAGTAAGACCTCCCAGGAGTTGTTCGGAGACAATGAGATCGCGAGATCGGTGCACGAGACGCTTGAAAAAAGGGTCCCGTCTGTACGGATGGAGGCGATGCTCGACAGACCCGGAGGCAAGCTCTGGCTGGGTTACAACACGGCGATGTTGATGGACCGGCAGGAAGCTGCGCTCGGCGTTATTCTCTCCTTCTCGGACCTTACCGAGGTCAAACGTCTTCAGGAGCAGATAGAGCTTCGGGAACGCCTGACCGCGCTGGGTGAGATGTCGGCGGGTATTGCGCATGAGCTCAGGAACCCCATGGCGGTCATCTCGGGGTACCTCACGCTGCTTTCGAAAAAAAACGATCCGGCTGCTCAAGAGACGATCCGGAGCATCGCGAACGAGATCAACGGCATGAACCGGATCATCGGCGACCTGCTGACCTTCGCGCGTCCGGCATCGCTCAACCGGGTTAAGGTCACTATCAAGGATATGATCACGAGCTGTCTGGCCGCGGTGCTCCAGGCCAAGGGCGAGAATTCCCGGATCAAGACAGTCGTAAAACTTCCGGATGCCGAAGTTTCCATTGATGAGTTCCTCATGCGGCAGGCGGTTTCCAATCTTCTTCAGAACGCGGTTGAGTCCATGCCGGAGGGCGGTACGCTTACCATCGAGGCGCACGTTAACCGTGATATCAAGATCATGATTCGTGATACGGGCACGGGCATACCTTCTGACAAATTGAAGAAGATATTCCTTCCTTTTTATACGTTGAAGGACACCGGTGTGGGCATGGGGCTTGCCCTTGTACATAAAATCGTTACCTCCCATGGCGGCAGAGTAGATGTGGCGAGTACGGTCGGTGAAGGGACGGTGTTCAGTGTTATCCTTCCTCTACGGTAAACGACATGGCTGATATCATCCTCATTATCGAAGACAAAGAGAGCATGCTTGACATGCTCAAGCAAACGCTGGAAGCCGAGGGCTACCAGGTGATAACGGCAAGGGACGGCGCCGAGGGCATCAGGAAGCTTTCCGACGAACGCATCGGGTTGGTGCTTACGGACCTCAAACTGCCGAAAAAGGACGGTTTCGATGTGCTTAAGGCAGTGAAGCAGGACAACCCGCTTCTGCCGGTGATCGTAATGACCGCATTCGGAACGATCGAGACCGCGGTCAAGGCAGTCAAGCAGGGTGCCTATGATTTTTTAACCAAGCCCTTCGATACCGACCATTTGCTTGTGTTGATGCAACGCGCTCTCGATGCATCCCGGATGGCCGCTGAAAACATCCTGCTCCGGGAAGAGTTTGCCGATAAGTTCGGATTCCCCAAAATGATCGGAAAGAGCAGCCAGATACAGGACATCATGGCCAGGATTCAGAAGGTGGCGCCGACCAATGCCTCGGTATTGATCCACGGTGAAAGCGGGACGGGCAAGGAGCTTTTTGCGCGAGCGATTCACTATCTGAGCAATCGAAAAAATGCGCCGTTCATTGCGATCAATTCCGCTGCCATTCCCCGTGAATTGCTGGAGAGCGAATTATTTGGGTACGAGCGCGGAGCCTTCACCGGGGCGGAAGCCCGGAAGCTCGGCAAACTTGAACAGGCTGATAACGGAACGGTGTTCCTTGATGAGATCGGCGATATGGATATGGCCCTTCAGGCGAAGATGCTGCGCGCGCTCCAGGAACAGGTGATCGAGCGCGTAGGCGGAGGCAAGCCGATCAAAATTGATGTTCGGATCGTGGCAGCTACGAACAAGGACATCGAAAAAGCCGTGGCCGCCAGGTTGTTCAGGGAAGACCTGTTTTATCGCTTGAATGTTTTTCCCATCACGATCCCGCCGCTTCGTGAACGACGTGACGATATCCCGGCGCTGGCGCAGTATTTCTTGAACAAGTATGCAACCGAGGTGCGGAAGGGCTTGCTCACGATCTCCGACGATGCTATGGACATTCTGATGAAGTCGCCGTGGAAGGGAAACGTGCGGGAGCTGGAGAACGTGATAGAACGCGCGGTGATTTACGCCGATGGAGGCGTGATACGCGCTCAAGACCTCGGCATCAGCGAATCGAATATCCTTGACGCGCTTGCGGAGCATGTGCCGATGGATGGCCCGCTTCAGGAGATTGCGGCAGCGGCCACGCGCATCGCCGAGTCACGGCGCATCAAACAAGTGCTGAAGCAGACGGGAGGAAACAAGTCCCGCGCTGCCGAGATACTGCAGGTGAGTTATAAGACCCTTCTCACGAAGATCAAGGATTATCAGCTGGAGGAGAAGGGGGAATGAAAAAAAAGCGGTGCGTAGATCGGAGTTCGTACTCAAAGGCATTGTATGAAACAATAGATGCAGAGCCTGCGTAACCTTCATGAAAAAACCCCCTGTTGATATACAAAACGAAATCGAAAGACTCGTCAATGAAATCAACGAGCACAATTACCGGTATCATGTCCTCGACGCTCCCGTCGTATCCGATGCGGAGTATGACAAGCTCTTTCGACGACTGAAGGAATTGGAAAAAAAGTATAATTACGTCCTGCCTGATTCTCCCACCCAGCGCGTCGGTGCGCCTCCACTGGAACAGTTTACGACAATAAGGCATAGTGTTCCTATGCTTTCACTCGACAATGCTTTTTCAGCTGAAAAAATGAGAAATTTCGATCGGCAAGTAAATGTGCTTGAAGTTGGGAAGATTAAATTATTAGAGGGAAATATTATAGTTGATAAAGCAAAGAAGCAAAATCCAAAAAAACCGAGTGAGGGTTGGCCTACCAATGCATGGGCAAACAATTTATTCTTTCTTACAAGCGGCAGAGCAATCAATAACTATTATCTCATAGAAGGGAATACATCTAATACTATAACTATTAAATCGATAAGCGAAAAGCCGATAAGCCTTCCCGGTGATGGCATTGATGTCGGAGACTCCTATGAAATTAAGCGGGCTGTAGAGATAGAGTATACTGTGGAGCCAAAGTACGATGGACTAGCCATGGAGCTGACCTATAGAAAAGGTCTTCTTGACCATGCATTAACACCTGGAGATGGCTACGAAGGGGAAGATGTAACGACTAACATCAAGACAATCAAGGCCATACCTCTAAAAATTGAGGGCACTGATGTCCCCGAAGAAATCGATATTCGCGGTGAGGTATACATGGATATCGAAGAGTTCGAGACGTTAAACAACGAGCGCGAGAAAAATGGTGACTCGTTGTTTGCTAATCCCCGAAACGCAGCAGCTGGTTCAGTGCGCCAACTTGACCCATCCATCACTACAGCTCGTAAGCTTCATATGGCTTGTTACGGTGTTGGGGCAATGAATGGGATCGATTTCAAGAGTCACACGGAATTCGTCGACTGGCTCAAAAATGCACATTTCCCAACGCCGGTGACTTTGGACAAAGTAATGGGAATTGATAAGGTCATCAGTTCAATCCAGAAGATAGAAAAGCAGAGACCGAGGTTTTCTTTCGAAATCGACGGCGCGGTCATCAAAGTAAACGACTTTGATCTTCAAAAGGAGCTTGGTTTTAAGACCCGCGAGCCTCATTGGGCGATTGCATACAAGTTTCCGGCGCAGCAGGGTACTACGCAAATAGAAGACATCATCCCAAACGTCGGCAGAACCGGCATTATAACGCCAGTGGCCAAACTTAAACCAATTAAGATTGGTGGAGTGACAGTTTCAAACTCGACGCTTCATAACTGGGATGAAATCGTCCGTAAGGATATCCACATTGGAGATTGGGCTGTAGTGGAAAGAGCTGGGGATGTGATCCCACGTGTCGTGTCAGTCATTAAAGAAAAGAGAAAAGACGTGACGAATGTATCGCCACCCACGATTTGTCCTATTTGTCATTCGAAAGTGGTGAAGGAAGAGGGAGAAGTAGCCTATAAATGTATAAATCTTAATTGTCCGGCGCAGGTCATCGAACGCATTATTCACTATGCCTCAAGGGGCGCCATGGATATAGAAGGTCTTGGTGAAAAGAATGTAGAGCTGCTTTATAACCATGGATTTGTGGAACATTTTGTTGATCTCTATAAATTAAAGGAGAAAGACCTCCTTAAGTTACCTCGATTCGCAGAGAAATCAGCTCAAAATTTAATCGCTGCAATAAATAAAAGTAAAAAAACAACGCTTGCTCGATTCATTGTCGCTCTTGGCATTCTTCATGTTGGAGAATCAGTTGCTAAACTGTTAGCAAGAAACTTTGAAAAGCTTGACCATTTGTATAATGTAAAACGCGAGCGCATTATAGAAATTAAACAAATGGGATGGAAACTTGCTGAGTCTATTTCGATCTTTTTCAATGAAAAAGAAAATCAGCATACATTAGATAAATTAGTAAAAATATATAAATTAGATATATCCAACCCAGATTTCATCGGTGGTATTGAGAAAGAAAAGGGCCTGCTGGACGGACTTGCCATCGTCGTCACTGGGACGCTCTCAAGACCGCGAAACGAGATTGAGGAATTGATCGAGAAAAACGGCGGTCATGCAACAGGGTCGGTGTCAAAAAAATCGAGTTATGTGCTGGCAGGTATCGAGCCAGGTAAGAATAAAATGGAAAAGGCAAAGGAATTGAACATCAAGATTATCGATGAAGAGGAATTCTTGAAGATGATCGGCGGAGGCATATGAGAATCGGTTTTCACGTCTCCATCTCCGGCGGTTTCTCCCTTTCCGTCCAGCGTGCCTTTGAGCTGGGATGCACCTGTATGCAGATCTTCAGCAGGAACCCTCGCGGGTGGACCATCAAACCGATGGATAAAGATGATGTGGCTCAATTCAAAAAGCTGCGTGAAAAATGGGATATCGGACCGGTATTCGTTCATACTAACTATCTTATCAACCTTGCGTCGTCGAAGCCTGATCTGTACGAAAAATCCATTGAACAGTTTATCATTGACCTCGAGCGCACCGAGACCCTCGGCGCGGAATATCTGGTCACGCACCTTGGCTCGGCAAGTGGCCAGGAACCGCAATGGATGATCGATCGTGTATCTGATGCTTTGAACATGGCCATGAAACTTCATTCACCGAAAGCGATGATCCTGCTTGAAAATACAGCCGGCGAAAAGGGCGACATCGGTTATGAGCTGGAGCAGGTCCGGGAAGTAATATCGAGACTCAAAGATTCTTCCCACATAGGCATCTGCTACGATACCTGTCATGGTTTTGCCGCAGGGTATGATGTTAGGACAAAGAGAGATGTTGACGCCCTTGCAAAGAAAATCGACACAATAATCGGTTTGAAGAGATTGAAGGGGATGCATCTGAACGATTGTCTGCGTGATTATGGCTCCCATGTGGATCGCCACTGGCATATCGGTGAGGGCAAGGTCGGTCTTGATGGCTTCAAGGAATTGCTGAACCACCCCGCATTTAAGGATGTGCCGAAGATCATGGAGACACCGAAAGAAACCGAAGAGGATGACCCGAGGAATATGAGGACCGTGAAGTCACTACTACGCTAGTCAGGAAATTCATTTGGCAAAGGGCGAGGAGGATAAAATCATGGATGAAATGCAAAGAAATCAAGTCCAAAAACGGCTGGATCACGCGAGAGATTCCCTAAAAGATGCAAAGACCCTCTTTAGTGACGGCGCGGAGCTGGGTTATGTGATGAACAACCTGTACTATACATTCCTTTATCCGGTGCTCGGCCTGATCCAAGCGCGACAGATCCCGGCTCCGGTGCAGAGCGCGGCGATATCGGTATTTGAACGGGAGTATGTACAAACAGGTATCTTTGAAAGCAGGTTCCTTGATGCGTTACGAAAGACTTGCGACCTCCGGCCTGCGTGCGAGTGTCAGAAAAATATTGTTAACGCGGATATTGAGGAACTCATGCTGTTGCCCAGGACTTTCTGGATGCTGTTGATCAAACCATTCAATAAAGCGTCGGGAACAATGGAGTGTCAATCTGCAAATCCTTTCTGGATTTTTTTACCTTCCTCTGGTATAGTACAACAACATTGTCAGCCTGAATAAGGCGGGGTTAGCTGCAAACACCCGTCAGTCCTATTATGAAAGTCGCGGAAATTAACGATAAAAAAACAGCAGTAAGGCGCTACAACGCTTTTGGGCAATACATGAAGCAGTTGTACCGCACACCGGTCTACAAGGTGAACGTGGACGCAGGATTTACCTGCCCCAACCGCGATGGAACAGTTGCAACAGGCGGGTGCATCTATTGCAACAACGACAGTTTCCGGCCCTCGGCGTGTACGAGCACGGAATCATTGCGCGAGCAGATTAACAGGGGCATTCCCTATCTCCGATCGCGTTATGGCGCCGAGAAGTTCATCGTCTATTTTCAGCCGTATACCAATACGTATGCGAGCGTCGAGATCCTCGAGCGGCTCTACCGAGATGCGCTCGACAATCCAGGCGTTGTCGGTCTTGCCATCGGCACGCGGCCGGACTGCATTGACTCGGAAAAGATCGCGCTTCTCGAAACGCTTGGCCGCGACCATTTTGTTCTGGTGGAATACGGGCTCCAGTCGATCTACGACCGGACGCTTGCCTTCATCAACCGGGGGCATGACTACGCCTGCTTTAAGCATGCCCTTGCGATGACGACCGGCAGGGGTATCCATGTCGGGGCTCATCTCATACTCGGTTTCCCGACAGAAACGCGGGAAGAAATGCTTGTCATGGCCGACGAGCTCTCTGGACTGCCGGTCGAATTCCTTAAGATCCACCAGCTTCAGGTGGTGAAGGAGACGGCACTGGCGGATCTCTACGCGGAAAAGCCTTTTGCGACCTTTGGATATCATGAATATATAGAGATGCTGGCTGATTTTCTGGAACGGCTGTCGCCGGATATCGTGCTGCAGCGGCTTTTCGCGGCTGCCCCCGATGGCATCCTGATCGCGCCGCTCTGGAACAAAACCCGCAGTGAACTGCTGCGCGATCTCGATGCATTCATGGAGCAGCGGGGGAGCTATCAAGGGAAGGCGCGCTGATCGCGCGAATTGGAAATTGAAGATTGAAAATTGGAGAATGGAAATTGAAAAATGCACTATAAATTTAAAATTTCCGATTTCCAATACACGAAGGTGAGGCTATGATCGATCTCCATACCCATTCTCTATTCAGCGACGGCGTGCTTGTGCCGTCGGAACTGGTGCGGCGCGCGGTGATGAAAGGTTACGAAGTGATCGCTATTACGGACCACGCTGACGCCTCGAACCTTGACTTCACCATACCGCGGGTAGCCGCAGCGTGCAAAGAGCTTAACCGTCGCTGGAAGATCACGGCCCTGCCGGGCATCGAGCTCACACATATCCCGCCGGAGACCTTCGCCGAACTCACCGAACGGGCCCGCTCCCTCGGTGCAGTGATCGTGGTTGCACACGGCGAGACGCTCGTGGAGCCCGTCCACCCGGGGACAAACAGGGCGGCGATCGAGGCGAGGGTGGACATACTTGCTCATCCCGGCCTGATTACCAAAGATGAAGCCGAACTCGCGTTCAAAAACGGGGTCCATCTTGAGATCACTGCACGGAAGGGACACAGCCTGTCGAACGGACATGTGGCAAGGAGAGCAGCTGAGGCGGGCGCCAAGCTCGTGATCGATACCGACACCCACGAACCCGGAGACTTGATCACCGATGAGTTTGCCCGGGACATCCTGCTCGGCGCAGGTTTGAGCGTCGATGCGATCGCCGCTGTTTTTCAAAATTCAAGGGGTCTTGCTGCAAAAGCGACTGCGTCTTTTAATAAATAATAGGAATACAGTTGCGGCGAAATAAATCTAACGTTATTTAATCAGATAAGGGAGGCTTTACAGATGCTGACGATCAAGAAAAAAGTACGTGTCGCAAAGCAAACACAAGAACAGGAAATTGTGACCATCATGCACAAGGTCACGACAGTCCTGTCGCCTTATAGACAACAGATTGTGATCGCCGTTTCAGTAATGGTAGCGCTGCTCGTGATAGCCGGAGGATATTCGATCATGCGGTCAGCTGATGAGCGAAAGGCCGGATCACTTTTTCCCACTGCCTATGAATCCTACAGCTCATCGGGTGGTTCGCCGGTGGACTACAGAAAAGCGCTTGAACTCTTCCGCGGCATTCAGAAAAAATATACCGGCACCTTGAGCGCTGCTGTCGCACAATATTACATCGGCAATTGTCTGGCGAATCTCGGTCAGGCGGACGAGGCGCTTAAAGAATATCAGGTTTTTGTCAATACCTACTCGGACAAGAAATTTCTGCTCGGACTTGTGTATCAGCGCATGGGATATGTATACAGCATGCTTGGAAAACAGGCAGAGGCCATCAAGGCATTCGAGCAATCAGATGCTCTTGGAACTCCGGGTGTTGCCACTGTTGAACTTGCAAGACTCTATGAGGCTACCGGAAATATTCCCGAGTCTCAAAATAAATATAAGATAGTGCAAGAGAAGCTCGGTGGCTCGACATGGAGCATAGAAGCAATGGGGAAAACGCAGTCGATCGAGCCGGCTTCGAGACCTTTTGCCGGAAAAGAGGGGAAGTAACTGAGGGAGCGAGATACGATGTCCGGTCGAGATAAACAGAGAAAGTCCCTTTTATTTTTGCTGGTCGCTGCTCTATGACCTTGGTGCAGCTGGAAGGCAGAAAATCACCGCTATTTCCCAAATAGTTTACAGCATCCTTAATAAGTCAAGGGTCATCGCCGTCCCCGCATATCTGTTTTTCATCGTTCAAGTTACTCTGTCCTATGAAGATAAAAGACAAGAATAAGAAACTTCTGCTCCTGGTCGCCTGCGGCTTCTTGATCTGGGTGGCATATGAGCCTGTTCATTCGTTCCTGATCACGCACAAGACGCTTCTGCATCCGCTGCACTATGATCTCTCCGTTTATGAACTTGATTTCCGAGTATTGTTTCTTGTCGGTCTGGTTGTGTTCGGCATTTTGGTAGTTCTATTCGGCATGCTGGAAAAAAATATACTTGCAGACTATCGCCGGAACGAGGAACAGATCAAGAATCTTGTCAACCTATCAAACGATATTATCACTATCACTGACAGGGACGGGAAACTGAAGTTCATGAATGATGCCGCCTGCCGCATACTCGAACGTAAGCCCGAAGATGCTATCGGCAAGTCGTTCATGGAATTCGTGCATCCCGAGGACAGGAAAAAATATCTGGGAAAGCGCGACGAACTGAAGAAATTGAGAACGGATACCTTCATTGTTGAGAACCGGTTCATTACGAATAGCGGAAAAGCTATAAACGCCCTCCACACCGTCCGTGTGCTCACTGATAAAAAAGGAGCGCTTGTCGGGACGCTCGGTATTGCGAGAGATATTGCGGAAGTCAAGCGGGCGGAAGAGTCATTGCATAATGCTCTTGCACGAGTAAACGATGATAAGGCAAGATTGGAATCCATTCTTTCGACCATTGACGAAGGAATCAGTATTCAGAGCACGGATTTTAAGGTTCTTTATCAAAATCAGGCACACATGCGCATCTTTGGCGGGAATACCGGGGGTGAACATTGCTACCAGGCGTTTATTCATGCTGATTCCCTCTGTCCCGGCTGTCCAGTGGAGGAGGTTTTTCGAGACGGTAATGTTCATAAGTTGGAAAAAGAGATATCAAAAAATGGTGAAGTTCGTTTCATAGAGATCAAGGCTTCTCCCGTGAGGGATGCATCCGGAAACATTGTCGCCGGAATCGAGGCGGTCCGGGATATTACGGAATGCAAGAGTTCGGAAAAAAAAATGAGGATGTTTTCCGATGCAATTGAAGAGGCGGTTGACGGCATTCAAATCGTAGATCTGGAAGGCAATATCCTTTATTCCAACAAAGCGGCCGGGTCGATCTACGGATATTCTCCTGAAGAGCTTGTCGGGAGGCATATCCGTGAGATGAACGCTGACCGGGAGCTTGCCATGCGGGTAATCATACCGAAGGCCAGAGAAACAGGCCGTTGGAGTGGAGAGCTCATGGCTGTCCATAAGGATGGCAGAAGCTTCCCGGTCTGGCTCTCCACATCGGTCGTGAAGAGCGAGTACGGTCGGCCTATTACGATGATCACTACCCTTCAGGATATCACCGAGCGCAAACAGGCGGAAGAGTCCATGAAACAAAACCATGATCAGCTGACGAAGCTGGTTGAGGAGCGTACCCGAGAACTTTCAAGCGCGAATGAGAAACTCCTCAAAGAGATCACGGACCGGGGGAAAATGGAACAGGATTTGATCAAGGCGCAGAAACTCGAATCGCTCGGCATCCTTGCTGGCGGCATTGCTCATGATTTCAATAACCTGCTTGCATCAATTGCGGGGAACATCTCCCTTGCTATGCTGGACATCGATCCTAAGAACAGCTCCTATCGGCAGCTCGAAGGAGCAAAGAAGGCTTCACTCAGAGCCCAGGACCTTACCCTTCAACTGCTCACGTTCTCGGAGGGTGGAGATCCGGTCAGAAAATCGGTGGCCATCGCTGACTTGATCCGGGAAGTCACCGGTTTTGCCGTGCGCGGTTCACGCATAAAATTCTTTTTTTCCCTCCCCGAGGACCTTTGGCCTGCAGACGTTGACGAAAGCCAGATCAGCCAGGTCATCCAAAATCTCATTATTAATGCAGACCATGCAATGCCCAAGGGGGGGACGATCACGATCAGCTGTGAAAATGTCGTTGTCGCAGCACCTTCTAAACTTCCATTGAGGCAGGGGAATTATGTGAGGATCAATGTTCGGGACCACGGTGTCGGCATACCGCGGGAGCACCTTTCTAAGATATTTGATCCTTATTTCACGACAAAAAAGAAAGGGAGTGGGTTCGGTCTTGCCATGGCATATGCCATTATCAGCCAGCACAGCGGACATATTTTAGCGGAATCGGAGCCGGGAAAGGGCACAACCTTCATCATCTACCTTCCCGCAGCCGATTCCGGGACAGCGCAAAAAGGATGAACGCAATGAAACCATTTGCTGGCATGGGAAGGATATTGCTGATGGACGACGAAGAAGACGTCAGGCAAACCACCGGTGACGTGCTCATGCGGCTTGGCTATGCAGTGGAATTCGCAGGCGACGGATTACGGGCTATCGATCTGTATCAAGAGGCGAGGAATGCAGGAACTCCCTTTGATGCTGTGATCATGGATTTGCCCATGCCGGGCGGTATGGGGGGGAACGAGGCATTAGAAAAATTACTGGTAATCGACCCGAAAGCCAGGGTGCTTGCGTCGAGCGGATATCTGAACGATCCGGTCATGACTGCATACAAAAAGTACGGTTTCAGCCGCGTTGTGCCCAAATCCTATCGCATTCATGACCTGGGTAATACACTGACTGCAGACCGTAATTCGGGACAAGGCTTCAGGCGCACCCCGGGAGCATTAATAACGATATATCGGTGATAATTGGGTAATCTGTGTTTATAATCGATCTGAGCAATAAAAAAACGGGTCAGGGGATATCTCCTGACCCGTCTTTTTATTATGATCCAGCGTTAAATCCGGTCGGTGTCAACGACCAGTTTGATCTTCTGCCCTGCGCGCACTGTTCCGATACCCTTGTTCCACTCGCGGATGTCTGCGATGGTAACATTGTGCTTATTCGCAATCCGACTGAGCGTTTCGCCGCGCTTGACGCGGTAGAGTATCTGTTGCTGTTTGCTGGTCTGTCCCATGGATAAGTAGCTCAGGTCATGGTTTTTCCCGTTGATGTCAATGGGAATGAGCAGGTGCTTTCCCGGCGCTATCAAGTTCTTTTTGAGCCCATTAATGTCTCGGATCGCCTCCGGGCGCGTGTTGTACTGTTTAGCGAGCGAGGAGAGCGTCTCGCCTTTCCTGACTTCATGTCGTTCCCACTTGATCTTCTGCTCAGGCGGGATAGCGGCGTAGTTCGTGAGGAATGTCTCTTTCTTGCCAGAGGGGATTCTCAGCGTGTACCTGGCGTAATTGGGAGGAGTTACCCACCGTTTGATCTCGGGGTTCAGCTCTTTGATATCCTGATAGGTGCAGCCCGCGCAGCGGGCTATGAGCCGGAGGTCCGTGCTTTCTTCGATCACCACTTCATCAAACTTGTACGGATCGACTGCATTTACGGTGAAGCCGTAAGCCTCGGGGTTCTTGGCAATAATGGTTGCAGCCATGTATTTGGGGATATAGTTCTTCGTTTCCGGCTTGATGTACCGCGATGCCTTCAGGTCCCAGAAATCGTCGGAGCGGGTCTTGAGCACGGCGCGCTGGACCTTGCCGGCGCCGGCATTATACGATGCGAGGGCCAGGGGCCAGGAGCCGAAGAGATTGTGCAGGTCTTTCAGATGCTCAGCCGCGGCATTCGTTGATTTAATAGGGTCCTTCCGTTCATCGATCCACCAGTCGATCTTGAGTCCGTAGAGCTTGCCTGTGGCGGGCATGAATTGCCAGGCGCCCACGGCCCGGCACCATGACACG
>Ga0209048_10003806_pt1 | contig 14569 bp, 15 predicted proteins | sample FrelakmetCRP12CR_FD_187146 | JGI IMG/M metagenome (GOLD analysis project Ga0209048, IMG submission 187146) | Freshwater lake sediment microbial communities from the University of Notre Dame, USA, for methane emissions studies - CRP12 CR (SPAdes)... | ecosystem: Environmental > Aquatic >... | reverse complement strand
GAAACTGGTAGACGCTTCGGACTTAAAATCCGCTGGCCGCAAGGCCGTGCCGGTTCGACTCCGGCCCGGGGCACCACGGGCGCTTGCGCGAGCGGGTCGTCGAAGACGCTGTTGCTGGTCGGCGTCGCGGACGGGATCTGCCGGCGGCCTCCGATCAGGCGTGGCGCAGCCCTAGCGGGCGTCGTCGGCGATCGTCGCGGTGCCGACCCGCGTGTCGAGCGGCATGGCAGCGAGTTCGTAGCCGCGGCGGAAGTCCTGCACGTGGCGGTTCATCCAGGATTCCGCCTCCTCCAACTTGCCGGACCGCATCGCCTCGACGATGCAACGCTGCGCCACGAGGATGCGGGCGCGGCCCTGCGGGACGCGGTCGATCATGCGGCGCAGGGACGGGGAGAGCAGCCGGGTGACCGGCTGCATCGCGAGCATCAGCACCCGGTTGCCGCTCAGCTCGGCGAGCTCGCCGAAGAACGCGACGACACCTTCGACGACTACATCGGCACCGCGCGCGGTTTCGACGGCCGCGACGATCGCGTCGAGGCGGTTGAGCCCCTCGCTGTCGACGTGCTCGGCAGCGAGGGCCGCGGTGCGGGGCGCGACCGCACGCATGGCTTCCCACAGCTCGATGAAGGTCACATCGTCGAGCGCGAGCGCGCGACCGACGCGCGAGGCCGTGTCGGCCTGTGCGGGGCGGGTGACGAAGAGGCGCTTGCCGCCGGCGACACGGCCGACGAGACCCGCCGATTCGAGCCGGCGCAGCGCTTCGCGCACAGTGGAGCGGTTCACGGCGAACTGCTGGGCCAGCTCCGTTTCGGTCGGCAGCGGATCGCCGGGATGGAGGCTGCGCCGCAGGATCTTCTGCTCGATCGCGGCCGACACCCGGTGGTAGGCGGGCTGGCGGGCGAGGGGCTCGAACAGGGGGGATTTGGGGACTGAGACGGGCATTTCTAGCATACCGTTATTGACGGATCATCCGATTGTCGGACAATATACGCTCGGCGTCCTGGGCCGCAAGCCCCGCGGAGTTCCTCATGCAAGAATTCGACTTTGGCCTCGGCGAAGACATCGACCTGCTGCGCACGACGGTGCGGGAGTTTGCAGCCGCGGAAATCGCGCCGCGCGCGGCCGAGATCGACCGCAGCAATGAGTTCCCGCGCGACCTCTGGCCCAAGCTCGGCGCGCTGGGCCTCCTCGGCATCACGGTCGAACCGGAGTTCGACGGGTCCGGCCTCGGGTACCTCGCCCACGTGGTGGCCATGGAGGAGATCAGCCGGGCCTCGGGCGCGGTGGGGCTGTCCTATGGCGCCCATTCCAACCTCTGCGTGAACCAGCTCCGCCGCTGGGGTACGGCCGCGCAGAAGCGACGTTACCTGCCGAAGCTCGTGCGTGGCGAGCACGTCGGCGCGCTCGCCATGAGCGAACCCGGTGCCGGATCCGACGTCATGGGCATGCGCACGCGTGCGGAGCGCCGCGGCGACAGCTTCGTGCTGAACGGCAGCAAGATGTGGATCACCAACGGAACAATCGCCGACGTCCTAGTCGTCTACGCGACCGTCGACCCCTCACTCGGCGCCAAGGGCGTCACCACCTTTCTCATCGAGAAGGGCATGCCCGGCTTCACCACCGCACAGAAGCTGGACAAGCTCGGCATGCGCGGATCGGACACCTGTGAACTCGTGTTCCGCGACTGCGAGGTCCCGGCCGCCAACGTGCTCGGTGAGGCAGGCAAGGGGGCGCGCGTGCTGATGTCGGGCCTCGACTATGAGCGGGTGGTACTGGCCGGCGGCCCGCTCGGCCTGATGCGCGCCTGCCTCGACCTCGTCGTGCCCTACCTGCACGAGCGTCGGCAGTTCGGTGAGCCCATCGGCTCGTTCCAGCTCATGCAGGGCAAGCTCGCCGACATGTACACGACGGCGAGTGCCTGCAGCGCCTACGTCTACGCGGTCGCGCGGGCCTGCGATGCCGGCCGGACGACGCGTTTCGACGCGGCCGGCTGTATCCTGCTCGCGGCGGAGCGGGCCACGCAGCTCGCACTGGACGCAATTCAGGCGCTCGGCGGCAACGGCTACATCAACGATTATCCGGCGGGCCGGCTGCTGCGCGACGCGAAGCTCTACGAGATCGGCGCCGGCACGAGCGAGATACGCCGCCTCCTGATCGGGCGGGAACTGTTCGCGGCGACGGCTTGAGGGGAGGGGCCCGGCGATGGCGATGGGTGGCTTGCACTACGAGGAGTTCGCGCCGGGGATGCGCTTCGAGCACGTGCTGCGGCGCACGGTCACCGAGGCCGACAACCTGTTCTTCAGCGCCCTGACACACAACCCGGCGGCCCTGCACCTCGACGAGGAGTACATGAAGGGCACTGAGTTCGGCAGCCGCATCGTCAACAGCTGCTTCACGCTGAGCCTGATGGTCGGCGTGTCGGTCGCCGATACCACACTCGGCACCACGATCGCCAACCTCGGCTGGGACGAAGTTCGCTTCCCGAAGCCGGTCTACCCGGGCGACACCCTGCGCACCGAGACGGTCGTGCACGAGATGCGCGACAGCCGCTCGCGACCAGATGCCGGCATCGTCGTGTTCATCCACCGCTGCTTCAACCAGCGCAACGAGGAAGTGGCGGTCTGCAAGCGCACCGCGCTCATGAAGCGCAAGGGGAGGGCCTGATGCGCTCGATGCTGTTCGTCCCCGGGGACCGACCGGAGCGCTTTGCCAAGGCCGAGGCAAGCGGCGCCGACGCCGTGATCTTTGATCTGGAGGATGCGGTCTCCGCCGAGAATCGGCCGCGGGCGCGCCAGGAGATCGCCGCCTATCTGAACTCCTCGCCGCGGGCCGTGCCGCTCTGGGTGCGCGTGAACCCCGTGCAGACGCCCGATGCGCTGGCGGACCTCGCGGCGGTGGCCGCGGCCCGCCCGGACGGCGTGCTGCTGCCGAAGGCGGGCGGTGGCGAGGACCTGCAGCGCCTCGACCACTGGCTCGAGGCGCTCGAGGCCGCTCACCGCCTGGCGCCCGGCTCGATCAGGATGATCCCCCTCATTACGGAGTGCGCGGCCGCGGTGCTCAATGCCGCGAGCTTCGCGTCCGCGCCGGCCCGGGTGCTCGGCATGACCTGGGGCGCCGAGGACCTTGCCGCCGACCTCGGCGCGCTTGCCAACAAGGGCCCCGACGGCGAGTTCGAAGCCCCCTATGTCGCCGCCCGCACGATGTGCCTGTACGCGGCCGCGGCGGCCGGCGTCGCTGCCATCGACACGGTGGACACGGAGATCCGCGACCTCGAGGGTGTGGCGCGCCGCGCACGCGCCTCGCGCCGGGCCGGCTTCGTCGCGAAGCTGGCGATTCATCCCGCCCAGATCGCGGCGATCCACGCCGCCTTCACGCCGAGTGCGCAGGAGCTCGAGTGGGCGGAGCGCGTCCTCGCTGCGTTCCGCGACGCGCCGGGCCTGGGCGCCGTGAAGCTCGACGGCCGCCTGCTCGATCGTCCGCACATCCGCCAGGCCGAGCGCATCCTCGCGGCCGCCCCGCGCCGCTGAGCGGCGGAGACCCCGATGAGCGTCATCGACACCCGCATCAACCGCGACGCCGAGGACTACCGGGCCAACGCCACCGTCAACCGCGGCCTCGCGGCCGAGTTGCGTACGCTGATTGACCGCGTGCGCGAAGGCGGGCCGGGCGCGGCACGCGCTCAGCACGAGGCACGCGACAAGATGCTGGTGCGCGACCGCATCGATCGTCTGCTCGACCCCGGCTCACCCTTTCTCGAGGTCGGACAGCTGGCCGGCCACGGCCTGTACGACGACTGGATTCCGGCCGGCGGCATCGTCACCGGCATCGGCCGCGTGAGCGGGCTCGAGTGCGTCATCGTCGGCAACGACGCCACGGTCAAGGGCGGGACCTACTACCCGATTACCGTCAAGAAACACCTGCGTGCGCAGGAGATCGCGCTCGATAACCGGCTGCCCTGCGTGTACCTGGTCGACTCGGGCGGGGCATTCCTGCCGCGGCAGGACGACGTGTTCCCCGACCGGGAGCACTTCGGGCGCATCTTCTACAACCAGGCGCAGATGTCCGCCCGCGGCATCCCGCAGCTCGCGGTGGTGATGGGTTCGTGCACGGCGGGCGGCGCCTACGTGCCGGCGATGTGCGACGAGGCGATCATCGTGCGCGAGCAGGGCACGATCTTCCTCGGCGGCCCGCCGCTGGTGCAGGCTGCCACCGGCGAGCGCGTCGATGCGGAGACCCTGGGCGGCGGCGACGTGCACGCGCGCCAGTCGGGGGTCGTCGACCATCTGGCGGACAACGATGCGCACGCGCTGTGGATGGCCCGGCGCCTGGTCGTGAACCTGAACCGCACGGGCTCGCACCCGCCCCCGGAGCCCGCGCGTGTGCCTAAGTACCCGCGCGAGGAACTCTACGGCATCGTGCCGCGCGACACCCGCCATCCCTACGAGGTGCGCGAGGTGATCGCGCGCCTGGTCGACGCCTCGGAGTTCGATGAGTTCAAGGCGCTCTACGGCGCCACCCTCGTCTGCGGCTTCGCCCGCATCGGGGGCTATCCGGTCGGCATCGTCGCCAACAACGGCGTGCTGTTCTCGGAGTCCGCGCTGAAGGGGGCCCACTTCGTCGAACTCTGCAACCGGCGGCGCATCCCGCTCGTCTTCCTGCAGAACATTACCGGCTTCATGGTCGGCCGCAAGTACGAGGCCGGCGGCATCGCCCGCGACGGGGCCAAGATGGTCACGGCGGTGGCCTGCGCGTCGGTGCCGAAGTTCACCGTGATCATTGGCGGCTCCTTCGGCGCCGGCAACTACGCTATGTGCGGGCGCGCCTACGGCAGCCGTTTCCTCTGGACCTGGCCGAACGCGCGGATCTCCGTCATGGGCGGCGAGCAGGCGGCGACCGTGCTCGCCATCGTCAAGCGCGAGGGACTGCAGCGCCGCGGCGAGGACTGGCCGGAGGCGGAGGAGCGCAGCTTCAAGGAGGAGATCCGCAGCCAGTACGAGACCCAGGGTCACCCGACGTACGCGAGCGCCCGCCTCTGGGACGACGGCGTGATCGACCCGGCCGACACCCGCGACGTGCTGGCGCTCGCGCTCGCGGCGGCCACCTGCCGTGCCGACGACGGCGAGTTGCCCTACGGCATCTTCCGGATGTGAGGCCCATGCTTAAGAGCGTGCTGATCGCAAACCGCGGCGAGATCGCCGTCCGCGTCATCCGCACGGCGCGGCGCCTCGGCCTGCGCACCGTCGCCGTGTACTCCGAAGCGGACCGCGATGCGCTGCACGTCCGCTTCGCCGACGAGGCGGTGTGCATCGGCCCGGCCGCCGCGCGCGAGAGCTACCTGAACGCGGCGCGCATCCTGGAGGCCGCACGACAGACGCAGGCAGCCGCGATTCACCCGGGCTACGGGTTCCTCTCCGAGAACGCCGCGTTCGCGCGCGCCTGCCTCGACGCCGGGGTCGTCTTCGTCGGGCCGCCGGCCGAGTCGATCGTGCGGATGGGATCGAAGAGCGAGGCGCGCCGCCTGATGGCGCGGGCGGGCGTGCCGGTCTTGCCCGGCTACGACGAGGAGGACCAGTCCGACGCGCGGCTCGCCGCCGCAGCGCGGGAGATGGGCTTCCCGCTGCTCATCAAGCCGACGGCGGGTGGCGGCGGCAAGGGCATGCGCATCGTGCGCGAATTCGACGCGTTCGCCGAGGCCCTGGCCGGTGCCCGCCGCGAGGCGCTCAAGGCTTTCGGCGACGAGCGCGTGCTGCTCGAGCGTTTCGTCGAACGCGGCCGGCACGTCGAGATCCAGGTCTTCGCCGACGCGCACGGCAACGCCGTGCATCTGTTCGAGCGTGACTGCTCGCTGCAGCGGCGCCACCAGAAGGTGATCGAGGAAGCCCCGGCGCCCGGCCTGAGCGATGCCACGCGCCGGGCGATGGGCGAAGCGGCGGTCGCCGCAGCCCGTGCCGTCGACTATCAGGGGGCGGGCACCGTCGAGTTCCTCTACGACGGGCACGGGTTCTTCTTCCTCGAGATGAACACGCGCCTGCAGGTCGAGCACCCGGTCACGGAGATGATCACCGGCCTCGATCTCGTCGAGTGGCAGCTGCGCGTGGCCTCCGGCGAACCCCTGCCTCTGCCGCAGGCGGCGCTGCGCCGCCACGGCCATGCGGTGGAAGCGCGGCTCTACGCCGAGGATCCCGAGCGCGGCTTCCTGCCCTCCACCGGCACGCTCACCCGCCTGCGGCTGCCCGGCACGCTCGAGCACGTGCGCGTGGACGCAGGCGTGCAGGAGGGCGACGCGGTGAGCGTCTACTACGATCCCATGCTCGCGAAGATCATCGCCTGGGCTCCGGACCGGGCCGCGGCGCTGGCGCGGCTGCGCCTCGCCCTCGAGCAGACAGAAGTCGAGGGCGTGCACACCAACGCGCGCTTCCTCTGGGAGATCCTCGGTGCCGAGCGGGTGCAGGCGGGCGATGTCAGCACGCGTCTGCTCGAGCAGGAGCTGCAGCCGGCCATGGGGGTCCCGCCGCAGGAGGCCCGCGAGGCATGGCTGATCGCCGCCGCGGCGATGGTGGAGCGCCTGCCTGGGGACGAGCGCGGGGCGGCGCTTGCGGTGGCGAGCCCCTGGCAGGCGGCGACCGGTTTTCGACTGAACGGCCCGCACGCCATTCGCGTCGCACTGCGCCTCGGGGAGGAGGCGGCCTGGACCCGGGTCGCGCGCGAGCGCGGCGGCCTGGCCGTGAGCCTCGGTGAGCGGACCCATCACGTCGCAGTCACCGCGACGGCTCCAGGGGAATACGCGGGCTACGTGGACGGCCACCCGGTGGCAGCGCGCTGCGAGTTCGACCACGAACGGATCGTGCTGCGACGGCAGTGCCGGCGATTCGAGTTCCGCAACGACACGGGCGCCGAACCCCACGCATCGGCCGCGCACGAGGGGCATTTCCGGGCACCGATGCCGGGGCACGTGCTGGACGTGCGGGTCCAGGAGGGTCAGCGGGTCGCCTCTGGGGCCGTGCTCCTCGTGCTCGAGGCCATGAAGATGGAGCACTCGCTGCTCGCGCCGTGGGAGGGAAGGGTGGTCAGCGTCAAGGTTCGGCCCGGCGAGCGGGTCGAGGAGGGCGCGGACCTGGTCCTGCTGGAACCCTGGCCCGAGGCCTAACTGCGGCATTCACTCACACTGGACTGAGTCTCTTTTGCTAGACTGCGCGCCCACTTAGTCGCCTCGCGGGCATGATCCGGGCGACCACCTGGACCATCGCTGGCGGAGGATTGATGGTGTCCAACGGGGCCTTGTTCGAGGCCCGAGCGATCAACGCATGGCGCGGCGATCGGCACATCCTGCGTGACGTGTCGTTCACGGTACGTTCCGGCGAGTTTCTGAAGATCACCGGTCCCAACGGCGTCGGCAAGACGACGCTGCTGCGGGTGATCTGCGGCCTGCTGCCCGCCGAGACCGGCGAGATCGAGTGGAACGGCAAGCCGGTGCTCGGTGTCGCCGACGAATTCCACGCCGATCTTGCCTACCTCGGCCACCTGAACTCGCTCAAGGCCGACCTGACCGCCAGGGAGAACCTGAAGTTCCTCTCCGGCCTGCGCCAGCGCCTGAGCGAAGCCGACGTCGACGCCGCCCTCGATCGCGTCGGCATCCTCTCCCGCGGCGACCTGCCGGCGCGCTCGCTGTCGGCCGGCCAGAAGCGCCGGCTCGCGCTCGCCCGCCAGTTGCTCGCCGGGGCGTCCCTGTGGATCCTGGACGAGCCGGTCACCAACCTCGACATGGCGGGTGTGGCGCTGGTGGAGGAGCTGATCGAGCAGCACGTGGCGGCCGGCGGGCTGGCCATCGCGGCGGCGCACCAGCGGTTGCTCGATGACTCGCCGGTGCTGCACCGGCTGGAACTCGAGCCATGATGCGCACGCCGATCGTCGAGGCCGCCCGGCTCGTCTTCCGCCGTGATCTCACGCTGGCCTGGCGGCGCTGGGACGAGGTGGCGCAGCCCCTCATCTTCTACGTGGTGGTGACCACGATGTTCCCGCTGGCAACCACACCCGACCTGACGCAGCTGCGGGTGATCTCCGGCGGCGTCGTCTGGGTGGCGGCGCTGCTCGCCTCGCTGCTCGCGCTCGAGGCGCTGTTCCGCGCCGACGTCGAGGACGGCACCACCGAGCAGTGGGTGCTCTCGGGGCAGCCGCTCGGCTGGCTGCTGCTCGCCAAGGTGGCGGCCCACTGGGTGCTCACCGGCCTGCCGCTCGTCATCATGTCGCCCATCGTCGGCACGGCCCTCGGCCTGCCGTACGGGGCCTGGGGAACGCTGATGCTGTCGCTGCTGCTCGGCACGGCCACGTTGAGCGTGCTCGGCGGCATCGGTGCGGCGCTGACGGTCGGCGTGCGCCGCGGCAGCGTGCTGCTGTCGCTGCTCGTGCTGCCACTCGCCATGCCGCTGCTCATCTTCGGCGCGCGCGCGGTCGGCATGGCGATGGACGGCGAGTCGCCGGCCGGCCCGCTGCAGCTGCTCGCGGCGATCTTCTTCCTCGCCCTGAGCCTGGGGCCGCTGGCAATGTCGGCGGCAATACGTATAAGCGTCGAGAACTGACCGGATTTTCAGGAGTCAAGAAGCAACACCATGTGGACCTGGTTCCATAAGCTGGCTTCACCGCCGCACGCGTACCGGATGCTCGGCAAGATGGCGCCGTGGTTCGGCTGGACGGCGCTCGCCTTCATCCTTGTGGCCGCGTGGTGGGGCCTGGTGAAGGCGCCCCCGGATTACCAGCAGGGCGATGCGTTCCGCATCCTCTACGTCCACGCGCCGAGCGCCTGGATGTCGATGTTCGCCTACGTGGCCATGGCGGCGGCCGCGGCGATCGGGGTGGTCTGGCGCATCAAGATCGCCCACGCGGCGGCCGCGGCCGGCGCGCCGATCGGCGCCTCCTTCACCTTCCTCGCGTTGGCCACCGGCTCGATTTGGGGCAAGCCGATGTGGGGCACCTGGTGGGTATGGGACGCGCGCCTGACCTCGGAACTGCTACTGCTGTTCCTGTACCTAGGCTACATGGCGCTGCGCTCCTCCTTCGACGACCCGCAGCGGGCCGACCGTGCGAGCGCGGTGCTCGCCATCGTGGGCGTCATCAACGTGCCAATCATCCACTACTCGGTGAAGTGGTGGACAACCCTGCACCAGGCGGCGAGCGTCACCAAGCTCGACAAGCCGTCGATCGCGCTGCCGATGCTGATCCCGCTGTTCCTGATGATCATCGGCTTCCAGCTGTACTACGGCTGGGCACTGTGCCGGCGCCTGCGCGGCGAGATCCTGCGCCGTGAACGCAATGCCGCGTGGCTCAAGGAGGCCAGCTAAATCATGGACTTGCAGAAGTTTCTTACCATGGGAGGTTACGCGGGATTTGTGTGGTCCGCGTACGGTCTAACTACCGTGGTGCTGCTGTGGAACTGGTGGGCCGCTCGCCGCAGCGAGGCCGAGGCCCAGGCAAGCGCCCGGCGCCGCATCACTCTGTCCCAGGAGAGCCGCTCATGACACCCCGCCAGAAGCGCATGGTGACCGTGGTCGCCATCCTCGCCGGCGTTGGCATCGCTACCGCCTTCGCCCTGCAGGCCTTCAACAAGAACCTGCTCTATTACTACAGCCCGACGCAGATCAAGGCGGGAGAGGCCCCCTCGATGCGTGCCTTCCGCGTGGGCGGGTTGGTCCAGAATGGCAGCGTCAAGCGCGAGCCGGGCAGCCTTGAGGTGCACTTCACGCTCACGGACTTCAAGAACGAGGTGACCGTGAGCTACACGGGCGTGCTGCCCGACCTGTTCCGCGAAGGGCAGGGCATCATCGCCCGGGGCAAGCTCGGCGACGGCGGCCAGTTCGTCGCGGAGGAGGTGCTCGCGAAGCACGACGAGAACTACATGCCGCCCGAGGTCAAGGACAGCCTGAAGGGCCACGCGACAGCGGCGACGGCGGCCAGCCCGGCGGCGCCGAACGGCAGCACCTGAGCGAGCCTGAGGGAGGAGAGAACACATGGTCGTGGAACTTGGGCTGTTTGCGCTGATTCTGGCGCTTGGGCTGTCTTTGGCGCAGGCGTGGTTCGGCCTGGCGGGCCCCGCCTACGGCAATCGGCGCTGGATGGCGGCGACGCGCCCGGCGGTGGCTGGCCAGTGGGTATTCACCACGCTCGCCTTCGGCGTGCTGTTCTGGGCGTTCTACAAGAACGACTTTTCAGTGCTCTACGTCGCGGAGAACTCGAATTCCGAGCTGCCGACCTTCTACCGCTTCTCGGCCGTGTGGGGTGCGCACGAAGGTTCGCTGCTGTTGTGGGCGTTCGCCCTCGCCACCTGGTCGATTGCCGTGGCGGCCTTCAGCCGCAACCTGCCGGAGACGCTCGCTGTGCGCGTGCTCGGCGTGCTCGGCGTCGTGAGCATCGGGTTCCTCTCCTTCATTCTGTTCACCTCCAACCCCTTCGCGCGCCTGGTGCCGGCCGCGGCCGACGGGCGTGATCTGAATCCGCTGCTGCAGGATTTCGCGCTAGCGGTGCATCCGCCGACGCTGTATGCCGGCTACGTGGGCTCGGCCGTGGCCTTTGCCTTCGCCGTGGCGGCGATGCTTGAGGGCAAGCTCGATGAGAAATGGGCGCGCTGGACGCGACCCTGGGTCACGGTGTCGTGGCTCTTTCTGACGATGGGCATCGCCGGCGGCAGCTGGTGGGCGTACTACGAACTCGGCTGGGGCGGCTGGTGGTTCTGGGACCCGGTGGAGAATGCCTCCTTCATGCCCTGGCTGGTCGGCACCGCGCTCATGCACTCGCTTGCCGTCACCGAGAAGCGCGGCCTCTTCAAGAGCTGGACCGTGCTGCTCGCCATCATCGCCTTCTCGCTGAGCCTCGTCGGCACGTTCCTGGTGCGCTCCGGCGTGCTGGTGTCCGTGCATTCCTTTGCGGCGGATCCGAGCCGCGGCCTGTTCATCCTCGCCTTCCTCGGCGTGGTGATCGGCGGGTCGCTGGCACTCTATGCCTGGCGGGGACCGGCGTTTCGCACCCAAGGCGGGTTCGAGCTGGTCTCGCGCGAGTCCTTCCTGCTGTTCAACAACATGCTGCTGGTGGTCGCCGCCGCGCTGATCCTGCTCGGCACGCTCTACCCGCTGTTCCTCGACGCCCTGAACCTGGGCAAGATCTCCGTCGGGCCGCCCTATTTCAACGTCGTGTTCCTGATCCCGATGCTGCCGCTGGTGGTGCTGCTCGCGGTCGGCATGCACGCGTCCTGGAAGAAGGGCCGGCTCGAGGAAGCGAAGACACCGCTGCTGGTGATGCTCGCGGTGTCGGCGCTCGTGGGCGTGGTCATGCCGATTGCGGCCTGGGGCGGCTTTCACCCGATGAGCGCGGTCGGCCTGACCGCGGGCTTCTGGGTGATCCTCTCCTCACTCTATGAGCCGGCGCAGCGGCTTCGCAAGCGCCAGTCGTTGTCGCGCGGCGTGGTCGGCATGACCCTCGCTCATATCGGCGTTGGCCTGTTCGCGATCGGGGTGACGGTGGTGCAGACGTACTCCATCGAGAAGGACATCGCGCTCAAGCCCGACCAATCGGTCACCGTGCGGGGCTACGAGTTCCACTTCGGCAGCACCAAGGAGGTCGAGGGTCCGAACTACCATGCCATCGAGTCCGACGTCACCGTCAGCCGCAACGGTAAGACGATCACCGTGCTGCACCCGCAGAAGCGCGTGTACCGCGTGCAGAAGAGCCCGATGACGGAGGCCGGCATCCAGGTCGCCTGGAACCGCGACCTGTTCGTCGCGATGGGCGAGGATCTGGGTGCGGGCACCTGGAGCATGCGCGTGCAGTACAAGCCAATGGTGCGCTTCATCTGGCTCGGCGCGATCGTCATGGCCCTGGGCGGGCTGATCGGCATCACGGACCGGCGCTACCGGACCAAACGCGTGGCGGCCACCGAGAAGGTCGCCGGGGCCGTGAAGGCCGCCTGAACCGCTTAGGACCTCACTATGGGTAAGTTCATCATCCCGTTCGGCATCTTCATGCTGCTCGGCGTGTTCCTCTTCATCGGCCTGCACCGCGACCCCTCGCTGGTGCCTTCGCCGCTCATTGGCAAGCCGGCGCCGCAGTTCTCGCTGCCGAGCCTGCAGGACCCGAGCTACGCGATCTCCTCGCAGGAGCTGCAGGGCCGCACCTGGGTGCTCAACGTCTGGGGAACCTGGTGCGGCGGTTGCCGCCAGGAGCACGAGACGCTGGTGGCGATCGCCAAGCAGAACGCGGTGCCGCTGATCGGGCTCGACTGGAAGGACGATGACGCTGCCGCCCAGGAGTGGCTGCGAACCCTCGGCAATCCGTACTCCGCCGTCGCCGTCGACCACGAGGGACGCACCGCGATTGACTGGGGGGTCTACGGGGCGCCGGAGACGTTCCTGATCGGTCCCGACGGCAAGGTGATCTACAAGCACATCGCGCCGATGACCTTCGAGGTCTGGAACAAGGAATTCCTGCCGCGCATCGAGGCTGCCAAGGGGAAGCAGACATCATGAGGATCCTTCGCACGCTCGTCGCAGTGCTGGCGCTGGCGCTCGCCGGCAACGCGCTCGCCATCGACACCGAGCCCGCCTTCTCCGACCCGGCCCTGCAGACTCGCTACGAGAACATCACGCACGAGTTGCGCTGCCTCGTCTGCCAAAACGAGACGATCGCCGACTCCAACGCCAGCCTGGCTGGCGACCTGCGCCGCCAGGTACGCGAGATGATCGCGGCTGGCAAGAGCGACGAGGACATCCGGCAGTTCATGCTGGCGCGTTACGGCGATTTCGTGCTCTACAAACCGCGCCTGTCGAGCCTCAACTTCCTGCTGTGGGCGGCGCCGGTCCTGCTGCTGCTGCTCGGCGCCGTGGCGGCGTTCGTCTTCATCCGCCGCCGCGTGGCCGAGGCGGACATCGCCACCGAGACGGACAACGCGGGCCAGGAGGCCGGCAAACCGTGACTTCATTCATCGTCTTCTGCGCCGTCATGATCGTGGCGGCGACCGTCCTCGTGTTGGTCCCTCTGCTGCGCCCGGTGGTCGCCACCGTCAAAGGGCAGGCAGCGCCGCCGCCGGCCACGATGGCCGCCATCGTGCTCGCCTTCGCACTGCCGCTGATCGGCGCGCTTCTCTACGCCAAGATCTCCAACTTCCCCTGGACCAACCCGCAGGCCTTGGAGGCCGCCGAGAGCCCGCACGGCGAGGGCACGGACGCGGCCGCGATGGGGAAGGTCGTGGCCCAGCTCGAGGCGCGGCTCAAGGACAACCCGAACGACGCCGAGGGCTGGAAGATGCTCGCGCGCACCTACCTGGTGAGCGGCCGCGCCAAGGACGCGGTGGCCGCCTACGAGAAGGCGCTGGCCATCGTGGGCGACAAGGACCCCGCGCTGTCGATCGACCTCGCCGAGGCGCTGGTCGTGAGCGACGACCCGGCGGTGCAGGGCCGGGCGAAGCAACTCGTCGACGCCGCGCTGCAGGCGAGCCCCAACAACCCGAAGGCGCTGTGGTATTCGGGCGTGATCGCCTACCGGGCCCAGGACCTCGAGACCGCGAAGGTCCGCTGGCAGAAGGTGCTCGAGCAGAATCCGCCCGATGAAGTCCGCCGGATCGTGACGGCCCAGCTCGAGCAGCTCGGGGCCAAGGTGCCGCCGCCGGGCGCGGCCGCATCGGCGGCGCCGGCGGGCGGGCCCATGGCGGGCGGCGGCACAGGGTCGGCTCCCGAAGCGAAGGGCCGCACCATCAAGATCGCCGTGTCGGTCGATCCCGCGCTCGCCGCCAAGCTCAAGCCCGGCGTGGCGCTGTTCGTTTCGGCGCGCCAGCCCGGCATTCCCGGGCCGCCGCTCGCGGCGGTGCGCCTGACGGCGGACGAGCTGCCAACGACGGTCACGTTGAGCGACGCCAACTCGATGATCGAGGGCCGCAACCTCTCCTCCGTGGACGACGTGGAGGTCGTGGCGCGGGTCGCCTTTGGCGGCTCGGCCATGGCGGCGAGCGGCGACCTGATCGGCACGGCGGTCCAGAAGAAGGGCGGCCCGCCCGAACTGCAGGTAGCGATCAGCAAGGTTCAGCCCTGAGGTGGCGCGTTCGATTCATCTGCGCTATTCGCGCCTGCCATCGGGGCTCGGTTCCTATCCGCCGATCTTCCTGACGAGCCGCCCGCCGATCACGGCGGTGAGCGAGCCGCCCGAGATCCACGCACGGGTGGAGCGCGTCAGGATCGATGCGGCGGCCGTCGCCCGCTACTCGGCGGCCTGCGGCTTCGACCCCGCAGCCGGCGTGCCGGCCACCTTCCCGCACGTGCTGGCCATGCCGCTGCACCTGAAGATCTTTGCGACCGAGGCGTTTGCGCTGCGACCAATGGGTCTGATCCACCTGTCGAACGTGATCGAGACGCCCGGTGAGCTGCGTCCGGGCTTGGCCTGTGACATCGAGGTGGCGGCCCGCAACTTCCGCAACACCGACGCCGGCATTGCCTTCGACATGGACAGCCAGCTGTCGGGCGACGGGCAGGTGCTCTGGCGGGAGACCTGCGTGTTCCTGGCTCGTTGGCCCGAGTCGGCGGAGAGGACCGGCGGG
>Ga0209048_10003805_pt1 | contig 14573 bp, 14 predicted proteins | sample FrelakmetCRP12CR_FD_187146 | JGI IMG/M metagenome (GOLD analysis project Ga0209048, IMG submission 187146) | Freshwater lake sediment microbial communities from the University of Notre Dame, USA, for methane emissions studies - CRP12 CR (SPAdes)... | ecosystem: Environmental > Aquatic >... | reverse complement strand
CGAGCAGAATCTACGGCATACCGGAGATCGTGCTCGACGGCGCGACGGGAATCCTGGTCGATCCCTCCGCGAACGACGAGCTCATCCGTGCGATCAATAGCATCTCGCGGGACCAGGCGCTCAGGGTGCGAATGGGGGAGGCGGGGAGGAGGCGCTGGGAGGAAGCGTTCCGCATCGAACGATGCGTCGCCGAGACCGAAGCCGTTTACCGCGAGGTGCTCGGGATTTCCGGGAGAAGCAGAGTATAGTCGTCGACGGCCGCTGATGCCGCCGGATGCAAGTTGCGGTTCTCAATACCATTCGGCTATACTTGCGTCCTGGCCGACGACGTCTCTTGAGACAAGGAGCGATTGATCATGAAGGGTGTCATTCTTGCGGGCGGGCTCGGCACGCGGCTCTATCCTCTCACGAAGGTGACGAACAAGCACCTCTTGCCCGTGTACGACAAGCCGATGATCTTCTATCCGATCCAGACCCTCATCAACGCGGGAATCCACGATATTCTGCTCGTGACCGGAGGAAACAACGCGGGGGACTTTCTCCGCCTCCTCGGGAACGGCAAGGATTTCGGGCTCGCGCACATAAACTACACGTATCAGGAGGGGGAGGGAGGGATCGCAGAGGCGCTCCGGCTCGCCGAATACTGGGCGGGTGGGGATCGGGTGTGCGTGGTTCTCGGGGACAACATCATCGAGAAGAACATCGCGAAGGCGGTCGAATCGTACCGGAAGCAGAAAAGCGGCGCCAAGATCCTCCTCAAGGAGGTCTCCGATCCCGAGCGGTTCGGGGTCCCCGTGCTCGAAGGGGACCGGGTCGTCAGGATCGAGGAGAAACCGAAACGACCGGCCTCGCGGTACGCCGTCACCGGCATCTACCTGTACGACGGCCGGGTCTTTGAGATTATCAAGACGCTCAAGCCGTCCGCGCGGGGAGAGCTCGAGATCACCGACGTCAACAACGCCTATATCGCGCGTCAGGAGCTCACGTGGGATGTTCTTGACGGGTGGTGGACCGACGCGGGGACGTTCGAGTCGCTGTGCCGGGCGACGAACCTCGTCGCGGAGACGGGGGCGAACAAGCTCGATTGACGGCTCTCACGCGAACGTCGCCGCGATGTATTCGTCGAGAGCCTCTTTCCAGCTCCGCATGGGTGCTCGTCCGAGGCGTTCGAAATTATAGTTGTGCAGGGCTTCCATGCGGGGGCGCGGGGCTGGGAGTGGGATTTCGTCCGACGACACGGGCACGAGACGGCAGCTCGTGATTCTCGCCGCCTTCAGTATCTCCAGCGACATCTCGAAGCGGTTCACGCAGCCCGTGTTCGCGCAATGGTACTTTCCGTAGAGACCTGATTCGAGAAAATCAAAGATTCCCTTCGCGAGATCATTCGTATACGTGGGGGAGCCGAATTTGTCGTTCACGACCTTGAGCTCCGCGCTTCCGCGCGCGCGTTCTATGATCTTCGCGACGAACTTCTTGTCGGCGACACCCCCGCCGAAGAGCCAGCACGTGTAGAAGGCATAGAAACGAGAGAGGAGATCCCGCATCATGAGCTCGCCGTCGTACTTTGAACGGGCGTAGACATTCACCGGAGCGACGGGGTCGGACTCGACGTAGGGCTCTTCCTTACGCCCGTCGTATACCATTCCCGTGCTGATGTACACCATGCCTGCGTCACATCGCCGGCACGCGAGGGCGACGTTTCTCGTTCCGAGCGCGTTGACGCGATGCGCCTCGTCGGGATTCGTCTCGCATCCGTCGACGTCCGTCATCGCGGCGAAATGGAGGACGAACCTCGGCTTCGCGCGCGAGATGTCTTCGATGATCGCCGTTGCGTCGCAGATATCGGTCTCCGTCAGGTCGGCGGGGAATACCTCATAGCGGGACCGAAAGAGAGGAACGGCGGCTCTTCCGAGCATCCCCTTGACGCCCGTGATGTAGACTCTGTCCATGCGTTGCTCCCGGGCGGGAATCAGCGATCCTTGCGGTTCCAGTCGTACGGGATTTCTTTCGAGTGCGGGTCGATCCGGAACTCGTCGGGATCGTCGTACCGGTAGACCTCGGTCGGGGTATTGATCACGAGCGCCTCCTCGGAGGAGATGCACTTGAAACCGTGGCAGACGCCAGGGGGGATGTGGATGCGCACCGGGTTATTGACGCCCGCGAAGATCTCGTTGATCTCGCCGCGGGTGGCCGAGCCGGCCCGTTGGTCGTAGAGGACGATCTTCATCATACCGGCGACGACGACCATGTTGTCGTGCTGTTTGTTGTGATAGTGCCATCCCTTGACCGCGCCGGGATACGCCGTCGTCAGGTACACCTGGCCGAACTTGAGGAAATCGGTTTCGTCGCTCCGCATCATCTCCATAAGGCGGCCGCGCTCGTCGGGAATAACCTTAAGGTTTACGACCTTCACACCGTCGATCATATCGGGTTCCTCCGTGCATTCGTCCATTCCGATTGCATGAATGCTCTTTGAACTGTAGGAGAAGACCGCTCGCCTGTCAATGTTTCTCGAAGACGCTCACGCCGTTTTTCCATCGAACCCAGGCTGCCTCGGGAGGGGCTTTCATACTGTGCTCTCATTCCTGGATTCCTTAGCGAGCGAGCGCATCTGTGAGAAGATGTGCGTGCGAAATACCATCTCCCAGGACAGATTCTTGACCTTTGCTGCAGTCTCCGGGCGCGAGTGCCGTATCGCGGTGATCTTCCCCGCGATTTCCGACACTCGGTCGTAGTAGTGAAATCCATTCCCCTCCCGGATCGTCTCGGGGAGCCCCCCGAACCGGGTCGTGATAACGGGGAGGTTACACGCACACGCCTCGATCACTGAGAGGGGGATTTCGACGGCGCCTCCGGGGCTGTTCACCGGGAAGATGAAAGCGTCGGATGCCTGGTAGATCTCATGCACGTCGTGAAGGTATTCATCGATGACGATGATGCCCGCGACGCGGAGGCGATGCGCCCATGAGGTCTCGATTTCGCCCGCCTTGACGACGGGCTGTATATCGGGCCCCCAATCATGGTAGCGCAGGAGCACCTCGAGGTTGCGGCTCTCCCGTACGTGGCCGACGTGGAGCAGGACGAACCTATCCCGCGGAAGATCGTATTTGTCCTTGATCCTCGAGCGCTCTTCCGGGTTCACCGGCTTGAAGACCCTGTCGTCATAACCCGGCATGACGAATCCGGTATCGATGCCGTACCGTTCAAGTTTCTCCCGGACAGCCTTGACAGGGGAGAGCACGAGGTCGGGTTTCCCGCACAGTAACGGAGGCCGACCTATCCCGCCGGCGTTGCGCTCCTGGAGATCGATCACGATTGTCGGAGATTTTGTGAGAAACCGCAGCACCGCTGCCCGCAGAAGGCTGAACGCACTGAGACCGGAGCGGGGAACGTAGAGCACAACGTCGAAGTGTTCCGAACGCGTGAGGCGGATGAGAGTCTCCGTCACGAGGGTTTTTTGCGAAAGCGCCCTGAACGAGCGGATATGGGGATCGATGTCCCCAATCGCGTGAACGGCAGTCAGTTCCCCCTCGCGGTGGAGGAAGCGGCACAGGTGCATCAGGAATACGAGCGTCCCCTCGCGGGGCCTGTTTGTGATCTCTTCCGAAGCCAGGAGGATTTTCATGCGTATTTCGAAAAAGCGTTGGAAATTCGTCTCTTCTGGTCTGCAATTATGATGGTTTTTCCCTGCCTCGACAACGAAAATCGGGCCCGGCACGGGGAAATCTGGAAAGATACTTGCAAGGATAGTGCACGCCGCAAAATATAGGGTGGAATAGATTGCGGAAAGATGATATAATTTATCCACTTGGGCAAAGGGTTAAACAAGGTTGTGCAACATGATGGCGAGAAAGATCCCGTTCATCGACCTCCAGACAAGTACGCGTGAAATAAGAAAAGAGATCGACGACGCGGTGGGGCGCGTTTTTGACAGCACCGCGTTTATACTCGGGCCTGAGCTCGAGTCGTTCGAGTCGGAGTTCGCCAAGTACTGCGAGGCGCCGTATTGCGCGGGCGTGCATTCCGGCACGGCCGCCCTCCATCTCGCGCTTCTCTGCTACGGCATCGGGCCCGGAGATGAAGTGATCACCGTGCCCAATACCTTTATCGCGACAATCGAGGCGATCGCGATGACGGGCGCTCGCCCCGTCCTCGTGGATGTTCGCGGGGATACCGCGCTCATCGACGTCGAGAAGCTGAGCGCGGCGATCACGCCTCGGACGAAAGCCATCATTCCAGTTCATCTGTTCGGCCAGACGTGCGACATGGATCCTCTCATGGAGCTCGCGAAGAGGCGCGGTATCGTTGTCATCGAGGACGCCTGTCAGGCGCACGGGGCGGCGTACAAGGGACGCCGCGCGGGTTCCCTCGGACACGCGGCCGCGTTCTCCTTCTATCCGAGCAAGAACCTCGGCGCCTTTGGCGAGGGCGGGGCGATAACGACCGGGGATCCGAAGGTGCTCGAGAAAGCCAAGGCGCTCAGGCACCACGCGCAGTTCACGCGAAACGTTCACCGGGAGCTCGGTTTCAACTACCGCCTCGATTCGCTCCAGGCGGCTATTCTCAGGGTCAAGCTCGGACGCCTCGACGGGTGGAACGAGAAACGCAGAACCGCCGCGAAGCGATACATCGACAATCTCAAAGGAACGCGTTTCTGGCTGCCGGTGGAGGTTGCCGGCTGCCGGCACGTGTACCACCTGTTCCCGATCGGGTGCCCGGACAAGAACGCGGTCACGAAGGCGCTGACCGATGCCAATATAGGGTGGGGCGAGCACTATCCGATCCCGGCACATCTTCAGCCGGCGTTTTCTCATCTGGGAAAGGCCGAGGGAAGCTATCCCGTCGCGGAGAAGCTCATGCGGGAAGGCGTGTCGCTCCCGATGTTTCCCGGTCTCGAATCGCCGGATGTCGACCGCGTGAGCGAGGTGCTCCGGGAGGTCGACCGGTCGGTCTAGGTTTTGACGAGGAGGGGGCTATAGGCAAACAGGTATCGACATAGCAGAGGGTCTAGAGGCGGTAAGGCGTAATGAGAAAGCAATCCATGGCCCTGGACAGCACGCAGAAGTTTCAGCAGCTTACGGAAAGCCTCGTGAGCCCCGCCGGAACGAGATTCCGGGAGCGGATGTGGGCGGAGCGGTTCGTCAAACGTTCGATAGACGTGATGTCCGCCTCGCTCGTCATGGTGCTCGGTTTTCCGTTCTTTCTCGCCGTCGCGCTGCTGATCAAGCTGACGTCTCGGGGACCGGTGTTTTACTCTCAGTTGAGAATTGGGGAGCATGGGGAGGTTTTTACCCTTTACAAGTTCCGCACGATGCGACAGGGCGCGGACGACGCCATCCACCGCGAATTCACCCGCAGCTTCATCGAAGGACGCATGTCCAATTCAAGCCTTGACGAAAAGGCCCCCTCCGTTTATAAATTGACAAATGACCCGCGCGTCACGTCGATCGGCAACTTCCTGAGGAAGACGAGTCTCGATGAGCTTCCGCAGTTCATCAACATCGTCAAGGGGGAGATGACGATCGTGGGGCCGCGGCCCCCCTTGCAGTACGAGCTCGAGTACTACGAGGAGTGGCACAAGCTCCGGCTCGAGGTGAAGCCGGGTCTCACCGGGCTCTGGCAGGTGAGCGGGAGAAGCAGCGTTCCGTTCAACGAGATGGTGAAACTCGATCTGTACTACATCGAACACTGGACGTTGCTTCTCGACTTCAAGATCATGATGAGAACCATTCCCGTCATGCTCTTCGGATCGGGCGGGTATTAAGAACAGGAGGCGGCGTGCTCAACGTAGGAGTCATCGGTTGTGGATACTGGGGCCCGAATCTCATCAGGAATTTCACGAATCTCAAGACGGCTAAGGTGCTCGCCTGCGCGGATCTCGCGGAAGAACGCCTGAATCACATGAGGCAGCTCTATCCGGCGCTGCGGACGACGACGAATTTCCGGGAGATCGTCAGCGACGCCGGGATCGGCGCCGTCGTTATCGCAACCCCGGTATCGTCCCACTACCCGATCGCGCGCGAGGCGCTCGAGGCTGGAAAACACGTCTTTATCGAGAAGCCGCTCGCCCAGTCGGTGGAGGAGGGGAAGAAGCTCGTCGAGCTCGCGAAGAAGAAAGGGCTCTTCATCATGGTCGGGCACACGTTCGTTTTTACCGCCGCGGTCAACAAGATGAAAGACCTCATCTGGAACGGCGAGCTTGGAGAGATCTACTACATAGCCACCTCGAGGGTTAACCTCGGGATTTTTCAAGACGACATCAACGTCGTGTGGGACCTCGCGCCGCACGACGTTTCTATCATGAACTATATCCTGAACGCCCATCCCGTGTCCGTTTCGGCGATCGGACAGTCCTACATCAGGCCTGGAATCGAGGACGTCGCTTTCTTGCTGCTGAGGTATCCCCAGTCGACGATCGCGAACATCCACGTCTCGTGGCTCAACCCGAACAAGATCCGGAGCACGACGGTCGTGGGGAGCAAGAAAATGCTCGTGTACGACGACGTCTCGAGCCTCGAGAAGATCCGTATCTACGACAAGGGAGTAACGGTCACGCCGCACTACGACACTTTCGGCGAATTCCAGCTATCGTATCGGTATGGCGACATCTCGATCCCGCGCCTCGACGACGCGGAACCGCTCAAGATGGAATGCCAGCATTTCGTGGACTGCATCGAGAAGGGCGTGGAGCCTCGCAGCGGCGGCAGGCACGGGCTCGAAGTGCTGCTGGCGCTCGACGCGGCTGACCGGTCGATGCGGGAGCACGGCAAAGAAGTCACGATCGAGTACCCCTCGGTCCTGGACTCCTCGTCATGAAGGAAAACAGCGCTTCGCACAAGCTCGGCACCGTTCGTCTCGGCGAGGGATCGCTCGTCGACGACGATTGCGTTCTCGGCTACCTCTCGCCGCGCCGGGGCGTGAGCGACGTTCTCACCATCGGCCCCAACGCGCGTATCAGGAGCGGCTGCGTCATCTATGCCGGCTCGAAACTAGGGGCGCACCTTGAAACGGGGCACCATACGATCATCCGGGAGGAGAACGAGATCGGAGAGCATTTCTCGATCTGGAACAGCTCGGTCGTGGACTACGGGTGCCGGATCGGGATGCGGGTCAAGATCCACTGTCACGTCTACGTCGCCCAGTTCACCGTGATCGAGGACGACGTGTTTCTCGCGCCGGGGGTCAAGATCGCGAACGATTATCACCCCGGCTGCCCCGATTCGAGGGAATGCATGCGTGGGCCGACGCTCAAGAGAGGCTGCCGCATCGGTGTCAACGTGACGCTGCTGCCCTACGTCACCGTGGGCGAAGGCACGCTCGTCGGAAGCGGCTCCGTCGTCACGAAGGATCTCCCGCCGGGCGTCGTCGCGTACGGGAACCCCGCACGGGTGCACGGGACCCTGGAAGAGATGCGCTGCAAGACCGGTCGCAGGGAGGCTCCCTACCTCTGACGGACTCGCGATGGTGTCTCGTGAACAATCTCCCCGTGTCGAGATCCTCGCCTCGACCCTTGTGACGGGCGGCGCGGAGCGCGTGATAGCGGCGCTCGTGCGCGGGCTGCCGCGGCAGGGGCTCCCCGTTCGCGTGTTCTGCCTCCATGGTCCGGGGGAGGTGGGGACCGAGATCGCTTCGAGCGGAACGCCTCTCATCTCGAATCTCGCGCGGTTCAGGTACGACCCGTTTGCGTGCATTCGTCTCGCCCGGGCATGGCGGAACGGCGGGGACGCCGTTCTCCTCACCCTCGACCATCACGACGCCGTCTTCGCGGGGGCGATCGCTTCCCGCTGGGCCGGCGTGAGAGGCCGCGTCCTCGCCGTCCATTCGACGGGTCTTTGGGGGAAGGCCGGCTCCTTCTCGTGGAGCGATCGCGTCGTTCTCGGCTCGTACGAGCGTATCGTCGCGCTTGCGAGGGTGCACGCCGATTACCTCGTCGACCGGGAGCGGGTGAAGCGTGAACTGGTGAGCATAATACCGAACGGGGTCGACACGGACGTATTCAGGCCGGCGCGATCGACAGAGGAACGCGAAGGACTTCGGAGGGAGCTCTCGATCCCTCCGGAACGTTTCGCTGTCGCGATGGTCGCCGCGCTGAGGCCCGAGAAGAATCACGGAATGCTCCTCGACGCTGCCGCGTGCATCGCGGAGCGCCGCCGCGATTTTCTGTTTCTGATCGTGGGGGAGGGCAATGAGGCGGAGAAATTGCAACGCAGGGCGCGGGATCTGTCTCTCGGCGACTCAGTTCGCTTTCTCGGGCGCAGGAGCGACGTTTCCCGCATACTGGCGGCATCCGATGCGTCCGTGCTTTGCTCCTGGCCGGTCGTCGAGACCTTCCCGCTCGTCGTTCTCGAATCGATGGCGTGCTGCGTTCCCGTGGTCGCGACCGACGTGGGGGCGGTCCGGGAGATGTTCGTTGACGGACGGGAAGGGTTCATCGTTCCGCCGGGGGACGTCTCGGCGTTCGCCGAAGCGCTCATGGGCCTCGCCCGGCGGCCGGAAATACGCCGCGAGACGGGCCTGAGGGCGCGGGAAAGAGTTGTGCGTGAGTTTGGCATTGATAATATGATAAATAAGTACGCCGTTCTAATAAAAGAAATTATCAAGCGGTAGGTGCTTGGGATGTCACTCCCGGTCGATGCGGTCATCGCGATAACATACCGGTGCGATTCGCGCTGCAACATGTGCAACATCTGGCGCGAGCCGCCGGGAGAAGAGCTTGCGCCGGAGGAATTTCGCAGGCTCCCGCGTACGCTCAGGGATATCAACATCACGGGGGGGGAACCGTTCCTCCGTGATGATCTCGTCGAGATCGTGCGTATCCTCGACGAGCGCTGCAATCACCCGCGCATGGTGATCTCGACGAACGGCTTCGAACGCCGCCGGATCATGCACGCGGCTCCCGAGCTCATGAAGATCGGCTCGAACGTCGGTCTCGCCGTCTCTCTCGACGGAATCGGCGAGAAGCACGATGATATCCGCGGCATCCCCGGGGGCTTCGACAAGGTTGTCGAGACGCTCACCCAGCTTCGAACGATCGGCTACCGGAATGTGCGCGTCGCGTTCACCGCGCAGCGGGAGAACGTGAAGCATCTCGGCGCCGTCTACGACCTCTCGCGGCAGTTCGGCTACGAGTTCACGACGTCGGTGGCGCAGAACTCCGAGTTCTACTTTTCGACGGCCGAGAACCAAACGGTCGATCCGCTCGATCTCGAGAGCGAGCTCCGGTACGTGATGCGCAAAGAGCTTCTGAGCCTGAGCCCCAAACGTTGGCTCAGGGCGTATTTTTACACGGGGGTTCTCAGGTACAACGTCTCCAAGGAGCGCATCCTCGCCTGCCGCGCGGGGACGGATTCCTTCTTCATGGATCCCGATGGCTCCGTGTACCCGTGTCTGACGCTCAACAGGCTGATGGGCAGCATACGGACCCGCGCGTTCGAAGATATCTGGAACGGCGCCTCCGCGGACGAAGTCCGGTCCATGGTCGATCGATGCTCCCAGCCCTGCTGGATGATCTGCACGGCGCGAACCGCGATGATGCGGCGGCCGCAGGAGCCTGCGCGATGGATTCTCGCGAACTGGCTCAGGATCATCGCCGGCAAGGAGGTGGCTTGATGCGGGATGAGGCGCGCGCGCCGCGAGCGGCGCCGGAGGGGAAGCGTCTGAGGATCGCGATGATCGGATCCCGGGGACTTCCGCTCGTATACGGCGGGATCGAACGCCACGTCGCGGAGATCGGCTCGCGTCTGGCCGAGCGGGGGCACGCGGTTACCGTCTTCGGGAGAAAGCCGTTCAGCGTGAACGGCGAACACCGCCGGATGCGCATCCGCGTTCTGCCATCGATCCCGACGAAGAACCTCGAGACGGCCTCGAACGTGCTCGCCGCGACGGTGCGCGTTCTCTTCGAACCCTTCGACATCGTCCATTACCACGGCGTCGGTCCTTCGCTCTTCGCCTGGATGCCGGCCGCGCGCGGCGTGACGACGGTCGCGACGATACACGCGGAGGACTACCGTCAATCGAAATGGGGCTCTGCGGCGCGCGTGCTCCTGCGCCTCGGCGAGGCGACCGCCGTCCGCAGGACGGACGCGGCGATCGCCGTTTCGAGGATTATGGCGTCGCGTCTCGAGGCGGAGTACTCACGCCCGGTCGTGTTCATCCCGAACGGCGCGGCGCTGCGCGAGGCGCCGCCTTTTGCCGAGGCCCGCTCGCTCGGGCTGGAACCGGGACGCTACATTCTCACCGTCGGGAGATTCATCGTCGAGCGCGGGTTCCACACGCTCATTGCGGCGTTCAGGAACGCGCCGGGGGACTGCCGGCTCGTGATCGCGGGAGACGCCCGGTTCGCGGAGAGCTACGAGCGGCGGCTCAAGGAGATGGCCGATGCGCGCGTCGTGTTTCCAGGCTACGTGTCGGGACCGCTCCTCGACGAGCTCTACGCGCACTGTGCCTTCTACGTCCTTCCCTCGACGGTCGAGGGGCTGCCGATTTCCCTTCTCGAGGCGATGAGCTTTTCTCGTCCGGTGCTCGTGAGCGACATTCCGGAGAACCTCGAAGTAGCGGAGGGAATCGCCGTGACATTCAAGAGCGGCGACGCGGCGGACCTATCACGCTCGATCGCGCGGATGCTCGGGATGTATCCGGCGGAGCGGGAGAGCAGGGGTGCGGCGGCCCGGGAGCGGATCGCACGCGACTACACGTGGGACCATGTGACGGACGAGGTTGAGGCTCTCTACAGTCGGCTCGTCGACGGGCGGCGCCGCCGCTCATGAACGCGTAGGACCTTCGTACTGCCGCAGGGCATTTTTTGTTGACACCCGAAGGCTTTTTCTGTTAGGTAGGGCGGAATCGGGCACGCTGCGTGCTGTGTTCCGAGGGGCCCTGTCATGAGAAAGCGGGTCGTAACGATGCGGAGAGAAATCGTCTTCGTGGGGAGCATCGCCCTTCTCGTAGTGTCGACGGGATGCGCCCCTCGGGAGATGACCGGCGCGACCCAACGGCCCGCGGGAGGCCCTTCGCGCCCCGCGCGGGAGACGTCTCCCGCAGCCGCTCGCGACACGTCAATGACGCGGGCTGCGTCGTACGATCTCGAGGAGGAAGTGCCGGAGAAGACTCCGCAGAGACCGGCGCAGCTCATCGAGAGACTGGAACCGGTCAGACCCGACACGATCACCGTCAAGGATGTCGCGATCGAGGAAAAGCCGAAACAGCTCTACAGCGTCGGGTATCGTATCCAGGTTTTTGCGTCGGGCGACCGGACCGCCGCCCAGAAGGTCAAGGAGCGCGTTGTTGCGGAAACGCGGCTATCGACGTACATTGAATATGAAGACGGTCTCTACAAGGTGCGCGCGGGGGATTTCGCCGAGCGCAAGGACGCGGTCCAAGCCAGACTGAAGCTCGCCGGAACATGCCCCGGCAGCTGGATCGTTCGGACGACCATCCGGCAATAGCGTCGGAGCAGAGGGGGAAAGGAGCGGAGCCCACAATGCCGGAGCTGCGCAAAGACGTGATCACGGGCAGGTGGGTGATCATCTCGACCGAGCGGGGAAAGCGGCCCATCGAGTACAAGATGGAGAAGCGCCCCGCGCACGGGGGATTCTGTCCGTTCTGCGACGGGAACGAGGACAAGACGCCCCCCGAGGTGCTCGCGTACCGGGCGCCGCAATCGGCCCCCAACTCGCGGGGATGGAAGGTGCGCGTCGTTCCGAACAAGTTTCCCGCGCTGCAGATCGAAGGAGACCTCGACAAGCGGGCGGACGGCATCTATGACGTCATGCGCGGCGTGGGCGCGCATGAGGTGCTCATCGAGTCGCCGCAGCATCTCACCCAGCTCGCCGACCTTCCGAACGAGCATGTGGAGAGTATCTTCTGGGCGATCCGCGACCGCTGCATCGATCTCAACAAGGACTCGCGCTTCAAGTACATCCTCGTGTTCAAGAACCGGGGGGAAGAGGCGGGTGCCTCGCTCGAGCACTCGCATATACAGCTCATCGCAACGCCGATCATCCCGAAGCGCGCGATGGAGGAGCTCGACGGTGCGCAGTTTCACTATAAGCTGAAAGAGCGATGCATCTTCTGCGACATCATCAAGCAGGAGATCGAGACCAAGAAGCGCATCATTTTTATGAACGACTTCTTCGTCGCGATCGCGCCGTATGCCGCCCGGTTTCCGTTCGAGACCTGGGTTATGCCGATTAAACACGTGTCGGCGTTCGAAAAGACGGTCTCCGAATGGTTCCCCCAGCTCGCCGACATGATGAAGAAGGTTCTCGGGAGAATCGACGAAGTCCTCGATGTCCCTCCGTTCAATTTCATTATCCACACGGCCCCCTGCAAGACGCCCGATCTCGAATACTACCACTGGCATCTCGAGATCATGCCGAAACTCACGCGCGTCGCCGGGTTCGAGTGGGGAAGCGGTTTCTACATCAACCCGACCCCACCGGAGGACGCGGCGGAGGCGCTGCGCAACCACGGGGCCAAGCAGGAAAAGAAAGCCTGATGACAAAGGAATAGCGTGATGGCGAAGAAAGAGCTGAATCTTGTCCTCGTAACGACCGAGATCGTCCCCTTCTCGAAGGTCGGCGGGCTCGCCGACGTTATGGGAGCGCTGCCCGACGAGCTCGAAAAGCTCGGTGTCTCGGCAAGCATCTTCACGCCTCTGTATTCGTCGATCGATCGGAGCAGGTTCGGCGTGAAGCCCGTCGGCGGCTTGAAAGCGCTCGAGGTTCGCCTCGCCGCGAGCGTCGAGAAGTTCCGTCTCTATACCTGTCTCAAACCGGGGACGCGCGTGAGCGTGTATTTCATCGACAACGACCGTTTCTACGCGCGGAAGGGCATCTACACGACTCCCGAAACGGGAAAGGCATTTCCCGACGAGGACGAGCGGACGATCTTTTTCAATCGCGCGTGTATGGCTGCGATCAAGGCGCTCAATCTGCATCCCGACGTGGTTCACTGCAACGATTTCCATTCCGGGCTCATTCCGGCCTACATGAGCCTCGAGGAAGGCGAGAATCCGAACTTCGCGCTCGCGGGGACGGTCTTCAGCATCCACAACCTTGCGTACCAGGGAATCTTCGGGCGCGATTTTCTGCAGAAGGCGGGTTTAAGCCAGTCGCTGTTCACGCCGATGAGCCCGTTCGAGTTCTGGGGCAAAGTGAACCTCATGAAGGTCGCAATCTCGTATTCGGGAATCATCAGCACGGTGAGCAAGACCTACGCGGAGGAGATCGCGAGCACCGAGGAGTATGGGTACGGTCTCGAAGGGGTCCTTCGCTCGAGAAAGAGCGACCTCGTGGGGATTCTCAACGGCATCGACACGAACGTGTGGGATCCCGCGAAGGATGCACTCATCCCGCACCTGTTCGGCCCGGCGTCCCTCGCCGGGAAGGGAGAGGATCGCACAGAGCTTCTCGCGGCGTTCGGGCTTCCGCCGACAAATCCCGGTCCCGTGATCGGGATGGTCTCGCGGCTCGTCGACCAGAAGGGCTTTGACATCCTCGCCGAGGCGTTCGAAGCGATCATGTCGCTCGGCGTTTCGCTCGTCATACTCGGAACGGGACAGGAACGATATCACGAGCTCTACTGGGGCTTCGCGAAGAAGTACCCGAAGCAGTTCGGCCTCAAGCTCGAGTTCAACGATCGGCTCGCCCATCTCATCGAGGCGGGGAGCGATTTCTTCCTCATGCCGTCGCGCTACGAGCCGTGCGGGCTGAACCAGATGTACAGCCTCCGCTACGGCACGATTCCGATCGTCCGCGCGACGGGAGGGCTCCTCGACACGATTTCCGAGCTCGACAGGGCCGGCGCGTCGGGAGATGGATTCACTTTCAGGGACTACACGGCCGCGGCGCTGCTCGAAGCGGTGAAGCGCGCGGTCAAGTTCCACACGAACAAAGCCGCACTCAAGAAGACGCGCATGCGGATCATGGCTGAGGACCATTCATGGCGCCGCTCCGCCGAAGAATACCGCGCGATGTACGAGCGCGCGCGCAGCCGCGTTGGAATGGGGTTGACAAAGTAGAAACGCGGTTTCTATATTTACTGTCTGACAATCGATGAGGGGCGGGAATAGCTCAGTTGGTAGAGCGCAACCTTGCCAAGGTTGATGTCGCGGGTTCAAGTCCCGTTTCCCGCTCCATTATTTATTGAGGCGGCATAGCCAAGTGGTAAGGCGACGGTCTGCAAAACCGTTACTCACCGGTTCGAATCCGGTTGCCGCCTCCATCCTTAGTCCCGCTTCGGCCCCTTGTAGTCGCGGCTTCTCCAGGCCGGTCCACCGGGTCCTTTTCCCTTGCCGCCTTCGGAGGCATCATTTACCATCGAATCCGTGCCGGGGTGGCGGAACTGGTAGACGCAGCGGACTTAAAATCCGCTGAAGCTCTGCTTCGTACCGGTTCGATTCCGGTCCCCGGCATTTGATTAGAAATAAGAGGCTTTCAGATGTATCAGGGTTCGCTTTCGATAATCATACCAGCATACAATGAGGAGGAGGGGCTCGATCGCGCCCTCGGCCGCCTCATGCCGGTCGCCCTGGAGAAACGCTATGAGGTCATCGTCATCGACGACGGCTCGAC
>Ga0209048_10003804_pt1 | contig 14577 bp, 11 predicted proteins | sample FrelakmetCRP12CR_FD_187146 | JGI IMG/M metagenome (GOLD analysis project Ga0209048, IMG submission 187146) | Freshwater lake sediment microbial communities from the University of Notre Dame, USA, for methane emissions studies - CRP12 CR (SPAdes)... | ecosystem: Environmental > Aquatic >... | reverse complement strand
TGTTCGGCACTCGGCCTCGGTGGCGAAATTGGTAGACGCGCGGGACTCAAAATCCCGTTCCGCGAGGAGTGTCGGTTCGATTCCGACCCGAGGCACCAGCCATAGGCGCCATCGCGGCCGACCTTTCTCCGCATTCCTGATTGCGAGAGTCCATGCCGACGATTCCTCCCGTCACCAAGGCGTTGATGCTGATCTGCACGGCGTTGTTCTGCGTCGATGCCCTGCTCGGCAATCGCCTGTCTGCATTCTTCGCCTTGTGGCCCATAGCCAGCGGCGTCTTCATGCCCTGGCAGATGGTCAGCTACGCCTTCCTGCACGGAAGCCTGTCGCATCTGTTCTTCAACATGCTGGGGCTGTGGATCTTCGGATGCGACCTGGAGCGTCTTTGGGGGCGCACGCGCTACCTGGAGTTGCTGCTGGCGAGCACGCTGTCGGCGGCGGCGGCCCAGTTGCTGACCACCTGGCTTCTGGGTTCGCGATCACCGACCATCGGCATCTCCGGGGCGCTGTACGGGCTGCTGCTCGGCTACGCGCTGATGTTTCCGCGGCGCCGTTTCGACCTGGTCGGTTTTCTGCCGATGGTGCTGCTGATGATTCCCGGGTCGATCTTCTACATGCTGGGCATCATCCTGTACGTGATGCTGCTGACCAACCGTCGCGCGGTGCCGATTCCGCCGATCTCGATCCCGGCATCGATGATGGTGCTGATCTTCGGCGCGCTGGAACTGTTCCTGGGCGTGGCTTACAGCAACTCGGGGATAGCCCACTTCGCCCATCTGGGCGGCATGATCGGCGCTTACCTGATGATCCTCCATTGGCGCGGTCGGATGCCGTTCGGGCGCCGCTGAGAGTCGCAGTTCAGCGGCGCAGCCCGTCGCCCACCGTCGGGTAGCGCAGCACGAGGCGAAGTTCGCGCTTCATGCGTCGGTTGTCGAGCCGGCGCGACTCGCTCATGAACGAGAGCGTCAGCGGCGAGAGCCGCTGCTGCGCCTCGTCGCGCGTGATGCGCGGCGGACGCGGCAGCCCGCACAGGTCGGCCGCAAGATCGAAGTAGTCGCCCATCTTCAGTTCGGTGTCGTCGCACACGTGCACGATGCGCTGCGGCAGGCCGCGCAAGAGCGCAGCGACGCAGGCGCGCGCCAGGTCGTCGGCGTGAATGTGGCTCGTGTAGACATCGTCCTCGGCGCACAGCACGGGCGCACCCCGTGCCAGACGCTCGCGCGGATCGCCGCCGGGTCGGTCGCTGGCGTAAATGCCGGGAATGCGCAGCACCGTCACCCGGGCAGCGAAGGCCCGCCCGAACCGGCGAACGCGCCGCTCTGCATCGACGCGGCGCTGCGCGCGCTCGGTGGCGGGGCGGATGGCGCGCGTCTCGTCAACGCGCTCGCCTTGTGCGTCGCCGTAGACGCCGCTGGTGCTGGCGTAGACGAACCTCTGCACGCGGCCGTGGCGCGCCAGCGCCTGCAGCAGGTGCCGCGTGCGCTCGTCGGCTGTGCTGCCGTTGGCGGGCGGCGCAAGGTGCAGCACGTTCTCGGCGAGGCCGGCCAGGCGCGCCAGCGTCGCGGGTTGGTCGAGGTTGCCGCGCAGCGGAACGACCCCCAGCGCCCGCAACTCGTCGCAGCGGCCGGCGCTCGACGTCAGCGCCAGCACGCGGTACCGGCCGCGCAGCAACCTGGCCACGCGCATACCGATGTCGCCGCAGCCGACGATCAGCAACCGGGGACGGCGCCAACGGCTAGCGGTGGAACGGTTCATCGTCGGGGCGCAGTCCGGCAGCGGGCAAAATCACGCACCATTCAAGCGTATGCCATTGCCGCTCGCCGCCACAGCGGTGCCGAACGCATGGCCAACCTCTCGGCAAACCCTATGACCTTCACCGTCACCTTGCAGCCCAGCGGGCGCAGCTTCCAGGTCGGCCCCGATGAGACCGTACTGCAGGCGGCCATCCGCGAAGGCGTGGGCCTGCCCTACGGCTGCCGCGACGGCGCCTGCGGATCGTGCAAGAGCCGCCTGCTCGAAGGGCGGGTGAGTCACCGTGCGCACCAGCCCAAAGCGCTCAGCATCGAAGAGGAGCAAGCGGGCCTCACCCTCACCTGCTGTGCGACGCCGCAGACCGACCTTGCGATCGAAGCGAGAGCGGTCGTCGGCGCGGGCGACTTCCCGCCGCGCAAGATGCCCGGCCGGGTGACGAGCATCGAGCGGCCCGCACCCGACGTCGCGATCCTCAGACTGCAGCTTCCGGCCAATGAAGTGTTCCGCTACCGTGCCGGCCAGTACGTCGAATTCATCCTCGCCGACGGCAGCCGGCGCAGCTATTCGATGGCCAACGCGCCACATACCCAAACCGACGTGCCGGGCATCGAGCTGCATATCCGCCACCTGCCCGGAGGCAGGTTCACCGATCATGTGTTCGGCGCGATGAAGGCGAGGGACATCCTGCGCCTGGAAGGCCCGTTCGGCAGCTTCTTCCTGCGCGAGGAGTCCGCCAAGCCGATCGTCCTGCTCGCCTCGGGAACGGGTTTCGCGCCGATCAAGGCGATCGTCGAGCAACTCGAGTTCGCGGCCAGCGAGCGCGGGGTCTTGCTGTACTGGGGCTGCCGCAGCCGCATCGACCTGTACCTTCACGACTGGGCCGAGCAGGCCGCCGCGCGCATGCCGCGCCTGCGCTACGTGCCGGTGCTTTCGGAGCCGCGTCCTGAAGACGGCTGGGCCGGCCGCACCGGGCTCGTGCACCAGGCCGTGATGGCGGACCTGCCCGATCTCTCGGGTCATCAGGTATATGCCTGTGGCGTACCAATCATGGTCGAGTCGGCACGGCACGATCTGGTCGCGCAGTGCGGGCTGCCCGTCGACGAGTTCTACGCCGACGCGTTCACGTCGGAAGCGGACAAGCATTGATCGGACGGGAGTCCCGCTCGCCAGGCCGGGCGCCGCGGCGAGAGCGATACGCTTGTCGCACGCGCCGCCGGCTATTTCCTGGGCTGCGATCCGCCTTTGGGCTTGGCGCCTGTCTCCTTGTTCCCGGTTGGCTGCGCGGCGCCCTGGTCGCCGAGCACGCCCTTGAGCGGGCAGATGCCGAAAGCCGGGCACTTCTTGCAGCCGGCCACGATCGCGATGGGGCAGAGTGTCATGGTGTGTCTCCTGGGCGAAGCTCGGCGAGGCCGGCTTGCATGAAGTGGAACACATTCGCCAAGCAGGTGTCGCTATCCCTGAAATACCCTCCGACACCGCCAAACGATGGCCGGCCTGCACATCACCGACATCGAAACGGGCGCGCGGCACCGTATGAGTGATTGCTCCGCGCTTGATCCCGTGGAAACCTACAGCCAGTGCTACGGCAGCGTTGCCCGGCGCGTTGAAGCGATGCGCCGTTTGCCGGCTCGGTGTCGCTGATCGACCTCGGATCGACCCATGGCACGTTTATGGGCGGTTTCCGGATTCCGCCGGTTGATGGTCGAGTAGCTAGGCCATTGGGCTTCGCCCTCACAGATCCGAGCATGCGGCTTTCCCGCACTCGGCTCTTCCCGAAGGGCACACACGTCATATGCGTTGCTGAGCCCAGGAACGAGTGATCCGCACCGGTTGCAGAGCGTAGCGCGCCGTCACTGCCTCGAACCAGTCCCAGCCCGCCTGGCGCGAGCGCTGGCTGCGCCGCTTTAGGCAAGTGAACCAGATCCGCCGCAGCTGTTGCCGGAAGCCGGCCAACGCCCGCCAGTTGTGCGGCAGACCGTAGTACGCGCAGTGGCCACGCAGCACGCTGACATACCAGCGGTGCTGGTCGGCCAGGGAATCGTGCATGCGTCGCCACGCGTCACAGCGGAGCTCGTTCAACTTGCGGGTGATGCGCTTGCTCTGCGTCTTGTGCTTCACGATGAACCGCCCGTCCCTCGTCCACCCACAGTAGTGGGTGAAGCCCAGGAAGGCGAACGTACGGGGACGAGGGAGTCCCAGCCTCGCGCGTCGCAGCGCCGGCAGGCGCCCGAACTCGATCAGCCGCGTCTTCTCCTCGTGCAGCCCAAGGCCGAACTGGTTTAGCCGTGCCGGCAGATCACGCAACATCCGTTCTGCGTCCGCCCTACTCTCGAAGCCCATCACGAAGTCGTCGGCGTACCGCACGACGCAGACGCGCCCGCGCGAGTAGCGTCGCCGCCACTGATGGACCCATAGATCAAGCACGTAGTGCAGGAAGACGTTGGCCAGCAGCGGGCTGATGCCCGAACCCTGAGGCGTTCCCCTGTCCGTTTCATGCAACTCGTTGCTCTCGAGGACGCCCGCCTCCAGCCACATCCTGATCAGTCTCAAGATGCGCGGATCGGCAATCCTGTGCGCCACCATGCGCATCAGCCACTCGTGGTCAACCGAGTCGAAGACGCTGCGGATGTCGGCATCGAGCACCCACGTCACTCGCTGACTCATCAGCGCTGTGTGCAGTGCCGCCAGCGCCTGATGCGGGTTGCGCCCCGGCCGGAAGCCGTAGGAGAACCCGAGGAAGTCGGCCTCGTAGACCGCGCTCAGCACCTCGGCTACCGCACCCTGGACGATCTTGTCTTCCAAGGTGGGTACGCCGAGGGGGCGGCGGCCGCCATCGGCCTTGGGGATGTAGACGCGCCGAACCGGGCTTGACCGGTAGCGCCCCGTGTGGATGCGCCGGTGCAGATCCTGCAGGTTCGCTGCGAGGTTCTGCTCGTACGCTTGCACGGTGATCCCATCGACTCCTGCCGCTGCGCACCTTCGCTGTCGATCGAACGCTCTCCCGAGCGCCTCTTGATCGATGTGGTGCAGCAGCGCGGTGAACCGCGTCCGGACAGCGCTTCGCGCCGCCGCGTGCACCCGTTCCAGTCGAGGCTGCAAGGTGCTCCGGCTCTGAGTCCGGCCTTGGCCCTTCTCGCACGGGTGGCCTTCGGGTTCGCCCCTTCCCTCCACGCGTCTCGTTTCCTTCGACGGTCTCATCGGTACTATGAGCGAATCCGACTCCCGACCTCAGCTCGAACATCGACTCCGGCGTCGCCTTGTCGATGTCCCCCGTCGCGGACCAGCGCAACGGACCCGGTCGGGCCTCTCATGTTCCAACGCTTGCCTTCTGTACGTGAGGTGGCCTTCGACCCCGGCGGAGCGACGATCTCTCGCGTGACGAGATCACCCGTGCTGTCTTCGCGTTTAGGGAACACGCTCGACCTCCGCGACCATCCACCTTTCGAGGCTCAATCCCACACCCCGTAGAGCCCCTGTCTACACTTCAGACGCAGCGTTACCGCAGCGCCCGCAAGACTCGGTCCCGACCTGCCCGCTACGGCTTTGGCCGGATGGGACTCTCACCCACAAGCAATCGTCAGCTTGGCATGACGTACTCCCAGGAAATGGTGTAAGTCCTTCGCAGCGCGGCAAAGTGCGGGATGCGGCCTGAACGACGTCGGCGACTGCGGGTACAGTTTCGGTAGCCACCGCGTCTCCAACTTCTGCAGGTTGACGCAATGTTCAGGCCGGCCACGGCCGTCGGGCGTGGCAACATATGGCCTTGCCAAGGAGTGACCGATGAACTGGAAGCGGCGCCTGTTGTGGACGGTCGTCGCGGTACTGCTGTTGTGGGCGGCCACCTGGCTGGCAGTGCCGCCACTCGTGAAGTGGCAGGCCGAGAAGCAGTTGTCCGATCTCACCGGGCGCCAGGTCACGGTGGGCGAAGTCGCTTTCCATCCCTGGTCGCTCGAGTTGACCATCGGCGACCTTGCGGTTGCCGCAGCAGAGGGTAACGCGTCGCGCGAGCCACAGTTCAGGATTTCGCGCCTGCAGATCAACGCCAGTGCGAGTTCGCTGCTGCATCTGGCACCGGTCATCGAGTCACTGCAGATCGATGCGCCGCGGCTGCACCTGTCGCGCATCGCCGACGGCCACTACGACGTCGACGACGTATTGCAGCGCCTCGCGCCCAAGCCCGGCCAGCAGCATCGCGGCGAGACGCCGAAGTTCGCTCTCTACAACGTCGAGCTGCGCGACGGCGAGCTGCTCTTCGACGATGCCCCGGTCAGGCGGAAGCACCACCTGAGCGCACTCACGCTGACGCTGCCCTTCCTGTCGAACCTGCCGTCACAGGTCGAGGTGAAGGTGGAGCCGCGGCTCGCGTTCACGCTCGACGGCGCGACCTACGACAGCGGCGCCGAGGCAATTCCGTTCGCACGCAGCCGCAGCGGCACGCTGACACTGCGCGTGGCCACGCTCGACCTCGAACCCTACCTCGCCTACCTGCCTGAAGCGCTGCCGGTGCGGATGCAGCGCGGCCACGTCAGCGCCGACCTGGCGCTGGACTTCGCCGCGCCAGAGCAGGGCGAGGCGCGCGTGAGTGTGCGTGGCAAGGTTGGCGCAACCGGCCTGGCCATCGCAGAGCCCAGTGGCGCGCCGCTGCTCGCGTTGGCTCAGGTGTCGCTGGATCTGAAAGATCTGCAGCCGCTGGCGCGCAAGGTGTCCCTGGGCGCGCTCCGAATCGACGGGCTGGAGCTGCATGTCGCCCGTGATGCGCACGGCGTGGTCAGCCTGCAGCGCCTGCTGCTCGCCCCGGCACCGGCTGGCGCCGCAGCCTCCGCGCCGGCGACCGTGGCGCCGGCGGCTTGGCGGGCGAGCCTGGATTCGCTCGAACTCGCCAGCGCTCGTGTGCGCTGGAACGATGCGGCTGTCGAGCCGGCATCGTCGTGGGTTCTCGATGGGCTGGCGCTCTCGGCCCGGCAGTTGCAGCTGCCTGTAAACGAGCCGATGACGTTCTCGCTCAAGGCCACGTTGAGGCCGCAGGCCCAGGAGTCGACAACGCTGGCGGTCTTGTCACTCGACGGTCAGGCGAACGAGACAGCGGCCAACGCGAAGTTCGAGCTCTCGGGTGTGGCGCTCGCCGCGGTGGCTCCGTATGTCAACGCCGCAGCGCACGTCCAGGTCGCCGGTACGGGCACGGCGAACGGCCACCTCGAGTGGACGGCGGGCACGCCTTCGCAGGCCGAACGCATCGTTGTCGCGGCGGACCAACTGACGCTCGATGGACTGACAGCCGACGACCCGACGACAGGCAAGGCAGGCAGGCGTGGCGAGACGATTTCGACGCAACGACTGCTACTGGCCGGCGTGGCGGTTGACCTCGCGCAGCATTCGATCGTGGTCGCGAGCGCGAAGCTGCAGCGCCCACTGGTTCGGCTAGAGCGATCGGCCGACGGCGTGTGGAACCTGACGCGCATGGCCGGGCCAACGCCGCTAGCCGAGAGCCAGCGCCGCCTGGCGCGCGCCGCCGCCGAGGCGACCTGGCAGTTCAGACTCGACGACTTCGCGCTCGACGACGGCGGTGTGCGCCTCGTAGATGCTGCGCCAGCGCCGCTGCGCGCGGGCGCGGCGCCCGAGACGGTGCACCTCTCGATCGACAAGCTGCACCTTGCCTTGCAGGGTCTTCAACTGCGTGGCGATCGCCTGGTCTCGACACCGAAGCTGCAGCTCAGTGCGCGCATAGCCGACGAGCGCGGGGCGGATGCCCTCCCCAAGCCGGGCGTGGTCGAGTGGAGGGGCCGGTTCGGACTGCAGCCATTGCTCGTCGCCGGCAAGGCACGCTTCGAGCGGTTCCCGGCTCATGCGGTTCAGGCCTACGTGCCGCACGAACTGGGCGTAAGGCTCAGGCGAGCCGACGCGGGCTTCCAGGGCGACGTGTCGCTGCAGCAGACCGATGCCTCCGGGCTGCGCGTGGATGCCTCGGGTGACGTGCTGCTGGCCGACCTGATCCTCGACTCGCATCGGAACGATCCGGCCTCGCCGGCCTCGGCCGGGGACGCCGAACTGCTGAGCTGGCAGTCGTTCGCGATCAACGGCATGAGTGTTGCAATTCGATCGGGGGCCGTGCCGAAGATCGCCGTCCGCGACGCGACGCTAAGCGACTTCTTCGCGCGCCTCGTCCTCACCGAGGAAGGACGACTCAACCTGCGCGAAATCGCGCCGCCGGCCGAGCCTGCCGCGTCCGGCGCGGCGTCTGCGGCAGTCGCCGCTGCGCCGACCGCCTCCGCGCCCGCCGCTGCGCCTTCGCTGCCATTCGAGCTCGATCTCGGTGGGCTGCGCCTGGCAGGCGGTCGGGTCGACTACAGCGACCACTTCGTGAAGCCGAATTACAGCGCCGCGTTGACTGAACTCAACGGCAGCCTCGGCGCGTTTCGCACCGGCAGCGGCGAGCCGGCGACGCTGCAGTTGAGCGGGCGCGTTGCCGGCACCGGTTTGCTCGAGATCGGCGGCAGGCTCAAGCCGGGTTCGGTGCCGCGCGAACTCGACATCACGGCCAAGGCAACCGATCTCGAACTGGCGCCGCTCTCGACCTACGCCGAAAAGTACGCCGGCTATGCGATCGAGCGCGGCAAGCTGTCTGTCGACGTGCATTACAAGATCGACCCCGACGGGAGGCTGAGCGCAAGCCATCAGCTCATTCTCAACCAGCTGACATTCGGCGAGCGCGTCGAAAGCCCGACCGCGACCAAGCTGCCTGTGCTGCTTGCCGTTGCTTTGCTGAAGGACCGCAACGGCGTGATCGACATCAACCTGCCGGTCAGTGGCACGCTGGACGACCCGCAGTTCAGCGTCGGTCCGATCATCTGGAAGGTGATCCTGAACCTGCTCGCGAAAGCGCTGACCGCACCGTTTACGCTGCTCTCGGGTGGCGGTGGGCCGGACCTCAGCGCGGTCGCGTTCCAGCCCGGCACGAGCATGCCAACCGGCGAAGGCAACGCGGCGCTCGACAAGGTGGCCAAAGCGCTGACCGACCGGCCCGCGCTGAAGATGACGGTGGTCGGTGAAGCCGACGCCGACGCCGAGCGCGAGGCATACCAGCGCGCCGTGGTCGAGCAGCGGCTGCTGCAAGAGCAGCGGCGCGAGCTATTGCGGGCCTCCGGCGCGGCGCCCGCGTCCGACGCCACGCGCACGCTCGCGCCGGCCGATCGGGCCCGTCTCGTCAAGGAGGTCTATCGGCAGGCCGACCTGCCTGACAAGCCGCGCAACCTGCTCCGCATGCCGTCCGACATCTCGGCCGACGAGATGGAGGCGTTGCTGCGCAAGCATGTCGACGTTGGCCCCGAGGCGATGCGCGAGCTCGCACTGCAACGCGGGCTGGCGGTTCGCGGCGCTCTGATCGCCAAGGGGCTGGCCAGCGATCGGCTGTTCCTCGGTGACCCCAGGCTGCGTACCGGAGGTGCCGACGACGCGGCGTGGGTGCCGCAGGTCAAGCTCACGCTGGATACGAATTGAATGGCCCGAACGCAAGCGGCGTGTTACATCATGGGGACCCCCAGCCGATCGCCATGACCGCCATTGGGTATGCAAGTTGGCCCGACGAATGGACGACGGGCTACGTCTGCGGCACCTTGAGACTGGTCGTTCGTGCGGTGATCGTCTGGCCGCTTGAATGACCGCAAGCGGCCGGGACCGAAGGTTAGCAGCCGAGCTCGTAGGCTGACCTTCGCGACAAGCACTCGAAGCTCCAACGGCTGCTGTCCGTCAGCCTTGGGAACTGGCGCTCTCGAACAGTTGCTGTCACTTGCGAACGGCAGCTTGTCCGTTTGCCGAACGGTTACCTTCTCCATGCTTCTTTGTGCCGACGAACGCAGCGGCGGCGGTGAGCTGTGCCGCATGGCTCGAGGCATCTTGCACTTAGCGCTGCATCGGCAGTCGGTATGAGCTAATCCGATCAGGAAACGACGAGCGTGCCGCTCATCTCTTCATGACCGATTCCGCAGAACACGTCGCAGAAGAACGTGAAGCTGCCGGCCTTTTCCGGCCGCAGCCGAAGCGTGGTGACAGAGCCCGGAACGACGTCGATGCGCAAACCGAAGTCGGCGAGATTGAAACCCATCGGAACGTCCGGGGCGGTGAATTGCAGGATTACGGTCTCGCCCAGACTCACATGAACTTCATCCGGCACGAATTCGAATTTCGTGGCGACGATGTCGATCACCCGCTCCGTCGATTGAGCCGACACGATCGCCGTCGATGGACCCAGCGCCAGTGCCCCGAGCATGTTCAACAGCACGCGTCTCTGATGGTCGAAGGGACTGCACTCGGTGCTCATGGCCTCAGGTCTTCTGTACGGGAAGTTCCGTGATCGCGTATTCCGCCCCATTCGACTCGGCCTCGATCTCCCGCAACCCTAGCCCCCGATAGGGCTGCGCCGGGTCCCAGGGCAGAGGCGCCCGCTTCGGCTGCGAGCCCGGTGCCGGCAGCGGGAAGATGAGCGACTTTGCCGAGTGGTGAGCGATGTGCCCGGTCATGTGGTGATGCTCCTGATGGATGTGCCCGTAGAACACGGTCACGTCGGCGTGAGGCATCAGCAGGTCGACCGCCTTGGCACCATCGCGCGTGGCCCAGTCCCACTGCGGGTAGAGGTCGAACAGAGGGCGGTGCGCGAAGACGACGATTCGCGCGTCCTTGGTCTGCTTCTTCAGGTCGTCGGCCAGCCAGGCGAGTTGTTCGTCGCCGAGCCGCGCACCGGGATCGCTGACGTTGTCGAGCGCGATGAAGTGCACGCCCTTGTGGTCGAAGGCATAGTTCGTCGCGCCGAAGAACTCCTTGAACGCCGCCCCGCCGTCGAGCGAGGCGTCGTGCTCTCCCGGGATGAAGCGCACAGGCTTAACCCTGAGCGCGGCGACGATATCTCGAAACTCGGACATGCGCTTGCGGCGCTCGGTCGGGTCGTCGGTGGTATGGGTCAGGTCGCCGGTGAAGATCACGAAGTCGGGCACCTCGGAGAGGGCGTTCACGCAGGCCACTGCCTTCGGCAGAGTCCCCTTGGCGTCAGGATTGGGCGCACCCTCGAAGCCCCAATGGCAGTCAGACAACTGGACAAAGTAGAAGTCCTCGTAGGACGATCCTGAAACCGAGGCTGCCGCGCGCGCTCCGCCGCCGAGCCCGGACATGAACACGGCGGCACCGACGCCGGTAAGTTGCAGAAACTGTCTTCGGTCAAATTCGCTCATGATCATCTCCTGGTTGAAAGCCACGGCAGGCAGCGCCGGCGGGTGGCCAGGCGCAGATGCGATTGCGGGCCTGTGCATGTCATACCGGGTTCGCGCGCGGGAAATTCCCGCCAACCGGTCCGTGCCGGATAAGAGTCTTCGCGCCGTCGGGAATAGAAGGCGCCGGCTTCAGGTATGGCTTGATGGAGAGGATCAGTGATGAACGATGGGGACAATCGGCGGCGCTTCGAATTGCTGGCCCTGCCGCACCTAGACGCCGCCTATAACCTGGCGCGCTGGTTGACCCACAACGATCATGACGCGCAGGACGTCGTGCAGGAAGCGTTCTTGCGGGCGATGCGCTACATGGGTGGCTTTCGAGGCGACAACGCGCGCCCGTGGATCCTCCAGGTCGTGCGCAACACCTGCTTTTCCTGGCTGAAGGAGAACCGGCCCATCGAAGTGGTGGGATTCGACGAGAACGATGATGTGGTGCACGACGTCGCCGCACCTGTTGCCGATGAACCGCATTCGATGGCGGTGCGCAATGCGGACCGAGAGCAGATCGACCAGGCCATCGCTGCCCTGCCAATCGCCTACCGAGAGGTACTTGTTCTGCGCGAATTGGAGGATCTCTCGTACAACGAGATCGCCCGCATCGCAGGCATTCCCGTGGGAACGGTGATGTCGCGGCTGGCGCGTGCACGCGGCCTGCTGCGGCAGGCGTTGATGCCGGGCGCAAGGCCGCTCCTCAGAACTGTCCCGCGAGTTGCAAAGGGTGCGAAGACGTCATGAAGCCGGAAATCGATTCTCTGCAACTGAATGCCTTCGTCGATGGCGAGTTGAACCTCTCGAGCCAGCTCGAGATCGAGGAGCGCATGGGGGACGATCCGGGCCTTCGCGCCCAGGTCGTAGAGTTGCGTCAGTTGCGGAAAGCCATACTTGATCGCGCGAGCTACCATGCCCCACCCCTAGCGTTGCGCAAGCGCGTGGCGACGACGGTCGCATCGAACTTGGCCGCGTTGATTCCGCAGATTGCGGGAACCCTTGTCGTGCAGCGTTGGCTGGGGTGGCGACCGATGGTGGTTTCGCTTGGCCTCGTGACAGCGCTAGCTCTTGCGATCACCCCGACGTGGCTGCGTTCGGCGCGGGAGTCGCGATTGACGGAGGAGGTGGTTGCAAGCCATGTCCGTGCGACCTTGGGTCAGCATCTGGTCGATGTGGCGTCTTCGGACCATCACATCGTCAAGCCCTGGTTGTCGGCCAAGCTCGACTTCTCACCGTCGGTGCGCGAGTTGCAACTCGCTGGCTCGGTGTTGCTGGGCGGGCGGATCGACTATCTCGATGGTAGACCGGTCGCTGCATTGGTGTACCGACAAGGCGAACACATAGTGAACTCGTTCGTCTGGCCGACCACAGGTGCCTACAGCGCAGCGGTGTTCTCGACGGAGCGTGGGTTTCAGGTCGCGCACTGGGCGCGCGGTGGAATGAACCATTGGGTCATATCTGACCTGAACCGCCAGGAGTTCGAAGCTGTGGTTCGTGCACTCGATCTAGTCGGTGGCGAACCTTAGGCGGGGAACTGTCGCGGAGACACTGTCGAGCGCTGGAGTGTTGCTTCTAGGTTGCCCGGTGTCGGTCGCGCTGACATGAGTGGTTCATGCTCAATATCGGCGCGACTGTCTGCTGTGCGCTGAATCAGAGATCAGGTCGGGCGACCCTTCAGGATCGATTAGGAGCCCTGACAGTTCCGTTTGGGGCGTTCGGCCGATGGACTCATCGGGAACGCCCTCTGTCAACGGACACTGACCGCGCTAGACCGGCCATATGCCGTCGCCGCGAAGGACGGCTTCTCGGCATCCGACCTTGCCGATCTCGTACGGTTCAAGATCGCTCGCGACGCTCTGAGTGTTCACCTCATCAGCGCCCCGTAGACCAAGTCCTGCACCTGCTCGCGGTAGTACTTGCGGAGCTCACCAGGCGCCGCGGTGCCGAAGACCACCACAAGTTGTTCCTTCGGGTCGGCGAAGAAACCTGTGCCGTTGGCGCCGTTCCATGTGAACTCACCCGGGTTACCCGGCACCGCAGCCAGGCCGGGCTGCATCCGCACGGCCACGCCGAGGCCGAAGCCGTAGCCTTCGCGGTGCGGTTCAACCGCTGCCACACGATTCTGGATGCCCGGTCCCAGGTGGTTGCTGGTCATCAGCTGAACGAAAGCGGGGCTCAGCACCTGCTGGCCTTCAAGGCTGCCGCCGTTGAGCAGCATCTGGCCGAAGCGGATGTAGTCGCCCATGGTGCCGAAGGCACAGGCCCCACCGCAGTCGAACATCGGGGGCTTGTCGATCGCAGCAATGTTCTGCGGCTTGCCGTCGAGCGGATTTAGCGGGAACGCCCGCGCGAGCCGGGCACGCTGGGCATCGCTAAGGCGGAAGGTGGTGTCGTGCATCTTCAGAGGCTTCCACACGGTGTCGGCCATGTGGCTGCCCAGGGTCTTGCCGGTGATCTTCTCGACCACCGCGCCCAGCACGTCGAACGACAGGCTGTACTCGAAGACCGTGCCGGGTTGGTACACGAGCGGCAGCTTGGCCAGAGCCTCCGCCACCTCGCTGGACTTGCCTATGTACGACGCCGCGTTGCCGCTGGGCCACAACGCCGCGATCGGGCTGCTGCCGTCTGGGCGGCCGCCGTAAGTGAGGCCCGAGGTGTGGCGGAAGAGGTCGTGGATCAGGATCGGCCGCTTCTGTGGCTCGAGCGTAAACTTGCCGTCGGCCGTGGGCACGCCCACCTGCATTGTGCCGAAGGCGGGAAAGTAGTCGGACAGCTTGCTCTGCAGTGGCAGCCGGGCCTGCTCAGTCAGCGCCAGCGCGCCAACGGCGGTCATGGGTTTGGTCATTGACGCGAGCTGGAAGATCGTGTCGGTGGTGGCTGGAACGCCATTGGCCTTGTCGGCGAAGCCGAAAGCCTTGAAGTACACCAGCTTGCCTTGCCGCGCGATCGCCACTACGGCGCCGGGCACTCGGTTGCGTTCGATCTCGCTGGCAAAGAAGGCGTCGATGTTCTGCAACCGTCGGCTGGACATGCCCATACTCTCCGGCGCACCAGTGGGCAGCGGCTGTGTGTGCGCTACGGATGCCGCGACGAGTGTCAGAGCGCCCATAAACATCGTCTTGATCATCTTCGTCTCCGGCGCTATGCGGCGGCAAGGTCGGACGCCGACTTCAATGCCAGGCCCAGTTTACTGGGCGCAAACTCGTTCCGGCCGCAGCAGCGCCGTTCGCGCGCGGCAGTCGGCTCTAAGCGTAGGCGAGCATGAGCGCCGCACCGCCGCAGCCGGTGGCTTGCTGCCTGCAGCCGCTTTGCGGCGACCAATTCGCTTCACGAACGGCGGCAGTGGATCGGGAGCGCCAGTTCGCGACTTTCGGACGCGGCCGTTCAGCCGCGATCTTGTCCCGCTCGTCGGTGGACACCCTCGAGTGATCGCTTGGCCACGTTGACAATGCCTTTGGGCATGATCAGTCCGAACTCACCGAGCAAGCCACGAATCTGGTTGCCTTGCGCCGTACGAGCCCTCACGAAGCCCTGTCGCACCCGGTGCAGCGCCAGCACCGCCTGCTGCTCGACGCTCTTG
>Ga0209048_10003803_pt1 | contig 14580 bp, 15 predicted proteins | sample FrelakmetCRP12CR_FD_187146 | JGI IMG/M metagenome (GOLD analysis project Ga0209048, IMG submission 187146) | Freshwater lake sediment microbial communities from the University of Notre Dame, USA, for methane emissions studies - CRP12 CR (SPAdes)... | ecosystem: Environmental > Aquatic >... | reverse complement strand
GCGTTCGGCCCGCAGCCACCATCGCCGGCGTGACGCGGCTGCCCTTGGCCATGGGGGTGACAACCTAGCCAACAAATCGTTTGCTGCACCCGGTCCCGCCCTGCTCGCATGGGGGTGACGAGCGAGTGCCCGAGGAGGTGACCCGATGACGAACCCGATGACGACCGAGCAGACCGGCGGCCGGCCGGAGCGCGACGCGGGTCACCCCGGCACCGACCTCGTGGCCTGACGCCGGCCCGCTCGCCGACTCCACGTCACCCGACCGGCCCGCACCCGACCGGGTCGCGGCGCTCCCCTCCCAACGAAAGGACCCATCATGAACAACGACCCACGCGTCCTGGCTCTTCACGTGGCCGCCCGCCACGAGGAGCTGCGCCGCCTCGCCCAGGTGACCCACCTGCGCCGCGAGGTCCGACGACGACGACGGCGCTGAGCGAGCCGGCCCCTCCCCCGCGGCCGGGGTGGGGCCGGTAACCTCGGCGAAATGAGGGACGGAAAGAACCCCGACCGCAACCTCGCCCTCGAGTTCGTGCGCGTCACCGAGTCGGCCGCCCTGGCCGCGTCGCGCTGGATGGGCCGGGGCGACAAGAACGGCGCCGACGGCGCCGCAGTCGAGGCCATGCGCGTCGTGCTCGCCTCGGTGTCGATGGACGGCACCGTCGTCATCGGTGAGGGCGAGAAGGACGAAGCTCCCATGCTCTACAACGGCGAGCGGATCGGGGACGGCCAGCCGCCGGCCTGCGACATCGCCGTCGATCCGATCGACGGAACGACGCTCGCCGCGATGGGTAGGGGGAACGCGTTGTCGGTGATCGCCGTGAGCGAGCGGGGCACGATGTTCAACCCCGGTCCCTGCGTCTACATGGAGAAGATCGCCGTCGGCCCGGACTCCAAGGGCGTGGTCGACATCACCGCCTCGCCGACCGACAACCTCGTGGCGGTCGCCAAGGCCAAGGGCACCTCGGTGCGCGACCTCACCGTCGTGATCCTCGACCGCGACCGCCACCGCGAGCTCATCGGCGAGGTGCGAGACGCCGGTGCCCGCGTCCGGCTCATCTCCGACGGCGACGTCGCCGGCGCCATCTCCACGGCCTGGGAGGAATCGGGGGCCGACGTCCTGTTCGGCATCGGCGGCACGCCCGAGGGGGTCATCGCCGCCGCCGCGCTGAAGTGCATGGGTGGCGAGCTGCAGGGGCGTCTCTGGCCCCGCAACGCCGCCGAGCGCCAGAGCGCCATCGACGCCGGCTACGACCTCGCCAAGGTCCTCACGACCGACGACCTCGTCGCCGGTGACAACTGCTTCTTCGCGGCGACGGGCATCACCGACGGCGACCTGCTGCGCGGGGTCCGGTTCGGTCCGAAGGGCGCGACGACCCAGTCGCTCGTGATGCGCTCGCTCTCGGGCACGGTGCGCCTCGTCGACGCCCGCCACGCGCTCGAGAAGCTCCAGGGGTTCGCCCGGATCGACTACTCCTGACCGACCTCGGGCCCGATCGGGCGGAGGTGGCGTCCGAGCAGCTCGAGCATCCATGCCTCGTCGGCGGCGACGGCGACCAGGCGACCCATGAGGCGGGCGGTCACGACCGCGTCCTGCGCGAGGAACGCCTCGACCTCGGGGTCGGGGCGGGAGCTCTCGGTGAGCACGACTTCGAGCCCTCCACGCCCGGCCACGACCGGTGGGCCGAGGCGGACATCGGCGAGCGTCTCCCACCGGGGTGGGGTGCCCTCCACCCCCCGGTGCTCGAGGAGGTGGACGTGGGTGCACACCACCGGCCTGCGGTAGTCGGCGAGCGCCGTGACCACCGCCCTCACCCGCTCGGGAGCCAGGTCGGTCGCGATCGTCACGTGCGCCACGAAGGGGCGCCGCTCGAGTCGTTCGATCGGTGGTCGGTTCAGCGCCAGGCGCAGAGCCTCGAGCGGCTCGCGCGGCGAGACGGCGAGGTAGGCGACCGGCGTCCCGGGAAGGAACGAGTCGGGAGGACCGATCTCGAGCTCGAGCGGTCCGCGACACTGGGCCGCTGCCCTGCGCAGCAGCGCCAGTGCGGCCTCGACGTCGGCTTCGGCCACGTTGACCGGTGGCACCAGCGTGACGTGGGGCGCGATGCGCCCCAGGCGCCGGTCGCCGGCGCCACGGCGGAGCCCGTCGACCTCGGTCGCAACCGGCTCGGGGAGCATGAGCGCGGCGGCAAGGCGACGTCGGGGCACTGCCGCGAGTCTGGCACCACCCCGCGGCGGCGGGGCTAGTGGGCGGCGCCCGTGTCGACCCCGCCGGCGGCCCGGAGCCGGGCGTGGGCCCGTCGCAGCGCAGCCTCGGCCTCGGCATCGTCTTCGGCGATGGCCATCGCCGCCTCAGCGACCTCCCGGGCCCGGCGGGCCCGCGGGACGTCGATGTCCTCGGCCAGTTCGGCGATGTCACACAGCAGCGACACCTTGTTGGACGAGACCTCCACGAACCCGGCGTGCACGGCGACGTCCTGCACCGGGCCCGCCTCCAGGTAGATCCGGGTGTGGTTCTCGGTGAGCGCGGCGAGGAAGGGGGCGTGCCCGGGTTGGAACGCGACCTCACCACCGCCGAGGGTCCGGGTCACCACCATGGTGGCTTCGCCGGAGAACACGATCCGCTCCGGTGACACCACCTCGACGCGCAGCGTGGCCATCTCCGGTCAGCCCGCCTGCTCCTGGAGCGCCTTGGACTTGGCCAGGACCTGTTCGATCCCGCCGACGTTCAAGAAGGCCTGCTCGGGGATGTCGTCGAGCTCGCCGCTGACGAGCGCCTCGAACGAGTCGACCGTCTCGGCGACGGGCACGTACTCGCCCTTCAGGCCGGTGAACACCTCCGCGACGAAGAACGGCTGCGACAGGAACCGCTGGACCTTGCGGGCCCGGTTCACGATCAGCCGGTCCTCCTCGGACAGCTCGTCGAGGCCGAGGATGGCGATGATGTCCTGGAGCTCCTTGTAGCGCTGCAGCACCTCCTGCACCCGGCGGGCCACCAGGTAGTGATGCTCGCCGACGACCTCGGGCCGCAGCAGCGTCGAGGTGGAAGCCAGGGGGTCCACGGCCGGATAGATGCCCAGGGCCGCGATCTGGCGCGACAGCTCGGTCGTGGCGTCGAGGTGGGTGAAGGTGGTGAACGGGGCGGGATCGGTGTAGTCGTCGGCGGGCACGTACACCGCCTGGAGGGAGGTGATCGAACGGCCGCGGGTCGACGTGATCCGCTCCTGGAGCTGGCCCATCTCGTCGGCCAGCGTGGGCTGGTAGCCGACCGCCGAGGGCATGCGCCCGAGCAGCGTGGACACCTCGGAGCCGGCCTGCACGAACCGGAAGATGTTGTCCACGAAAAGCAGCACGTCCTGGTTCTTCACGTCCCGGAAGTACTCGGCCATCGTGAGCGCCGAGAGGGCGACGCGCAGGCGCACCCCCGGGGGCTCGTCCATCTGGCCGAACACGAGGGCAGCCTTCTCCATGACGCCCGACTCCATCATCTCGATGCGCAGGTCGGTCCCTTCCCGGGTGCGCTCCCCCACACCGGCGAACACCGACACACCGCCGTGCTGCTGCGCGATGCGGGTGATCATCTCGGTGATGAGCACGGTCTTGCCCACGCCGGCGCCCCCGAACAGGCCGATCTTGCCGCCCTGCAGGTACGGCGTGAGCAGGTCGATGACCTTGATCCCGGTCTCGAACATCTGGGCCTTCGGCTCCAGGGTGTCGAACCCGGGTGCCTCACGGTGGATCTCCCAGCGCTCGAGGCCGTCGGCGTAGCCGGGATCGGCGTCGAGCGGTTCGCCGATCACGTTCCAGATGTGTCCGAGCACGGCGTCACCGACCGGGACCGTGATGCCGTGTCCGAGCTGGCGCACCGGGGTGCCACGGCGAAGGCCGTCGGTCGGCTTCAGGCAGATCGCCCGCACCCGCCCCTCGCCGAGGTGCTGGGCGACCTCCGCGGTGACCTCGACCTCGCTCCCGCCGACGCTCAAGGTCATGACGAGGGCATGGTTCAGCTCCGGGATCGAGCCGTGGGGGAAGTCGACGTCGACGACGGGGCCGGCGATGGCGACCACGCGGCCGTCCTTCAGGGGCAATTCGGTCATGGTCATGTCAGGGTGCTCCTAGGCGGCATCGTCTTTGATGATCTCGAGCGGGCTGTGGTGGGACTCGGCCTTCCCCCGGCCGGACCCCAGGGCCTCGGCCCCGCCGACGATCTCCATGATCTCGGTCGTGATCGCGTCCTGGCGGGCCCGGTTCATGACCCGGCTCAAGGTCCGGATGAGCTCCTCGGCGTTGTCGGTGGCCGCCTTCATGGCCCGCTGCTTGAAGGCGTACTCCGACGCGGCGGCGTTCAAGAGCGCGGCGTAGACGCGAGCCTCGACGTAGCGGGGGATCAGGGCGTCGAGGATGACCGAAGGGTTCGGCTCCATCTCGTAGTCGGCCTTGGCCCCCTGGGCCGGGCTGCCGTGTCCGCCGTCGAGGATCTGGCGCTCGAGGGGGACCAGGGGTCGCCGGACGACCTCCTGGACGCCCGACGAGGCGAAGCGGGTGTACACGATCTCGATCGTGTCGGCCTCGCCCCGTTCGTACATCGCGATCACGGTGGCGGCGATGCGGCGGGCGTCGGCGTAGGTCGGGTTGTCCGAGAAGCCCGAGAACGTGGCGTCGATCCGGTAGCCGCGGAAGCGGAAGTAGCCCTCGACCTTGCGGCCCACCGTGATCAGGGAGTAGTCGAGGCCCTCGGTGACGCGGGCCTTCAGCTCGCCCTCGGCGGCCCGGATCACCCCGGTGTTGTAGCCGCCGCACAGGCCCCGGTCCGCGGCCACAGCGACGACGCAGGCCCGGCGAACCTCCTCCCGACCCTTCAGCAGGGGGCTGGACGCCTCCCCACCGGCGGCGGCCAGGTCCCGCACCACCTCGGTGATCTGGTCGGCGTAGGGCTGCGCCGAGTAGACCCGATGCTGGGCCCGCACGATGCGCGAGGCGGCGATCAGCTCCATGGCGCGCGTGATCTTCTTGGTCGCCTGGACGCTCTTGATCCGGCGTCGAAGGATGCGCTCCTGGCCTCCGGCCATCGTCGGTTCCCCTCGCCTACTCGGTCGCCAGGCGCTTGTCGCTGCGGGCTTCGCCGAGGGGTTCCGACGACGTCGCCGAGGCATCGGCCTCAGCGGCACCGGTCCTCTCGGCGAGACCGGCCACGAACGAGGCCTTCACGTCGGCCACCGCGTCGGCGAGCCCGTCGGGCAGGGTGCCCTGGTTGGCGATCACGGCCAGCATCGTCGCGTGGCGGGTGCGGAAGGCTTCGAGCAGGGCCAGCTCGAAGCCGTGCACCTCGGGCACGGGGAGGTCGTCGAGGTAGCCGTTGGTCCCGGCGAAGATCGACACGACCTGCTCGGCGACGGGCATCGGGCTGTTGAGGGGCTGCTTGAGCAGCTCCACCAGCCGGTAGCCCCGCTCGAGCTGGGCCTTGGACACCGCGTCGAGCTCGGAGCCGAAGGTGGCGAAGGCCTCGAGCTCGCGGAACTGGGCCAGGTCGAGCTTGAGCGTGCCCGAGACCGACTTCATGGCCTTGATCTGCGCGGCGCCGCCCACCCGGCTCACCGAGATGCCGACGTCGACCGCCGGCCGCACACCGGACTTGAACAGGTCGTCTTGGAGGTAGATCTGGCCGTCGGTGATCGAGATGACGTTGGTCGGGATGTAGGCGGACACGTCGCCGGCCTTGGTCTCGATGACCGGCAGGGCGGTCAGCGAGCCGGCGCCGCGCTCGTCGTTCAGCTTCGCGGCCCGCTCCAGGAGCCGGCTGTGGAGGTAGAACACGTCACCCGGGTAGGCCTCGCGGCCCGGTGGGCGGCGCAGCAGCAGCGAGAGCTGGCGGTAGGCCTCCGCCTGCTTCGACAGGTCGTCGTAGACGACGAGCGCGTGCTCGCTGTTCTCCATCCAGTGCTGGCCCATGGCGCAGCCCGAGTACGGAGCCAGGTACTTGAACGGCGCCGGGTCGGACGCAGCCGCGGTCACCACGACGGTGTAGTCCATCGCCCCGCGTTGACGCAGCGTCTCGACGGTCTGGGCGACGGTCGACTGCTTCTGGCCGATCGCCACGTAGATGCACTTCACCCCCAGCCCCTTCTGGTTGAGGATGGTGTCGATGGCGATCGTGGTCTTGCCCGTCTTGCGGTCGCCGATGATCAGCTCGCGCTGGCCGCGCCCGACCGGCGTCATGGCGTCGATCGCCTTGATCCCGGTCTGCAGAGGCTCGTGCACCGGCTTGCGGCCCATGATCGACGGGGCCTGGATCTCCAGGCGACGGTCGATCCCGCCCACGATCGGGCCCTTGCCGTCGACGGGCTCGCCCAGGGCGTTGACGACCCGCCCGAGCAGGGCGTCGCCGACGAGCACGGACAGGATGCGTCCGGTGGCCTTCACGGTCTGGCCCTCGTCGATGCCCTCGACCTCTCCGAGCACGACGGCCCCGATCGACTCCTCCTCGAGGCTGAGGGCGAGACCGAGGGTGCCGTTCTCGAACTCGAGCAGCTCGTTGACACCGGCGCCGGGCAGGCCCGACACCTTCGCGATGCCGTCGCCGACCTCGGTGATGCGCCCGACCGTGGTGGCCTCCATCGAAGGCACGTAGCCCTCGAGGTTCTTGGTCAGCGCCGCGGCGATGTCGATCGTTGAGATGGTGAGCTCAGCCATGGGGTTCCTTCACGAGAGGCGGGAGGTGAGCTGGTCGAGTCGGTTGCGGACGCTGCCGTCGATGACGACGTCGCCCACCTGAGCGACGATGCCGCCCATGATCGAGGGGTCGATGACGACCTTCACCTCGACCTGCTTGCCGGTCGCCGCGGCCAGCGCCGCAGCGAGCCGGGACCGCTGCTCGTCGGTGAGGGCGACCGCCGAGCGGACTTCGGCGACCGTGCGGTCCTTCTCGGTCGCGGCCCGGTTCACGACGCGGTCGATGATCGCCGGCAGGTCGTGGGCCCGGCCGGCGCCGACCACGAACGACACGAGCGACGTGGTGGTCGGCGACGCCTTCGCGCCGAGCAGGTCCTCCACGATGGCCTGCCGCTTGGCGGCCGGGATCATGGGATCGTTCAGGGTGTTGCGCAGCGAGTCCGAGGACTCGAGGGCGCGGGCGAAGCGGTAGAGCTCGTCTTCGACCTGATCGAGGCTGCCCTCGGCCCGCGCGACCTCGATCAAGGCCGTGGCGTAGCCGTCGATGCGATCGCTGGTCATGCGTGGCCTCCGATCGTGGCGATGGCGTCCTCGAGCAGGCGGTGACGGGTGGCGTCGTCGAGGGAGCGGATGACCACTTCCTCGGTCGCGGCGGAGGCGAGGCGGGCCACGTCGGCCTGGACCTCGGCCAGGACCCGTCCCCGGGACGCGACGAGGTCGGCTGCGGCCCGGGCCTCGAGGTCGGCGACCTCGGTCACGATCCGCTCGCGCCCCTCGGTCAGGAGCCGAGCAGCGTCCTCGTCGGCGGTCGCGAGGATCCGGGCCCGCTCGCTCACGATGTCACCCTTGGCGGCGCGGATGCGCTCGGCCTCGGCGCTCGCTTCGACGCGCGCCGAGGCCGAGCGCGCGAGCTCGTCGGCGATCCGCCCACTGCGCGCCGCCATGTACTTCTTCAGCGCCGGGACGGCGAACTTCCACAACCCGTAGAAGACCACGAGGCTGGCCAACCCGCCCCAGATGATCTCGTAGGGCTCCGGCCACCAGGTGTGCGGGGTGTGGGCGGGCTCCGGCGCCGACTCGGCGGCGAGGACCACCAAGCTGAGGGCGTTCATCGTGGGTCTCCGTTCATCGCCTGGTCCACGGCGGCACGTACGAGGGACGGATCCGGAGCAGCGCCGAGCGCCCGCGCCGCGGCGACCGTGGTCACCTGACGCACGGCCTCGGCGACCTGGCCCGACGCCGCCTCCCGGGCCGCCTGGGTCTCGGCCGCGGCCGCGGCCCGCTGTGCGGCGATCCGCGTGCTGGCCTGCGCCATCGCGTCGGACCGTTCCCGCTCGAGCTGCTGGCGCACGACATCGACGCGCTGTTGGCCCTCGGCGCGCACCTTGGCGATCTCGGCCTGGTACTCGGCGAGCTCGGACTGGGCGCCGGCGCGAGTCCGCTCCGCCTCGGCCAGGTTGCCCTGGACGTAGTCGGCCCGGGCGTCCATGGTCCGCTTCACGCGCGGGTAGAGCCAGAGGCGCACGAGCACGAGCAGCACGAGGAACGAGCCGGCGTACCAGCCGAGCTCCGCACCCGAGATCTTGATCGGGCTGGGGTCCTGCACGGTGGTCGTCGTCTCGGCCGGTGCGGTGGTCGTCGATGCGGCACCCGCCTGCGCGAGGAGGTGGACGGTGACGACGTGTCCGTCGGCGATCGACGCAATGGCTCGTGCCATCAACGGCTCCTGGGGGACGACATGGGATGAGAGGGCGCCACGACCTGGGGCTCAGGTCTTGACGAGGAAGACCACGACGAAGCCGATCAGGGCGAGGGCCTCGGTGAAGGCGATGCCGAGGAACATGGTCGTGCGGACCATGCCCGCCGACTCGGGCTGGCGGGCCATGGCCTCGACGGCCTTGCCGACGATGTAGCCGATGCCGATGCCGGGGCCGATGGCGGCGAGGCCGTAGGCGAATCCGGCAAGGTTGCCGGAGACACCGGTGGTGGCCGCAAGCAGGGCGATCAGGGACATGGGGTTTCTCCTGTGCTCGTGTGGTTGGAGATCAGTGCTCGGGGTGGGCGGAGCTGCCGATGTAGACGGCGGTCAACATCGCGAAGATGTAGGCCTGCAGGAAGGCGACGAGGACCTCGAAGGTCGTGAGGAAGATCAGCATCAGGACCGGGAGGACGAAGAAGGGCTTCAGCCACGTCACGCTGGTGGTCAGCAGCGAGTCCGTCATCAGGGCGAAGGTGAACAGCAGGATGTGGCCGGCCATCAGGTTGGCGAAGAGACGGACGGCGAGCGAGAAGGGCCGCACGAGCAGGGTCGAGACGATCTCGATGAGCCCCACGAGGGGCTTCAGGAAGAACGGCACGCCGGGAGGCCAGGCCAGGTGGGCGAAGTACCTGAGGCCCTGGTGCTTGATGCCCACACCGATGAAGGTGATCCAGACCAGCAGGGCCAGGAAGGCCGGTCCGGCGAGCCGGGCGTTGGCCGGCATCTGGATGGTCGGGACGACGCCGGTGATGTTCGTGAGGAACACGAAGCTGAAGATGGTCAGCAGGAACGGGGTCCACGCCAGGCCGTCCGCGCCCATCGTCTGCATGATCACGCCGTTCTGGATGAACTCGACGACGGTCTCGCCGAAGTTCTTGAACCCGGTGGGCGCCGCGACGGCCTGGCTGCGCCCGGCCAGGAAGAGCACCACGATCGTCACGAGCGCGGCCAGGACCACGATGACCGAGATCTTGTTGGTGCCCTTGGCGAACTCCTGCCAGACCAGGATGTGCGACAGCGGGGGGAAGTTGAGGTCGGCGTACATCACGTCCTCGTGCGGGGAGAGGCGGGCTTCAGACCCGGGAAGGCGAGGGAGGCCGAGACGTAGCGGGTCTCCCAGAACAACAGACCCAGATGGGTGATGATGAGCGTCACGCCGAACGCGCTGCGGTGGAACCAGGCGTCGTCGCGGATCAGCACGATCGTCACGGCGATCAGGATCAGCCTCAGCAGGTAGCCGAACAGGATCGCCCCCATCATCGCCCCGAGCGAGATGCGGGCGGTCACCGTGATCAGCCCGGCGGCGAGCAGGAAGTTGGCGCAGACGAGGGCCACGGCGAGCCCGGCCGAGACGGCACCGTCGGCGCCGGCGAGGAGCGCGAACGCCACGATGAGCACGGGGGCGACCAGCAGTCCGCGCCTGGCCAGGTCGAACGCGATGGAGCGTTCGGTGTTCGGCTCGGCGACGGCGGTGCCGGCGCTCACACCGGCTCCTTGTGGCGGAGCCGCCCCACCATGGCCCCGACCAACGCGATCGTCGCCCGGGTGACGCTCGGCACCGGTGGCTGCGCCGGGCGGGAGCCGGAACGAGCCGACGGCAGTTCGGCCTCGTGACGGCGCATCTCGATGTCGTAGGCGTACCAGAGCCGTGCCGTCTGTCCGACGACGGCCAGCACCATGAACACGGCGAGGAGCACCGGCGCGGTGCCCGCAAGGCGGTCGAGGAGCCAGCCCGCACCACCGAAGACGGCCATGGTCAGGACGAACTCGAACCCGCGGTTGAGGGTGTCGCTGAAGCCTCGGTTCAGGTCACGCTGGTCTCGTACGACGTCCACCGGATCCCTTCGAGGCCGCGCCGGGTGGGCTGGGACAGAGATTGTGAAGCGATTCGCAATCTAGGGAAACGGCGCCTCGGCCTGCAACTTCGCCGGCGTGCGGCCCGGCCTCGTGCGCCGCCCCCTCGGGCGGCGGCGGGGGCCGCGGTGGGAGCCACTGCGGGGCGGACCCCGGCGATCGGCTCGTCCGCTCTAGAAGGCGCCCCGACGAAGCAGCACCATCGGCAGGGTCTTCGCGATGATGGCCAGGTCGGTGGCGAGCGACCAGTTGTCGACGTAGTACAGGTCCAGTCGCTCGTAGTCCTGGAACGAGGAGTTGCTGCGGCCGCTCACCTGCCACATCCCGGTGATGCCCGGCTTGACCCGGAGCCGGCCGTGCAGATCGGCGCCCCAGGCGGCCATCTCGGCGGGCAGAGCCGGCCTGGGGCCCACCATCGACATGTCGTTGCGCAGCACGTTCCAGAGCTGGGGCAGCTCGTCGATGGAGAGCTTGCGCAGGAGGCGCCCGACCCGGGTCACCCGCGGGTCCTCGCGCATCTTGAACAACGGGCCGTCGGCCTCGTTGCGCTCGCGCAGGTCGATGAGCTGGGTCTCGGCGTCGCAGACCATCGTGCGCAGCTTCAAGACCTTGAACAGCCGGCCGTTGCGGCCGACGCGCTGCTGCTTGAAGAGCACCGGCCCCCGGGAGTCGATCTTGATGGCGATCGCCGCGACGAGGAGCACCGGTGAGGTGACGAGAAGGCCGAACGAGGCGAGGGCCACGTCCTGGGCGCGCTTGGCCCGGGCCCGCCAGCCCGAGCGCTGGACCGGTTCGATGTACATCACCGGCATCCGCCCGAGGGGCCGCACCACGAGGCGGTTGCTGGCCACGTCGACCAGGGTCGAGGACAGCTCCACGTGGACGCCCTGGTCGGTCAGGACGCGGATGAGGCGGTTCGAGGTCTCGTGGTCGACCGCCGTGGCTGCGATGATGACGCCGGTCGCGCCGGTGCGCTGGACGGCCTCGAGCGTCTCTCGGACGGTGGCCGACGCCGCAGAGCGGTCGTTGCTGCGAGCCGAGGAGTCCACGAAGCTGCGCACGTCGTAGCCGAGATCGGGGCTGGTCGCCAGCATCGCCGCGATGGCGTCGGCCTCGGCGTTGTCCCCGACGACCACGACCGGGCGCACGAGCTGGCCCCTGGCGCGCAGCCGCCGGAAGAACAGCCGCACGACGGAGCGCTCGACGGCCACCAGGCCGAGCGCGAGGACGAACACGAGGCCGGCGAGCGAGCGCGGCACGTCGATCTTGGTCACGAACGACGCGAGCGCGATGGCGACCACTCCCAGTGCGCACCCGTTGGCGATCCGGCGCAGCTCGTCGAGGGGCCGCGACACGAACCGGGAGGTGTACAGGTGCGACGAGGCGAACACCACGAGCCACAGCGGCGACACGATGAGCACCAGCGCCAGGGCCTTGCGGTCCGAGGCGGCCGCCGCCGAGGCCAGCGACGCAGGCGTCGACGCTTCGTGCATCAGCCTGGCGATCACGTAGGCGATGACGAACGCGGTGACCAGCGTCACGTAGTCCAGGGTCACCAGGAGCGGCTTGAGCAGGGCGCGCGAGCGACGCCGGCGGGGCGCAGAGGTGGGGGCTGCGGACGTCTCCTCGGCGTACGCGACCGACACCGGACGCTCGGACATCGTCGTCATCGCGCGAACCACCGCATGGTCTCCACCCGCCACGCACCGTACCGACCGGGGGCCGTGGCCTCAAGCAGAAACACCGTTCTGTAATCCACCGTTCTCCCGCCCCTGTCGTGCCCGTCGACCGCCGTCAACACACGCCGGACCCGCACCGCCGGTCGACGGGCCGATCTGCCCGCCAGGTCCGCTCGTTCGTGAGTGTATCGCGCGCAGAGTGGTCACATCGATGGGTCGTCGGCCCCAGCGCGGGCCCGGCGCACCTGGGGGTGCAGCACGGTGTAGAGCACGAGCCCGAGCGCGGCGATCCCGAACGGCACGATCGCGTTCCCGGTGCCGTTGTTGTAGGCGGGGAACAGCACGAACGCCGACAGCAACGCCGTCCACCCCCACAAGATGACCACGCTGCGGCGTTGCCCGTGTCCGAGCCTGATCAGGCGGTGATGGAGGTGCTCCTTGTCCGCCTCGCTCCAGGCCTTGCCCCGCGTCGCCCGGCGCACGACAGCGAAGACGGTGTCGAGCACCGGGACGCCGAGCACCACGAGGGGGATGAACAGCGGGGCGAAGAAGAAGTACTTCTGGCCGCTGAAGGGCTGCCACACGCGGCCGCCGACCACGCTCGTGGACGCCGCCATCAGCAATCCCAGCAGCAGGGCCCCCGAGTCCCCCATGAAGATGCGGGCGGGGTTGAAGTTGTGGGGGAGGAAGCCCAGGCACATGCCGAGCACGATGACGGCCAGCAGCGGCCCGATGCTGCGGGGGTCCAGGATCGCCACCTCCGGAGCCTGCAGGCGGGTGCTGTAGAGGAAGAAGGCGCCCGCGGCGATGGCGGTGATGCCGGCGGCGAGGCCGTCGAGGCCGTCGATCAGGTTGATGGCCGTGCTGATGCCGAGCACCCAGAGCACCGTGACGAGCGGGAGCCACTCGTTGGAGAGCACGAGCACCCCGAGGAACGGGACCTTGAAGGAGAACATGGTGACCCCGAACCACCACAGCATCGAGGCCGACAGGACCTGGCCGGCCACCTTGGCCGGCGCCGAGAGCTCGCGCAGGTCGTCGGCGGCCCCGACCGCGACCATCACGACCGCGGCCAGGAACACCCCGAGCGGCTCCGAGGACGTGTCGAAGATCTCGTGGAAGCGGCCCATGCGCCACGCGACCGCCAGGGCGACGGCGAAGCCGGCGAACATCGCCAGCCCGCCCATCGTCGGCGTCGGGCGCTCGTGGACCCGCCGGTCGTCGGGTTGATCGACCGCTCCGACCCGCAGGGCCACGTGGCGCACGAGGGGCGTGACCACGAACGTCGTCACTGCGGCCACCCCACCGACGATGGCGTAGCCCCCGTATTGCGGCATCGCTTCGAGGTTAGGGCCGCCGGCGCACCGGCGGCGCTCAGGGACCGACGTAGCTCGTGACGGCCCGGACCGGTGCCGGGATCACGTGACCGCCGAGCGACCCGAAGAAGGGCTGGTCGGAGAAGTCGAAGATGCCGCCATCGGCCCCCACCATGAGGTAGCCCTCGCCGAAGGGCACCATGCCCACGACGGGGGCGTTCAGGTGGGTCCCGCCCATCGAGCCGTGGAACGCCGCGTCGAAGCTGAAGATCCCTCCGTCGCCGGCCACGAGCCAGTAGCCGACGCCTTTCGGGTCCGGTACGAGCGATCCCACCGGGGAGTTCAGATGGGTACTGCCCATGGAGCCGTAGAACAGCGCGTCGCCGTAGGTGAAGATGCCCCCGTCGGAGCCCACCATGTAGTAGCCACCACCGGTGGCGGTGGGGATGGCGTGGACGATGGCACCGTTGGGGGCGATGCCCTGCGCCACCAGGTCGCCGTAGGTCGGGGCGTCCCCGTAGGGAACGGCACGGCCGACGTCGGTGAACAGCCAGTAGCCCCGGCCGTCGTGGGTCGGGGTCATCGCCGTGACCGCCTCGCCACGTCGAAGCACCGGCGCCGGACCGAGCACGGTGGCGTCACCGAAGGCGTGCACCCGCCCGGCGGTGTTCACCGTCCAGTAGCCGTTGCCCGACGGCGTCGCCTCGATGTCCACGACATCGGCGTCGAGGACCTGGCCGTAGTTCTGGACGCTGCCGAAGGCGTACACCCGACCGTCACGGTCGACCATCCAGTACCCCGAGCGCAACGAGCCCCCCTGGGTCAGGAACTGGCTGTGGCCCAGGATCTCGAAGCCCGACAGGACCGGAGCGCCCTTGATCGACTGCAGGGTCAGGTGCAGCACCCCACCCGTGACCCGTACGACCCCGGTGCGCTCGATCCCGACGAAGGGACCCCCCGCGGCGGTCCGCACGTCGAGGTCGCCGACGACGGGCTGCCCCTCGGCGAACACCCGCAGGCGCCGGGCCCCGGGGGCCACGGTCGGGTCGAGCTCCGCGAAGTAGAGCCGGACCTCGTAGTCACCCGGGGGCACCGGCACGGACCACGACGTCTCGCCCTGACGCTGGGTCTGGAACAGCGAGGCGGGGACGCCGACGGGATGGTCGGTGATCGGGGCGGTCGACGAGACGACGGTGCCCCCGCCGGCCGGATCGGCCGACCACGGGGCCAACGGGTCGGCGATCCCGCCCGATCCGGCGGCGACGCGGCTCAGCACCGGCCGCTCGCACGTGATCGCGGCAATCGT
>Ga0209048_10003802_pt1 | contig 14582 bp, 8 predicted proteins | sample FrelakmetCRP12CR_FD_187146 | JGI IMG/M metagenome (GOLD analysis project Ga0209048, IMG submission 187146) | Freshwater lake sediment microbial communities from the University of Notre Dame, USA, for methane emissions studies - CRP12 CR (SPAdes)... | ecosystem: Environmental > Aquatic >... | reverse complement strand
GCCGACGGTGCTCACCAGCGGGGCGCAGTACACGGGCTTCCAGACTCGGCCGCGGGCGGCGGCGGGAACCTACAACGTGGCCGATGCGGCGCACCCGGCCACCGGCGACTGCTCGCAGTGCCATAGCGGGACCAATTACTTCACTGCGCAAGCCAAGCCGAACGGCCACATTCCGACGCAACAGGCGTGTGCGACTTGCCACGTGGTCTCGGGTGACTACTCGGTCGCAGGACTCACGACCAACATGACGGCGCTGCACACGGGTATCACGAGCAACTGCATCGCCTGCCACGCCGCCGGTAGCGGGGCCGGACCTTTCGCCGGCTGTACCACGCAAGCTTCGTGCGCCTCGCCGCCTTCGCTCACCTACCAACCCAAGACGACGCCCCTCTTGGCTGGCGGTTCAGCGACCGCGCCATCTGCTTCGACCCACGTTCCCGCGGTAGGCATCACCTGCGAGAAGTGTCACTCTGCCGCAGTGTTCACGTCGTTCGCGGGCATGAACATGAAGGGGAACACGACCGCACATACGGCTGTCAGTGCCGCAACCTGCGAAAGCTGCCACGAGTACCCCTACGTCTGGTACGGCGTGACCATCATGACCCCGGGATCGACAAGCCACCACGGCCGCAAGGCCGGTCAGGACTGCATCAGCTCGGGGTGCCACAAGACAAGCTATTCGCAGTTCAGCACCGAGGCACGCGTGCGCCCGGTGATGCGTTCCGCAGTGATTGCCGGGACGCCGCGCTTGCTGCCCGACGGCATGACGCTGCCAGCAACGAACGCCGGAGTTGCGCAGGGTTTCGACCACCAGGGGGTGCTGCCTGGCCAATGCCAGACCTGCCACAACGGCCAGGCCGCCAAGGGTCAGCCGGTCAAGCATCTCGTGACGCGGGTATCGTGCGACAGCTGCCATCGCACGACGGCCTGGATCCCGGCCCAGTTCAGCCATCAAGGCGTGCTGCCTGGCCAATGCCAGACCTGTCACAACGGTGCCTCGGCTACCAGCAAGCCATCGGGGCATTTCGTCACGGCCCGCTCGTGCGATGCCTGCCACCGCACGATCGGCTGGGTGCCGCTACTCTATTCGCACGTGTCTGCGCTCTACAGGCCGCAGCCCGACAGGACGAGCTGCGTCAGTTGCCACGTCACGAACGGCGAGATCATTCCTCGGCAGCTCCGGGGCACTCCGAGACCCAAGCCCATCCCGGTGCCATAGGAATGGCCAAGTATTCGACCGCAGGCGCAAGCAATCGCGTATCTGGCGCTGTCAGGGCGTGTCAAGACGTTGCCCAAGGCCTGAACGTCATGACTGAGCTGTACCGTGAGTGCCCTGGACATGGTTGAACCGGGCCGAGGCTTGTGCCGGTGGTGGCTCGGCGTCGCACTGATGCTCGCGCTGCTGGATGGGCATGCCCAAACCCTTGACGACGTGAGCGTCAGCGCGCAAGGCGACGACATCGTTGCGCAAATCGTGTTCAACGCGAGGGTCCAGTTCCTGCAGCAGTCCCCGGTCCCGCCGGCCGACCTTTACCGCATCACCTTCAACCTGGTGGCCGGTGACGAAGAGGTCGTCAGGCAGACGGCACAAGAATCGAGGCGGGTCGCTGCCAGGGGAGCAATGCCAGAGCTCACGTTGACTTATGCGCCATCGCCCGGCCGTCCCGTCAAGACATTGACGTTGAAGCTGAGCGAGCGCGCGATGGCCAACGTGCGGCAAGGGCCGTCGTCGCGTGTGATTGAGATCGTATTCGTCGGCTTGGCGGCGCCGAGCCTGACATCGGCGTCGCCGCCTGCACCGCCAACTGCACCGCCAAGTCCGCCTCCAAGTTCACCACCAATTGCACCCGCGTCGTCCGACAAGCGCTACGCCGTGATGCTGCAGAGTGTTCCCGCGACGGAACTCGACCGCTTGCTTCCGGTGCCGAGTCGCTTTGAGCGCTATGAGGTGTTCGGAAGCAACCTCATGGTCGGGGGCGTGGCGACTGTGGAAGTCAACATCGGCTACTTCGCCACGCCGCAGGAAGCCGAGGCGGTGCGGCGCGAGGCGCTCGCGCGGTTTCCGCAGGCGGTGGTCTTGGACCTTGCCACGCGCAGGGGCGATGCGCTCGCTACCGAGCCGCCTGTAGCGAAGGGGACGACAGCGGTTCCCTTGGAACCGATTGCTGCGGCCTCGCTCCCCGCAGCGCCCGGCCCAAGCCGAGTGCCAGAGCCGGTGCCAGAGCCAGCACCAGCACCAGCACCAGGACCAACCCAACCGGTCGCTGCACCGACGGCGGTGCCGGAGGTCGAGGCGCGAGCATCGGATCTGATGGCGCGCGCACGGGAAGCTCTGGGTGCCCGCAAGAATGAAGACGCAATCAACGACCTGAACACGCTGCTGCTCTTGCCACCGAATCGGTTTTCGCAAGAGGCCCAGGAACTGATCGGCGTCGCCTGGGAGCGCACGGGGAATGTTCGTCGAGCCCGCGTGGAGTACGAGCTCTACCTGAGGCTGTACCCGGACGGCGAAGGCGCCCAGCGCGTCGGCCAGCGCCTCGCGTCGCTTGAAGGCATATCGGCCGCGCCGGCCGACGTTGCCAAGACGTCGACAGGAGAGGCGCCGGCCACCGAACGCGCGGGAAGCCGGTTCAACGGCAACATTGCACAGTACTACTACGGCGGCAAGGCGCGAAGCCAATCACTGGTCAACATTGCAGCAGGCATCGACCAGTCCACGCTGACGAAGACCACGGAATCTGCCATCGTCACCAACCTCGACCTGGGCGGGCGCTATTCCACGGCCGAAGCAGAGACGCGCGTAGTGGTTCGGGGTACCGCTTCGGCCAATCTTGCGTCCACCTCGCATGTTTCTAGCCTGTTGAATACCGCATACCTGGACTACAGGCGCAGCGAGAGCGGCTTGGCCGTGCGCGTCGGCCGGCAGACACCGACCGCGGGAGGCTTGCTGGGGCTGTTCGATGGCGCGTCCGTGACGGTTCCGGTGGGTCAGGGCTTCAAGGTCGACCTGATGGGCGGCGTGCCAGCCAATCCGCTCTTGTCCGCACCCTCGCAGCAGCTGCTGGCGGCGATGGTCGAAGCCGACAACATCCTGGATCATTGGGGCGGCGACCTCTACCTGATTGACCAGACGACGGAAGGTTTCGCCGACCGGCGTGCGGTGGGTGCGGAGGTACGCTACTTCGACGAACTGCTGTCCGTCTACTCGCTGCTGGACTACGACACGCTGTTTCGCAAGGTCAACGCATTTACCTTGCAGGGTTCGTTTCAGGCTCCGTGGCAGAACACGGTCACCGTGCTGGTGGATTCGCGCAAAGCGCCTTCGTTGCAGATGACGAATGCCCTGATCTCCTCGGGCGCGACATCCCTGAAGGAGTTGTTGCAGATGCAAACGCTGGAACAGGTGCGCGAGACAGCGCTGATGACCACAGCCGAGGCCAGGCAGGCGCTGCTGAGCGTGTCCCGGCCGCTCAGCCAGAATTGGCAGGCCGCGGTGGACCTGCGCTACAGCGAGATCGGCGCGTTGCCCGCGGTGGGTAACTTCGACGCGACGCCCGCAACCGGCGGACAGTATGGAGCCACTTTGCAGGTGACCGGCTCGAACCTGTACTCGTCGCGAGACGTCAACAATTTCAACCTGAGCGTGCTGTCGACGCCCTTCTTCAGAGGCGCGCAAGTGTCCTACAACAACCTCACCGGACTGCGTGGCAACGATGTCACGCTCGAGCCGGCATTGCGCTTCTACGGCCAGCGTGACAACCAGGGTGTCAAGCTGTACCGTGCTTCGCCCGGCTTGCGTGCGTCCTATCGCCTCTCGAGTCACACCAGCCTGCTTGGCGAGGGCCTCGTCGAGCATTCCAGGACGGATGGCCCTGTCAACAGCGGCACGATCAATTCAGTATTCTTCTATCTTGGCTATCGCTATGAGCTGTATTGAAGCGGCCCGCGATCGTCGGTTGAGGCGGATCGTTGCGGTCACCTGCACGGCTGCAGCCCTCTTCACTGCGCCAGCAGCACAGGCGGTGCTGGGCGGCGATGCTTCGACGATTGGTGACGACGAATTGCGATTGAAGGGCTTGCGTCGCCAATCTGCGGCGCTGCGGCCGCAAATCCTGACGCGTGAGATCGCCATGGCCGATGGCTCGAGCATCCGGGAGTTCGTCGCTCCCAACGGAATCGTGTTCGCGGTGGCCTGGAGCACGCGCTTCAAGCCGAACCTGGAGTCTCTGCTCGGCACGCACGCCGCCGGGTATGCCGCTGCGGCGAGCGAAGCGTTACGCGCGCCGGGCATTAGGCGCAGCGTCGTGTTGCAACGCGGCGACCTAGTCGTGCACTCGACGACGCACCTGAACGTGTTCGTTGGCAAGGCGTACCTGCGCTCCCTTGTTCCGCAAGGCGTTGGCGTCGATGAACTGCGTTGATCGATTGGCGGCGGCAGCGGTCGCGATCGTGCTCGCTTTGCTCGTGGCGGGCTGCGGTGGCGGCAGCTCGACCGAGACCAAACTCATCGGCGGCGGCATCGGCGGCGGTAGCGGCGCGACGGTGGTGTCGCTCGACGCGCCCACCGGTCCCAACACGACGGAGATCGTGGTCGATTCGGGGCCTGAATCTGGCTTCTCGCTCGGCGCGGCCAACATTCCCTACGTGACCGTGACAGTGTGCACGGCGGGTTCGTCAACTGACTGCGTCACGATCGACCATGTCTTTCTCGATACCGGATCGGTCGGGCTTCGCGTCCTCAAGAGCGTGGTTGCCAAGCTCTCGCTACCGCCGATCCTGGCACCCGCGACCCTGCCGGGCACGGCGACCGCCGGTCACGCCGTCGAGTGCTATCCGTTCGTGCTCGGCGCCGTGTGGGGGGGGCTCGCCAGCGCCGACGTGCGCATCGCAGCGGAACTCGCCAGCTCACTGCCTGTACAGCTTATCGACGACTCCGACCCGCCGAGCGACCCTGTGCCGGCCGACTGCATCGCGTCCGCCAACGGAGGGCTGCTGACTTCCTCGGCGTCCTTGCAGGCCAATGGCATTTTGGGTGTCGGCATGATCGCCTACGACTGCGGACTCACCTGCACCACCGGCAGCTACACCAGCGGCTACGCGCTCTACTACTCGTGCCCCGAAGGCGGCAGCGGTGCATGCGTCCCGACTGGCCTCGCCGCGGCGATGCAGATGCAGAATCCGGTGGCACATTTCGCGCTCAACAACAACGGAACGGTCATCGCGATGCCGGCGCTGCCAGATCTCGGTGCTGGCATTGCCAAGGGACGCCTGGTGTTCGGGATCGGGACGCAGTCGAACAACCAGCTTCCATTGACGGCCAAGATATATTCCGTCGACGCGAACCCGGCGAGTGCGACCTACCTGTATCTGAACACCACGGTCGGTACCACGGTCTACGCCGATAGCTACATCGACAGTGGATCCAACGCGCTGTTCTTCGACGATGCCAGCGTGGCGCAGGGCTGCCAGAGTTCGGCCGGATCGACCGGCGGCTGGTACTGCCCGCCCTCGATGCTGACGCGGACCGCGACCGTTACGGGTGCAACGGGCACGTCGGGAAGGGTGGACTACTCGGTTGCGAATGCGGATGCGCTCTTCAGTACCTCGAGCGTTGCGTTCGCGAATCTTGCCGGTTCCGTGACGCAGGGCTCTAGCACGTTCGTCTGGGGGCTCCCCTTCTTCTACGGACGGACCGTGTTCACGTCGATATGGGGTCAGGCGCTCTCGCCCAATGGCCCGTGGAACGCGTTCTAACGTCGCTGTCTCGCGGCGACGATTGCGGCCACGCCGATCAGCAGCAGCAGGACGAACAGCGGGTCGGTAGCGCCACCACCCGAACCCGACGGCATGGGCAGAAGTGCTGGCGTTTTCGGCGTGCTGCTTCCGCTTAGGCCGGCGAAGGCAGCGATACCACCCCGGGTCGCCGCGTACAGCGTGCTGCCATTGGCGTGCAGCGTATGCACCTCCATCGACGGCAGCGCACTGGTTCCAGAACCATTGAACGGCGTCCATGAGAATGCGCCGCCTGCTGGGCTGACGAAGATGCCGTTGCTTCCGGTAGCCGCGTAGATCGAGGTGCCGTCGCTGTAGAGGCTGTTGATCGCGCCGAAGGCATCCGAGATCTGCTGCTCCGGGTCCGGGTTCGTGTTCGCCGAGGCCCAGCCCGAGTCTGCCGAGGCGTACAGCACGAGGCCGCCGTTGGTGGCTGCAAGCAGGCTGTCGCCGACCAGCAGCAGGCTGGTGATTCGGTCGGTGCCGGTCGGGCTGATTCCGAACTGGCTCCAGACGGCCGTGCCAGCCGTTGCGCCGGCCTCACTCGCCGTGTAGACGATGTTGCTATCGTTCGAATCGATCGTGCCGGCATAGAGGGCGCCACCCGTGACCAGCAAGGTCCTCACGCTTGCGCCGGTCAACCCGGCCGCGACCGGCAGTGCGGTGTCCGGGGCACCACTGAGCGGGACGGCGTACAGGCCGTCGTCGGTGCCGACGAAAATCGCGTTGGTTCCGAGCGCCAGCGCGCCCACCCGACCTACGAAGGTGCCGGCAGTGACCGCCGACCAGCGTGCGCTGGTCGGCGAGAAGGCGAGCAGTCCCTGCGTGGTGGCCGCGTACAGCACCGAGTGAGCGTTGTCGGCCACCAGCGAGAGGACCTGCTCCCCGCCGCCGAGCGCGGTGTCGATGTGGGTGGCAGTCCACGACGAACCGCCATCGGGGCTGTAGAGCACCTCGACGTACTGGTTTCCCACGGCAGCTGCATATAGCGTCGAGCCAAGGACCGCGGAGTCGACGATGTTGGCGTTGTTCAAACGCAGGTTGTTGCCGCCCGCGAGGGCGCTCGCCGGCCCGTTGCTCGCGCTCCAGCTCACGCTCTTCGCCAGCGTGGCCACGCTAGTCGTTGCGATGCCGTAGCCGGTGCCCACGAACAGCGCCGAAACTGACGCTCCAGGGCTCTGCCCGATCGCGAAGGCGTTTGCCGAGGACGTTACCCCGAGACTGCCTGTCGCCGCGAAAGTGACACCATCTAGGCTCACGAAGGCACCCTGGTCCGTGCCCAACATCACCTGCGGAGCGCCGCCCACGGCGATCGGAACGGACAGGAACGCGTTGCAGCTGAATGCGTACGTGCCCGACGAGGCGACCATGGCCGGCGACCACTTGGCCTGCGCATCCAGCGGGTTGCCTGAATAGAAGACCGTACCGCCGCTGCAAGCATAGGCCTGTTGGAACTCCGAGCTGTAGGCTAGCGCCGTCACCGGGTTGACGGCGAGCGATGCGGAGCCGTCGCCGTTGACCCAGTTGAGCCCAATGTTGACGAGGTCGATAGATGCGGTGACTACGCTGTTGCCCACGCCCACGATCAGCGAGGCTGGCGTGAGGGCGGCCGCCGTCGGCACGATCGCCAACGCACCCACGGCCGTGCCGGCTGGTCCAGGCAGCGGGACGAAGGTCCATGCCGAAGGCGGCCCACCGTTGGCGCTGGTCTGGGCGACATAGATGCCCGGCGTGGCTCCCTCGTCTTTCCGACTGGTCGCTGCGAACAGACGGTGGGTGTTCGGGTCGAACGCGAGCAGCGTAATTGGCGTCGCGGATGCGGTCGATGTGAGAGGCGCCCACGCGGGCGTCGCGCCGGGGACCGTGTAGAAAAGGCCTGCTGCCGTGGCCGCGTAGACGACCTGCCCGTCGGTGGCCAAGTCGTAAGTCGCGTACAAGGTCTGGCGGCCGATTGCCGTCGAGGCTGGTAGCCCGGCGCTGGCGGACGTCCAGGTTACGCCAGCATCGGTGCTGACGAAGACGCCGTTTTCTGGTGTTCCAGCATAAAGCGTCGACGGCGAGACTGGACTGGTCAGGATGGTGGTCACCGTGCCGCCGGGTGGACCGATCGCGTCCCACCCCGCCTCGGCCCGACCATGCGCAAAGCCGGCGAGCAGGCTGACCACCGCGGCCAGGGCGGAGACACGCCCGAACAGTTCACTCCGACCCGCACAGCATCGACGCAGCGCGAGAGAGAAGACGCCAATCCGGGTCGTCATTGTCGTCAGCATGGAAGGGCATCCTTGCAGGGCGATGGCAGCTGGAAATTTTGCACCGACCTGAACAGTGCATGCCTACGTCGCAAACAAAATATTGCAAACAAGTTCTCTGTTTGTGGGCTCGTGACGCATCAGTGACAATTCGCAACATATTTGCGAGCGAATGTGGGTCAAGTTCCCATCTGAATGCGCCCAGCGGCAAGTTCTTCTTCCATTCGCACTCGAATGTCTTCTCGAAGGAAACTGTGTTGGGATGCGCCGTTGGTCTCGGCGTTCCGGTCGTGGCGGCAGGCGTCCAGCGAGACACTGTGACGCTGTAGTTCCGCATTAGCTCAACCGTGCGAACGCTCGCCGTGCGCGACCGGGGCAACCTTCCAAGAGCGCTCAAGGCGGGCGAGCGTGTCGTGGCCCAGGGGCCGCGGGGGAAGACGGCCTGCTTGTAGACCGTGAACTACAGTCCGAACACGACGAGAATTACTGGCCACCGAGGTGGCCGATGCGCTGAAGCGCGCGCGGGCAACGAGATACAGACGAATGCGGTGGTGAAGGAACTCAGGTGGTGCTGACGGTGGCGCTCGAACTTGGGGCGAACCTGCTGACTACCGCTGCCAGTCCATTAATCGGTAACAAGCCCAGCGCGCCGGCGCACTTCGCCGGTTGAGCAATTCAATTTCAATCGAGGCGTCTACGTGACAAGCAACGTTCTGATCTATCTGGTGGTCATCCTGGTCATTCTGCTGGTGTACACGCGTCGGCATAAGCGAATGGAGAGTATGCACATCGACGATCTGCAGCAGGCGATCGCGAGCGGCATGTCCGAGCCGCAGTCGCTGCACCCGGTGATCGATCCCTTGCGCTGCATCGGTTCGGGCTCGTGCGTCCGAGCGTGTCCGGAACAGGCGATTGGCATCATCAAGGGCAAGGGGGTCCTGACGAACGGTGCCGCATGCATCGGGCACGGCGCTTGCCTCAAGGCCTGCCCGGTCGAGGCCATCAAGTTGGTATTCGGTACCGACAAGCGCGGTGTCGATATTCCTAGCGTGCAGCCGAATTTCGAAACCAACGTGCCAGGCATTTTCATCGCGGGGGAACTCGGCGGCATGGGTCTCATCCGCAAGGCCGCGGAGCAGGGCCGTCAGGCTGTGGACTCGATCCGGGCGCGCAAGGTGGCGGCTGAGGCTGACTACGACGTCGTCATCGTAGGCGGTGGCCCAGCGGGCATCTCGGGAGGGCTGACGGCGATTCAGCACGGCCTACGCTACAAACTCATCGAACAAGAGGATTCGCTCGGCGGCTGTGTCTATCACTACCCGCGCAACAAGATCGCTATGACGGCGCCGGTCAAGCTCGCCTTGGTGGGGTCTGTGAAATTGGGTGAGATCCAGAAGGAAAGGCTGCTTGAGTTCTGGCACGAAGTCGTGGCGAAGACTAAGTTGGAGCTCTCGTTCCGCGAGCGGATGGAAGACCTCGAGCAAAGGGCCGACGGTACGTTCGTCGTCCATACCAACAAGGGCGCGTATCTCGCGAGGTCCGTGTTGCTTGCAATCGGGCGCCGCGGCTCGCCACGCAAGTTGGATGTGCCCGGCGAGGAGTCGGCGAAGGTCGTGTACAGGCTGATCGATGCCGAGCAGTACCGCAACATGGCTGTGGTGGTCGTGGGTGGCGGAGACAGCGCTCTCGAGGCCGCCATTGCAGTGTCGGAGCAGCCCGGGACGAGCGTCGCTTTGATCTATCGCGGTGATGCCTTTGCGCGCGTCAAAGCGAAGAATCGGCTGAGGCTCGAGGAACAGCAGCGTGCCGGTCGGATCCGCGTAATGCTCGAATCACAAGTTGTCTCTATACAACAAGAAGGCGTTACGGTCTCGTGTCGAGGCAGTACTGAAGACCTCAGAAACGATGCGGTCGTAGTATGCGCTGGAGGGGTACTTCCGACGCCACTTCTCCAGAGGATTGGAATCGAGTTCGAGACCAAGTTCGGCACTTCATGACTGCCCGGGCATTCGAAGCAGAAAGTGTCCCTGCACGTGGTGTACGGACGCGGCCCAGGAGTGTCGAGCTGCACGTATTGCCCGTCACCCCGCAGCACACAGCAGAGTCACACGCGCATCGCTACGGGCTTGGCGGCTCGGCAGCAAGTTCCTCCTAGAGGCTCCTCCGTTTCATGATTACGCATACGTAGGCCATCGGCGCCGAAGTGCCAAAGTTCCTGGGAACGTGCACCAGCCCGACGCCGACTTTTCAAGGGGCACCTCTAGATGAAGGAAGCTGCTGTTCGCCACCGGCGGCTTCGTGGCAGACCAATCTCGATGTCTACGCGGGTAAGGGTGACCGCGCGATCACGTCTAGCTCAATTGCCGCTCGGCGCTGAGCTGCTCCGAACCTGTCGTTCACCACTATGGGCGATTGACCATAAGCTACTGCCTGATCCTTAGTTCAGAAGCGGCCTCGACACCGTAAGGAAGAAGGTTGCGCGTCCGTTATCGCAGAAGTCTGATCTGCTTCATCTTGGGGCTAGGTTGCGGCCTCACTTCATCTCACCGTCAGGGTTCCAAGGTAGTCTGCGACTTGCCCATCAGAATCGTCGATCGACCGTCCAAACAACAAGCCCACATGCAGTTCACCGACCTCTCCGACGACGCCGAAGACCCTCAGCACACCGCCGCCGAGCGGGCGTCAGCTGCATCTCGCAGCACGTGGGTCAGCGTTGGCGTGAATCTCGTCCTGACCGTGACCCAAGTGGTCGTGGGCATCTTCGCCAAGTCCCAAGGCCTGGTCGCCGACGGCGTCCATTCCCTGTCCGACTTGGTGGCCGACTTCGTCGTGCTGTTCGCCAACCACTACAGCAAGAAGGATGCGGACCAAGACCATCCTTACGGTCATCAGCGCTTCGAGACGGCCGCTTCGTTGGTCCTGGGCGTGTTGCTGCTCGCCGTCGGCGTGGGCATGCTGTGGTCGGCCTTTCGCAAGCTCGAGGAACCCGACACGGTGCAGCAGGTGCGCGTCGTGGCTTTGTATGTCGCCGGCGGGGCGCTGGTGGCAAAGGAACTGCTCTTCCGCTACATGCTGTCGGTTGCCAAGCGCGTGAAGTCGAGCATGCTGGTGGCCAATGCCTGGCATGCTAGATCGGACGCCGCGTCATCGCTGGTGGTCAGCTTGGGCATCCTGGGCAATCTGGCGGGCTACCCTATCCTCGATCCGATTGCCGCACTCATCGTGGGCTTCATGGTCGCCAAGATGGGCTGGGGCTTCGGCTGGGACGCGCTGCATGACCTGATGGACCGTGCGGTCGATGACCAGGAAGTCAAGGCCATTCGGCAGACGCTTGTCGAGACGCCGGGCGTGCAGGCGGTGCACGACGTGCACACCCGCAAGATGGGCGACATGATCGTCGTCGATGTGCACATCGAAGTCGATGCCGCCTTGTCGGTTGAGTCAGGCCACGATATTGCCGTGGTCGCTCGGCAGCGCGTGATGCAGCGCCACCGCGTGCTGAATGTTATGACCCACGTGGATCCCTGGCGCCGACCGGATTTGGATCACGCTCAGTTGGTTGCGCCGCCCACGGCCTGATGATTCGCACCCGTGACAGCCGATGCCTTCAGGAACAATGGGCTGAGCGACGCTGACGCGTGCCGGCGTCTGGCCGAGGACGGGCCCAACGAGTTGCCGGTCTCCAAGCCGCGCGGAGTGCTGCGCCTCCTGCGTGAAGTCGTCACGGAGCCCATGTTCTTGCTGCTGGTGGCCTGCGGCGCGATCTACATGGCGCTGGGCGATCGGCACGAGGCCCTGATGTTGATGGGCTTCGTCTTCGTGGTGATGGGTATCACCTTCGTCCAGCAGCGCCGCACCGAAAGATCGCTGGAAGCCCTGCGCGACCTCTCGAGCCCGCGCGCTCTGGTCGTCAGGGACGGTGAACCGAAGCGAATCGCCGGCCGCGAGCTGGTCTGCGGCGACATCGTGCTGCTTGCCGAAGGCGACCGGGTGCCGGCCGACATGCACCTCGTCGAATCGTCCAACCTCTCGGTGGACGAATCGCTGTTGACGGGCGAGTCGGCCCCTGTGGCCAAGCAGGCAAGCCAATTGGTCGAGGGCACGGCGGCGATGCCCGGGGCGATTGACCCCGCCCAGGCCTTCTCCGGGACGCTGGTGACCCAGGGCACCGGCTGCGGCCGCGTCATAGCCACAGGCGAGCGAAGTGCACTGGGGCGCATCGGCCACTCCCTGCGGGGCATCGCTGCCGAGAGCACGCCGATCCAGCAGGAGACCGAGCGCATCGTGAAGCGGATTGCCGTCGTCGGCCTGGTGCTGGCGGCTCTACTTGCCGCGGCCTACTGGGCGGTGCTGGGCGACTTGCTGCATGGCTTGCTGGCCGGACTCACGCTGGCCATGGCCATCCTGCCGGAGGAACTGCCCGTCGTGCTGACGATCTTCCTCGGATTGGGTGCCTGGCGGCTGGCTCGCGAGAAGGTGCTGGCGCGCAGCATCCCCGCGGTTGAGCTGCTGGGTGCGACCACCGTCCTGTGTGTCGACAAGACCGGGACGCTGACTGCCAACCGCATGGCTGTCAGACGACAGTGGAACGAGTCGGCCAGCTACGACAGGCTGGCCCCCTGGCAGGGTTTGTTGCCCGATGAGCTGCACGCGGCCTTGGAATATGCGGTCCTAGCCAGTCACAGACGCGCCTTCGACCCGATGGAGTCGGCGATCCTGGACGCTGGGCAGCGGCTGCTGGCCAACACCGAGCATCTGCACGCCGACTGGACGCTGGTTGAAGACTATCCGCTGTCGCGGGAAATGATGGCGATGTCGCGGGTCTGGCAGTCACCGGACCAGCGCGAACGGCTAATCGCCGCGAAGGGGGCGCCGGAGGCCATCAGTGATCTGTGCCACCTCGACGCCGCCGCGCGCAAGCGTATCGCCGACCAGGTCTCGGCGATGGCGAACGAGGGACTGCGCGTGCTCGGTGTCGCCCGGGCCACCTTCGAAGCCACCGAACTGCCCGGAAACCAGCACGACTTTGCGTTCGAGTTCCTCGGCCTGGTCGGGCTGGAGGATCCGGTGCGCCCCGACGTTCCACGGGCGATCGCTGAGTGCCACGCCGCGGGCATCTGGGTCGTGATGATCACCGGTGACCACCCTGCCACGGCGATGTCGGTCGCGCGTCAGGTGGGCCTTCCCGTTGACGGCACCGTCATCACCGGGGCCGAGCTCGCGACCCTGAGTGACGAGGCCCTCCAGGCGCGGCTCGCCGATACGCATGTGTTCTGCCGGGTGCGGCCGGAGCAGAAGCTGCGGCTGGTGCAGGCATTCCGGGCGCGTGGCGAAGTTGTCGCTATGACGGGTGACGGCGTCAACGACGCGCCCGCACTCAAGGCCGCACACATCGGCGTGGCCATGGGGGCGCGGGGGACCGACGTCGCCCGAGAGGCTGCGGCGCTCGTGCTGCTCAACGACGACTTCTCGTCGATCGTCACGGCGGTGCGTTATGGGCGGCGCGTGTTTGCCAACCTGCGCAAGGCCATTGTGTTCGTGGTCGCGGTGCATGTGCCGATCGTCGGACTGTCCATCGCGCCCGTGCTGCTGGGCTGGCCGATGCTGCTGATGCCGGTGCACATCCTGTTCCTGCAGTTGATCATCGACCCCGCCTGCTCGGTCGTCTTCGAAGCAGAGCCTCTCGAGGCCGACGCCATGAAGTCCAGGCCTCGCCGGCCGGATGCGCGCTTGTTCGACGCCGCGGCCATCGCGCGCGGCCTGTGGCAAGGGGTGGGACTGCTGGCCCTGCTGTTGGGTACCTACGCGATGGCGCGGCGGACGACCGGATCCGACGAGATGGCGCGGGCATTGACCTTCGCCGTGCTGGTGCTGTCCAACCTGGGGCTGATCCATGTGAATCGATTCTGGAGCCGGGCCGCCCTGCGTGCCGGCGGTCCGGTCAACGCCGCCTTCGGTTGGATCACGGCGGCCACGGTCGTTCTGCTCGGCATGGTGTTGGGCATACAGACCATTGGGCGGTTCTTCGCCTTCGTGACGCCGACGCCCCCGATGCTCGTAGCCGGTGTCGGCGTTGCCATGCTGGCGTTGCTCTGGTTCGAGGCGGTCAAGTGGGGCCTGGCTCGCCGCCTCGCTCGACCCGGCTGAGACTTCCGCCGGCTCACGTCATGTGGCGGAGTTCGATCGCCCCGGGCGGCACGGACTCACCCGGATGTCGGCCGAGGCTCCAGGGCATTGTGAGGAAGGCCGTGACGACCACGGGCACCAAGCTCATGACCACGACACCCATCAGTTGGGTCAGGAAGCGGCGCAGTTCGATGTGCATTTGGAGAACCTCGGTTGTGTCTTGCGGTGTCCATAGCTTCGGGCCGCCACCTTAAGGAATCCTGAGCGCGCCACTCGACCACTCGTGGAGCCGCATCGAAGCCTCTTTGATGGGAGTCAACCGCAGGTGCTTGGGCGCTATCGAGAATTAAGGCAAGACTGATCAAGTCTCCTGGCCTGGCAATTGCTGCGGTGTTGTCAGAGTAGCAGCTTGAGGTTCGGCGATGAAGCAGCAGA
>Ga0209048_10003801_pt1 | contig 14582 bp, 13 predicted proteins | sample FrelakmetCRP12CR_FD_187146 | JGI IMG/M metagenome (GOLD analysis project Ga0209048, IMG submission 187146) | Freshwater lake sediment microbial communities from the University of Notre Dame, USA, for methane emissions studies - CRP12 CR (SPAdes)... | ecosystem: Environmental > Aquatic >... | reverse complement strand
ACGCGCCGGCCGCGCGCGTAGGGCTTGCCGGGCGGGATCTCGCCCTGAAGCGTCACGCCGCCGCGCGTTCGGCGGCCGCGTCCAGCGCGAGCCAGAGACAGCGGCCGCGGGATTCCTTGTCGAGTGCGGCGATGTATTCGCGATGCGCCGCGAGCTCTGCCGGCGTCGGCTCGATCACGCCGACTCCCGGCCGCGACGCGGCGCTCCCGGCCGCGTCGCCCGCAACCGCGGCGGCGACGGGCGCCGCCATGTCGATGGTCAGCGTTTCCTGCCCCCGCGTCATCGCCAGGTAGACCTCGGCCAGCAGCTGCGCGTCGAGCAGCGCGCCGTGCACCGACCGATGCGAGTTATCGACGCCGAACCTCTCGCACAGCGCGTCGAGGCTGTTGCGCTTGCCCGGGAACATCTCGCGCGCCAGGGCGAGCGTGTCGATCACGCGCGCATGAATGGCCGCGCAGTCGTCGAGGTCGGCAAGCCGCAGCTCGGCGTTGAGAAAGCCGATGTCGAACGGCGCGTTGTGGATGATCCACTCGGCGCCACGAGCGAACTCGGTGAACTCGGCGGTGATGTCGCGAAATCTCGGCTTACCCTTCAGATCCTCCCAGGTCATGCCGTGGACCTCGGTCGCGCCGGCGTCGATCTCGCGCTCGGGGTCGAGGCGAAAATGGAGCGTGCGCCCGGTCGAGCGGCGGTCGACGACCTCCAGCGCGGCGAGTTCGATGATCCGGTGGCCCTGCTTCGGATCGAGCCCCGTCGTTTCGGTGTCGATGATGATCTGGCGCATTCGGGAGTCAGGCCGAGGGGAGCGGAGGTCGGACGTCGGTTCCGGAAAGTCCGCGAGCGCGGTCGCGCGGCGGTCGAATGCGCAATGATACGACGAACGCCGGCCGGGTGCGGCACCCGACGCCGGCCGCCGCGCCGCGCGCCGGGCGGGATCGCCTCTGCGGTCAGCGCGCCAAGCGGACCGTTCAGCGCCGGTACCGCTGAATGGTCGTCTGGATTTCGTCGATCGCGCGTTCGATCTCGTCGTCGGAGAGGTCGCGGTGGGTGCCCCTGCGATCGGCGAGGGAGAGCGTCCGGTCGAGCTGCGTCGCGAATTCACCGAGACCGAGCGTCTCGGTGATCGTCGTCGACGGCTCCTCGACGAGCGCTTCGGGGCCCCAGCGCATGACGATCACCGACAGGTTGTCGCCGTCCGCGCCCGCGCGCCGTTCGGCCTCGCGCAGCATGTCCGGCGCAGCCTTGAGGATGGGCGTCACCGTCAGCCACGACGCGATCTCGTCGATGGCAAGCGAGCCCCACAGCCCGTCGGTGCACATCACGATCATGTCCCCGTCGCGCAGCTGCGTCCGGCTCGACAGGCCGATCAACGGATCGACCATTCCGCCAAGGCAGCTGTAGATCTTGTTGCGGTCGGGATGGTCCGCGACGTCACCGGCGCTGATGACGCCCTGGTCGACGAGGTACTGCACCTTCGAGTGGTCCTTGGTCTGGCTGACGAGCGAACCCTGCCGGTAGAGGTAGAGGCGGGAATCGCCGACGTGTGCCCAGTAGGCGTGGCCGGCCTGGACGACGCAGGCGACGCAGGTCGTTCGCGGTGTCTCCAGCATCGAGAACCGCGTCGAATACGATCCGAGCGCGGCGTGCGCATTCACCATCGACTCGTGGAGGAAGGCGATCGGGCTCTTGAGCAGCGGCTTCGCCTCCTGCTGGAACCGCTCGACGAAGAGCCTCACGGCGATCTGCGCGGCGATTTCGCCGCCCGCGTGACCGCCCATCCCGTCCGCGACGACGAGCAGCAGCGCGTCCCGGCTGTAGGTGTACGCAACCCGGTCCTGATTGACCGCGCGCGGACCCTTGCGCGACTCCTGGAAGATGGTGAACCGCATGCGATCAGCCGTCCGCTTCGGTGAACAGCTTGCGCCTGATGTTTCCGAGCAGCCCCCGCCTGGCCTTCTTGGGCGGAATGTCGCGGATGGCCTTCTGCAGCGCGAAAACGGATTGCGGGCGCTCCAGCGGGTCGAGCCGGAGGCACCAGTCGATGACCTCGAGCACGTTCTCGGAATACTGGCCGGCCCAGATCTTCTTCGCGGAGACGAGGTGGTCCTCCTGCAGTCGCGCATCCGCGGCCTGCGGCGCGAACGCCGCGAGGCACGCGAACATGCTCGCGCCCACGCCGTACACGTCCGTCCACGGCCCGAGCCGGTCCGGATCGCGGTACTGCTCGGGCGCGGCGAAGCCGGGCGTGTACATGGGGGCGAGCTTGGGGCGCTGCATCGTGAGCGTCTGCCGGGCGGCGCCGAAGTCCAGCAGCACGGGGCTGCCGTCGGTGCGAAGGTAGATGTTGGCCGGCTTGATGTCGAGGTGCAGCAGCTTGTGCGTGTGCACGTCGCGCAGCCCGTTCAGCAGGTGCATGAACACGTGCCGGACCAGGCGCTCGGACATCTGGTCCTGCCGCATCTGGATCTGCTGCTGCAGCGTCCGCCCGCGCTCGTAGCGCATCACCATGTACACGGTCTCGTTGGCACGGAAGAAGTTCAGCACGCGCACGACGTTGGGATGGTTGATCTTGGCGAGCGCGCGGCCTTCCTCGAAGAAGCACTTCATGCCGTACCGGAACGACGCCATGTTCTCGGCCGACGTCGCGCGGACGATGTCGCCCTCGGTGCGCAGCACCAGCGACGAAGGCAGGTACTCCTTGATCGCCACCGGCGCGCCGGTCTCGTCGAACGCCCGGTAGACGATCGAGAATCCGCCGCGGCTGATCTGGCGATCGATCCGATAGTTGAGCAGCTGGTACCCGCCGGAGAGGGCCTGATTGGTGACGGGCATGGTCGGGGGTGACGAAGGTTATCCGCAGAGGGCGTCCGCAATTCGCATGCCAGCGAGCGTGCGCGCGCTTGCGCCGGCCCCGGATAACGCATACATTCTCCGGATGAACGTGCGCAAAGTAAAGTCGGAAAAGTTGCTCAAATCCGGCGGTTTTCGTCGATGATCCTCAGCATGACCGGCTTCGCGGCCGTTGCCGCGGAGCTGCCGGGTGTCGCTCTCGCGGTCGAGCTCCGCTCCGTCAACCACCGCTATCTCGACCTGCAGATCCGGCTCCCGGACGAGCTGCGCGGGCTCGAATCCGCGCTGCGCGAGCTCGTCGTCGCGGAGCTCAAGCGCGGGAAGGTCGAGTGCCGCATATCGCTGAACCGGGCGACCGCCGGCGCCTCGGGACTGGCGGTCGACGCGGCGCGCGTCGGGCAGCTCGCCGCCGCAGCCGGCGCAGTGGCCAAATGCGCACCCGGCGCGACGCCGCTGTCGGTAGGCGAGATCCTGCGGTGGCCCGGCGTGCTGGCCGAGCCTACGGTTCCGCCCGCCGAGCTCGCGGCCGAGACCCGGAAGCTCGTGACCCAGGCGCTCGCCGAGCTCGGCGCGTCACGCACCCGCGAAGGCGCGAAGCTCGTCGCGACGCTCGTCGAGCGCTGCGAGGCGATCGAGGGCCAGGTCGCGCGGATCGCGCCGCGAATTCCCGCCATCCACGCCGCGTATGTCGAAAAGCTCTGTGCACGCCTGCGGGAGGCCGGGCTCGACCCGGATCAGGACCGCCTCAAACAGGAGCTCGCGCTCTTCGCGACGAAGGTCGACGTCGCCGAGGAGGTGTCGCGGCTGTCGACGCACGTCGCCGAAGTGCGCCGCGTGCTTTCGGCCGGGGGCAGCGCAGGCAAGCGGCTCGACTTCCTGATGCAGGAACTCCACCGCGAGGCGAACACGCTCGGCTCGAAATCGGTGGACGCCGAGCTCTCGCAGTCTTCGCTCGAAATCAAGGTGCTGATCGAGCAAATGCGCGAGCAGGTGCAGAACCTCGAATGAGCGCGAGGGCGAGGTGGCCATCGTGAATGCCATCGGGCCCACGAAAGCGCCGCCGGCATCGGGTTGCCTGTTCGTCCTGGCCGCGCCCTCGGGCGGCGGCAAGACGAGCCTGGTCGCCGCCCTGCTCGAGCGCGAGCCGGGCATGCGTCTATCCGTGTCCTACACGACCCGCGCGCCCCGCCCGGGCGAGATCGACGGCTCCCACTACCATTTCGTCGATGAACCACAGTTCCTCGCGCTCAAGGCGCGCGGCGAATTCCTCGAGCACGCATTCGTCCACGGCCACTGGTATGCGACGTCGTCGAAATGGCTCAGCGACCAGGTCAACCGCGGTCACGACGTGTTGCTCGAAATCGACTGGCAGGGCGCGGCGCAGGTGCGCCGGCTGATCCCGGCCGCGGTGCACATCTTCATCCTGCCGCCGTCGCTCGACTCGCTGAAGGAGCGGCTGGAAAAGCGCGGCCAGGACTCGCCCGAGGTCATCGTCCGCCGGCTCGAGGCGGCGCGCGAAGAAATGCGCCACTGCACCGAGTTCGATTATGTTATTATGAATCAGGACTTTGCAAGAGCCGTCGACGATCTGTCCGCGATCGTGCGGGCGGCGCGCCTGACCGCGCCGCGGCAGGCGGCGCGCCATTCGCAGCTCCTGCACAGGTTGCTCGAACAATGACGCCCACGAGGATTCCATGGCCCGCATCACGATCGAAGACTGTCTCGCGAAGATTTCCAACCGCTTCGAGCTGACGCTCGCCGCGACCAATCGGGCTCGGCAGATTTCAGCCGGCAGCGCGCCGCTGGTCGACACCGACCGTGACAAGCCCACCGTCGTCGCGCTGCGCGAAATCGCCGCGGGCAAGGTCGGCATCGAGATGCTGCTGAAGGCGCAGAGCTGACGCGGATCGCCGGGCGGTAATGAGGCATGTCGGAGATCGCGGAGTTCACCCGACACCTCGGCAATTACCTGCCGCCGCCTGACGTCGCGCTCGTCGAGCGCGCGTTCCAGTTTTCCGACTCGGCTCATCGCGGGCAGTTCCGCAAGTCCGGCGAGCCCTACATCACGCACCCGCTGGCGGTAGCCAGCATCCTGTCGCAGTGGCGGCTGGACGCGCAGGGGCTCGCCGCCGCGTTGCTGCACGACGTGATGGAAGATACCGCCATCACCAAGTCGGAGATCGAGACGTCGTTCGGCAGGCCCGTTGCCGACATGGTCGACGGCGTGTCGAAGCTCGACCAGATCGAGTTCACCTCGCGCGAGGACGCGCAGGCCGAAAACTTCCGCAAGATGCTGCTGGCGATGGCGCAGGACGTCCGCGTCATCCTGATCAAGCTCGCGGACCGGCTGCACAACATGCGCACGCTCGACGCGATGGCGCCGCCGCACCGCCGCAGGATCGCGCGCGAGACGCTGGACATCTACGCACCGATCGCGAACCGCCTTGGACTGAACGCGCTGTACCTCGAGCTGCAGGACCTCGCGTTCAAGAACCTGTACCCTCTGCGCTTCCGGATCCTCGCCAACGCGATCAAGGCGGCGCGCGGCAACCGGCGCGAAGTGATGAACCGGCTGCTCGACGTGATCCGCGACGGCTTCGCCAAGGCCGGGATCACCGCGGCCGTGTCCGGGCGCGAGAAGACGATCTACTCGGTCTACAAGAAGATGGGGGAGAAGCGCTACACGTTCTCCCAGGTCTTCGACATCTACGGCGTGCGGGTTCTGGTGCCGGACACCACGGCCTGCTACGCGGCGCTTGGCGCGCTGCACGGCCTGTACAAGCCGATCCCGGGCAAGTTCAAGGACTACGTCGCGATCCCCAAGGCCAACGGCTACCAGTCGCTGCACACGACGCTGTTCGGCCCGTTCGGCACGCCGCTCGAGGCGCAGATACGCACGCACGACATGCACCGCATCGCGGAGGCGGGCGTCGCCGCGCACTGGCTCTACAAGTCGGGGGGCGAGCTCGACCTCGCCGAAGCCCAGCGCGAAACGCACCGCTGGCTGCAGAGCCTGCTCGAGATCCAGTCGGAGTCCCGCGACTCGAAGGAGTTCCTCGAAAACATCAAGGGCGACCTGTTCCCGGACGAGATCTACGTGTTCACGCCGAAGGGCAAGATCATGGCGCTGCCGCGCGGCGCGACAGCGGTTGATTTCGCGTACGCCGTGCACACCGACGTCGGCCACCACTGCGTCGCGGCGCGGATCAACTACGAGCTGATGCCCCTGCGCACGGAGCTCAAGAACGGCGACCACGTCGAGGTTCTCACCTCGCCCACCGCGCGACCCAACCCCTCGTGGCTGTCGTTCGTCGGAACCGGCAAGGCGCGGTCCCGGATCCGGCATTTCCTCAAGGGGCTCCAGCAGAAGGAGTCGGCCGCCCTGGGCGAGCGGCTGCTCGACCAGGCGCTCGCCACGCTCCGCGTCGCGCCGGAGTCGATCACGTGGGAACGCTGGGAAGCCCTGCAGAAGGAGTACGGGGCCAAGAGCCAGCTCGAAATCGTCGCCGACATCGGGCTCGGCAAACGCCTGTCGTTCGTCGTCGCGCAGGCGCTCGCGCGCCCCGCCGGCAAGTCCGACGATGAGGCCGCGCCTTCGCCCGCGACACCGGCGAAGCCGTCGGCGCTGACGCTGCGCGGCGTCGAAGGCGTCGCCATCCAGTACGCGAAATGCTGCCGCCCGATCCCCGGCGACCGGGTCGTGGGCCAGTTCCGCCGGGGGCAGGGCCTGTCCGTCCACACCCGCGACTGCGTCACGCTGAAGAAGCAGCGCGGCGACACCGAGCAGATCGTCGACGTCGAATGGGCGCACGACGTCGAGGGCGTGTTCGCCGCGGGCATCCGTCTGCTGGTCGCCGACCGGCGCGGGCTCCTCGCCGATCTGGCCACGGCGATCGCCGATGCGCAGGGCAACATCGACAACGTCTCGATGGAGCGGCCCGACGGCGGCGGCCTCATCGCCATGTTCTTCAGCGTCCAGGTCAAGGACCGCCGCCACCTCGCGCACGTGATGCGCGGGCTGAAGCGCGTCCAGGGCGTGCGCCGCGTTCAGCGCGCACGCACTTGACCTTGCGGGCGGCCGCAGGTCCGCGCGGCGGCTACCACGACGGCTCGCGCTCGGGCGTCGCCGTGATCTTGTGGATGGTGAGATCGGCGCCGTTGTATTCGTCCTCGGGATCGAGCCTCAGGCCCACGGTCGCCTTCAGCGCGCCATAGACGATCGCCGCGCCGCCCGCCGCGATCGCGACGCCCGCGAGCGTCCCCGCGACCTGCGACGCGAAGGCGACCCCTCCCAATCCGCCCAGCGCCTTGCCGCCGAAGATCCCGGCGGCGATGCCCCCCCAGGCGCCGCACAGGCCGTGCAACGGCCAGACGCCGAGCACGTCGTCGATCCTCCAGCGGTTCTGCGTCAGCGTGAACATGCCGACGAACAGCCCGCCCGCGACGGCGCCGGTCGCGAGCGCGCCCAGCGGATGCATGACGTCCGATCCGGCGCAGATGGCGACGAGCCCGGCGAGAGGTCCGTTGTGGACGAAGCCGGGGTCGTTCCTGCCGACGACCCACGCGGCGATCGTTCCGCCGGCCATCGCCAGCAGGGAGTTGACGGCGACGAGTCCCGAGATCTTGTCGATCGTCTGCGCGCTCATGACATTGAATCCGAACCAGCCGACCGATAGGATCCACGCGCCGAGCGCGAGGAAGGGGATCGACGAGGGCGGATGCGCCGAGACGCTCCCCTCCTTCGAGTAGCGGCCGCGCCGCGCGCCGAGCAGCAGCACGGCGACGAGACCGATCCAGCCGCCGACCGCGTGCACGACGACGCTGCCAGCGAAGTCGTGGAACTCCTCGCCGAAGGCACCCTTGAGCCACGCCTGAACCCCGTAGTGCTGGTTCCAGGCGATGCCCTCGAAGAACGGATAGACGAAGCCCACGAGCAGGATGGTCGCCGCGAGCTGCGGATTGAAGCGCGCCCGCTCCGCGATGCCGCCGGAGACGATCGCGGGGATCGCGGCGGCGAAGGTGAGCAGGAAGAAGAACTTGACGAGCTCGTAGCCGTTCTTCTGCGCGAGCGACTCCGCCCCGGTGAAGAAGTTGACCCCGTAGGCGACCGTATAGCCGATGAAGAAGTACGCGATCGTCGAGACCGCGAAGTCAACGATGATCTTGACCAACGCGTTGACCTGGTTCTTCTTCCGCACCGTGCCAAGCTCGAGGAACGCGAAGCCCGCGTGCATCGCGAGCACGAGGATGGCGCCGAGGAGAATGAAGAGTGCGTCGCTGCTCGTCTTCAGGGTTTCCATGATCGTTCGATGGCCTTCCCGCCGGAATCGGCGAATGCGATGTGTGGCCGGGATCGGCCCGGCCTGCAAGGATGCGTTCGGTGCCGCTATCGCTGCGGCGGCGGTCCGCCCGGGGGGGCCGCCGGCGCCTCGTACCACTTCTCCTCCGGCACGACTTTCGCTCTGGCCGGGTCGCCGAGGTAATGCGGCGACATGATCTGCACGCCGTGCTCGTTGAACACGTCCTGGACGTTGGCGTGCAGGCTTGACAGCACCTCGGCGCGCGGCCGCGGATCGGTCTGGACCGCCTGGCAGACGAGGCGATACTCGACGTAGAAATCCGACAGCGCCGTCTGGAAGACGTGCGGGGCGGGATCGGCGAGCACGCCCTCGGTGCGGCGCGCGGCCTCGACGAGCATCGCGTGCACCTGCCGCCACGGCGCGTCGTAGCCGATCGTCACGGCCGTGTCCACGACGAAGCCCTTGCCCTTGACGGCGCGCGAATAGTTCCTCGTGGCGCTGGCCAGGGTCAACGAGTTCGGCAGCGTGAGCTCCTCGCCGAGGCCCGTGCGAAGGCGCGTGGTGAACATCCCCATCTCGACGATCGTGCCCTCGTGCTCGCCGACGCGCACGTACTCGCCCGGGCGGAAAGTGCGCGTGTACATCAGAATCAGGCCGCTCGCCGCCTGGCCGACGATGCCCGACGCGCCGATCGACAGCATCAGACCGAGCAGCACCGACAAGCCCTTGAACGCCTCCGTTCCCGAGCCCGGAATGTACGGGTACGCCATGACGACGGCGAAGACCCATACCGCGAAGGCCGCGAGCCGCCGCGTCGGACGCGCGCTGTCGGGGTCCAGCCAATCGACCTGCACGCGTCCCGTCTGCACGCCATTGAAGAATCCGGCCAGGACGCCGGTGGCCGCGCGGGCGACGAGGAATATCGCGACGGCGATCAGCAGTTCCGGAATCGCGGTCGCCACCGCCACGAGGACGTTCGCCACGGTGTCCGCGAGGAACGCGTTGAGGTGCTCCCCCCATGGGCGCGTGTACGGGAAACGACCGAGGACATAACCGACCCACTCGTAGGTCAGGAGGAGCACGGCGGCCCAGAAAACCGCCTGGAGCATCCGGCGGACGACGCGGATCGCACGGTCGCGCGGCAGGATCTCGGTGCCGCCGACTCTCAGATGGCCCGCGGCTTCGGCGGTCAGCCGCAGCAGGCGCCGGGACACCGTGCGCGCCAGCTTGCGCAACAGCCACAGCAGGCACAGGTAGACGACGGTTGCGCCGCCGGCCCACAATCCGGCGGCGACCATCAGCCGGGTGCTGCGCGCCTCGTGCGTTTCCGCGATCACCTTCTCGAGCGCGGCCTTCGCGTCCTGCGCGGCCGCGTCGAGCGTGTCGCCGGCGAGCAGATCCACGTCCTCGTTCGCGAGCACGAACGCGAGGGCGCCGTCGATCTTCAGCACCGCGCCCTGCGCCAGCGTCTCGACCGTGACCAGCCCGGGGCCGCCGCGCTCGAGGAGCGCCCCGATCCTTGATCTCGCCCCCTCGGCGCGTCCCGCCGGCGCAATCCCCAGGAACGGCGCGCGGAGCGTGGCGATCGGCCGGTTGAAGTACGCGACCGTGGCGTCGTCCCGCCGCTCGGAACCGCGCGCCGCCTTGGCTGCCGCGGCGTCGGGCCGCGCGGCCGCGCCGTCATCCGCGGCTGCGGTCGCTCCGCCGGACAGCGCAAGAGCAAGAAGAAACGCGGACGCCGTCAGCGCCCGCGGCAACGCTCCCACCCGCCGCTCAGGCGGATTGCCTGGCGAGGAGCTGCTGCAGTTCTCCCGCCTGGTACATCTCCTTGAGGATGTCGCAGCCGCCGACGAACTCGCCGTTCACGTAGAGCTGCGGAATCGTCGGCCAGTTCGAATACTGCTTGATGCCCTGGCGGATGTCCGGGTCCGGCAGGACGTCGACCGCCAGGTAATCGGTGACGCCGCACCGCTTGAGGAGGTCCACGGCGGTCGCCGAGAAACCGCACATGGGGAATTCGGGCAGGCCCTTCATGTAGAGGACGACGCGGTTGCCCGTGACCTGTTCGCGAATCGTTTCCTGCATGCTCATGGGTGTCTCCGTAGCGCGTGGGAGGGGCATTTTACCTCATCGCCCGCCCGCCTCCGATCGAGCCGCGGCCGTCGTGGCGGCCGGCAGCCGGCCCGCGCTGCCGGGCGCCTATTCCTTCACCGCCCCCGTGAGCCCGGACACGTAGTACTCGACGAAGAACGAGTACAGCACGGCGACCGGAAGCGAGCCCAGCAGCGCGCCGGCCATCAGCGACCCCCAGTGATACACGTCGCCCTCGACCAGCTCGGTCACGACCGCGACGGGCACCGTCTTCATCTCCGACGACGAGATGAACGTCAGCGCATAGATGAACTCGTTCCAGGACAGCGTGAACGCGAAGATCCCGGCCGAGATGAGTCCAGGCACCGCGAGCGGAAGGATGATCTTGACCAGGATCTGCAGCCGCGTCGCGCCGTCGATCAGCGCACACTCCTCGAGCTCGTACGGGATCGACTTGAAGTAGCCCATCAGGAGCCACGTGCAGAACGGAATCAGGAACGTCGGGTACGTCAGGATCAGTGCCAGCCGGGTGTCGAACAGGTCGAGCTTGTAGATGACCGCCGCGAGCGGAATGAACAGGATCGAGGGCGGCACGAGGTAGGCCAGGAAGATGCTCATCCCGACGTAACGCGAGCCCCGGAAACGCAGGCGCTCGATCGAGTACGCGGCCAGCACGCTCGCGAACAGCGACACCGCGGTCGCGACGACCGCTATCAGCACGGTGTTCCACAGCCACTCCGGGTACGCCGTGTCGAACAGGAGCTTCTTGACGTGGGCAAGGGTCGGGCTCTTCACCCAGAAGGGGTTCCCTTCGTGCGACAGCAGCTCCTCGTTCGGCTTGAACGTCGTGATCACCATCCAGTAGAACGGGAACAGCAGCACGAACAGGAACACCGAGAGCGGCGCGTAGACGGTGACGATCCGCCGCGGCAGCGAGACGAGATAGTTCATCCCCTGCGAGTCGACGACCTCGGGCGTCGCGCCGGCGGAGTCTTCCCTGTCCGTCATTTGTCGCTGCCGCCCTGCTGCCATGCGCGGCGCTGCAGGCCGAAATACGAGAACATGATCGCCGCCGCGAGAAACGGCACCATCGCGGTGGCCAGCGCCGCGCCCTCGCCCAGAGCGCCGCCGGGGATCGCGCGCTGGAACGACAGCGTCGCCATCAGGTGCGTCGCGTTCAGCGGACCGCCGCGCGTCAGCACGTAGATGAGCTGGAAGTCGGTGAACGTGAACAGCACCGAGAACGTCATCACCACGGCGATGATCGGTGTTAAGAGCGGCAGCGTCACATGGCGGAACTGCTGCCAGGGCGTCGCGCCGTCGAGGCTCGCCGCCTCGTAGTAGGACGGCGAGATCGTCTGGAGCCCCGCAAGCAGCGTGATCGCCACGAACGGCACGCCGCGCCAGATGTTGGCGGCGATCGTCGAGTACCGGGCCATCCAGGGGTCGCCGAGGAAGTCGATGTACTGGTGAATGAAGCCGGCGCGCTTCAGCGTCCAGCTGATGACGGAGAACTGCGGATCGTACATCCACCAGAACGCGATCGCGGAGAGCGCCGTGGGCACGATGAACGGCAGCAGCACGATCGCGCGCAGGAGCGCCTTGAACGGCAGGTGCTTGTTCAGCAGCAGCGCGAGCCAGAGCCCCAGTGCGAACTTGATGACGCTCGCGATCGCGGTGTAGAAGAACGTGTTGAAAAGCGCCAGCCGCGTCACCTGGTCGCCCCAGAGGAATTCGTAGTTCTCGAGGCCGATCCATTCGCCGCCGCGGCCGATCTTGGTGTCGGTGAAGCCGAGATAAGTTCCGAGCCCGAGCGGGTACGTGAGAAAGACCAGCAGCAGCGCCGCCGCGGGCAGCAGGAACAGGAGCCCCAGGACGTTGCGATTGTCGAGCGCCCGGTCGAGCGCGGTCGAGCGTTTGGTCAAGGCGACCTACCAATTCATCTCGGGCCGGGCGTGAACGGGGAAAATCGATTCAACGCAGGCGGCCGCGCGGGCCGGGCGGCGCCCGCAGGCGACGCTCCGACCCGCGCCGACAGCGCGTCGTCGCCCCGACGCGGGGGCGATCCAGCGCCGACCGCCCGCCGGGCGAAGCACGGTCAGACCTTGTAATAGCGTTCCGCCCGCTTCTGCGCGCGCGCCGCCGCTTCCTTCGGCGTGTTCTGGCCCGAAGCCGCCTCGGCGACCATGTCGACGATGATGAAGTCGGCGAGCACGCCGGCCGACGCGTAGCCGAGCTTGCCGGCGTAGCCCGCGGGCCGCATGTTCTCCATCACGTCGCGGTACGCCGTGTGCTTCGGATCCACGGTCCAGATCGGATTGCTCTTGTAGGCCCTGAGCGGATGCGCCGTGTAGCCGATCGACGCCTGCATCCACGGGCCGTACTGCTCCTCCTCCATCATGAACCGGATGAATTCCTTGGCCGCCTTCGGGTACTTCGTGTACTTGAAGATCATCTGGTTGAGGAAGAGCTGCGACGCGGTCTTCACGCCGACGGGGCCGACGGGATACTCGGCGTGGTTGATGTCGGCCGCCAGCTCCTTGATCTTCGGATCCTGCGAGTTCTTCGCCGCGTAGTAGATCGAGATGCCGTTGTTGGTGACGCTGATCTGCCCGTCGAGGAACGCCTTGTTGTTGCTGGGGTCGAGCCAAGACAGCGTGCCCGGGATGAAGGTCCCGTACAGCTCCTTCGCGTACTCGAGCGCCTTGACGGTCTCCGGGCTGTCGATGATCACCTTGCCGCTGGTGTCGACCATCTTCCCGCCGAACGCCCACACGAGCCAATGGCACCACGTGTTCGCGTCGCCCGTCGCGTGGCCCAGCGCGAACCCGCCCGGGGTGCCCTTCTCCTTCAGCGCCTTCATCATCTTGAGGAACGTGTCGGTATCCGCCGGGAACTTGTCGTAGCCCGCCGCCTTCAGCATGCTCTCGCGGTAGACCATCATGCTGCCGTTCGTCCCCAAGGGGATGCCGATCCACTTCTTGCCGTCGGGACGCAGGAACAGCTCGCACACCGGGTACCAGCCTCCGTACTTCTTGCCCAGGTACTCGGCGAGGTCGGTGACGTCGAGCAGCTTTTCCGGATAGAGGTTGGCGTCGTCGTTGGTGGACAGGATGATGTCGGGGCCGGCGCCGGTGTTGGCGGCGACCGCCGCCTTCGGCCGGACGTCTTCCCAGCTCTCGTTGTCGACGCGCACCTCGATCCCGTACTTGTCGCTGAACTTCTTGACGTTGATCATGTACATGTCGATGTCGCCCTGGACGAAGCGGCTCCAGCGCAGCACGCGCAGCTTCGCGCCCTTCTCCGGCGCGCCGCTCCACTGGGCGCTGGCGTCCTTGACCCAGATAAACGGACCGACCGCTGCCCCCGCGGCGACGGCCGCCGTTGTCTTCAGAAAATCGCGACGTACGAACCTGCTCATGGCTTCCTCCTTTGGAAGGGTGGACTTCGAGTCTCGAATACCCGTTGGCTCGAATTTCAGGCGACGAGGCGCTGACCGCTCGCCGCATCGAAGACGTGCGCCCGCCTGAGGTCGGGCGCGAGGTGGACGCGGTCGCCGGGGCGGCAGTCGGTGCGATCATCGATCGTCGCCGTCACCTCCTGGCCGTTGAAACGACAGTAGAGCTGCGTGTCGGCGCCGGTCGGCTCGACGACGACGACCTCGACCGGCAGGCCCGAGGCGTCGAGCGCGCAGTGCTCGGGGCGCATCCCGTAGAGCACCGCCTGCCCGTCGGCCGAGCGAGCGCCCACGGGAAGCGGCAGCGCGATGCCCTCGCCGAACTCGATACGCAGCGCGCCCCCGGCGCCCCGCGCGGTGCCCGGAATCATGTTCATCGCGGGCGAGCCGATGAATCCTGCGACGAACGTGTTCGCCGGGTGATCGTAGAGGTCGAGCGGACCGCCGGTCTGCTCGACCACGCCGTCGCGCATCACGACGATCTTGTCCGCCATCGTCATCGCCTCGATCTGGTCGTGCGTCACGTAGATCGACGTCGTCCTGAGCCTCTGGTGCAGCTCCTTGATCTCCGTGCGCATCTGCACGCGCAGCTTCGCGTCGAGATTGGACAGCGGCTCGTCGAACAGGAAGACCTGCGGGTCGCGCACGATCGCCCGGCCCATCGCCACGCGCTGCCGCTGGCCGCCGGACAGCTGGCGCGGATAGCGATCGAGGTAGGGGACGAGGCCCAGGATGTCCGCCGCCCGCTGCACGCGCGCCTCGATGTCGGCCTTCGACCGCTTCGCCAGCATCAGCGCGAACGACATGTTGTCGCGCACCGTCATGTGCGGGTAGAGCGCGTAGTTCTGGAATACCATCGCGATGTCCCGCTCCTTGGGCGGGAC
>Ga0209048_10003800_pt1 | contig 14590 bp, 12 predicted proteins | sample FrelakmetCRP12CR_FD_187146 | JGI IMG/M metagenome (GOLD analysis project Ga0209048, IMG submission 187146) | Freshwater lake sediment microbial communities from the University of Notre Dame, USA, for methane emissions studies - CRP12 CR (SPAdes)... | ecosystem: Environmental > Aquatic >... | reverse complement strand
CCGCCGCATCGTGCCGCTGGGCAAGCTGGGCCAGCGCCACCTGGCGGAGCGTGGCTTCGCGCTCGTTGAGCACGATGAAGCGACGGGCGCTGTCGGCCGCCGGGTCGGTGCTGCTGGCCATGGCCCGGAGCGCCCAGTTGCGGGCGCCGTACTCGAGGTCGTGCATCGCCATCGCGGCCAGCTCGGCGGGCGCCTGGTCGGTGGTGACGGTGCCGAGAAGCCAGGCGCCCTCGTCGAAGCGGAAGGAGAGCGGCGCCTGCGGGAGGGAAAGATTGAACGTCTCCTCCTGCTTGGTCACCATGATCTCGCGCCGGACCACCGAGTCGGCGGTGATGATCCGGATGGTGGCCGGGAAGCGGAAGAAGGGGTGGGTCGAGTCGATCGCCTGGGTTTCGGACACGGTCACCGCCAGCACCTTCGAGGCCGGGTCCCACTGGCGCGTCACCTTCACCTTGGGATACCCGATCCCGTAGCACCACTGGTCGAAGAACCAGTCGAGGTCCATGTTCGCGGTCCGCTCGAAGGCGATCGCGAAGTCCTCGGTGCGGACCGGCTTGTAGGCGTTGTCGGTCAGGAAGCGGCGCATCCCCGCCCAGAACAGCGAGTCGCCCAGCAGGCGCCGCAGCTGGTGGGCCACCTGGGCGCCCTTGGGATAGATGTGGCCGCTGAAGAAGAGCTGGATCGGGTCGGCGGCGGTGTCGCCCCAGACCAGCGGCCGCTCCTGGTTGAGGTCGGCCGCCATGGCCTCCTGCTGCTGGCCGTACCAGGAGCGCTGGCCGGCGCTCCAGCCACGGCTCTTCTCGTTCTGCACCGACTCCATATAGGTCGTCAGCCCCTCGTTGAGCCAGGCGTGCGACCAGGTGGCGGTCGTCGTCAGGTCGCCGAACCACTGGTGCGCCAGTTCGTGGGCGTCGAGCCCGCGGCCGTTGTCCTCGGGTTCTCCCTCGGCGCCGTGCAGGGCCAGGTCGGTCTGGGTCGTGGCCGAGACGTTCTCCATCCCGCCGTAGGTGAAATCGGGGATGATCGCCTGGTCGTACTTGGGCCAGGGGTAGTTCACGCCCAGTACCTGAGAGTAGATCTCGATCATCGAGGGGGTCTCGCCGAAGGCGCGCCATCCGGCCGGCACCGTGTCCGGCGCCACCCAGTAGTCCACCGGCCGGCCCCGCCACTGATCGTGCAGCACGGTGAACGGTCCGATCACGACCGAGTAGAGATAGGTCGACGCGGGCTGGTCCTGGACCCAGTGCCAGACGCTGGCCTTCCCGCCCGGCGCCGGGGTCACGCCCGCCAGGGTGCCGTTCGAAAGCACCGACATCCCGGAGTCGGCGGTGACCAGGAACTCCCAGGTCGCCTTGTCATTGGGGAAGTCGTAGGTCGGTACCCAGCTCCGGGTCTCGATCGCCTCGCCCTGGGTCCAGACCACGTGGCTGCGGGGCACGAAGTAGAGCCCGCGTTCCGGCACACCGGTGTACGACAGGTTGAAGCGCACCGTGTCGCCGGGAGCCGCGCGCTTCGCCAGCCGGACGGTCACATGGGTCGTGTCGGCCGCGTACTTGAGCTTCTTCCCCTTCAGGTCGGTTGCCGAGGTGATCGTCAGGTGATCGGCGTCGAGCCGGATCGTGTCGGTGGCCGTCGTGGCCACCACCGTGGTCTGGAGCTGGCCCGCGATGGCCAGGTGCGACCAGTCGACCGAGATCGCGATCTTCTGGTGGACCAGGTCGAACCGGCGCGGCCGCTCGGGCCAGCTCTTCGGCGGGTTGTAGGCGCCGATGCTCTGGGCGGAAGCGGCGGCAGGGGCGGAAGCGAGGGCAACGAGAGCGAGGCAGAGGGGCAGAGGGACAGTCAGTCGCCGCATGGATACCTGAGCGTGAAAGGGCCGGCCGAAGGCGCCGCGTATGGCCGCGAAGTCAGGGGAATATTATCGTATGCGAGCCCAGACGGGCAGAACGACCTGCCAGGAGCCTCAATGACACGATTCGAGCAGCCGCGGGTGACGATCCTCGGGGCGGGACCGGTCGGCAGCGGATGGGCCACGCTCACGGTGGCCGCCGGCTGGTCGGTGGCGCTGTACGATCCCGATTCGACCCGCCTGGCGGACGGCTTCGATGCCCTGCCCGAGCGGGTCCGGGGGCTGGTGGCCCTCGGCCGGGCGCACCCCGACTACGCCAGCCGCGGCCTCACGGCGCTCCGGCTCGGCCGCAGCCTGCTCGAGGCAGTCACCGACGCCGACTGGATCATCGAGTCCACGGGCGACGAACTCGCGCCCAAGCAGCGGCTCCTCGAGCAGGTCGAGCAGGTGAGCCGCCGGGCGGCGATCGTCACCAGCAGCTCGAGCCGGCACCACGCCAGCCTGCTCGCCTCCCGGCTCCGGCGGCCCGAACGCCTGCTTGCCCTCCACACGCTGCTTCCCGTGGAGCTGGTCCCGATGGTGGAAATCGTCCCCGGGCCGGCCACCGATCCCACCTGCATCGAGGACGTGCGGTTCTGGCTCGGACTCCTGGGCCGGACCGCCGTCGTGCTCAGGAAGGAATTCCCGGGCGATGCCGCCGGTCGGATCCACGCCGCGGTCCTGCGCGAATGCATCCAGCTGGTGCTCGAGGAGGTGCTCGACGTGGAGGACGTGGACCGGGCGCTGGCGCACGGCCTCGGGCTGAGTTTCACGAGCGGGGGGATCTTCCGCAGCCTGCTGCTCAACGGGCCGGGCTCCGAGGCCGACCCGATCGTCTCCCGGGCCCTCACCGGTGCCGAGGCGGCGTGGTCGGCGCTCGCCACCTGGCAGCAGCTCTCGCCCGACGACCAGCGCCGTGTGGTCCGGGCGGTCGAGAAGGCCTACGGTCCCGCGACCCCGGAGGCCAGGGCCGACCGCGACCGGCGGCTCCGCGAGCTGCTGATCGCCGTCCAGGCCGGGGAGGCCAGCCCTTCAAGCTGAACGGAAGCAACAATGGCCGCAGACGAGCGCAGATGAACACAGATGAACGCAGAACACCTCGCGGCTGGCTCCATGAGGTCAACCTCAACGTGCCGGCACACTTCTGCGCTGTCTGCGCTCGTCTGCGGCTTGTTGATTATCCCAACCACGAGCGAGCAAAACCGATCAGCAGCCAGCCATTGAGCCCCATGATCACCCCCGCCGTCACCCAGGCGAGCATGTTCAGGGACCGGCTGTTGGCGAACTCGCCCATCTTCGACCGCTGGCCGGTGAAGCGCACCAGCGGGATCACCGCGAACGACAGCTGCAGGCTCAGGACGACCTGGCTGAGGATCAGGAGCGAGACCGTCGCCTGCTCGCCGTAGAACGCCGTCACCAGGATCGCCGGCACGATCGCCATCAGCCGGGTGATCAGCCGCCGGAGCCAGGGCGCCAGCCGGATGTCGAGAAATCCCTCCATCACGATCTGCCCCGCCAGCGTCCCGGTGATCGTCGAGTTCTGCCCCGAGGCGAGCAAGGCGACCGCGAACACCACGCTGGCGACCGTCGTGCCCAGCAGCGGGGTCAAAAGGCGGTAGGCATCGCCGATGTCGGCCACGTCGTGGTGGCCCGAAACGTGGAACGTCGCCGCCGCGAGGACGAGAATGGCGCCATTGATGAAGAATGCGAACAGCAGCGCCGCCGTCGAATCGAACGTGGCGTACCGGATCGCGTCGCGTTTGCTCTCGGCGTCATCACCCACGGCCCGGGTCTGCACGATCGCCGAATGCAGGTAGAGGTTGTGGGGCATCACCGTGGCGCCCAGGATGCCGATCGCGATGTAGAGCATCCCCGGGTCGGTGACGATCGCCGGCCGCGGGAGCAACCCTCCCAGCACCGCGGCGATCGCCGGACGGGCCATCACCAGTTCGATCGCGAAGCAGATCCCGATGGTCACCACCAGCGCGATCACGAAGGCCTCCAGCCAGCGGAAGCCCTTGTGCTGCAGCAGCAGGATCAGCAGGACGTCCAGCGCCGTGAGGCAGACGCCCCAGAGCAGCGGAATCCCGAACAGCAGGTTGAGGGCGATCGCCGAGCCGATCACCTCGGCCAGGTCGCAGGCCGCGATGGCGATCTCGCAGAGGACCCAGAGGGCGAAGCTCACCGGCCGGGAGTAGTGATCGCGGCAGGCCTGGGCCAGGTCGCGCCCGGTGACGATGCCGAGCTTGAGGGCCAGCGACTGCAGCAGGATCGCCATCAGGTTGGAGAGGAGCACGACCGAGAGCAGGGTGTAGCCGAAGCGCGAACCGCCGGCCAGGTCGGTGGCCCAGTTCCCCGGGTCCATGTAGCCCACCGCCACCATGTATCCCGGCCCCGCAAACGCGAGCGCCCGCCTGAGCCCGGTGCCCCGCGCGGGCACCGCGACACTGTGCCACGACTCGGGCAGGCTCCGGCCCCGGCGCGGGAACCGCCAGCCGTCGAGTTCTTCCACGGGGGGGGTCGAGGCGGCGTTCATCGCGCCCCCTGCGGCCGGGCACACAACAGGAGATCCGCCAGCTCGGAGCCGAGGACCCGGTGCCGCCTCCCCGCGCGGACGGTGATCGGCCCGCCGAAGGGTGCCACCTTCTCGACCATCACCCGGGTGCCCGGCAGCAGCCCCAGGGTCTCCAGGTAGCGCAGCCGCTCGGCGTCGCTGGTGGTCACCTGCCGGATCTCCGCCGCCTCGCCGGCGGAGAACTGGGTAAGCGGGGTGTAGTGCGCCTTTTCGATCGTCCCGTCGGCCGAGGGGATCGGGTCGCCATGCGGGTCCACGGCGGGATGGCCCAGCGCCGCCGCCATCCGCTCGACCAGGTCGTCCGAGACTGCGTGCTCCAGGCGCTCCGCCTCGTCGTGCACGTGGTCCCAGCGATAGCCCAGGAATCCCACCAGGTAGGACTCGATCAACCGGTGACGCCGCAGCATCCGGAGGGCGATCCGCCGCCCTTCCGCGGTCAGGCGGGCGCCGCGGTAGGGCTCGTGGGTCAGCAGCCCCTGCTCCGAGAGCCGCTTGACCATCCCGGTCACCGATGGCGCGGAGAGCCCCAGCCGCTGGGCGATCTCGCTCGTGGTGGCGAACCGGCCCCGATCGGACAGGTGGTAGATCGCCTTGAGATAGTCCTCGACGGACCGGGTCAGTGCGTCGGGGTGCTGGGAGGCCGAGTGCATGACCTAAATGCTAGATTAGTCAATCCTAAATCGCCAGCCCGGCGAAGGCCGTGAAACGGCCGCGCGGGCGGGATCAGGGAAGGATCGGCAGCAGCGAGCTCAGGATCCGCTCCGTCATTCCCCAGACCACGTCGCTGCCGAGGTGGAAGGCGGGAAAGGTCCGGCGGGCACCCCTGAGTTCGAGAGTGTACGGGCGGGAATTGGCCGGATCGCGGAGGACGTCGAGCCGGACCCACCCCGCCTCGGCGACCTCCGGGTTGGGCGACAGGATCGGCCGCCCGGGAAGCACGAAGAGGTAGGGCCGCACCACGACGGGACCGGGGATCGGAGTGCCGGGGGCCACGTCAGGCAACGCGCCGAGGCAGTGGGCCGGCTCCAGCAGGGCACCGACCTCTTCGGCCGTCTCCCGGATCGCGGTCACCATCGGGTCCGCGTCGGCGGGATCGCGGCGGCCGCCGGGAAGCGCCATCTGGCCCGACCAGGGGTCGCCAGGCCGCTCGGCGCGGCGGATGAGCAGGATGCTGTCCGGCCCCGGAACGAGGACGGCGGCGACGGCGGCGGTCACCCGCTCGCTGTCACCGCCGTCAGAGGCGAACCCCGGGAAGCGCCGCCGGAGCCGGCGCTCGAGCGCACTCAGTGGCAGCCGCAGGATCCTCCACCACAGCCGCTACCGCCGGGCGGACCCAGCTTGCTGAAATCGGCGCCTCCGGCCGGGTGCCCGCCGGCACGGGCGGGCGCGGAGAGCTGGCGGGTGACCTTCGCGCTTTCGCACGAGGGGCAGAGGATCGCGGTGTCGCTGCGGACCAGGAGCTCGAACTCCGCCCCGCAGCCCAGGCAGTGGTACTCGTAGATTGGCATGGGAGTAGTTTCGCGCAGTTGATCCGTCCGGGTCAAGTCTTCCGGGACCAAGCCTCGTCAGGTCGCGAGCGCGCCCATCCAGCCCACGGTCTGCTGGATGACCTGGCCCAGTTCCGGGGGCTCCGCCTTCAGCGGATGGGTGGCGCCGAAGGTGTGGCCGGCATTTTCGACCAGCACCAGCTGGGTCGAGGCCCGCCCGCTCGCCTGCACCAGAGCCTCCGCCTCGGCGGCCGGCACGGTCGGGTCGGCGGTGCCGTGGACGACGAGCCAGGGCACCGCGATCCTGGCGGCAGCCCCGCGGATGTCGAGGCTCCCGCCGCGGTTCCGCTCGATGTCGTCCAGCGCGTCGGTGTAGAGCGGCAGCTGTTGCCTGGTCCGTGAGTTCTCGATCACCAGGTGACCCCGGGCGCGCCATTCGGCTTCCTGCCCGGCGTAGCGCTCCACGTGCGAGATCGCGGCCCAGGTGACCAGCGCCCGCACCCGTTGATCCCGCGCGGCCTGCAGGATGGACATCCCGCCGCCCCGCGAATGGCCCACGAGGCCGATGGCCGTCGGGGGCGCAACACCCAACTCACCCGCGGCCAGCGCCGTGATCACGGTGCCGAGGTCGGCCAGTTCCGCGCTGAAGGTGTTGTGGCTGAACCGGTCGGGCCAGGCGCTTTCTCCGCTGTCATCGATGCCGCTGCCGCTCATGTTGAACGACACCGCCGTGTACCCGGCGCGGGCCAGCCGGGCCGCCAGGACCGGGAACATGCCCCAGTCCTTGAACCCCTTGAACCCGTGCACGATCACGACCGCGGGCCGGGGCGAAGTGCGGCCGGCCGCGAGGACGTCCACCAGGATCGGGCCCAGGACGCCGGGCAGGGTATGCTTGGTCAGGGTGGGCGTCGCCATCAGTCGACCGCGGCCTCGAGCAGCTCGAGGTGGCCGGTGCCGGCATCCAGCCGCGCCTTCACCCCGATGGGAAGGGTCCATTGATCATCGACGTGGCCGATCGGGAACCCGTACGCCACCGGCACTCCGAGCGGAAGGAAGTAGGTGTCGAGGATTTCGTCGAAGCCCATCGCCCCGTCGGCGCCGCGCCGCTGGAGCTCAGTGAACTGCCCGATCGCGACACCCGCCAGGCGGTCGAGGACTCCCGCCATCCGCAGGTGCGCCAGCATCCGGTCGACGCGGTAGAGTTCCTCGTGCACGTCCTCGAGGAACAGGATGGCGCCGTCGAGGTCGGGAAAGTGCCGTGTGCCAAGCAGGCACTGGAGCAGCGTCAGGTTGCCGCCGGCCAGCGGCCCCTCCGCCCGGCCGCCACACAGCGACACGATCCGGTGCTGCTTGGGCACCAGCACTCCCGCCGGCGGAGGCAGGCGGCCCAGCGTGCCGGCCGGCGCCGCCACGGTCAGCACGCGCTCGTGGTGCACGCGACTGAAGCTGGTCAGCGGCGCCCGGGCCATGGGCCCGTGAAAGGTGACGATCCCGGTGTGGTGCCACGCGGCGTTCAGGAGGGCGGTGATGTCGGAATAGCCGATGAACGGGCGGGGCCGCGCGGCCAGTGCCTCGAAGTCGACGCCATCGAGGATGCGGGTCATGCCGTATCCGCCCCGCAGGCACCAGATGGCGTCGAGTGACGGATCGGCGAGCGCGGCGTTGAGATCGGCCAGCCGCTGTTCGTCGCTGCCGGCGAGGTAGCCGTGCCGGGCCCCGGCGTTCGGCAGCAGCACGGGTTGATAGTCCATCGCGCGACAGAGTTCCTGGCCCCGCGCCAAGTCGTCGCGCTCGAGCAGCGGTCCCGCGGGCGCGATCAATCCGACGCGGCTGCCCGGCACCAGCCGGGGCGGGCGAACCAGCTCCTTTGACCCCATCCCGATTCTCCTGTTAGATTGCGCCGCGGTCCAGCCCGGGAGTCCTGCAGATGCGCGCTTCGGACCCGTCACTCGTCGCCGCCGGCCGCCGAATGGCGGTCATCAGCGACTCGATCGTCACCGAGTGGGCCGACTGGCTCGGCGACCGCATGGCCGCCTCCGGCGCGATCCCCCGCCCCACCGTCGAGCGGACCTTCCGACTCATCATCGATGTCCTGAACCAGACCGTCGGGCCGATGCGGCGCGAGGTCAAGGATCTCTGGCGCCGGACCTTCGAGCATTACGGCCGGATGGCCGCGGCCCGCGGCCTGGCTTCCGGTGAGGTAGTCGAGGAGATCATGGTCCTGCGACAGCTCCTCATCCGCCACCTCGCCCCGGTCATGGCCCGGATGCGCAACCGGCAGGCGATGGCCATGATCCTCCGGCTCAACTCCGAGCTCGATCGCGGCGCCGCGACGGCGGTGGTCAGCTACACGGACGCCCTGGTGGCGACGATCTTCGCCCGCAACGGCGTTCCCGCCCCCGACACCAACCTCGACGTCGGCGAAGTCGAGCGCCAGATCGAGATCCTCGAGCAGGAGCTCGCGACGCTCACCCAGCCGCATTGAACTCCCTCCTCCTGGCCCTGCCCTGGCTGGCGCCGCCCCTGGCCGCCCTGCCACTGGCCCGGCGCTCGCCCAACGTCGGAAACTACACCCCGGCTGAAGACGGCCTCATCAGCCTGATCATCCCGGCCCGCAATGAGGCCGGCGCCATTTCCACGGTAGTGCGCTCGATCCTCGCCTCCACCTATCCGTCGTTCGAGGTGATCGTGGTCGATGACCGCTCGACCGATGGCACGGCCGAGATCGTCCGCGGCCTGATCGACGAGGAGATGCGAACCCGGCACGATGCCGCACCCCGGCTCCGCCTGGTGGCCGGAAGCGAGCTTCCGGAAGGGTGGTACGGAAAGCCCTGGGCCTGCGAGCAGGGCTATCGCGCGGCGCGGGGCGGCATTCTCGTGTTCACCGACGCCGATACCCGCCACCACCCCGCCCTGCTGGGCCACGTGGTCGGCGCCCTCAAGGCCGAGGAGCCGGGGCTGCTGACGCTCGCGCCGCACCAGGTGACCGTCACCGCATGGGAACGCCTGGTGATGCCCCAGTTCATGGTCATGCTGGGGCTGCGCTTCCACGCGGAGCGGATCAACCGCGCGCGACAGGCCCGCGACGTCCTGGCCAACGGCCAGTTCATTCTCTTCCGCCGCTCGACCTACGAGGCGATCGGCACCCACGCCGCGGTACGGGGCCAGGTGGCTGAGGATCTGGCACTGGCCCAGCAGGCCTTTACCAGCGGGCACCGGGTGTGGGTCGCGTTCGCCGAGGACCTGATGGCCACCCGGATGTATGACGGCCTCCGCTCGCTGATCGAAGGCTGGTCGAAGAACATCTACCTGGGTGGCCGCCGGTCATTCCCCGATCAGCCGGCCCTGCGGGCCATGGTGCCCCTGCTGCTCGGGCTGCCGCTGCTCTTCTGGCTGGCGCCGCCCGTCGTGGTAGCTCTGGCTCCGTTCCTGGCGCCGGCGCTCCTGGTTCCGGCCCTGGCGGCCACGGCGGTGAGCGTCGCCTTCTGGATTGCCGTGGCGCGCCGCATGAAGATCCCCGTCGTGTACGGACCAGGTTACCCGCTGGGCGCGCTGGTGGCGCTGTTCATCGTCGCGCGTTCGACCTGGCGCGGGCGGCGGCGGGTCGAATGGAAGGGCCGCACCTATGCTGAAGACGCCCGTGGCCGGCTGGCGGCCGCCGAGACCATCACCTGAGGGATTTGCATGAAGCTCACGATCACCCGCGCGATGCTGGAGGCCCTGGAGCAGGCGGCGGACAAGCCGGATTGGCTCTCCCAGCGCCTGGCCGCCCTCAAGGCCGGCGCCGAGCCCTACCTGCTGTCGCTCGGCACGCAGGAGAGCACGGCCCTGGAGGAACTCTGCGCCATGAACATCCGGTTCGACGCGGCCGGCAATGTGCTCCCCCGCCACCAGCCGCTTGATGACCTCGCGACGCTGATCATGCAGAACTACTGACCCCGCGCCGCTCCTCGCAGAGAACTCGTCATCCCGAGCGACCGCGGGGAGCGAGGGGCCTGTCTCAATCGTCCCGGCACCAATCCGCTGCAAGGTCGTGCCAGCCCGCGTTCACCAACTCAATGAGCTGGAGCTTCTCCCCACGTGACCATTTCTTGAGTTGACGCTCACGCTCGAATGCGGCTCGTGCACTCGGGGTCTGCTCGAAGTAGACCAGTCTGTGCACTCGGTACCGGCGTGTGAAGCCGGGCACCAGCCCCTGGCGATGCTGGTAAACTCGCCTTCGTAGATCACGCGTAACTCCCGTGTATGGAACCCGGGAGAGGCTTACCAATATGTAGACGAAGAATTGCCGGCTTTCCATGTCCCAATGACATGGTCACCAACCCTCAACTGACCATCAACACCTGGTGGCAAGATCCCTCGCCTTCGCTGCGCTCCGGCTCGGGATGAGGATTCCGATTGGGAGCAGCCCTCCTTCTGCCGCCCTGCTGCCCTACTTCCGCACCACCCTCACCCCCTGCTCGGGAATCCCCCCGCCGAGCAGGCGGCCCACCGCATCGACCCAGAGCCGGAAGGTGACGCTGCCGATGGCCAGCGTGACCGAGTCCGGAGTGAACCGGGTCACCTTCGCCGGAGCGGTCTCGCCGCCATTCATGCTGAACAGGTAGACGGTGGTGGTGTCCCCGCCGATGATCACCGCCCGGCGCGTCGCCTGCTCGAGCATGGCAAACGACAGGTTGATGTACGGCACCGCGCCCGCATGGGTCTCGAACAGGCGGGTTCCCATCGCGCCGGAAGCCAGTTCATCCACCGCCGCGCTGTCGTCCTTGAAGATCACCCGCCCCATCTGGCGGGCCCGCACATCCGGCGCGTCATCTCCGCGCCAGGCCCAGAAATTGACCAGCGGCAGCGTGCCGTCGGGGATCAACGTGCCCTGGAACCGCTCGCGCTTGTTCTCGGCGGCGCGATTGACCAGCATGCCGTTGACCTGGGTGTCGGAGCGGGAGAAGGTCTCGACCACGACGGTATCGGCTCCATGGAGCACGACGAAGGTGCCACTGTCCGGAAACGCCGGGTTGGCGGACTGGGCGGCCAGCAGGGCCGGGACAGCGACGGTCAGCAAGGCAGACAGGCGGAGCCGCATCGGATGGGACCTCATGGGTTGCGCGTGATCACTGACAGGATCGGCGGTATTCCGGTACCAAAGTAACCGGGGACGGGTGCTACGGTGGGGCCACCTCCACCGGGAGTACCGATGCAGCTCAGGAACGCCCTGGCGGGTCTGCGAACCCTTGAAGACCTCCCCGAGGTGCTGGCGGCCGTGGGCCAGGGCCCGGAGTGGGATCCACTCCCCACCACCTGGCTGGAGAACGAGACACTCGCCGCCCGGATCCGGAGGGCCGCGGTCGTGGCCCGTCTCGGCTCGTTCCGCTGGTACGCCCTCGAGGCCGACGATGTCGGCCCCCTGGTCCGGCGGGTGGCCCGGCGCCTGGCCAGCCGTGGCTGCTGCGCCGGGATCATCGGCTTCGACCCGGCGGCCGGGATCGTGGCGTTCGCCTCCACCACGCCCGACCCCGTTCCGCTGCTGGTCTGCCCGGCCAGTCCGACCGGCGCGGCCCTCGCTTCACTGGGCCGGCTCCGCCTGCTCACCGACCACAATGCGGCGACGGCCTGCGCCGAAGCTGCCGAGTACCTGGGCGGCGAAGCGGTCGGGCGCCGGTTCTTCGAGCGATTCCGCGAAGTCCTGGACCGGATGGCCGGGGCCGGCGATTCATCGGTAAGAGCCGCTGACCGGCGCCAGCTGGCCCTCATCCAGCTCACCCGCGTGCTCTTCCTCTATTTCGTGCAGGCCAAGGGATGGCTCGACGGCCGACCCGACTTCCTGCGCGAGGAGGTTGACGGCTGCCTCGCCCGGCGACGGCCACTGCACCGGGACCTCCTCCGGCCGCTCTTCTTCGGGACGCTCAACCGCGCCGCAGCGTCGCGGGGCCGGGCCGCCCGCCTGGGACGGATTCCCTTCCTCAACGGCGGACTCTTCGAGCCGCACCCCCTCGAGCGCCGGTACCGCACCGACTTTCCCGACTCGGCGTGGCAGCCCGCCTTCGATGACCTGTTCGAACGGTTCCACTTCACGGTGCAGGAAGGGGTGACGCCCGGCGCGGTCGCCCCGGACATGCTGGGCCGGGTGTTCGAGGGAGTCATGGCGCCGGAACGGCGCCGGTCCAGCGGCACCTTCTACACGCCCCCGCCGCTGGTGGCCGACCTGCTGGATGCCTCGTTCGCCGCCTTCCTCTCCCGCCGCCTCGACATCACCGACGCCGAGGCGGCCGCGAGACTGGCCGAGGCCGACCCGCGCGTCGCCACCGAACTGGAGCGCGTGACGGTACTCGACCCGGCAGCCGGCTCAGGGGCCTTCCTCCTCGGAGCACTGGAACGGCTCTGCCGGTGGCGGCGGCGGGACGAAGTCACCGTGACCACCCTCAAGCGCCGGATTCTCTCGCACAATCTCTTTGGCGTCGACATCGATCCAATGGCCGTGCGGTTGACCGAGCTTCGGCTCTGGCTGGCGGTCATCGCGGATGACCCCGAATCCGACCCCGGGCGGGTGCTCCCGCTGCCCAACCTCGATGCGCTGGTCCGCCAGGGCGACTCGCTGCGCGACCCAGGCGCGGTCATTGGTGAATCCCTCCAGCCCGGCCCCACGGCGGGAGCACTGGTGTCCGACCTGCGCCGCCGGCTCTTCGCCGCCTCGGGCGAGGACAAGCGCGAGGCCGCGCGCGCCCTGCGCCGCGCCGAACTGGCTGCAGCCCGCGAGGGGCTCGAATCCGTGGAGCGGCGGCTGGAGGCCGCCGCGGGCGCCTGCATCACCGCGGCGCGATCGCCCACACTGTTCGGCGCGCCGTCGGGGTTCACTGAGGCTGGACGGGCCGAGCTGGCGTCGATCCGGCGCCGCCTGGTGGCCGTGCGAACCGCGCGGCGCGGCCTGGTCCGCGAGGGCACGGTGCCCTGGTTCCAGTTCGAGGCGCACTTCGCCGACGTCTTCGCGACCCGCGGCGGGTTCGACCTCGTGGTGGGCAATCCGCCCTGGGTTCGGGCCGAGCAGCTCTCTCCCTCCCTGCGGGCATCGCTCCGGCGCCACTATCGCTGGTGGCGCACCTCCGGCGGGAGGCGCGGGTTCCACCACCAGCCCGACCTCGCCGTTGCCTTCCTCGAACGGGCCACTGCGCTCGCCGCGCCCGGCGGCGTCATCGGCCTCCTCCTGCCCGCCAAGCTGGCCAGCGCGAGTTACGCCCACCGGGCCCGCGGGGCCCTCGCCGAGGATTTCACCCTTCATGCCGCGGCCGACCTCACCGCCAGTGCCGGCGGCAGCTTCGACGCCGCGGTGTACCCCATGGCGCTGGTCATGTCACGAAGCCGACCGGCACCAAAGGCGGCCGTGCGCCCGACACTTGACTCGGCCACGCCGCCATCCGTGCCGCAGTCGGTACTCGCCGGTGGCGCGCCGTGGATCCTCGTACCGGGTCCGGAGCGCGACGCGCTGGCCGCCTTTCGGGCCGACCACCCGCTGGTGGCGGAGCGGTATGCCATTCAACTCGGGGTCAAGACCGGGGCCAACGAGATCTTCCTCGATCCTGGCGAGCCCGTCGAACCATCCCTGCTCCGGTGGGCAGTGCGCGGCCGTGACGTCCGGCCCTTTCGCACCGCAGGGAGCACGCGACTGCTCTGGACCCACGACGCCGAGGGGCGCCCGCTGGAAAAGCTGCCACCGCGTGCCGCGGCCTACCTGGCCAGGTATTCGGCAACACTCAGGGCCCGGACCGACTACGCCGGCGGCCCGGCCTGGGCCCTGTTCCGCACTCGCGGAGCAAGTGCGCCCCATCGCGTGGTCTGGAGCGACCTGGCCCGGCGGCTGGAGGCCGTCGCCCTCTCGGGCCCCGGGGAACGGGACCGGGTTCCCCTCAACAGCTGCTACGTGCTGCCCTGTCCCGGCGCGGACGAGGCGCTGGCACTCGTGGCGTGGCTCAACTCGAGCTGGTGCCGGGCGGCGGCCCGTGCCTGTGCATCGCCGGCGCGTGGGGGGTTCGCCCGGTACGATGCGCGGACGATCGGCGGCCTCCCGGTCGTAGCCACGGCGCTCAAGGATCCCGCGCTCGTGGACCTGGCCCGCCAGGGGGGACGCGGGGCCGAGATCCAGCAGGCCCTCGACGAGCTTTGTGCCGCCCACCTGGCCCTGCCCTCCGGTGCCTGCGATGCGCTCCTTCGCCTGGCCGGCGCCTCCCCGCATCGTGGCTGAAGCGCTGCGCGAGCTGGAGGACCCGCTCGCCAGCCTGCTCGACCTGCCGCCACCGGCTCCCGCCGCATCGGTGGCTCGCGGCATCGCCGCTGCGTTGGTCGTGGCGGAGCGGAAGGTTCCCGCGCCCGGGTGGCTGCTGCCATCACAGCACCAGAGCTACCGGCGCCTCCTGGCAGCGCTCGATCGATTCGGCGGCGCGCTGCTCGCGGATCCGGTCGGCGCCGGCAAGACATACGTCGCGCTCGCGGTGGCGGCGGCCCTCGCGCCGCGTGCAACGGTGGCGATCGTTCCCGCCGCCCTTCTCGATCAATGGCGGCGCACGGCGCTTCAGCTGGGTATCGCCATCCAGCTGCACACGCACGAGCGGTGCTCACGCGGGCAGCTCCCCGGTCCGGAACGCTCGTGCG
>Ga0209048_10003799_pt1 | contig 14590 bp, 13 predicted proteins | sample FrelakmetCRP12CR_FD_187146 | JGI IMG/M metagenome (GOLD analysis project Ga0209048, IMG submission 187146) | Freshwater lake sediment microbial communities from the University of Notre Dame, USA, for methane emissions studies - CRP12 CR (SPAdes)... | ecosystem: Environmental > Aquatic >... | reverse complement strand
GTCAAATAATCCGACCTGCTCCGCCAGGGGCGAAAAGTCTTCATGGCCTCCGCCGATCATGATATTGATGGCCTTGGCCGTGTCCATGACGCTGCCACCTCCCACGACCACCATGCAGTCGGCACCGCACTTCCGGTAAAAAGCCGCCCCCTCGTTGATCAAATCGAGGCGGGCGTCCTGCACGATCTTGTCGTAGACACCGACCAACTCCAGACGGGAAGCCTTGATGGCCTCAATGACCATCTCCGCCACACCGGCCTGAACAAGCCCCTTGTCCGTGTAGAGGACAACCTTCGTGCCGCCAAGTTTTTCCATTTCAAAGCCCAGCTCTTCGCGCACACCGGCCTTGTACATGACCCTCGGCCGGTTTGCCCAGGTAAAGAACGGTTCAAAGCTCAGATCAGGGTATTTCATACATTCCTCCATTCTGTTGTATTGATGCTGACTGTTTCAATAACACTTTCTTTAGCAATGGTTAGGTAGATTAATGAAAGTTACGCAAATTAATCAGTCCAGGGAGTTGATGAAATCGATGATTCTTTTAAGGGAGGTCCCTGGACCGAACACCTCCGAGATTCCAGCTTCCTTCAACAGGGGAATATCCTCTGGTGGCACCGTTCCCCCGAAGATTACTTTTATGTCGTCCGCGCCTGTCCTTTTGAGAATCTGAACGACCTCCGGGGCCAGAATCATGTGGTTGCCTGAGAGAGAACTTAAGCCGATGACATCTACGCTCTCCTGTATGGCAGTCTTTACGATTCCTTCAGGCATCTGATTGCCTATATAAATAACCTCCATTCCTGCATCCCTCAAAGCCCTTGCCACCACGATGCTACCGCGCCAGTGGGCATCCATGCCGAGGCGGGCTATAAGAACCCTTTTTCTTTTGCTCATCGTCTGTTCTCCTGAAAAGTTCCCTGACGACTCAGAAGAGGGGTGGGTGCCATATCCCGTAAAAGGCCTTCAGAGTCTTTGATATTTCTCCTTCCGTAACGTAGGTCCTCACGGATTCTATAATGACCTCCATAAGGTTTCCATCTCGCTCACAACATCTGGTAATAGCTGCGAGGGCCTTCGCGGCTTCCACGGAATTCCGGTCTTTCCTGTTCCTTTTCAGTTTCTCTTCCTGGATACGCAGCGTTTCGGGGACTTTGAAAAGTTCTATGGGAAGGACTTCATCTTCGATCTTAAAACAATTTACCCCGACGATGGGCATCTCGCCGGATTCAATGGCAACCTGATACTGATAAGCGGCAGAAGCTATTTCATTGTGAATCCATCCCTTCTCGACTGCCTTGACAATACCACCCATGCCGTCGATCTCCGAGATAAGTCTTTCAACCTCTTCCTCCATTTTATTGGTCAGAGATTCCACAAAATATGATCCGCCTAATGGATCCACCGTATTGGTGATACCTGTTTCCATCTGCAGGATTTGCTGCGTGCGGAGGGCCGTCAATGACGAAAGCTCTGTGGGCGTGCATAGTGCCTCGTCGTAAGCATCAACATGCACCGACTGTGCTCCCCCCAGTACGGCGGAAAGGGCGTGATAGGCAGCCCTGGCAATGTTGTTCAAAGGTTGCTGGGCAGTGAGAGCTACACCGGCTGTCTGCACGTGGAACCGGAACATCAGGGAACGAGGATTAGTTGTGCCGAACCGCTCCTTCATGATCTTATAATAGACTCTTCGCGCGGCCCGGTACTTCGCGATTTCCTCAAAGACATCATTATGCGCGGAGAGGAAAAAGCTGAGCCTGGGCGCGAAGCTGTCAATATCAAGGCCCCGCCGGATCAGTTCCTCGCAACAGGCAATGGCAGAGGAAATGACAAATGCAACTTCCTGGGGCGCCGTGCATCCCGCTTCCCGGTAATTGTAGCCGGCAAAGCTGATGGGATTCCACCGCGGCACCTGTTTTGTGCAGAATTCAATGGCATCACAGCTCAACTTGAAGGAAGCCTTTGGTGGCAGGACGCTCGGGGCGGTTGTAATGGCTGTCTCCATCAGGAAGTCATTCTGGCTCGTCCCCGTTAACAGGTTCAGGGGAACTCCTTGTCGCCCGGCGTTGGCAAAATACATCGACTGGATCGAGATATTGCAGATAGGTTGACATGTGACCAGAGATACGCTGACCTTGTCGACGGCAATCCCGTCAAATAAGATTCGCATGTCTTTGATCGTGTCGATGGCAACACCACCGCGGCCTACGTCGGCGTATACCTCCGGGTCATCGCTGTCGTAGCCGCGCAGGGTCGGGTAATCAAAGACGCCGTTGATCCCCGTCGCCCCCTGGTGAAGAAGAAATTTATAGCGTTTATTTGTCTCTTCAGGCGGACCAAAACCCGCCAGCTGTCGCTGTGTCCAAACCCGCCCCCGGTACATGGTTGGGTGAACACCACGGATATACGGCTCGCAACCGGGAAATCCCAGATCTTTGAGATAGTCAATATCGGCTACATCGAGAGGCGTGTAAAGCGGTTGTATGGGAATTCCGGAGAGGGTCTGAAAATTGGGCTTGAGCTCTTTCTGAGAGCTGTAGATATCAGTATGCCACTTCTTGAAATCTTTTTTAATCCTTGAAGCAGCCTTTTGGTCATAAATCTTCTGTTTCATGCCGGGCTCCCCCTTACAGTCTCAGACATCTTTTTTGATTTCATTTTATTGTATTGTAGGTTCTATTACATTATTATTTTGACGTCAACAATTGATACTTAAAGGATTACGCATTGTATAAAATAAGGTGCATAAATAGGACTACTTCGGCTTGATTGGGATTGCAGGAGCAAGAAGAAAGTCTAAAGAGTAGATTAAATTTTAGATGTCTTTGAAAAGGCAAGGCTTGGATTCAAATCAGCATACTCAGTATTTCTTTCATTTTTTCCAGATCATACGGAACGGTAATAGCCGCTGAGAAGCCATACTTACCGATTTCGGAAACTACAGGGTCATCGGTATATCCGGTTGTCAAAACAGCCTTTATCTGCGGATCTATCTGTAACAACTCTTTTATGGTCTCTTTCGCTCCCTTGCCATCTGCAACGTTCAGATCCAGGATGGCTACTGAAAATGGCCGGCCCTTTTCTTTTGCTGCTTTGTAAAGATCGATGGCTTCACTGCCATCCCTTGCGAACTCAACCTCATACCCGAGATAATGGAGGACTATGCCTGTTGCGTTTCGCACGGCTTCCTCATCGTCCATGACAAGAATTTTCCCCTTGCTTGTGAAAACTTTCTCCATTTCTGTTTTTGTGACCGGACCTTTGAGAGACAACGCAGGAAGATACACAAAAAAGGTAGACCCGACACCCGCTTCAGATTCAACGGTGATAAATCCATCATGTTTCTTGATAATCGTATAACAAATAGTGAGTCCCAGTCCTATACCCCTCGCGCGTCCCGCCGGCTTGGTAGTAAAATAGGGATCGAATATTTTCGACAAATCCTCTCGAGGAATTCCCCTGCCATGATCTTTCACGGACCATTTTACATACTTTCCTTCTTTGAGAGGCAGGCCGTTCCCCGCTGCCACATTAATGTTTTCAGCTTGGATGGTTATGGTACCCCCTTCGGGCATGGCCTCCCTTGCATTGACAACCAGGTTATGAATTACCTGCCGGATCTGTACATCATCCATCTCAACGGGCCAGAGATCATCGGGCAGTAAAAACTCGCAGCTGACGTTGGACCCGGAAAGAGACAGCTCAGTGGAATCTCTTAGCAACTCCGAAATAAAGCCAACTTTCCTTATGGGTTCATCTCCTTTGGCAAAGGTAATCAGGCGATGGGCCAATTCTTTTGCCTGAAGTGCAATCTTCTCAGTTTGCTCTAGTCCTTCTGCAAGATCATTCTTCTCATCTGAGCAAGACAATTTGAGAGTAAATATATTCAGCAACATGGCAGAAAGCATATTATTAAAATCATGGGCAATTCCATCAGCAAATATCCCCAAAGACTCAAGTTTCTTAACCCTGATTAACTCTTCCTCTGTCCGCATACGCTCTGTAAGGTCTTCATAGATGGCAACAATCTCGCCTGACGGCAGCTTATAAACGTTTGTTTCTATCCACTGAGAGATGCGCTTGTCTGCGTAAAGTGTAACAGGATGATGTTCAGCCACCCCAGATTTCCAGACACGCTGAAAAACATCAAAGAGACCAACATCCTTGATGCCTGGAAATATTTCCTGAACACTCCGTTCGACAATCTCTTCGTGCTTCACTTTACCGATATGTTCTCCCGCGGGATTTATGTCCTTGAAGACGAAATCGTTGCCATTGTGCCTTGCCTCGTATACTGCTACACCGTTACCCATTTTATTGAATAATTCGCGGAATCGGAGCTCGCTTTTCATCAGAGCCCCTTTAAGGTTAACCAAGACTACAGAAATCAAAAGAAAAAAAGAGCAGCGAACGAGTTCATTAATAATGGGTTCCGCGGGTATAAAAATCAAATGACTCAAGATCAAGGTAACAGATAATAGTAAGGCAACAAGAACCCCCCTTCTCATCCACCAGACTGAAGCAATAACAATAGGGATATAAAAGAAATGGCTGAATATCACGCCTGTCTTGAGAACAGCGTGGTAGTATAAAGTGGCGCCCACCGCGCTGGCTGTAAGGGTGATTACGATGACTGATTTCCATGAAGCTCGAAGGTCTTTAGTTAATTCCATAGGGGCCATAAACTATACTCCAAAAAGTAAATGAAAGAAATACTCTACCACGGAAACTGGTGGAAGTTGTCTTATTATGACTGTGGAGTTGCATCTATTTATTTGCGATTATACCGCCATGTCTGTAGATGATGCTCAACCCGCTTTTTTCTAAGCCATTCAGGCCTCGTGAGAAGAAATTCGTGTTTATTCCCAGTCTCTCACAATGAAACCGATACCGATGCGGTTGATGTTGTGGTTGTAATCGAGCATGCTCTCGCCGTAGCCATTAAAGTACTGAATGTATCCGCTAATCCGCTCCAAGAGCGGAAAGCTCCATTCAAGTTGTACGGCACCACGATTCGTGCTTAAGTTTAGGTTATTTCGAGCCATTACACCGAATCTGTTACCATTCCAAAAATAATATCCCCAAAGTTCACCGTATCCAAGATAGTTCTCGATGTCCGAATTATTATCATTTTCGGCACTCTCCGGAAACCTGTACCATGTTTTCAGGATCAGGACGAAGTTGTCTCTTTCGAACCCGAAATTCGCTACTGCGCGGTTCCAGCTTCTCGACAGCAGCCCCGACTGACCGTTGGACTGGTGGTTGAGGCCCACGTTAATGAAACGGCTCTTCAGCCCGAGCAGATCATAGTCCGTACGGAAGTTCAGAAGAACCTCCGGTTCGTAGTTGGTTTCGCGAAAAGGTGCGGAGTCTTCGAAATTGTAAGATTGCCAGAACGATCGCTGCGTGTAAGCGACCCATAGATCCATGTCTTGTCCAAAGATGTCCTGCCAAATCTTCGTCTTGAAGCTGATTTGAAAAGCCGCTTCCGCGTTTTTAAGTTCTTTATCAGGATTAGCCTTCTTTACGGCCTGCTCGTTAGGCGACTCGACATATGTGATGGGAAGGATGTAGTTCGACCGGTGGGGAGATATGGCAAATCTATCTTTCCGGGACTCTCTGTCCAATTCCCATAGCCGTTCCAGATATGAGACGTGGGTTTGCGAACCAGGCTTTGTTTCGGAAGCGGCTTTACTCGCTGGTTTGCTTGGGGCTTCCTTGCGCCCGGCCAGCTCGTCGTAACATTTCAGTCGTTTAACGCTGTCCTCAATTTTTGCGCATTCGTCGATGCTCTTAGGCACATCCGCATGTGTCGTGACTGCAAAGAGAAACAGCAATGCCATGCAAATGGTCCCGCGTATAAGTTGACACTTGCGGCCGCTTAGAAACTCCCATCGGTGTAATAACTTTTTCATAAGACCTCTTTGTGAGCGTTTGTAAAGTTACAGGAAAAAGTAGATCACCAACATCCGGGATCAAAGACCACGGGTTATTTATTTGCCGTTATTATCTGTACTACAATTAAAGCAAGAGTTCAGCCATTAATCATCTATTGGCAACAAAAAATTTTTTGCAGGGAGCCAATGGTCAGCCTCGATCGAAGTGACCATTGCGCCTCGAAATCATTTATCTTCAAAAGAAAGGCATATCTATTGAGTACATGAAGATGTTGTTCATTTGAAATGACTCGAAAGATAAAACACATTATTGATAATGAAAGATTAAGGATTAATCCTTGACTTCTGATAAAGGAGTTCATAAACTATGGCAACTAAGTAAGTTTGGATTAAAACATTTTGAATTGTAAAGGATGGCCACCAAGCTTTTTTAGTCTTGGTGGCCTTTTTCTTTCTGTCATGGTGGAAATCCGACTTAAGAGAATTTTTTGGAAAGGAGGATTAAAGCGATGCCAGAAGGTAAAGTAAAATGGTTTAATGAACGAAAGGGCTTCGGATTCATTGAAAAGGATGACGGTGGTGATGTGTTTGTTCATCACAGTGCTATTCAGGCTGAAGGTTTTAAGACGTTGAATGAAGGCCAGCGTGTCAGTTTTGATGTTACGCAGGGTGCAAAAGGCCCGGCAGCGGAAAACGTGAAACTCATATAAGTTCATGATCGGAAAGGAAGAGGCGCTCCTATATGGTTTACCATGTAATGGAGCGCCTTTTTTATAAAACTGTATAGGTTATCTAATTAAGAGGTCTTGAAGATAATAATGAAAGCGCGTTGGGTGCTTGACACCCTATGGCCGGAACTCCCACAGGTTGATTGTACAATCGTAGCAAGGTGGTGGCCTTGGGACTATTACTGTGTATCGACAGAGCGTATATGGCAAGATAAGTCAGATCCAATATACAAAAGCATAAACAAAAATTCTGTCCCCCCACAGCAATATGTAACACATGTCTATAAGTGTGATAAGAATGGCACGAGCGATGTGAACCATTTTTATTATATGAAAGAATATAATGACTCAGGCCTGGCGAGAAGAGGCCACAAAGAAGTAGTTGAGTTAATGGAAAAAGGCAGATTGCAATTTTAATAAAGTTTTAATCTTTGAATGACCTGTCCACAATACTTGTATCAAGTCAAAAGTCACAGTCTTGCGGTTTCTTGAGTATTACCAAGTTGTAATTCCGCAAATTTTTCAAAATCCGTCATTTGAACAGTATTCACCACCTAATCTACCTTTGAGAGAAATGTCATAATGGTTTGATTGAGTTGTTCCGGCTGTTCAAGGGGTGTCATATGACGTGAATCACGGATGACGGCCACCTTTGCGCCGACGATTTTTGACGCATAGGACTCTTTCCAGGCGACGGGGGCGTAATCCATATCAGCAGAGATGATCAAGGTCGGGAATGCTATCATATGGATTTTGTCCATAACGGTCCAGTTGGAAAGGGCCTTAATGGAGGCTATATAGGCCCGCTTGTCATTTTCCGACCAGCGCTGGATCAGCCGATCGCGAAGGGTTTTTTGTTCCGGTTTCGGGAATAGGTTGTTCGCCAGAACGGTGCCCATTTTGCGCATACCGAAGAGACGGACGATGACACGCCTTATGAAGAACGGCAATTTTTCTTTTAATGTGCGAAAGATAAGCTCCGGGCCGCTGTTGATAATGGTGAGACTTCGAAAGAGATCAGACTCTGTCACGGCGAGCTGGAAGGCGATCATGCCACCCATTGAAAAACCGACAACATGGGCAGGAATGATATTCAACGTTCGCATAAAGGCCGATGTGTCGGCGGCGAACATGGAAATGGAATAGCGGCCATGCGGCTTACCAGATCGACCATGCCCGCGAACGTCAAAGGTGATTACCTGGAAACGCTGAGAGAAAAAAGGGACTTGGTTTTCCCAATCACGGGTGCTGGAACCCAGGCCGTGGATGAATAAAAGAGGAGGGCCCTGACCTGTGATTTCATAGTATAGGTCGACGTTGTTAACTCGACATGTGGGCATGGCTCTCAACACCTCTTTCGTCATCAAATCATGTTCTTTGGCAATAATTTATTCTGATTGTTTATTTAGCAACCATCATTCGAATGAGCAGATGTATTCTACTATGTTTCCATCAACGATTATTTCAAACCAGGAATCACGGGGAACCTGGAAGCATGAACCTGCGGAAAAGCTGTTCCATTGCTTTTCGCCGGCTCGTCGTACCCAACAGTTTCCAGCAGTTATTTCCATTTTTTCGGGGACCTCGGTATTGAACTTGAAAGATCCTGGTTGAATCAGGCCTATTGTCTTTTTCCTGCCATCTTTAAACAAAACAGTATGACTTATAACCTTGCCTTCAAAGAACATGTTTGCTTTGCAAATTACAGTTACATCGTCAAATCGTTCCGGTATTTTTTCCATTATTGAGGTCCTCCGTTGATTTTTTCTTACTATGTTTTGCTGTTATTCGTCATCTGGCATTTATTCCCGATCGAGCCGGGAATGACAGCAGTTACATATTGTCATTTCGAAGGAGCGCAGTGACTGAGAAATCTTAAAGATTCCTCACATTCGTTAGGAATGACAACACACCCTCACCTGAAAATCCCCCGTGGCCCCCTTTACATCATAAAGGGGGCTTATGCCAAGATTTAATAATTTCCTCTCTTGATATGCTCGTACTCCGGGATTTTCTCTGAGCGCTCTTTGTGATTCACCCAATTCGTAAGATAAATTCCCGCCAGATCCTTATTTCTCAAGATCAACAGATTCTCCGCGTTCTTTTCCTCCGCGGCTTTGGTGAAGTTAAATGATCCCGTAATGACAATCTCCCGGTCAATGATCATTATCTTATTGTGAGCGATCGCGTATGCCGCATTAATATACGTCGGGATTCCCATATGCGCGGTGAAATCTCCTGAACTGTACCTGGCTGACCGGTTAGACTTGTCAAGAATGATCTCCACATTAACGCCCCGTTTATGTGCCTTAAGGATAGCGGAGGCGATCTCTCTGGATGTGAATGAATATGCCTCCATGAGGATCTCCGATCGGGCGCCGTCAATTTCTTTGACGATTGCTTCTGTGCAACCGCCACGCGGACTGAAGCATATCCTGGCCGGGGTATTGTTCAAGGTGAGGTCGGCGGCATAGGTGAGCGGCAGAGATGCGCTGCTGATGCCGAATACGAAAAGGATAAAAGCGGTGACGATGAATTTCTTCATATTATATTACTCCTTGATAAATATGGATGCGCAATGTGTACCTTCAGGAGCGCTATTGGCAGGACTAAAGTCCTGCACTTGATAAATATGGATGCGCAATGATTTCATGTTCATTTTATGCCGAAGATATTTAAGATAATCGGCGTCATCACAGAAATTCTGAAGCCATGAATTCCGGACGGTGACCTTATACAAATCTCTCCCTTTTGTAAAGGGGAATAGCGGGGGCGTATGCCCAGGGCATATAGGGCGTGCGCTTACGATGACGCAGTCTTTTGCGGGAAAATTGCCTTGACACAAAAGCGCCGCTACCCTTATTCTGTGCAAATCAAAAAAAGATCCTCATCTAGTTGAAAAATGGGGGAAGGGAATCATGAAAAGGATGAACAAATTTCCATTATCCGTAATTTTGATCTGTCTCGTTTCCTTTGCATTTGTTTCCAGCCTTTATGGACAACCAGCAGTAAAGGCTGGCAAAGCGGAAGCGGCAGGCAGAAAAAAGGTATCGAGCAGAGGTTTCCGGTTTGACCCGCAAAACCTTATTATATCGGAATTCAAGGATGGGTGGGCTGTAATGGAGAGCACCAATCTGAACCGGGCCCTTGCGACGTTTGCGCATAACAGGAAGTCTGATGCAGAGCAGGCCATGAGGATTATGCAGCACTACGGCATGAATGAGAAGTATTTTGTAGGAACGTCAGGCCTTGTATTCTTCCTGGCATCGCGTAAAGCCCCTGAGGACCCGAGTCCCTTTCCTGGGGAGAAATGCGAGACATTTGACCCCAGGAATGTTACCGTCGAGGAGAAAACAATAACATCCAAGAAGGATCCGAATGAAGTTGTCGGAAAATATTGGGCCCTTGTGGATGGCAAGAATCAACTGTGGCGGTTTGGTAATGATAGGGCTATGGCAGGCATGGCGAGGCAGGTCTTCATAAAGCAATATGGTTTCACGAACAAGTGCAATGTGGGCGGATTTACGTACTGGCGGAAATAGTTTTGCATCTCACACATTTTTCTTCAAACGCTGATCTTTATTGAAGGACTGTTCCGGAAATCAAAGTATCCTGACGGCAGACGTTAAATAATATCAATATTACTTTACAAACAAAGGGAAAGAAGATAACTTCACTTTCACTTCAGAGATGTCCTACAGGAAATCAGCATGATACAGAAAAACGGTTTTGATAATGAGAAATATATCCGGGAGCAGTCAACGGAAATCCTGGATAGGGTCCGGCGCTTCGACAACAAACTTTATCTTGAATTCGGAGGAAAGCTTCTTTACGACTATCACGCAGCAAGGGTCCTGCCGGGCTATGATCCCAATGTCAAGATGAGGCTCATTCGTGAACTGAAGGACAAGGCGGATATCCTGCTTTGCATCTATGCCGGCGATATAGAAAGAAAGAAGATCCGGGCGGATTTCGGCATTACCTATGATTCCGATGCCCTCAAACTCATTGATGATCTGAGAAGCTGGGATATCGAAGTGCTGGGCGTAGTGATCACGCGCTATGATCATCAGCCGGCTGCTACGCTCTTTAAGAACAAGCTGGAGAGAAGAAATATCAAGGTTTTCACCCACAGCTATACCAAGGGGTATCCGACGGATGTGGAATTGATCGTAAGTGACGAAGGATACGGCGCGAATGAAAATATCCAAACGGATAAACCTCTTGTCATCGTCACCGGTCCTGGTCCCGGCAGCGGGAAACTGGCTACTTGCCTCTCTCAGCTCTACCATGATTATAAGAGGAACATAAAATCCGGATATGCGAAGTTTGAAACTTTCCCCATCTGGAATCTACCTCTCAGACATCCCGTAAATGTAGCCTATGAAGCCGCCACCGCGGATATACGTGATTTCAACCTCTTTGATCCTTTCCACCTGGAAGCCTACGGTAAGACGTCAGTCAACTATAATCGGGATGTTGAGGTTTTTCCCGTTCTCAAGAGAATCCTGGAGAAGATAACAGGGGGCGAATCATTTTATAGATCCCCCACGGATATGGGGGTGAACCGGGCCGGCTTTGCCATTACGGATGATGAAGTTACGAGGGAGGCATCCAAACAGGAGATAATCAGACGGTATTTCCGATACCGTTGCGAATATGCTATGGGATTTGCAGACAGGGAGACTGTTCAGAGGGTAGAACTATTCATCAAGGATTTCGGCCTTAAACCGGAGGATCGCAGAGTTGTTGAACCGTCACGCGAGGCAGCCCGCGCTGCAGAGGAACAGAACAAGGGAAATGAGGGTATTTTTTGCGGAGCAGCCATCGAACTTTCGGATGGGACTATTGTCACCGGCAACAATTCTCCTCTCATGCATGCGGCATCAAGTGTGATCATCCATGCCATCAAGCATTTGGCGGATATACCAAACAAGATCAAGCTGCTGCCTTCCTCTATAACGGATGCCATTAGAAACATGAAAACGGAGATCCTGAATGAGAAATCAGTCAGCCTTGACTTGGAAGAGGCTCTTATCGCCCTTAGTATCGGTGCGACAGCAAATCCTGCCGCGCAATTGGCTATCGAAAAATTGAAAAATCTTCAGAACTGCGAAATCCACATGACTCACATCCCCACACCGGGCGACGAAGCAGGCTTGAGACGTCTTGGCGTGAACCTGACAACTGATCCCAACTTTTCCTCGAAGGACCTCTTTATTTCCTGATGCCAGTCAAACTTGATTTAGCCATCAACTGCCTACAGGTTATGAGTGGCCGCTGCGATCTCATGTGGAGGTATGTCACAGGTTTACTTTCAGACCCCTGTCCATGAGGTATTGTTTTACCTGTTTGATGCTCAGGATTCGATAGTGAAATACCGATGCCGCCAGGAGAATTTGAGCGCCGCCACGGACAACACCCTCATAGAAATGCTCCAGAGTTCCTGCACCACCTGAAGCAATTACCGGCACACTGACTGCGTCTGAAATGGCCCTCGTAAATTCCAGATCATAACCTGCTTGTGTGCCATCTCCATCCATACTTGTCGGTAGGATTACACCGGCGCCCAGTTTCTGGCATTGCTTTGCCCAGGCAATGGCGTCCAGGCCGACTGGTTTTGTGCCGCCGGAAACGACCAGTTCAAACCCGGAAGGCATCTCTTTATTCCTTCTGGCATCAATGGCAACTGCTACCTTTTCAGGTCCGAATTTCTCAGCCGCCCGCCTTACCAGATCCGGGTCTTTGACGGCGGCGCTGTTCATGGAAATTTTGTCGGCACCGGCTTCGAGGACCATTTCAATATCACCAAGAGAGGAGATGCCACCGCCCACTGTTAACGGTATGTCAATTATGGAAGATACATTCTTGACCCATGCGAGTCTTGTCTTTCGGTTTTCCAGGGTCGCCGCGATATCCAGCATGGCCAGTTCGTCGGCGCCTTCCTTCTGGTAGAAAGCAGCATTTTCAACGGGATCACCTGCATCTTTCAAATCGACGAAATGTATTCCTTTCACGACACGTCCATCTTTCATATCCAGGCAGGGCATGATCTTTACTATACTCATAATGTTTCCTTTCTATACATTAGTGTTATGAGAGCTTTTCGCAACCGCATCGCAACCCCCTTTTGTCATTCCGCCGGAATGACTTGAGGAGTTGTTTTTCAAAGGTCTCGTTATGCTATTTGAAAAAAAGGATTGTTCTCAAGTTATATGCTCTTATTAAGAAAACCTGGTTACAGGTAGTATTTAATATCAATACTGCTGATTTCCTGGGAGTACTCTTTCCACAAGTTCTTGCCCAGTTCGAACAGGGTGTCAATGATGAAAGTGCCCATTTTTTTCCGAAGCATTGTGCTGCGATTCATCAAATCAAGGGCTTCACCCAGATTGCCCGGCAATTCCTGAACCCCCTCGTGATCAATGTAGAAATTGCGGCTGTCGCAAGCACCGAGTTCCAAATTTTCCTCAATGCCTGCCAGTCCAGCTGAAAGCATGGCGGCAAAAGCCAGGTAGGGATTGCACTTGGGGTCGGGCGATCGGTATTCAACTCTTACTTTGCGTGTTCCTCGAGAATGTCCGCGGCATAGTGCGGTCCGGTTGAGCCAATCCCAGGAGATATAAGTGGGAGCTTCGCGTCCCGGCACCAAGCGCTTGTACGAAATGGGGAGAGGATTGGTGATGGCTGTAATCTCCGGAGCGTATTTGAGTAATCCGGCAAAATAGCATTTGCCGATTTTTGACAGGCCGTCATCGGCATTTTTGTCAAAAAAGAGATTGTGTTCTTCATTCTCAACTGTGACTGCAAGATTTTGGTGGACGTGCATGCCGCTGCCATTAACCCTCCGATTGAACTTGGGGATAAAAGAAGCCCTCAATCCATGCATTTGAGCAATATTTTCTATTATATATTTTAAGGCCACTGTTCTGTCCGCAATAAACATCACGTTGCCATGGCCCGTGCCTATCTCATATTGGAGGGTTGACACTTCCGTATGAAATTTTTCCCGTTTCAATCCGACAATCTTGATTGCCCGGGTTATTTCTTTGAGAACTTCGTCAATCTGTCTTTGGGGCGGCAGGAAGTAGTGGTTATTTTCCAAGTTCTGGTCCAGATATATATTGGCCCAATCATAATCTTGTCTTCCCAGCAGGAATTCAAGCTCCGGTGCGAAGTGAACATGGACTTGGTCAATCTTTTTTTTAGGGAAAAGCATGTCCAAATGCTTTGCCAAAACTTTTCGTGCCAGGCCTTCCGTGTTTGCCAAAATGCTCCGGCAACATCCCTCAAAAGGGATCATTTTTCCACCTTCCCTGTCCGGAGGATAGAAAACATTGCAGATTACCCTTGACGTATCGCGTGACCAGGGGATCATTGTTAAGGTTGAGCAATCCGGCACCAAGAACATGTCGCTCTCAGTCGGCGGGATGATTTTGCCGAACACCGAAGAACCATCCACGCTGGTCGTGCCCAATCCTTTTATTTCTCCGATGGTCAAGGTAACTTCTCTCATATTTCCTTGCATGTCCGTAAACTGGTATTTTACGAATTCAACACCTTGCCCTGATAACTCTTTTAACTTGTCCTCCATAACCAAACTCCCTATGTCCGATTTTGTGACTTTCATGTTTGCCCTTTCCATTAGCAATACAATGCTAATATCAAAAAAAAAGCCTCTCGTAAATGCAATAGAATGGATTTTGCGATATTGATACGAGGACAGGTGTGAATAAGAAAAGAATTTTAACCGGCTATGCTTAATTTCAGTATCACTTGGAAAAAATGATACTGATGAACTGTTCTGTGAGGGGCTTTGGCGAGGATCACAAATCGTGAAAAGATCTTTTATGTTATCCGCATGCGGATGATGATCTCAGACATCCTTTCTCTTCAACCAGGCATCCTGATATAACCTGCCGATACAGGCAAATATGGCCAGGAAAAACAACCCGAACATAAAGTTGG
>Ga0209048_10003798_pt1 | contig 14596 bp, 13 predicted proteins | sample FrelakmetCRP12CR_FD_187146 | JGI IMG/M metagenome (GOLD analysis project Ga0209048, IMG submission 187146) | Freshwater lake sediment microbial communities from the University of Notre Dame, USA, for methane emissions studies - CRP12 CR (SPAdes)... | ecosystem: Environmental > Aquatic >... | reverse complement strand
CTGGCTGGTGGCGCTGCCACAGGGAAAAAGCGGGAAACTTCACTTCAACGCAGCCGTCTCCTCGGGCGGGACGGGCGACGTCGAGAGCTCCGCCGGAGGTCTGACCGCGGCAACGGCGGAGTCCTCGTGGATCACCTACAACGAAGGGCCGGCGGGCTTCCAGGCGATCGGGCTTGCCGCGGCCCCCGCCGCTGCGCCTGCAGCAGCGGCGGCGCCGGCAGCGGCCGCTGTGAGCAGCTCGGCGAGCGTGGCGATCGCGGGTGCGCCGGCGAGCATGATCGCCGGCACGAGCGCGCAGCTCTCGGCGGTCGTCGCCAACGACGGCCCGGGCGTCGCCTGGAGCGCCGGTGCCGGCTCGATCACCTCCGGCGGCCTCTACACCGCCCCATCCGCCACCAAGGCCGGACGGACCGTGACCGTGACCGCCAGCAGCATGAAGGGCGCCCACGACCAGCGCACGATCGCGATCCTGCCCGTGCCGGTCGCCGCGCCGGCGCCCACCGTCACCCTTCCCGCCGAAGAAGCGTCGTCGTTGATCCCGAGGGGCGGCGCAGCCGCGCGCGGCGGCTCCTCACCCGCCTCGCCGGCCGTCTCCGCTCCGGAAGCGGTGCTCGTCGGGCGCACGCTGGTCATGACGACGAGCTCGACGGTGGCGGGGCGTATCGCTCTCAGCGCGTTTCTGGGCAAACACCGGCTCGGCGCCTGTGCGATCCAGACCCCGGCCGGTCGGGGCTTCACCTGCCGCCTGAAGCTGGGGACGCGGGTTTCCCTGCACGCGCGGTTCAGCATCCTGGCGAGCCTGCGCGCCGAAGGCCACATCCTGCGGGCCTTGCGCCCGGCGGTGCAGGTACAGAAGATGAAGATGGACCGGCCCGACGGGCCGAGCCGCATCGGCGCAAGCGAGGTTGTCACCCACGGGCGCCTGCTCGCGTCGTGGCAGTTCCTGTGCGGCGCCTCGATGGCGCGGCTGCTCCCCCCGGCCTCCTTCAGCTGAGCTCGCGGCGCCTAGTCATCCTCGCCGGTGCGCAGGCTGCTGAGGAAGATGCTCTCTGCCATGCGCAGCAGGCCGATGGCCGTGTGCGTGCTCAGGTCGCTCGTGCGCACGCGCACGTGGGAGCCATGGGGTCCTACGACCTCGACGACGGTGCAGACATCGCCGATCTCGCAATCATCGCCATACGCGGCTTCGAGTGCTTCCATCTGTGCCGCCACGACCTGCCCAACCTTGCTCTGATCAAGCGCCATATCCAGTGGGCCCCCTGTTTGAAGATGGTGGGCCTAACGACGAGGTCACGGCCCATCGGCCTGTGAATATAGGTCGGGAGCTTCGATGGCGGATGTCGCCTTCTCAGTGTTTGCGGCCTTCCTCGCGCTGCTGGTGGCGGTGTCCGCCGCGATCCGCGGCGCCTGGGTCGCTGCCGCTGTCTTCGCGTTGCTCGTGGTCGGCTTCCTGGTGAGGACCGGCCTCGGCTACCGGCGGCGTCGCGGGTGACCCGGTCCCCACCGCCCGCGCCGTTCGATCCCCCCGCGCCGTTCGCTCCCCCTGCGCCGTTCGCTCCCCCTGCGCCGTTCGATCCCCCCATGCCACACGTCGCCTGGGTCGCCCGCTTCCGCACCCTCCGCCCGCTCCGCACCCTCCGCCCGAGCGGACCCGGGGACCGGTTCTCCCGGCCGGCGCTCGGGATTGGCGCTCGCCGGTGGACCGATGCCCGCGCTAGTGCACCTCCCGCAATCGCCCGTCCTCGACTTGGTAGACGAAGCCTCTGACGTTCTTGTGAGGGATGAAGGCACTGGCCCTGATCCGGGCGACCGACCGGCGCAGGTTCTCGTCCAGGTCGGCGAACGCTTCGGCGGCCCACTCGGGCTTGAGCCCGGTCTCCTTCAGGATCGAGCGCGCGAAGTCCTCGTCGGTGAAGGTCATCATGCCGCAGTCGGTGTGGTGGATCAGCATGATCTCCCTCGTCCCGAGCAGGCGCTGGGAGACGGCCAGCGAGCGGATCCCGTCGGCGCTGATGACGCCGCCGGCGTTGCGGATCACGTGGGCGTCGCCCTCGTTGAGGCCGAGCAGGCCATAGGGGTTCAGACGGGCGTCCATGCACGCCACGATCGCCAGTCTGCGGGCCGGAGCCGCATGCAACCCGTGCTTGTCGAAGCCGGCGGCATAGGACTCGGCGTTGCGGAGAAGCTCGTCGGTGAAGCTCACATGGTCTCCCGGTCGCGTGGCGCTGTTCGAGGGCGTGGCGCTGGAAGGCTACAAAGCCCGTCCGGCAATCCCACACGCGGCGCCCCGGACAACCGGCAGACAGGACACGGAGGACCCGCGCCGAGGCGCCCTCCAACGGGCGCCAGCCGCCCGAGCGACGCGCCCGGAGGGTCCGCGGACCGCACGGAGGCGCCCGAGGGTGGACAATGGCTTCAGGCAGCGTCCTTAGCCCGACCGCGCTCATACGGGGCGCAGAGCAGACCGAGGAAGATCTCCATGCACGACTACGTGATCGTCGGAGCCGGCTCGGCCGGTTGCGTGCTTGCCAACCGGCTGTCTGAGGATCCGAGCGTGCGCGTCCTGCTGCTCGAGGCCGGCGGCAAGGACCGCTCCCCGAAGATCAAGATCCCGGCCGCATTCCCCGAACAGTTCCACACGAAGCTCGACTGGGAGTTCGCGACCGAGCCCGAGCCCCATGTGGACGGGCGCTCGCTGTTCGTCCCACGCGGGAAGGCCCTCGGGGGGTCGAGCTCGATGAACGCGATGCTCTATGTCCGCGGCCGCCCCCTGGACTACGACGCGTGGGAGGCCCAGGGCGCTCCCGGCTGGGGCTTCCGCGACGTGCTGCCCTACTTCATGAAGTCCGAGGACAACGTGCGCGGCGCCTCGGAGTTCCACGGCGTCGGCGGACCGCTGCGCGTGAGCGAGCAGCGCTCGCCCCGGCCGATCGACCGGCGCCTGCTCGAGGCGAGCGCCCTCGCGGGCATTCCGCGCATCGCCGACTACAACGGACCGGAGCAGGATGGGGCCTCCATGTTCCAGGTCACCCAGCGCAACGGGCGCCGCCTCAGCGCCGCCGACGCCTTCCTGCGCCCAGCGCTGAGGCGCCCGAACCTCGAGGTCCGCACGAACGTCACGGTCCTGGGCATCGAGTTCGAGGGCGACCGCGCGGTCGGGGTGCGGCTGCGCCGGGGCCGCGGGGGAGAGGGCCTCGCCCGCGCGGCGCGCGAGGTCCTGCTGTCGGCCGGGGCGATCAACTCCCCGCAGCTGCTCCTGCTCTCCGGGGTCGGGCCGGCCGAGGAGTTGCGTGCCGCCGGCGTTGACGTCCGCCACGACCTGCCGGGCGTCGGGCGCAACCTTCAGGACCATCCGTTCGTGACGATGATCTGGGAGGTCACCGACCAGCGCACGCTCTACGGTGCCGACCGGCCCAGGCCCCTGGCGGAGTGGGTGCTGCGCAGGTCCGGTCCGCTGACCTCGACGGTCGCAGAGGTCGTCGCCTTCACGCGCACCCGGGGCGGGTTGCCCGCCGCAGACATCCAGTTTCACATGGGCGGGGCCTACTTCGAAGATCACGGGGCCGAGACCTACGACGGGCATTGCATGGTGATCGCGCCGGTGCTCGTCTCGCCGAAGGCCCGCGGTCAGGTGTGGCTGCGCTCGGCCGATCCGACGGCCAAGCCGAGGATCATCACGAACGCGCTCTCAGAGCCCGACGACCTCGACTCGATGGTGGCGGGCATGCGGCTCGCGCGGGAGATCGCCGCGTGTGCCCCCCTCAAGGAGATCGTCCTAGAGGAGCTGAAGCCGGGGGCGGACACGGTCGACCGCGAGCACCTCGAGGCCGATCTGCGCCGGCGCCTGATGCTCATCTACCACCCGGTCGGGACCGCGCGGATGAGCGATACTCGCAAGGACGCGGTGGTCGACTCCCGGTTGCGGGTCCACGGCCTGCAGGGCCTGCGGGTGATCGACGCGTCGATCATGCCCCAGATCACGGGGGGCAACACCAACGCGCCGACGATCATGATCGCCGAGCGGGCCGCCGATCTCATCCGCGGGCGCGCGGGCCCCTCGGGCCCCTCTGAGCTCGCGCGCTAGGCAGGTCAACCCGGGCTCCAGCGGACCGCTCAGGCGGAGCTTGCAAGCTCGGCCATCTGTTCGAAGGCCGCGAGCGGGTTCAGTGGCTCCCGGTCGCCGGAGAGCTCGCTGAAGATGTTGGCGATGTTGACGACCAGGCGCTCGGACTCACCCCAGTCGGCCCAGCGCTCGAGCGAGATCGAGCGAGCTGCCTGCAGGGGTGTCATCCCCTCCGCGTGGCGGGTGCGGGCCTCGGTGTAGAGGTATTCGAAGTACGCCTTCAGCTCGCGCACCGCCTCGGGCCCGGCCACCGGACCGTGTCCGGGCACGATCACCGCGACGTCCATCGCGAGGATCCGCTCGCACGCGGCGATCCAGTTCGACACCGGTCCGGCCCAGGCGATCGGATGCGCCTCGGAGAAGAGGATGTCCCCCGAGAACAGGACGCGCTCGGCGGGAACGTGTACGAGCGTGTCCCCGCGGGTATGGGCCGGGCCCACCTCGATCAGCCGCAGCTCGCGGTCGCCGACCCGCATCGTCAGCTCGCCGCTGAAGGTCTCCTCGGGCAGCGCCAGCTCGATCCCGCCGAAATCAAACGCCGCGAAGCGGTCCAGGAAGAACGCGCCCACCTCGCCCATCTTGGGTGCCTGCTCGATCAGGGCTGCCATTGCCGCCGGCGGCAGCTCGATCATCTCGGCGGCCGTACGCTCCGAGGCCACGATGCGGGCGCCGCCGACGAGCTGGTTCCCATAGCAGTGATCGCCGTTGGCGTGCGTGTTCACGAGCGTGTCGATGCGGGCGGCCGCAGGTACGGCGTGGCGCATCGCTCGCAGCATCTCCTCCGTCAGCGCGAGGTCGAACAGCGTGTCGACGAGCAGCGTGCGCTCGCCGTCCACGACCAGCCCCGCGTTGCTCCAGCCCCAGCCGCCGTCCGGCTGCAGGTAGGCGTAGAGGCCGTCCCCGACCTCTTGCAGGCCCTTGACGTAGCTCATTTCACGAACCTGTTGCGCAGCACGCCGATGCCCCCGATCTCGAGCTCCACGACGTCGCCGTCGGAGAGGAAGCGCCCCTGCTCCAGGCCGCAGCCGCTGCCGACGGTTCCCGAGCCGAGGATCTCCCCCGGGTGCAGCGTCTCCGAGCGCGAGACGAAGGCGATCATGTCCTCGAAGCGGTGGTGCATGCTCGCGGAGTTGCCGCGGCTCCACTCCTCGCCGTTGACGCGGGCGACCATCTCGAGCGCGTGCGGGTCGCCGAGCTCCTCCGCGGTCACGATCCAGGGGCCGAAGACGTTGCCGGTGTCGAAGTCCTTGCCCTTGGCCGGGCCGAGCTGGCCACCCATCTCGATCAGCTGCGCGTCCCGTGCGGAGGCGTCGTTGAAGATCGTGAAGCCGAAGATGTGCCCGGCGGCGTCCGCGCGTGCGATGTCGCGCCCGCCGCTGCCGATCACGCACGCCAGCTCGAGCTCGTAGTCCATCACCTGCGAGTAGGCCGGCCAGACGACGTCGGTCTCCGGACCGTTGACCGAGAAGCGGTTCGCCTTGTAGTAGATCGGCTGCTGGTACCAGACGGCCGGGATCTCTCGCTCCTGGCCCGTGAGCTTGGCCGCTTGGGCGAATGAGTTCTTCAGATGCTCCTCGAAGCACAGGAAGTCGCGGATCTGCGGCGGCTCGGGCAGCGGTGCCGCGAGCCGCACGGCGGCGAGGTCGTGGCGGCATTCGGCCGGCGCCTCGCGAGCCAGCTCCGCCGCCGTCTCCAGGGCCTCGGCGCCGGCGCGGATCAGCGCGAGCATGCTCTCGAGCTGGGGCGAGCGGCCTCCGCGGAGAAGCTCGTGCGCAGCCTGCAGCGAGACCACGTCGTGGACGTCGTCAATGACGCCGAGCGCGGGTTTGCTCGGCCCGGTTGTGAAGGTGGCGAGCTTCATTCTCGAACGCGCCGCACCATGTTCTCACGCCGGACCGATCGCCGTCTGACGCCGGACCGATCCCCGGCCGCACGTGAGGCCCCGCGCGGGGAGGCCGGAGCCCGGGCCGTCCTGCGGGCTCCCAGCTATTGTCTCCTGTTGCCTTCGAACGACGCTCTGCCCGATGCGGATCCTCGTCGCCGAAGGTGAAGGTCCGCGAATCGCTCGGCGCCCGGCCGTCGCGCGGCCCCGTCGTCGGTCCTGCAAAGAGCACATGAGAGGGAACGGTTACATCCCCCTGCTTGTCGCGGCCCTGGCGTGGGTGGTGGTCGCGGTGGTGCTGGGCACGGGCAGCTTCGCCGGCGCCCGCTCCGTCGTGCCGCCGAGCGGCATCTCCCCGGCGTGCCTGCCCGCGACGCTCGAGCACGATGCGACGCTCGCGGGCACCGCGGTCCACGTCTCCCCGGCGCCGGAAACCGGCACGGCCAACCCCCGCACGCAGATCAGCTTCCTCGGCGTGCCGATCGCCGACATCCGGGACGTCTCGGTCGAGGGCTCGCGCACGGGCCAGCACAGCGGTCGCCTGTACGGCTATTCGCAGGACGACGGCGGCAGCTTCGTCCCCGACAAGCCGTTCGACGCCGGCGAGCGGGTCCTCGTGAGCGCGCTCGTCGGGACGCCGGGGGCCGAGCGCCGGAGCGCCTTCGGCTTCCGCGTGGCGACCCCCTACCCGACGACGGGGATACCCAGCTTCCCGAACCCGCCGGCGCCCGCCTCCGCCTACCAGAGCTTCGTCTCGGCGCCCGGCCTGCACCCCCCGCCGCTCGCGGTGACCGCTCCGGACCGGGATCCCGGCGCAGGAGACCTGATGATGACCATCGGCCCGGGTCCGGGGCAGTACGGCCCGCTGATCTACACGCCGCGGGGAAGCCTCGTGTGGTTCGGCGAGCTCCCCCGCGGCCTCAGCGCCGAGAACCTGAGCGTTCAGCGCTACGAGGGCCGCGACGACCTGACCTGGTGGCAGGGACACGTGCTCGCGCTCGGCTTCGGCCAGGGCGAGGACATCGTCATGGATCCCAACTACCAGAGGGTCGCGGTGGTCCGGGCAGGCAACGGCTACGAAGCCGATCTGCACGACTTCCAGCTCGCCCCCCACGGGGTCGCCTACGTGAGCACATACAACGTGATGCGCTGCAACCTGGCCCGCGTGGGCGGCCGGCCCAACGGCGTGATCGTGGATACGGCCGTGCAGGAGGTCGACATCAGGACCGGGCTGGTCCGCTGGGAGTGGCACAGCCTCGACCGTGTCGGCGTGGGCGAGTCCCACGACCCGGTCCCGACCACGGCGGCGACGCCGTGGGACTACTTCCACCTGAACTCGATCGACGTGCAGCCGGACGGGCGGCTGTTGATCTCCGGGCGCTCCACCTGGGCCGCATATGAGCTGCAGCGCGGGACGGGCAGGATCCTGTGGCGGCTGGGCGGAACGAACAGCAGCTTCCGGATGGCGCCCGGCGCCGAAACGGCGTGGCAGCATGATGCGCGCATGCGGCCCGACGGCTCGATCACGCTGTTCGACAACGGCTCCAACCCACGCGTTCACGATCAGTCCCGCGGGGTGCGCATAGCGATCGACGGCGCCCGCCACACGGCGCGCCTGGTGCGCGCCTATCCTCACCCGGGCGGCCCCCTGCTGGCCGACAGCCAGGGCAACATGCAGAGCCTGCCGGATGAGAACGTCGTGCTCGGCTGGGGGGCAGTCCCATCGGTGAGCGAGCTCGCACGGGGCGGCGCCCTGCTGTTCGACGCCCACCTCCCGCCCGGCTCCTCCTCCTACCGCGCCTTCCGCTTCCCCTGGAAGGGGCGCCCGCTGTGGCTGCCCGGGGTGAGCGCGAGGCTGCTCGCGGCCGAAGACTCGATCGCCGTCTTCGCGAGCTGGAACGGGGCCGGCGACGTCGCCTCCTGGCGCGTGCTCGCCGGTTCGGCCCGCTCCTCGCTGACGGCGCGCGCCACGATGCCCGACAGCGGCTTTGAGAGCTCGATCATCGTCCCTGGCGCCTATGCCTACGTGGCGGTCCAGGCGCTGGGAGCCGCGGGGCAGGTGCTCGGCACCTCGCCTGCGGTTCCGGTCCAGAAGCCACCTCCGCCGCCAAAGTCAGGCTGACGATGCCCGACCGACGCCACTCGCTCCTGCTCGCCGTTTGTTGCACCGCGCAGTTCATGGTGATCCTCGACGTCGCGATCGTGAACGTCGCCCTGCCCACGATCCGCGCGAGTCTCGGCTTCTCGGCGATCGAACTGCAGTGGATCGTGAACGCCTACACGATCACCTTCGCGGGCTTCCTGATGCTGGGCGGCCGGGCCGCCGACCTGTTCGGGCAGCGGCGCATGTTCGTGGCCGGCCTGCTCGTGTTCGCGTTCGCCTCGCTGGCCGGCGGGACCGCGACCACCCGGGGGATGCTGATCGGCGCGCGCGCCGCACAGGGGCTCGGCGGGGCGATCATGGCGCCGGCCTCGCTGGCGATCATCACCTCGACGTTCGCCGCCGGACCGGAACGTCTCCGCGCCGTGGGTCTTTGGGGAGCGATGAACGGCGCGGGGGGCGCCACCGGCACACTGCTGGGCGGGATCATCACCCAGGCGCTGAGCTGGCGCTGGATCCTGTTGATCAACCTGCCGATCGGGATCGCCGCGGCGCTCGTCGCGCGCGCCGCCGTCAGCGAGCGCCGCGGCGACGGCGATGCGAGCAGCTTCGATCTCGCCGGTGCGCTCGCGGTCACCGGCGGGCTGCTCGCGCTCGTCTACGGGATCGTGAGCGCCGGCGAGCACGGATGGACCTCGCTCGCCGCGCTCGGGCCGATCGTCCTCGGCCTTGCGTTGCTCGCGGGCTTCGTCCTCATCGAGGCGCGGTTCGCCGCGGCGCCGCTGCTGCCGCTGCGCGTGTTCTCGAACCGCCTCTTGAGGGTCGCCAACATCGTTGTGCTCGTGTTCAGCGCCGCGCTCTTCCCGATGTGGTACTTCGCCTCGCTCTACCTGCAGGAGGTGCTGCGCATGCCCCCGATCGGCGCGGGACTGGCCTTCCTGCCGATGGCGCTCACGATCATGGCCTGCGCGATGCGGGCGGGGCGCCTCGTGGGGCGCTTCGGCGCAGGCCCGGTGCTGGGGGTGGGGCTGAGCCTGATGGCAGCCGGCATGGCCCTGTTCGCGCGGGTCTCGGTCGACGGCGGCTACATCTCCGACTTCCTGCTTCCGGGCCTGCTCGTGTCGACGGGCATCGGCCTCTCGGTAGTACCCTCGACGGTCGCCGCCACGAGCTCCTCCGCGCCGAGCGAGGCCGGTCTGGCCTCGGGTCTGGTCAACACCTCGCGTCAGATGGGTGGCGCTCTCGGCCTGGCGATCCTCACGTCGCTGGCCGCCCTCTACACCAGCCATCTGGTGAACGTCGACTATCGCGCCCCGATCGTCGCGCTGAACGACGGCTTCCGGCTCGCGTTCCTGCTCGGCGCCGGACTCGCGGCCACGGGAGCGCTCGTGGCGTTCAGGTTCATACCGGGGGCGGTGAGGGGATCGCCGCGGTCCTCCCCGCCGGCACAGGGTCAGGGCCCCATCGAGGCGCTGCCCGCGGAGGACAGGGTCCCCGCCCATGTAGCGAGCGCATCCGCAGCGGTTGCCCCGGAGCACGCGACGTCGCCGAGGCCCGCGCCGGCCGAGGGCATGTGAGGCCCCTGTTCGACCGGACTCCGGGCCGCCCGCCCGCTGCCCGGCCCCTCCGAGCGCCCGTGACCCACGGCGAGGGCTCCGGGCAGGCGCGTGAAGCGACGGTTCGGTGCGCGACGCAGGCGGCGGACGCGACGCGATCCTGGCGCTAGGAACCGCCGGGGGCGGCCTCGGGAGCCAGCCGCGAGCCCCTGCCGGCCCCGTCCGGCGAGCCGGCGAGCCCGATGGCCGCAAGCGCCTCGGCATAGGGGACGTTGAAGTGGACGCTCGTCACCAGGTTGTCGCGCAGGGTCCAGATCGTGGCGCGCCTGCGCGTGACCTCGGCTGCGTCTGACCCCGGCCTGCCGCGGCTGCGGTGGACCACCACGACGCGCTCCCCGCCGTCGATCACGTCCTCGGTCTCGACGCGGTAGCTCGCCCAATGCTTGAGCCAGTCACGCCAGGCATCGCGCAGGCCCTCGAGCCCAAGGTAGGCCACCGGCGCCATTCCGGGCAGGCGCATCGTGCACTCGACGGCCGGGTCGAAGAGGCGTTCGAGCGCACCCTGGCGCTCGTCAGGCGGATCACCGACCGAGACGAACGAGACGACGTCGACCTCCGGCCCGAGCTGCAACGAGCGGACCAGCTCGACGTTCTCAGCCGACACGGCACAGCCTCCTGGGGCTCATGGGGCGCGCATGATCACGTCGGTGCAGGTCGTCGTCGGATGCTGCGTACGTCGGGGCGGTTAAGGGCCACCGCAGCGTACTCAAGGGCACGGACGCGTGCGGCGGGCGCAGCGCCCAGCACGCCGCACGCGGCCCCGCGCACGGGCTGGACGGATGTTGTGGCTGGACGGATGTTCTATGTCCATAGGGTCGCGCGACGTCTAGCGTTCTCGGCACATCGTCATCGACGGGAGGTCGGAAATGCTTTACGCGCATGGATGCGCCGGACGCGAGATCAAGCGTGTCCTTACGGTCGGGATGCTGGCAACGCTCGCAGCACTGACATTCGCCGCGTCCGCCTCGGCGGAAGGGAACTTCGTGATCGGCGACGGCAACGCGGCCATCGGCTCCTCGGTCACCTTCTGGGGGGCGAAATGGGCGAAGCTGAACACTCTGAGCGAAGGCTCCGCGCCGAGGTCGTTCAAGGGCTTCGCCGACGAAGTGGCCACCACCTCGCCCAAATGCGGGACCGAATGGTCGACCCGTCCGGGTAACAGCTCGGGACCCCCGGAAGGTCCACTCCCGGGTCTCATCGAAGTGATCGTCGCGAGCGAAATCACGAAGTCCGGTCCGACTATCTCGGGGAACACCAAGGAAGTGGTGCTCGTGAAAACCGAAGAACCCGGCTACGCGTCCAACCCGGGCCACGCGGGCACGGGCACGGTGGTAGGCGTGGTGTGCGGAGGGGAATACCACCCGGGCTGACGTTCGGCGCCAGGTGACGGGCTCCACGACTGGGGCCTGCGCGTCCGCCGGGCGTCCGCAGACGTCAGTGAGCGGCTCGCGCCCGCCCCCTCGAGCCCGCCGGCGCGGCGCCGGCGGGCTCGAGGGCGTTCTGGGCCCTCGTCGTGGAGCTAGCCGCTCGCGCCCGCCTGCTCGTGCGCGAGCTGGGCTGCTACGCGGTCGCTGACCGATGCCCCCTCGACCCCCCGCTCGGCCAGCTCCTGCTCGAACAGGCGCGTGATGTCGGGGGCCGCGGCCAGCTGGTCGCGCTCGAACAGGCGCGAGGTCAGCGCCGGGCGCAGCACGTGAGCGAGCTGGACGAAGCGCGGCGTGCAGATACGCCGCCGGCGCTGCTCGAACCCCGCCACGATGTCCGTGACGGCACGCTCGACGGGGTAGGTGCGTTTGAACGGCGGGGGCATCGCCTCCCGCAGCCGGTGGAACGCGCGCAGGGATTCATCGCCCTCGCGCACCATGTCCGTGTCGATCCACGTCGGGTGGATGCTCGCCACGTCGACGCCGAGGTGCGCGACCTCCGATCGCAGCGAGTTGCACATCGCCTCGACACCCGCCTTGCTCGCCGCGTAGGCCGACATGCCGGGCGCGTGCCCGAACGAGGCGACCGAGGCGGTGACCGCCACGTAGCCACGTTGGGCGATGACCGCGGGGAGTGCAGCGCGCACCGTGTGGTAGGCGCCGAGCAGGTTGACTTCGATCGTGCGCGTCCACGCGGCCTGGGCGGTCAGCTGCAGCGGACCGAACGACGCTATGCCGGCGTTCGCCCACGCGAGGTCCAGTCGCCCGTGCTCGCCGAGCGTACGCTCCACCGCCGTCTCGCACGCGGCCGGGTCGGCGACGTCGAGCTCGATCGTGAGCGGCGCTGGCGAGATCGCCTCTGCGGTATGCGCGAGCGCCTCGCTGTCGAGGTCGGCGAGCACCACGCGAGCGCCTCTGCGCGCCAGCTCGCCTGCCGTAGCCGCGCCGATACCGCGGGCGCCGCCGGTTATCAGCACCACCTTCCCGCTCAGGGTCCACCCGTTCATATGACCTTCTCCTCTCCTCAGGGGGCGCACGAAGTGGTCGCCCGCGACCGCGATGCGGGGCCGTGGCCGATCGGAGCGCCGGACGGGCGAACGCTAGCGCGAAGCGACCGCTCGCGGCCGGCCGGCCGCCAATCACCGGCTCAGATCCTCCCGGGTAAGCTCCGCCGTGTGATCTCGGTCTCTCCCAGCAACGGTGGCGCCGGCCATCGAGGCCGGTCGCGCTCGGTGGCCGTGGTCGGCGGCGGGTTCGGCGGTGTCGCTGCCGTCGTGATGCTCAAGCGTGCCGGCTACAGCGACGTGACGGTCTTCGAGCGGGGCGAGCGGGTGGGCGGTGTCTGGAACCACAACACCTATCCGGGGGCGGCCTGCGACGTCCCCTCCCATTTCTACGAGTTCTCGTTCGAGCCAAACCCGCGCTGGTCGCGCCGCTTCGCCCCCCAGGCCGAGATCCAGGCCTACATGGAGGACGTCGTTCGCCGCCATGGGGTCATGGAGCGGATCCGCACCGGCACGGAGGTGACGCGGGCAAGCTGGGAGGAGGCGCGTGGCAAGTGGCTACTTGACACGAGCGCCGGCCAGCACGAGGCCGACATCCTGATCGCCGCCTGCGGCCAGCTCTCGGTCCCGAAGCTGCCGGCGATCCCCGGCCTTGAGAGCTTCGCCGGTCCGGCGTTCCACACCGCGCGGTGGCGTCACGACGTGGACCTCGCCGGCAAGCGGGTGGCGGTGGTCGGGACCGGCTGCAGCGCGATCCAGACGGTGCCTTCGATCCAGCCGATCGTGGAGCGGGTCGACGTCTACCAGCGCTCGCCCGGCTGGACGGTTCCCAAGGGGGATCGCCCCTACTCCGAGCGCAGCAAGCGCCTGTTCGAGCAGTTCCCGGTCCTGCAGCGACTCGATCGCCTGCGGGTGTTCGCCGGCCTCGAGCTGATGTCCGCCGCCATGACCGGCCATCGCCGGCTGCTCGGACCACTGCGCGCGCTGGGACGGCGTCAGATCGAGACCGCGATCAAGGACGATGAGCTCCGCGCCAAGGTCACCCCGCGCGATGAGGTCGGCTGCAAGCGGCTGATGCTCACCGACGACTGGTATCCGACGCTGACCAAGCCGAACGTCGAGCTCGTCACCGAGCCGATCGCCGAGGTGACGCCGACCGGAATCCGCCTCGCCGACGGCAGCGAGCGCCCCGCCGAGGTGCTCGTGCTGGCAACCGGCTTTGAGACCCATGGCTTCGTCGCGCCGATGGAGGTGGTCGGGACGGGTGGCCGCACGCTCGCCGAGGAGTGGGCGCCGGTGCCCCGCGCCTATCTCGGACTCAGCGTTCCCGGCTTCCCGAACATGTTCCTGCTCTACGGACCCAACACGAATGCAGGGGCCGGCTCGATCCTCTACGCGATCGAGGCGGGCGTGGCCCACGTGATCGCCGCCCTCGCGGAGCTCGAGCGCGCGGACGCTCGCCAGATCGAGGTCCGGCGTCGGCGGGCTGAGGAGTTCGACCGAGAGCTGCGCGCCGCCCTGTCCAAGACCGTCTGGCACACCGGCTGCACGAGCTGGTACGTGGACGAGAACGGCAACGACCCAAGCCAGTGGCCGTGGCTATGGAGCAGCTACCGGCGCCGGACCGCGAAGATCGATCCGGGCGCCTACGAGCTGAGCGGCTCCAACGGGCCGAGGGGCGCCCACGAGCTGAGCGCAGCCGCCGCACGGCCCTGAACGAACTGCAGGTCCACCTTCGCGCGACGTTCAACGACGTACTGCTTGGCGTATCTGCCGACGGAGAGCGTGGTGCGGACTCCAGGCCGCTACGCGAGACCCGACCCAGGCTCAGCCCGGCGCCGCCGCTCCGCCTCGCCCGGAGCCCGCGGTCGGTCTTGGCCTGATCCTGACCAGGAGGCGCCTGGTCCTGACCACGAGGCCCCACGCCGCCAGAGCGCCCGCCGCGAGCAGGGGCCAGCCCCCAGCAACGCCCAAAGGGCTCCCGCTGCGGTGGTAGCCTTCCTCGCTGGATTTGGATCCCGGCGCCGCTTGGCGTTGGGTTCGACACCGAGCTCCGGCGCAGGCACGGGATCGAGGCGGGTCCTCCGGCCGACGCGAGCCGCTCGTGGAAATGCGCGATATGACAGGAATGCGAACGAGGGAGGCGAGAGCGTGAGCAAGATTCTCTTCATCCCGTTCAGCGTGGTTGCAGGCATCCTCGCGGGCATCGTCGGCAAGAAGGCCTTCGAGGGCCTATGGGGCGCCTTCGACGATCAGAAGGCCCCCGATCCCAAGCACCGCGAGATCGAGTGGAGGAAGCTCATTCCGGCACTGTTGCTCGAGGGCGCGATCCTGCGGGCGGTGCGAGGCCTCTTCGATTACGGCTCGCGTCGCGCGTTCAGCAAGCTGACCGGAAGCTGGCCGGGCGAGGAGCGGCCGGAGCGAACATAGGCATCGTCGATCCGAC